>VFQQ010002592.1_pt1 | contig 19758 bp, 17 predicted proteins | sample 3512341 | NCBI WGS metagenome assembly VFQQ01 (sample SAMN10412373, study PRJNA504923) | tailings metagenome | isolation source: Relicate 2 Philex TSF1 revegetated site | place: Philippines: Tuba, Benguet | collected 2017-08-29 | reverse complement strand
CGAGTCCATCGGCTTCGTCGAGGACGAGCAGTTCAAGAACTACGTACTGCCGATCAACGCCGACTGACCGCGTCATCTGAATGGCGGCTGACCGTCAGCCGCCGAGACTGAGCAGCAGCCCCAACAGCAGCGGCAAGGCGAACAGCCCCAACGCAGCCAGGCGCGCCGGTTGCAGGGGCACGCGCCGCAGCGCGTGGTTGCGCCGTTCGCGCAAGGGCTGCTGCAGCGCCAGCTGAAACTCCGATAGCGCTTCGAAACGCGCCTGTGGCTGCGGCGCCAGCGCACGGGCCAATACCCCATCCCAACCTTGCGGCACCTGCACAGCGAAGCTGGCCAGGGGCAGATAGCAGTGGCCTGGGCCGACATCCTCACGCGCCGCTGCTGGCCATTGCCCGCACATCAGCCAGTAGACCAGCGCCGCCAGGGCGAACTGATCCGCACGACCGTCCAGCGCACGGCCGCCTCGCAGCTCGGGCGCCAGCGGCACCGCCTGTTCGGGTAGCGGCTGGCGCGCAACGCCCGGAAGAATCGCGGCCGCGCCTGGCAACAGCATCACCTGTCCGTCATCGCCGAGCAGGACCTGCCTGGGGTTGAGCCACAACCCCTGCATGCCGCGGCGCTGCAGCGAGCGCACGGCGGCGATCAGTTGCGTCACGATGCGCAGCAGCATTTGCGCATCCGGCGCGCCCCGGGCGGCGACCCAGTCGCCCAGATTGCGCATGCCGCATGGCGGTTTGGCCAGAACCAGGTACGCATGGCTGCGGGCCTGGTGCGTCGAGAGCACCTGCGGCAAGGCCTGTTGCGGGCTGCGCCGCAAGGCCCACTCGCGCTGCCAGAAGGCCTCGTCGGCGTCCTCGTCGGCGAACCAGAGCACGGCTTCGCGACCGCCCGCATCGCGGCCGACGAACATGCGCGCTGACGGGCCATAGGGACATTCGCGCAACAACGTCCAGCCATCGACTTGCTGACCGCAGACAATCTGCCTCAGTGCGGGTCTTGCCGGCGCTGGAAGCAGCACCGGCGGACATTGTCTTTCACCGATGCGTAGCAATACCGCAGCACCTGGAGCCTGCAGCAAGGGTTCCAGCATCGCGTCCAGCGTCATCTCCGCCGGAGTACGCAGCCGTTGCAGATCGCTGACGTCGAGCAGCGGCTGTGGCGCCAGCAACAGATGCTCGCCACGCCCTGGCTGCAGGCCGTGCTGCACCAGCGCCAGCTCCGCCTGGGTACCAAGGGCCTGGCCCTCGCGCCCGGGCAGGATGTGCAGATCGTTGACCTGCGCGCGCGCCAGGCCGACGCTGCCGGCCTGCAGGAACTGCAACTCCTCGCCCTGAAGCAGCAACACGCCGGCATGCAGCTCGGCGATGCCGCGCCCGCCCTGCTGACGACGAAACAGTTGCAGATTCAGCGCTGCCAGCACCTGGCGCGCCGCCTGGGTTTCGCTCCAGGCCTGCGGCGTGCAGCGAAAATCGGCGAATAGCGCATCGAGCTGATGCTCCAGGCTTTGCACCACATCGGGGCAGTGGCGCGCCCAAAGCAGCATCACCAGCAGTAGCGGCGGGCGCTGCTGGCGTCCTGCCAGCCACATCGCCCGAGCCCGCGCGGCCTGGTGCGGCAGGTCCAGCCCGGTGCCGGCTGCCAGGCTGATTCCGGGATGTTCCAGCAATTGCAGCGCCATGCTCGACCCTCCTGCTGCAGCGAAGCTGCCGGTGACGTTGCAGCCTTTGTGCCGACTTGTCGCCAGGACCGGGCCCCCTTATGGTGGCCGCATGTTTCCAACGAGCCTGCATGCATGTGGTCCTTCAAGGCCTGGCGCCGTCGTCGCATCCTCGAACGCAACCCTGTCGACCCCAGTCACTGGGCGGAAGTACGCAGACGCCTGCCGATTCTCGATGGCCTCGACGAACGCGAGGAGCAGCAGCTTCGCGAGCGCGCCGTACTGTTCCTGCATGAAAAGCACCTGACGGCCCTGCCCGGTCTACAACTCGGCCCGGTCGAGCACCTGCTGCTGGCCGCCCAGGCGCAGTTGCCACTGCTGCACCTGGGCGATCTGGACTGGTATCAGGGCTTTCACGAGATCGTGCTCTACCCCGATGACTTCCTCAGCCCGCAACGCCACCGCGACGCCAGCGGCATCGAACACGAATGGGACGACGCCCGCAGCGGCGAAGCCTGGCAGCAGGGACCGGTTATTCTCGCCTGGCCCGGTGTCGAGGCCAGCGGCGGCTGGGAAGGCTACAACCTGGTGATCCACGAGCTGGTGCACAAGCTGGACATGCTCGAAGGCGGCGCCAACGGCCTGCCGCCGCTGCACCGCGACATGCGCGTGCAGGACTGGGCGAGCGCCATGCAGAGCGCCTATGACGCACTGAACGCAGAGCTGGATGCCAACCCCGAGGCGGAAACCGCCATCGACCCCTACGCGGCCGAAGACCCGGCGGAGTTCTTTGCCGTAACCAGCGAATACTTCTTCAGCGCCCCGGATCTGCTCGCCGCGGCCTTTCCCGAGGTCTACCGGCAACTGACGCTGTTCTACCGCCAGGACACCCTGGCCCGCTTGCAGCGCCTGCAGGCGGAACACCCTGACTACGAGACGGTCGAAACCGCGACCAATGGCTGATTCACGTGGCGTAGTAACGCCATGCGAATCCGCCTATAATGCGCCCCACTTTTTTGGCCCTTCCTGGGAGTTCCCCCATGAGCTACAGCAAGATCCCGGCTGGTAAAGACCTGCCGAACGACATCTACGTTGCCATCGAAATCCCGGCCAACCATGCGCCGATCAAATACGAGATCGACCATGACAGCGACTGCCTGATGGTCGACCGCTTCATGGCGACCCCGATGTTCTACCCGGCCAACTACGGTTTCATCCCGCACACCCTGGCCGACGACGGCGACCCCCTCGACGTGCTGGTCGTGACCCCGTATCCGGTCGCGCCGGGTTCGGTGATCCGCGCCCGTCCGGTGGGCGTACTGCACATGAGCGACGAAGCCGGCGGCGACGCCAAGCTGGTTGCGGTTCCGCACGACAAGCTGACCGTTCTGTACAAGGACGTTCAGGAATACACCGACCTGCCCGCGCTGTTGATCGAGCAGATCAAGCACTTCTTCGAGAACTACAAGGATCTCGAGAAGGGCAAGTGGGTCAAGGTAGAAGGCTGGGGCGGCGCTGAAGAAGCCCGCGGCCTGATCAACAAGGCAGTCGCGGCTTACCAAAAATAAGCCCTGACCACCTCCGAAAAGCCGGCCACAAGCCGGCTTTTTTATTGCCTTTGTCCCGTCCCGGATAAGGTTTACAGTCGGGACACCCAGGCAAAACGGCGCCACGCCGATATGCTGTAATCGACGCGCAACCCTGATCAGCCAGGCCCCATGGATATGATGAACCTGACCGTACGCAATCGAATCATCCTCAGCTTCCTGCTGATCATCACCGTTCTCGTCCTCCTGGCAGGCGTTTCCTATCTGCGCCTGATGAAGATCGAAGACGAGGCCAACGGCATCCGCAACGAGTCGATTCTCGGCCTTTATTACCCCGGCAAGGCTCAGGAAATCTGGGCTCGGCACATGCTCGACACCCGTCGCATGCTGCTGCGTTTCGACGACGACGGCGAATCCGATCGACTCGGTGCCTACCGTGACCAGTTCGCCACCCTGGAACAGGCGCTCGACGAGGAATTCGGCCGCTACCAGGGCGCCACCGCAGACGAGCAGGAACTTGCCCTGGCCGAACAGTTTCGCCAGGCCCAGCGCCAGTACCTGAACCGTCACGCGCAGTTGCTCGACATCCTGCCCCAGGTCGGGCTGAAGCAGGCTCGCCAGTTCAGCGCCGAGCGCGTGTTCCCGGAATGGGAGAAGGGCCAGCGCCTGCTCAGCGACCTGATCGAGATGAATCGCAGCCAGGCCGACGCCGCCGCGCTGGAGATTCGCAGCGCCGTTCGCACTCTGGAAGCGGGCCTGCTGATCGCCATTCTGCTGGCCATCATGGTTGCGGCGCTGTGCGGCTGGCTGCTGATGCGCGCCATCACCACGCCGGTCAATCGCATCGTCACCAGCCTCAAGGCTCTGGAGAGCGGTGACCTGTCGGTGAAGCTGGACCTGCACCGGCGCGACGAATTCAACGCCATCGAGCTGGGCTTCAACAGCATGGTCGGCGAGCTCAAGAACCTGGTGGGCAACGCCCAGCGCTCGGCGGTGCAGATGACGACCTCGGTCACCGAGATCGCCGCCACCTCGCGCCAGCAGCAGGCCACGGCCACCGAAACAGCCGCCACCACCACGGAAATCGGCGCCACGTCACGGGAGATCGCCGCCACCTCACGTGACCTTGTGCGCACCATGGGCGAGGTTTCCGATACCGCCGAGCAGACCTCGATCCTCGCCGGCACCGGCCAGCTCGGCCTGGCGCGCATGGAAGAGATCATGCATCAGGTGATGGGCGCCGCCGACGTGGTCAATGGCAAGCTGTCGATCCTCAATGAGAAGGCCGGCAACATCAACCAGGTGGTCACCACCATCGTAAAGGTGGCCGATCAGACCAACCTGCTGTCGCTCAACGCCGCCATCGAGGCGGAGAAAGCCGGTGAGTACGGCAAGGGCTTCGCCGTAGTCGCGGTGGAGGTGCGCCGACTGGCCGACCAGACCGCCGTAGCCACCTACGACATCGAACAGATGGTGCGCGAGATCCAGTCCGCGGTCTCGGCCGGCGTCATGGGCATGGACAAGTTCTCCGAAGAGGTGCGCCGCGGCATCGGCGAAATGGCGCAGATGGGCGATCAGCTCAGCCAGATCATCCAGCAGGTGCAGGCCCTGGCGCCGCGCATCCAGATGGTCAACGAAGGCATGCAGGCACAGTCCACCGGCGCCGAGCAGATCAACCAGGCGCTGGTGCAGCTCGGTGAGGCCAGCAGCCAAACCGTCGACTCGCTGCGCCAGGCCGGCGCCGCCATCGACGAGCTCAACCAGGTGGCCAACAACCTGCGCGTTGGCGTCAGCCGCTTCAAGGTCTGAGCATGCCGGCCTCCAGCAAAGCGGCGAAGGGCGAACTGCACCTGCAGTTCCAGCTCGGCGAGGATCGCTATGCCCTGCCCGCCAGCCAGGTGGTCGAGGTGTTGCCGCTGCGCCGCCTGAAGCAGGTTCCCGAAGCGCCGCCCTGGGTAGCCGGGCTGTTCGAGCATCGCGGCAGGATGATCCCGGTACTCGATCTCAGCCGCCGCGTGCTGGGCCGCCCGGCGCTGCCACGCAGCAGTACACGGCTGGTGCTGGTGCGCTTCGATCGAGCGCAGGGCGAGCGATCACCGGTGCTCGGGCTGATTCTCGAGCAGGCCACCGATACCCTGCGCCTGCCTGGCGAGGCCTTCCAGGCCAGCGGTCTGGAAGCGGGCCAGGCGGATTATCTCGGCCCGCTGCAACGCGACGCCCGCGGCATGATCCAGCGTATCGAGGTCGCCGGCCTGCTCGACGACGACGTGCGTGCCTTGCTGTTCCAGCCAACGGACCAGGGCTGACGGCATGATCGAGCATATCGAACGCCTGCTCAAAAGCCGCATCGGCCTGGACGCCGAATCGGTCGGCCGCAGCGTGATCGAACGCGCCGTGCGCCAGCGCATGGGCGCCCTCGGCCAGCACGATCTGGAAGGCTACTGGACCACACTTGGCGGCTCGCCGCGCGAGCAGCAGGCGCTGGTGGAAGCCGTGGTGGTGCCGGAGACCTGGTTCTTCCGCTACCCGGAATCATTCAACGCGCTGGCCAGCCTGGCCCAGGAGCGTCACGCCCAGCTGCACGGCGCCCGCCCGCTGCGCCTGATCAGCCTGCCCTGCTCCAGCGGCGAAGAGCCCTACTCCATCGCCATGACCCTGCTCGACGCCGGTTTCGCCGCCGAGCAGTTCCGGATCGACGCGCTGGACGTCAGCGACAGGGTGCTGGAACAGGCACGCCAGGGCCTGTACGGACGCAACTCGTTCCGCGGCGATGCCCTGGCCTTTCGCGAGCGCTTCTTCGACGAGCAGGCCACCGGCGGCTTTCTGCTCGCCGAGCGGGTGCGCAGCTGTGTCAGGTTACGCACCGGCAACCTGCTCGATCCCGGCCTGTTCGCCGGCGAGCCCGGTTATGACTTCATCTTCTGTCGCAACCTGCTGATCTACTTCGATCGGCCGACTCAGTTGCGTGTGCTGGAGTTGCTCAAGCGCCAGCTGCAGGAAGGCGGCACGCTGTTCATCGGTCCGGCCGAAGCCAGCCTGGCCAGCCAGAACGGCCTGCAGGCGCTGGGCCGGCAACAGACCTTCGCCTTTCGTATGGCGTCAACCATACCGGCCGCCAGCCTGCCGTTCCGTGCGCCAGGCAATCGCACGCGACCGGTAGCGATCAAGGCGCCGCGCCCCAGCCCGCCGAGCAGGCCAAGACCCGTGACCAGGACGCTCGGTGCAGCGGCGCCAGCAGCGGTCGCAGTGGATATCTGGACCGAGGTTGCCCACCTGGCCAATGCCGGGCGCACCGACGAGGCGCGCCAGCGCAGCGAGCAACATCTGCAGCAGCACGGCCCCAGCGCCGCCGCCTATTACTGGCTGGGCCTGATCTGTGATTCGGCAGGCCAGGGCGACCAGGCCTGCGCCTACTACCGCAAGGCGATCTATCTCGAACCACAGCATCGCGAAGCGCTCACGCACCTGGCTGCGCACCTGCAGGCGCAGGGTGATGAAGCAGGTGCCCAGCGCCTGTATCGGCGCGCCCAGAACCCCGAGGTAGGCGAAGGTGACTGATCAGAACCTGCTGCACCACCAGCCCGCGGTGGACGACTGCTGGAATCGTATCGGCGTGTTCGGCGACAAGAGTTGCCCACGCCTGGAGCGCCACATCCACTGCCGCAACTGCGAGGTCTACGGCGCCGCGGCCATCGCCCTGCTCGATCGCTACGGCAGCGCCCTGGAGCGTGGGGATGACGATTATGGCCAGGGTGAAACCGAGGAAATGCAAGGCGAACAGCGTTCGCTGCTGATCTTCCGCCTCGGCGAGCAATGGCTGGCCATTGCCACTCGCTGCCTGGCCGAGGTGATGCCGGTCTCGCCGATCCACGTGCTGCCGCACCGCAAGAATCGAGGCCTGCTTGGCGTGACCAATGTGCGCGGCACGCTGGTCGCCTGCCTGTCGCTGGCCGAGCTGCTCGACCTCGAGCCCGGGCAGGACACCCGCCGCAGCGAGCGCCGGGTAATCCCGCGGATGCTGATTCTCGAAACCGACAGCGGCCCGCTGGTAACCCCGGTGGATGAGGTCAGCGGCATCCAGCGCATTCCCCTGGCGCGTATCGGCAGCGCCAAGCATGATGACAAGCGCACCATCAGCCGTTTTACCACTGGCGTCCTGCAATGGCGGGAACACAGCATCACCCTGCTGGATGACGAGCGGCTGCTGCAGACCATGATCGGGAGCCTCGCGTGACACCGGACCAGATGAGGGATGCATCGCTGCTTGACCTGTTCCGGCTGGAGGCCGAGGCGCAGAAGCAGGTGCTCGACACCGGCCTGCTGATTCTCGAGCGTGACCCCGGCAATGCCGGCCAGCTGGAAGCCTGCATGCGCGCCGCGCACTCGCTCAAGGGCGCGGCGCGTATCGTCGGCCTGGACAACGGCGTGCAGGTCGCCCACGCCATGGAGGACCTGCTGGTCGCCGCTCAGGAAGGCCTGTTGCGCCTGCTGCCCGATCATATCGATGCATTGCTGCAAGGCTCCGACCTGCTCCTGCGCATCGGCCAGGCGCAGCAGGATGACGGGGTGCAAGCGCGGGTGGAAAGCCTTACCGCACGCCTGCAGATGCTGCTCGGCAATGCCGTGCCGGCACTACGCACGCAGCCCGACAACAGCACTCTGCTGCCGCAGCAAAGCGCTGAGCCCAGACAGCCCGAGGCAGCCGGCGCGCAGCCGGCGGAGATGCCAGGCGAGGAACGCAACAGCCGCGTGCTGCGGGTATCGGCCGAGCGTTTCGACCACCTGATCGATCTGTCCGGCAAATCGCTGGTGGAGTTCCAGCGCACCAAGCCGCTGAACGAGTCCCTGCATCGCCTCAAGCGCCAGCAGGAATCGGCACGGCGCACGCTGGAGACATTGCGCGAGTACCTGCTGGGCACCGACCTGGACGCCACTGCGCAGGCACTGTTCACCGAAAGCCGCAACCTGTTGCTGGAATGCCAGCAACAGCTGCAGGCGCACCAGGAACTGTTCGACGACTTCGTCTGGTATGGCGGACAGCGCACGCAGCAGCTGTACGACCTGGCCCTGGCCTCGCGCATGCGTCCGTTCGCCGATGTATTGACCGGGCAGACGCGCATGCTGCGCGACCTTGGCCGTTCGCTCGGCAAACAGGTACGTCTGGAGATCGAGGGCGAGAACACCCAGGTCGACCGCGACGTGCTGGAGCGTCTGGAAGCGCCGCTGACGCACCTGCTGCGCAATGCCGTAGACCACGGTATCGAGCCACCGGCGCTGCGTGCGCGCAAGGGCAAGGCGGAAGAAGGCGTGGTGCAGCTGCGCGCCCGTCATCATGCCGGCATGCTGGTCCTGGAAGTCGCTGACGACGGGGCCGGCATCGACCTCGAGCGGGTCGGCCAGGCGGTGATCAAGCGTCGCTTCGCCACCGCCGAGCAGGTCGAGCAGATGACCGAGGAAGAGCTACTGGCCTTCCTCTTCCTGCCCGGTTTCAGCATGAGCCAGCAGGTCACCGAAGTCTCCGGCCGAGGCGTCGGCCTGGACGTGGTGCAACACGAAATCCGTCGCATGCGCGGCAACGTCAGGCTGTTGCAAAGCCCCGACCAGGGCTGCCTGTTCCACCTCGAACTACCGCTGACTCTTTCGGTAGTGCGCGCCCTGGTGGTGAGCATCGGCGGCGAGGCCTACGCCTTCCCGTTGGCGCAGATCGAGCGCATGCTGCGCCTGCCACGCAGCGCCATCGTCCAGCTCGAGGGACGTCAGCACTTCTGGCTGGAGGACGAACACGTCGGCCTGATTTCCGCAGCCCAATTGCTGCAATGCAGCGAGAAACAGAGCGACGAGGACAGCATTCCCATCGTGCTGATCCGCGACCGCGAGCAATATCACGGCCTGGCGGTCGAGGCCTTCCTCGGCGAATTCACCCTGGTGCTGATGCCGCTTGATGCGCGCCTTAGCAAGGTGCGCGACGTCGCCGCCGGCGCCTTGCTGCACGATGGCACGCCAGTGCTGATCCTCGACGTCGACGACCTGCTCAACTCCGTGGGCAAGCTGCTCGGCGACGGTCATCTGGAGCGTGTCGACCAGGCCGGCAACGTGCGCCAGGCCGTCAGCAAGCGCGTGCTGGTGGTGGACGATTCGCTGACGGTGCGTGAGCTGGAGCGCAAGCTGCTGCTCAGCCGTGGCTACCAGGTGGCGGTGGCCGTGGATGGCATGGACGGCTGGAACGCCCTGCGCGCCGAGCCCTTCGACCTGCTGATCACCGACATCGATATGCCGCGCATGGACGGCATCGAACTGGTCACCCAGGTGCGCCAGGATCCGCGCCTGCGCTCGCTGCCGGTGATGGTGGTGTCCTACAAGGATCGCGAAGAGGACCGGCGCCGCGGCCTGGAGGCCGGCGCCGACTACTACCTGGCCAAGGCCAGCTTCCACGACGAAGCACTGCTGGACGCCGTACAAACCCTGATCGGTGAGGCCCGCGAATGAGGATCGCCATCGCCAACGACATGCCCCTGGCCGTCGAAGCCCTGCGCCGCGCCCTGGCGGCCGAACCCGAATATCAGCTGATCTGGATCGCCGCCAACGGCGAGGAAGCGGTCAGCCGCTGCCGCGACGACCTGCCCGACCTGCTTCTGATGGACATGCTCATGCCCGGCATGGACGGCGTCGAGGCGACGCGACGGATCATGCACGACACGCCCTGCGCCATTCTCGTCGTCACCTCGGACGTCGAACGCAACATGTCGCGGGTATTCGATGCCATGGGCGCCGGCGCGCTGGATGTGGTCGCCGCGCCGTCGCTCGGCCCGCAGCAGGTGCTGGACGCTGCGGCCGTTCGGCGCAAGATTCACAACATCGCCTGGATGATCGGCCACAAGACCTCGCGCTCGGTCAAACCGACACCGCTGCGCAGCACCGACAATCGCGGCAAGCGCCTGGTGGCCATCGGCGCCTCGGCCGGCGGTCCGGCCTCGCTGGTGGAGCTGCTGCGGCAGATGCCGGCGGACTTTCCCGCCAGCATCGTGCTGGTGCAGCACGTCGATGAAGTCTTCGCCGCCGGCATGGCGCAGTGGCTGGCCGGCGAATCGCACATGCCCGTGCGCCTGGCACGCGAAGGCGAAGTGCTGCAGCCGGCCAGCGTCCTCCTGGCCGGCACCAACAACCACCTGTACCTCGCGCCCGAGGGACGCCTGGTGTACCGACGCGAGCCGGCCGACCAGGTCTACCGGCCGTCCATCGATGTATTCTTCGAGAGTGTGGCCAGCCATTGGCGAGGGGAAGCGATCGGTGTGCTGCTTACCGGCATGGGTCGCGACGGCGCCAGGGGCCTGAAGCTGATGCGCGAGCGCGGCTTTCACACCATCGCCCAGGACCAGGCCAGCAGCGCCGTCTACGGCATGCCCAAGGCTGCAGTGGCATTGGACGCCGCCACGGAGGTGCTACCTCTGGACAGAATCGCGGCGCGTCTGATCGAGCGCCTCGGCTGACGACGCCGACCACGCTCCAGACAGCTGCGCAACTTACGAAAACAAAGGCGGAGACGCACTCATGCAACGTGCTCAAGCGAACCCCAGTCATTATCACGGCCTGCCCGACTATTCGATGATGGTGCTGCTGGTCGACGACCAAGCCATGATCGGCGAAGCCGTGCGACGGGCGCTGAGCGAGGAAAGCGATATCGACTTCCACTTCTGCTCCGACCCGCATCAGGCACTGAGCGTGGCCCAGCAGATCAAGCCGACAGTGATCCTGCAGGACCTGATCATGCCCGGCGTCGACGGCCTCGAACTGCTCGCCCAGTACCGCACCGCACCCGGCCTGCGTGACGTGCCGATCATCGTGCTGTCGACCAAGGAAGAACCCAAGGTCAAGAGCGCCGCCTTCGCCGCTGGCGCCAACGATTATCTGGTCAAGCTGCCGGACGTGATCGAACTGCTCGCCCGCATCCGCTACCACTCGCGCTCCTACCTGACCATGCTGCAGCGCGACGAGGCCTATCGCGCCCTGCGCGAGAGCCAGCAACAGTTGCTCGACACCAACCTGGTTCTGCAGCGCCTGATCAAGTCCGACAGCCTCACCGGCCTGGCCAACCGGCGCTATTTCGACGAGTACCTGGAGATCGAGTGGAGCCGTGCTCTGCGCGATCAGAGCGAGCTGTCGCTGCTGATGATCGACGTGGACTACTTCAAGGCCTACAACGACCAGCACGGACATGTCGCCGGCGACGACGTTCTGCGCCGTGTCGGCGAATCGCTACGCAACAGCTGCACGCGCGCCACCGACCTGGCTGCGCGCTACGGCGGCGAAGAATTCGCCGTGATCATGCCCGGCACCGCCGCTGGCGGCGCGCGCCTGCAGGCGGAAAAGATCCGCCGTGCGGTCGAGGCGCTGGGCATCCCCCACGACCTGCCCACACCAGGCTCGCCGATCAGCGTGAGCATCGGCATCGCCACCATCCGCCCTTCGGTGGAACATGATCCGCTGAGCCTGGTGATCAAGGCCGACGAAGGTCTGTACCTGGCCAAGCACAGCGGGCGCAATCAGGTGGTGCAGGGGGGAGAAAACGGCTGAGCCACGCCACCCGTATCAAGCGGCCGATAACCGCCCACTTTTCCTGTCCCTGCCTCACCCGTCGCAACCCGCATATTCGCTGAGCTCGACGCCCCTGCCAGGGGCGTCGGGTAGCGCTGTCCCCTGGCAGACGGCAGTCACATAATTGACTGAATTAACCAGTTAGTACATTTTTCCCTGCAGTCACGTCACGCCAACAAGAGACACCCCATGACGCCCTGCATCCTGATACTCAACGGTCCCAATCTGAACCTGCTCGGTACGCGCGAACCGGCTACCTACGGCCACGAAACCCTTGCCGACATTTCCAAACTCTGCGCCGATACCGCCGCCGAACAAGGCCTGGCAATCGAGTTTCGCCAGACCAACCACGAAGGTGAAGTGCTCGACTGGATTCACACCGCGCGCGGTCGCTGCGCCGGCATCCTGATCAACCCCGCAGCCTGGACCCACACCTCGGTGGCGATCCGTGACGCCCTGGTGGCCAGCGAATTGCCGGTGATCGAAGTGCACCTGTCCAACGTGCACAAGCGCGAGCCGTTCCGTCATCACTCCTTCGTTTCCTCCATCGCCGTAGGCGTCATCTGCGGGCTCGGCAGCCAGGGCTATCGCCTCGGGCTGCAGTACTTCGCTCAATCGCTCAAGGGATAAGCTCATGTCGTCGCTTTCTTCCGGCATTCTTGCCGGCCTGATCGGTCGCGGTATCCAGGCCTCCCGTACCCCTGCCCTGCACGAACGCGAGGGCGATGCGCAGGGCCTGCGCTATCTCTACCGGCTGATCGACCTGGACCAGCTCGGCCTGGATCTCGATGCCCTGCCGAGCCTGCTCGATGCCGCGCAGCACATGGGTTTTACCGGCCTCAACATCACCTTCCCGGCCAAGCAGGCGATCATCCCGCTGCTTGACGAGCTGTCGGATGAAGCCCGTGGCATCGGGGCGGTGAACACCGTGGTACTCAAGGATGGCAAGCGCGTCGGCCACAATACCGACTGCCTGGGCTTCGCCGAGGGCTTTCGGCGGGGCCTGCCCAACGTCTCCCGTCGGCGCGTGGTGCAGATGGGCGCGGGCGGGGCCGGCGCTGCCGTGGCGCATGCCCTGCTTGCCGAGGGTGTCGAGCGACTGTGCCTTTTCGAGGTGGAGCCCGGCCGCGCCCAGGCCCTGGCGGACAATCTCAATGCGCACTTCGGTGCCGTGCGGGCCATTGCAGGTGACGACCTGGCCAGCGAAGTCGCCGCAGCCGACGGCCTGGTCAACACCACCCCGGTCGGCATGGCCAAGCTGCCAGGTACGCCGCTACCGGTGGAGCTGCTACATGCCGGATTGTGGGTCGCGGAGATCATCTATTTCCCACTGGAGACCGAGCTATTGCGCCACGCCCGCGCACTCGGCTGCCGCACGCTGGATGGCGGCACCATGGCGGTGTTCCAAGCGGTCAAGGCATTCGAGCTGTTCAGCGGCCGCCCGGCCGATGCCGAACGTATGCAGGCGCACTTCGCCAGTTTCTGAGAGGGTGTCTACAAAATGGCTGCACTTGGCAATACTGCGTTGAAAACGATCTCGAAATGCTCATTTACAGCTCGTAAACTCCGCTTTCTCGATCGCTTTCGCCTTGTCTTGCCTTCGTTCGCCTATCTTGTAAACACCCTCTGAAAAACTGCAACCGAAAAGCCCCTGAACGCAGCCTTGCGCTTAGGGGCTTTGCTTTGGGTGGTTGCAGGCAGCGCAGAACATTCCCCGGATTGCATCCGGGCTACTTTCAGCCCTGGATATAACGCAACACAGCCTCGCAGATCATCGCCTTGTGGCGCTGCTTGACCTGCTCGTCAGGCAGATCGATCTGGAAGATTTCGCCGAAGGTGTGGCGGTTGGATACCCGATAGAAGCAGAACGAGCTGATCAGCAGATGCACGTCGAGCACATCGATATCAGGGCGGAACACACCCTCTTCCGCACCGCGTCGCAGGGTCTTGCCGAGGGTATCGAGCACCACGTTGCTCATCTGGCGGATGGCCGGCGACTGCTTGACGTACTCACCATAGTGAATGTTCTCGATGCTGACGATGCGCACGAAGTCGACGTTGCGGTCGTGGTGATCGAAGGTGAACTCCACCAGCCGGCGGATCGCCAGCACCGGCGGCAGGGACGCCAGGTCGAGGCGGCTCTCGGTACCGCGAATGTCACCGTAGAGTTTGACCAGCACCTCGAGGTAGAGCTGCTCCTTGCTGCCGAAGTAGTAATAGATCATCCGCTTCGAGGTCGCGGTACGCTCGGCGATGGCATCCACACGAGCCCCGGACAAGCCCTGCTGGACGAACTCCGTGATGGCGGCCTGGAGAATGCTCTCGCGGGTCTTCTCCGGATTGTTCTTACGTACCTTGCGCACCACCTCGGTAGGTTGGGTGGCCAGGTTGGCAACGGCTTCGGTCATACGGCAATGATCTTTTTATAAGTATTGGTAGCGCTGATTATGGCAGGCCGGACAGCCGCCGGGCAGCGACAAACGAATGTCCGGCTTAAAGCCGCGGCCGTTTCAAACCGCCGCTACGCGCCTTGGCCATGGCTGCCAGGCGTACCGCAACGTTGGCCGCACCGTAGCCCACATAACCCCCCTTGCGCTGGATGATTTCGAAGAAGAAGCGCTCCTCGAACGGCTCGGTGTAGACGTGGAACAGCTCGCCACCCTGGGCATCACGGTCGTAGAGCACGTTGTAGTAGGCCAGCTCGCTGAGGAACTCGTCGTCGAAATCGAAGCGTGCGGCCAGGTCGTCGTAGTAGTTCAGCGGAATCTCCAGCAGCGGCACGCCGGCCTCCTTGGCCCGCGCCACCTCGGCGAAGATGTCGTCGCAGGAAAAGGCGATGTGATGCACGCCGGAACCCTGATAGCTGGAAAGCGCATGGGCGATGGCAGTGTTGCGGTTCTCGGAGATGTTCAGCGGCAGGCGAACCGAGCTGCAGCGGCTGCGAATCGCCCGACTTTTCACCAGCCCGTAGGGATCGGGCAGCACCACCTCGTCGTCAGCCTCGAAATCCAGCAGGCTCTTGTAGAACAGCACCCAGCTGTCGAGCGAATCGGCCGGCAGCGCCAACGCCATGTGATCGATCCGTTGCAACCCACCGCTGACCTGAGCGCTGGCATCGAGGCTGAAATCGGTGTCGTAGATGGTCTGCCCTTCTCCGCCCTGCTCTACCAGATAGATCAGGCTACCGTCCGGTGCACGCACGGCGGGTATTTCTCGCTCGTTGGGCCCGACCAGGCCACGATAGGGCTGGCCGCGGTAGTCACAGGCACGCTGCAATGCCTCGGCGCCGCTTCTCACCCGCAGTGCAGTGGCGCAGAGCGAAGGACCGTGCGACTCGAAGAAGTTATGGGCAAAGGAGTAAGGCTCGGCATTGAGCACGATGTTGATATCGCCCTGACGCAGCAGGCTGACGTCCTTGGAACGATGCTGACCGGCACGAACAAAGCCCAGGCGCTCCAGCCAGCCGGACAGACGTGCGCCGACGGCCTCGTCGACGGCGAACTCAAGAAACTCGACACCGTCGTAGCGGTGGGCGGCTAGTGGGGTGAAGAGCACGCCTGGCTCGATCTGATAACCCTCTTTCTCCAGACGCTTGTAGGTCTTTTCCTCGAGATAGAGCAGCGAGCGCAGACCGTCGGCGGCGTTCTGCCGAGGTGGCGCGGCGCGGAATCCATCGTTGAAGATCTCCAGCGACAGCGGACCGCGATAACCGCTACGCAGGATGGGAGCGAGGAAACCCGCCAGATCGAATTCTCCCTGCCCTGGGAAGCAGCGGAAGTGTCGGCTCCACTCCAGCACGTCCATCGCAAGAATCGGCGCATCGGCCATCTGCACGAAGAAGATCTTGTCGCCCGGAATATCGGCGATGGCCGCCGGATCGCCCTTGAGCGACAGGGTATGGAAACTGTCGAGGATCATCCCAACAGCCGGATGGTCGACCTGGCGCACCAGGTTCCATACCTGCTGGTAGGTGTTGACGTGACGCCCCCAGGCCAGCGCTTCATAACCGATGCGCAGGCCACGTGCGCCGGCACGTTCGCCGAGCAGGCGCAAATCATCGATGAGGATTTCATCATCGCCCAGCGAGTCGGCGGCGACGTTGCTGCACACCAGCACCAGGTCGGTGCCCAGTTCCTGCATCAGGTCGAACTTGCGTTCGGCACGGTCGATGTTGCGCTGCAGACGGTCGCGGCGACAGCCTTCGAAATCACGAAATGGCTGGAACAGGGTAATGGCCAAGCCAAGATCAGCGCATCGCTTGCGGATTTCGCTGGGGCTGCCGTCGTAGTAGAGCAGGTCGTTCTCGAAGATTTCCACACCGTCAAAGCCGGCAGCAGCAATGGCTTCGAGCTTCTCGGGCAGGGTACCGCTGAGGGAAACGGTGGCAATTGAACGCTGCATAGACGGCTCCGGGCTGAGGCGGCGCCGTGGTGGGCAGAGTGAGGGATCGAGAAGCTCCAGAGCCCTCACTCGCCGGTTGGTCGGCGCTCATGGATTGTTCGTAGCCTGGATTATTGGCAGGGCAATGCAGATCAGCAATTCAAAATGAACGAACCAGTTAGTTTTCCGTTCGATAATCGAACAATACTTATTTGCGAGACTGTCGCCGGCTCTGCCAGGCTGACGCCAAGCCACTGAGGCAGATGATGCCGAGCAACGCCGTATTGTCCGGTCAGTGCTGAAACACCAGCAGACCCAGCAGGCCGGCGAAGACGATCTGTACATAGCCGAACGGTGCCAGCAAAGCGGGAGCCGCGTGACGAAAGGCATGGGTCAACAGCAGGTGCGCCGCCATGCCAAAGCCGCCCAGTGCGAGCATCATCAGGCCATGTGGGAAACCAACTATACAGAGCACAACCGGACGGCGCCCATGCGCCGTGCGAGCAACTGAGGGGTTTACGCCTGACGATCAAGCAACTGCCGGGTCTTCTCCAGCGCCAGGCTGGCCCGCTGCAAAGCGCTGACGCCCTGCTCCAGCAACTGCCGGGTGGGAATTTCTAGGCTCAGTGGAATGTTCGCCGGCAGGGTTCGCAGCAAGCCCGGCAGGTCAGAATCACCGTCACCAGGGAAGCGCCGCTCGTTGCGCGCCTGGCGCAGAATCTCGTCCATGTCATCGGGACGTGGCCCGGCTACGTCGCACAACTGAGCGTAGCGCAGGCGCTCGGCGGGCACAGCCGCCAGGTCCTGCAAGCGCGAGGCCGAACGGTCGAAGTGAAAGGCATCGACCAGCACGCAGCCATTGGCTCGTCCCGCGGCGTTGACGATACGCGCCGCCTGAGGCAGATCGCGGGCGTCGGTCCAGGGCATGAACTCCAGGTGCGGATGCAGGCCGTACTGCGCGGACAGATCACAGAGCGTAGCGAAGTTGTCAGTCAGGCGCGCCTCGAGCGGATCGTTGCCGGCTACCAGCAGTTCGCTGGCACCGCACTCGGCGCCTACGGCAAGGATGGCCTCGAAGTCGCTGACGCGGGTTTGCGCCCTCAGGCGCAGAATTTCCACATCGAGCACCCGGATGCCGGTATCGCGCAAACGCTGCAGGGTCCGTGCACGCAGGGCGGCATCGGCCACCAGCGGGAAGTGATGTTCCTCCGGTGTGGCCGGCACCAGACGCAAGCCAACATGGCTATAGCCGGCGCGCGCCGCCACCTCGACCATTTGCGGCGGCGACAGCTCGAGCACGGTCAGGGCGGCCAGGGACAGAATACGTTCGCTCATGATGATTCTCTGCTCAGAGGGTTTCCGGGATGCAGGCCTGCCCGCTTTCCGCCGCCTGGCGAATGGCCTCGACCAACGCCAGAGTGCGACCGGCATCGGCAGCGCTGACCAGCGGCTCAGCCTGGCCACGGGCGACCTGGACGAAATGCTGCAACTGGCGGTATAGCGCCTCGCCTGCGTCGAAGTGCTCCTGCACCTGCTGCAGCGGATCATGCCAGCCGGCTCCAGCCTCGGCGTAATGCCAGCGTTTGAGCTGCGGAATGCTCAGCGCCCCACGCGTACCAGCGAGCAGATAACAGGGCTGGTCGGCCTGGCGCGGGTAGACCGGATTCTCGCCCGCGGTCAGTTCCCAGCTCCAAGGCGCCACGGCGGCGTCGGAGCCGGTCAGGCTGCCCAGCGCACCGTTTTCGAACTGCAGCAGCACCGCAGCGCTGTCCTCATTGGCGAAGCCGCGTACGCCGTTGTTGGTGACGGCCTGCACCTGGCGTACTTCGCCGCACAGGTGACGCAACAGATCGAGGTCATGAATCAGGTTGGTCAGCAACATCCCGGCACCGGCCTCGCGGCGCCAGGCTATGTCGTAGTAGCTGTCCGGCTTGTGCACCTGCCACAGTGCGGTCACCGTGGTCAGCCGCCCCAGCGCGCCTTGCGCGATCAACTGGCGGGCACGCACGATCAGCGGATTGTGCCGGCGATGATGGCCGACCAGCACGGGTACACCGCTGCGTTCGCTGGCCGTGACTAGCTCGCTCACCTCGTCCAGGTGCACGCCGACCGGCTTTTCCAGCAACACCGGCACGCCTGCGGCGATGCAGTCGAGCGCGGTGCTGACATGCAGGGCGTTGGGGTTGGCAACGATCACCGCCTCAGGGTTCGCCGCGGCCAGCATCTGCCGGTGCTCGGTGAAATGCGCCACGCCGCACTGCGCGGCGAATTCGGCGGCCTGCGGGCCGGGATCGGCGATGGCACAGAGTTGTGCCTCAGTGAGGTTCTGCAGGTGCTGATGGTGCTGTCGGCCCATGACGCCAGCGCCGATCAGGGCAATACGCAGGGGGGAAGTCACGCGTTGATCCTCTTGTTGTCGTCTTTACGCGGGGGCAGCGAATGCATCAGGCGCAGACCTTTTTAATATTTAGAACTTAGTTCCAAAAATAGCGCAAGCCGAAAATGCAGGGAATGCCCCAGGCTTCGCTGCACACTCAGAAGTCGACACGGGATTCGTAGGGCGCGTCATGCGCACCGCGCCTTGAGAGCAATCGGCTTCGGGGTCAGGCCCGCGGGTTACCTGCAGGCGCAGCGGTGCCGCGAAGGACGCTGATCGCGGCTGAAGCCGCTCCTACGTTGAGGTGGACGCGCTGCCTTCCAGCGGATCAGGCGAACAGCTCGGAGGCAGGGCTGGCAGCGGACAACTCGTCGGCAGTTTCGTAGGGTGCGCCGCGCGCACCGGCAGCGGAGTCGGATTGGACAGACCGTAGGAGCGGCTTCAGCCGCGATGGACGCTGATTCGCGGCTAAAGCCGCTCCTACGAGGGCTGGGCGTGTGGCTTGCTACGTGCTCAGGCGAACAGTTCGGAGGCAGGGCTGGCGGCGGACAGTTCGGCAGCGGCGGCCAGCAACTCAGGCGCCAGTTGCTCGATACGCGTCAGAGGCAGACGCGCACTGGGTCCGGCGATGCTCAGTACACCGATCACCCGCTCTTCGACGGGGTGGCGCACGACGGTGGCCAGTGCCGCAGTGCCCAGCGATGAGCTTTCCATCACCCAGGCGTAACCCTGCTGACGAGCCAGGGCCAGGCGTTGCAACAGTTCCTGCTCGTTGCGCGGCGCATTGGGACCGAACTCTGCGGGGTCAGCCACACCTTGTCGCGCCACCAGCGCCAAGGCCTCGGCATCGCTCATGCTGGCCAGCCAGGCATGCCCGGAAGCGGTGTAGAACAGCGGTGCGTCGCGGCCCATGTCGGGATCGTAGCGCAGGCCGGAGCGAGCGCCCTGGCTCTTGGCGATCCAGGTCTGCCGCTCGCCCTCGATGACGCCCAGACGCACAAGCTCGCCGCTGCTCTCGGCCAGGCTGTCGAGAATCGGCTGCACCACGTCGGCGCCGCTGTTGGCCAGATAGCGAAAGCCGAGCGCCACCAGCTTGGTCGACAGCCGATAACGGCTGGTGAGCGCATCCTGGCGCACATAGCCCAGGCGAATCAGCTCGGCGAGCATGCGATGCGTGGCGCTCTTGGGAATATCCAGCTCATCGG
>VFQQ010002591.1_pt1 | contig 19769 bp, 19 predicted proteins | sample 3512341 | NCBI WGS metagenome assembly VFQQ01 (sample SAMN10412373, study PRJNA504923) | tailings metagenome | isolation source: Relicate 2 Philex TSF1 revegetated site | place: Philippines: Tuba, Benguet | collected 2017-08-29 | reverse complement strand
TGAATGACAATGAGATTACGCTTAGCCTTGGGCGGACGCCTCCGCTACCCCTGATCCGGGACCCCATGCCTTACGCTAACGTCATGTCCGCCATCGCCGCCAATGACGAGGCGGCGACCCTCGAAGCCATCGCAGCCTTGGCTGACGGCACGCCCCGTCCGCCGGACTCGTCGCCTTTGTTGCAGGCGCTGTATCGCGGGATGCCATTGGTGCCGGCCGCCATGATGCGGAAGGGCTATGTGCCCGATCTGCATGAGGCGGCGGCGCTGGGCGACAGCGAACGGGTGGCGGCGCTGGTGGCCGCGGGGGCGCCGGTGTCGGGCCTTGGCCACGATGGCTGGACGCCACTGCATCTCGCGGCCTTCATGGGCCATCCGGGAACCGTGCGCGTTCTTCTGGCGGCCGGCGCCGATGTCGCGGCGATCGGCGGCAACCCGATGGCGAACCAGCCGCTCCATGCGGCGATTGCCGGGCGGGGCGATGCGGGATCGATCGCCGCGCTGCTGGGGGCCGGGGCGGACGTGACCTATGCTGCGGCCGGCGGCGTGACGCCGCTGCACCTCGCCGCGAGCCGGGGCAATGAGGGCCTCAGCCGCTCGCTGATGGCGGCAGGGGCAGACAAGACTGCGAAGACGGCAGACGGCAAGACGGCCGCAGCCATCGCCGCCGAGCGCGGCTTCGCCGCGCTGGCAGAGGTGCTGGTCTAGGCCTGCTCGCGCGCGATCTCGCGCCAGCCGATATCGCGGCGGCAGAAGCCTTCGGGCCAGTCGATTTTCGCCACGGCCTCATAGGCCGCCTTCTGTGCTGCCGTGACGTTGGCGCCCAGCGCCGTCACGTTCAGCACGCGGCCGCCATTGGCGACGATGTCGCCCGCCGTGTTCCGCGCCGTGCCGGCGTGAAAGACGATGGCGCCGGTCGCCTCCGCCGCATCGAGCTTGCGGATGACGGAGCCTTTGGTGACGGGGCCGGGATAACCCTCGCTCGCCACCACCACAGTGACGGCCGCGCGGTCGTCCCAGCGCGCATCGACATGGGCGAGTTCGCCATCTGCGCAGGCCATCAGCAGGGGGACAATGTCGCCCTTCAGGCGGGGCATCAGCACCTGGGTTTCAGGGTCGCCGAAGCGGGCATTGTATTCGATGAGCTTCGGGCCTTCCGGCGTCAGCATCAGCCCGGCATAGAGGACGCCCTTGAACGGCGTGCCGCGCGCTTTCATCGCCGCGAGCGTCGGGCGGATGATGCGGGCCATCACCAGATCGACCATCAGCGGCGGCATGATCGAGGCCGGGCTGTAGGCGCCCATGCCGCCGGTATTGGGGCCTTCGTCGCCGTCACCGACGCGCTTGTGGTCCTGCGCCGTGCCGAAGGGCAGCGCGGTTTCACCGTCGCAGAGGGCGAAGAAACTGGCTTCCTCGCCCGTCATGAATTCCTCGATGACGATGGAATGCCCGGCATCGCCGAACGCGCCGCCGAACATCAAGTCGATCTCGGCGCTCGCATCGGCATGGGTCGGCGCGATGACGACGCCTTTGCCGAGCGCGAGGCCATCGGCCTTGATGACGACCGGCACCGGATGATCGGTGAGATAGGCCTTCGCCGCCGCCGCATCGGTGAAGCGGCGATAGCGCGCGGTCGGGATGTTGAACTCGGCACAGAGGTCTTTGGTGAAGCCCTTGCTGGATTCCAGCTGGGCAGCCGCCTGTGTCGGACCGAACGCCTTGGTCCCCGCAGCATTCAGGGCGTCGACGACGCCATTGGCGAGCGGATTGTCCGGTCCGACGACGACGAGGTCGATGGCTTCGGCCTTCGCCAGCGCGACGACGGCGGCGTTGTCCATGATGTCGAGCGGGCGGCAGTCGGCGACTTTGGCGATGCCCGCATTGCCAGGCGCGCAAATCAGTGCGTTGCAGAGCGGGCTGGCGGAGATCGCCCAGGCGAGCGCGTGTTCACGCCCGCCGGAGCCGAGAAGAAGGATGCGCATGGGGCGCTGACTAACCCGCCCGCCCGATCAGATAAAGCGCGAACAGCACGATCATGATCGTGTCGATGACGATGGCGCCTGCCGCCTTTGTGCGGGCGGTGGCGCTGCCGTTCGCGAGGATGAGGGCGATGAAGGTGAGCTTCGAAATGCCCGCGACGATCAGGATGAAGGGCTGGCCCGGCGGATCGAACGCGCCGTAGATCAGCATGGCGCCGATGAGGGCGATGAGCGCGCCCCAGTTGCGGGTGACGATCTCCAGGGCCGCGCCCTCGGCCTTGGCCTCACCAAAGGTCATGTTCAGCGCGGCGCGCGGGGCGATGGCGGCGTAGATCATCGAGAAGGTCATGACGCCGCTGACCAGCATGATCCATTTGATGTTGCCGACGATGAAATCCATGATGCGCCCCCCGAGAAGGGCCGCACCCTAGCAGACCGGGCGCCGCCGCCTAGAAGCTGCCGGCGAAGGTCAGGCGGACGAAGCCGCCGCGCCGGCTGTCGCGCGTTTCGATCATGTCGATGGGGCCGCTGCGATCGGGGTCGAAGAATTCGCGGGTGCGATGGAAACGTTGGCCGTTGAAGTTGCGGACCGTCAGGCGGATCTTCACGCCCTCGATCCGGGTCGTTTCGATGAACGCGCTCCACATCGAGTCGATTCGGGTGCGATCCACAAGGTCGGGGAAATAGGTCGTGCGATCGAAGCCGTCACCATAGGAAACGCCATAGTTGAAGCCGGAGTCCGGATCGTCACGGCGCAGTTCCAGGAAGACGTAAGGATCGCCGCGATTGCCATCGGACAGGCGGCGGGGGACGCCATCGACCGGGTCGGTGAAGCGGCTGCCCAGGAATTCGAAATTCGCCTTGAACTGCAGGCCGCTGAGAATGTCGTTCAGGGGGAGCGTCAGCGTGCCGGTGAGGCCCCATTGCCGCGCCGGGCCGGCATTGCCGATGACCTGCGCGCCGTTAGGCGTGAGGATCAGCTCGATCGTGTCCTCGCGCCATTCGTGGAAGAGCTCCAGATTGAGCGCGCCGTTCGTGCCGAAGCTCCAGTCGGCGGCGAGCGAAGCGCGCGTCGTCTGTTCAGGTTTCAGATCCGGATTGGCCGCCGTCTCGGTGCCGGCCTCGCTGTCGGCGGCGGCCGCGAAGTCGGAGAAATTCAGCTGACCCGCCGAACGCGCCAGCACCAGACGCAGCTGCAGCTTTTCCGAAGCCTGCCAGGCGAGTGTGGCGGAGGGCTTAAGATAGAACAGCGTCTGCGAGGCCTCGGCATCGCCGCTGACCGAAATGTTGGAGAGCTCGGCCGCCAGTGCGCCGTCCAACGTCCAGTTGGGGGCCAGCGTCCAGCCGAAGGCGGCGCGCATCTCGCCGCGCAATTCTTCGACCAGCGCGAAGGACGAGGGGCCGGGGATGCCATCGGATTCGAAGGCAAGGCGGCTGGAGAGCCGGTTATAGGCGACCTCCGCGCTGAATTCGGGCCGGAAGACATCCCCCGTTCGCGAGAACTGCGTGCGCAGCAGCGCTTCGAGCGGCCGTTCGCGGCGGCGGATCACGCCTTCCGGGCCGGGCGGCGTTTCGTCGAACTGGTCCTGCCGATAAGTGTTGGTCGAGGCCAGCGCGACGCTTGTCCAGGTCCACGCCTCGCCCAGCTTCAGCGTGTAGTCCGCGCCGATCTCGCCCTGCAGCCCGCGCTCCTGCATCAGATAGGACTGGATGCGGTCCGGCGCGCCGGCTGGCTCGCGTCCGTCATAGATGCGGCTGTCGAGGTCGAGATCGAACGCCCAAAGGCTGAACGATCCTGTCAGGCGAAACGTGCCGTCACCCAGCGCGCGGCTCGCCTCCATCGATCCGAAAACTTCGCGGTAGTCGGTCGGACGGTTATCGCTGCGGGTGGCGATGAGCGCGCCGCCGCCATCGGTCAGCCGCCGTGCCGTATGGAAGGGCGCGTGATCCCAGATGCCGGTGATCTTGAAGCTGGTCGACCATGGGCCGAGGCCCAGCACTGTGCTGGCCTCGCCGCGTGGATAGATCTTGCCGTCACCGGCACGCTCCGCCCCGATCACCCAGGAGCCCTGGCCGGTGCCGGACGCGCGAATGACGTCGGCGATGACCGCCTGACCCTGCGCCTCGGCATTGTTCGCGCCCTTGATGACGACGATCTCTTTCACCTGCGAGGCGGGAATGCGTGCCAGCGCCTCGCCTAGGCCGCCCGCCTTGGAAGCCGGGCGTCGGCCGTCGATCAGCACATTGCCGGCGGTCGCGCCGAAACCGCGCAGATTGGCGCCGTAGTCGATGGTGAAGCCGGGCAGGCGGGCGACCATGTCGGCGGCGGTGCGCGGCGCAAAATCGGCGAAAAACGTGGCCGGATAAACGGTGCGCTCGCCGCCCTCGACGCCCTTGGCCGGCAAGGCGAGGGCAAAGGCGGCGGCGAGGACAACCGAAAGGGCGCGGCGAAACATGCTGTCAGCTAAGCGGCGTCAGATAGGGCCACAAGCGACGGTCGTTACACGCGGCGCGCTATTCGGGGCGCTCACGGAAATCGTGAAGTCAGCGGATGCCTTCGCCGGGCGCCGCCGCTATCGTGCCGATATGAGCGATGCTTTTGAGTCCGCCGAGAACGGGCCTGCCCCCAATGCGGGGGAGGTGACCGTCAGCGAGCTGTCGCAGGCGCTGAAGCGGACAGTGGAAGACCGCTTTGGTTATGTCCGCGTGCGGGGCGAGATTTCGGGCTTTCGCGGGGTTCATTCCTCCGGCCACGCCTATCTGGCGCTGAAGGACGAGAGCGCGAAGATCGACGCCGTCATCTGGCGCGGCAGCTATGCCAAGCTGAAGGTGAAGCCCGAAGAGGGCATGGAAGTCATCGCGACGGGGAAGCTGACGACCTACCCCAATCGCTCGTCCTATCAGATCGTGATCGAGCGGCTGGAGCTCGCCGGGCTCGGCGCGATCATGAAGATGCTGGAGGAGCGGAAGGCCCGCCTCGCCGCCGAGGGCCTCTTCGCACCCGAACGAAAGAAACCCATTCCGCATCTGCCGGAGGTCATCGGCATCATCACCTCGCCGACCGGGGCGGTGATCCGCGATATCCTGCACCGGCTGGCCGATCGCTTTCCACGCCGCGTCATCGTGTGGCCGGTGGCGGTGCAGGGCGAGGGGGCGGCGAGCCAGGTCGCTAACGCCATTCGCGGCTTCAATGCGCTCGAACCGGGCGGCGACATTCCCCGGCCCGATCTGCTGATCGTCGCGCGGGGCGGCGGATCGGTTGAAGACCTGCTGCCCTTCTCCGAAGAGGCCGTGGTGCGGGCGGCGGCGGAGAGCGCCATTCCGCTGATCTCTGCCGTAGGCCACGAGACCGACACGACGCTGATCGACTTCGCTTCCGACCGCCGCGCGCCGACGCCGACCGCCGCCGCCGAAATGGCCGTGCCGGTGCGCGCCGAGATGCTGGCCGAGACGCTGGGCCTCGCGCGGCGACTGGTGCAGGCGATGAGCCGGGCGCGCGAGGATCGCCGCCGCCGGACAGCCGATCTGGCGCGGGCGCTGCCAAAGCCCGACCAGTTGCTGGCGCTCGCCAGCCAGCGCTTCGATGCGGCCTCTGGCCGTCTCGGCGGGGCGCTTGGGATTTTCAGCGAGCGGGCGAGGGGCCGCCTCACCGCCGCTTCCGGGCGGTTCCGCCCGGCGCTGCTGAAGGCCGAAACGGCGCGGCTGGGCGACAGGACCACCGACATCGCGCGGCGGCTTGGGCTCGCGATGACACGGCGGACCCGCGACGCGGCGCAGAGTCTGGCGCAGCCCGCTAAGCTGCTGGAGGCGCTGAGCCATCGCGCCACGCTGGCGCGCGGTTTTGCTTTGGTGAGGACTGCGGGTGGAGCGCTGAAACGCGCCGTCGGCGATGTCGCGCCGGGTGAGTCGCTCGTGATCCAGTTCCATGACGGCGATGTCGCCGCCCATGCCGATGGCGAGGGTGCGGCGGCTCCGGCGCCCGCCGCCGCGCCAAAGGCGAAGCCGAAGACACGTGATGGCGGCGGCAATCAAGGTTCGCTATTTTGAGGCCGCCTCGCCACCTTTGTCATGCCCGCGCAGGCGGGCATCTATCAGGCGGCGCGGCGGCAGACACGGATTCCCGCTTTCGCGGGAATGACAGCAAGTAGTTGGGAACGGCAGGCGATGAACTTCCAATCCGGCACGCCCACCGGCGGGCGCGAGGCGCGTATAAAATATCTCCCTGGCGACTACGAAATCCTCACGCCCGGCACGTTCGTGCGCTGCGCCGTGACGGGTCGCCCGGTCGCGCTGGACGATCTGCGCTATTGGAGCCACGAGGTGCAGGAAGCCTATGCCAGCGCAGACATCGCCTTTGCACGCTACGAGCAGCTGAAGGCGGAAGGCCGCCTCTGATGGACCGCCGCCGTTTCCTGACGCTGCTGGCCGGTGTCGGGAGCGCGATCACGCTGCCGCTGCGCCCCGCGCAGGCGAAGACGGCGATGACCGGCGATTTCGAGCAGGGTGGCATGATCATCGGCCGCACCTTTGAGGGCGCGGAAGCGGGCCTCGACGGCAAGGCCGTGACGGTCAGCCCCGATGGCTATTTCGTTTTCGGTTTCGGCCGCGATCAGGGACCGGCGGCGACGCTGACCATTTCCTATGGCGGCGAGGAGATCACCGAAAACCTCACCATCGCGCAGCGCACCTACAAGGTGCAGAAGATCAACGGCCTGCCGGGCGACAAGGTGACGCCGCCGGATGAAGAGGGCGAGCGCATCCTTCGGGATATCGAACTCATCAAGGCGGCGCGCGCGTTCGACACGCCGGAGACGTGGTTCCTCGGCGGTTTCGCCTGGCCGGTGACGGGGCGCATCAGCGGCGTCTATGGCAGCCAGCGCATCCTCAACGGCGAACCGCGCCAGCCGCATTTCGGCGTCGATATCGCGCGTGGGCAGGGCGAGCCGATCCATGCGCCGCAAAAGGCCATCGTGCGCCTGGCCGAGAACGACATGTATTTCACCGGCGGCACCACGGTGCTGGACCACGGTCACGGCATCACGACATCATACCTGCATCAGAGCCGTCTCGACGTGGCGGTGGGCGATACGGTGGAGGCGGGCCAGGTGATCGGGCTGATCGGCAAGACCGGCCGCGCGACGGGGCCGCATCTCTGCTGGCGGATGAACTGGTTCCAGGAGCGCCTGGACCCTCAGCTCGCTGCGGGCGCGATGCCGGGCTGAGCGGTTTGAGGTGCGCGGTCTGAACGGCCTCAGGCATGGGTCCCCGGGTTCGCCGCTGCGCAGCGCCCCGAGGATGACAACCCAAAATCCCTGTTATCCTCGGACGGCCGATGGGCCGATCCGGGGACCCATGCCTGAGTGTTTCAGGATGAGGCTGCGTCGTTCTGCGCGTGCGCGGGGATACGCCAGCGGTTATGTGCCCATAGCCACTGTTCGGGGTGCTCGCGCACCGCGTCTTCCAGCGCTTTGTTGATCGCCAGCATCGCCGTGCGGATGTCGGCATCCTTGTCGCCGCTGCGTTCGATCTGAAGTGGCGGGTAGAAAATCATTCGGAAATGCGCGCCGCGCGTCCGCACCATGCGCACGGGCACCAGCGCCGCGCCCGTGCGAAGGCCGAGCACGGCCGGGCCTGCGGCGGTCCAGGCATCGCGGCCGAAGAACGGCACCGGCATGCCCTCGCTGTGTTTCTGGTCGGTGAGCATGGCGAGCACCTTGCCCTCTTTGAGCGTACGCAGAAGCTCGCGTGTGTTGTCGCCGTTCTTGGAGATCTGTGTGGGATACGCGTAGCGCTTGCGCTGACGCATGATCCACCAGTTGACGATCGGGTTGTTGACCGGGCGATAGACCTCAGCCCCGTCAATGCCCGCCTGCCAGGCGGCGAGGGCCATCAACTCCCAGTTCGCACAATGACCGGAGAGCGCGATGCCGCCTTTGCCGGCGGCGACGGCGTCGCGCGCGATCTCGATATTCTCCATCGTGATGCGCGGATTGGGGTGGCCGGCGAATTTCTTGAAATGCGCATACTCGGCGAAGGTGCGGCCGAGATTGGTCCACATGCCGAGAAGGATCGTGCGGATCTCCACGTCGGATTTTTCCGGGAAGGCGGCTTTGAGATTCTTGCGCGCCGTTTCGTGCGCGGGGGCGATGGGCGCGAGCGTGCGCCCCAGCCAGCCGCCAAAGGCCGAGCCGGCGTCGACGCCCAGCACCTTGAAGATGCCGAGCAGACCGAAAACCGGAATCGCTTCAAGGCACCAGAGCGGCCAGCGCAGAACCTTCATGTCAGAGAGGATGCTCCGCGCGGGCGAGCGCCTTGGCGAGCAGCGCATCGAGCGCCCGGTCGTCTTCGAACTGCGCCTCGACGGGCAAGGTCAGCACGCCTTTGCGCAGAGCGGGCGGCAGGCGGACATAGTCCTTCTCAGTCGTCGCCAGCGCGGCGCCTCGTGCCCGGGCCAGCGCCTTCATGCGCTGGATGTCGTCGTCGGAATAAGCGTGGTGATCCGGGTAGGAGAAGACGGCGATGATGTCGGCGCCGGCGCGCTGCATCGACTGGTAGAATTTCTCCGGACGCCCGATGCCCGCGAAGGCGACGACGCGGCGGTCGTCGAAGGCGGCGGCCAGCGGCGCGCGCAGCTGGGCGCGGATCGTCACCGGATGGCCGGGGTCGAACGGGCCGCGTCCCATCAGGATCACCGCATCGGCGCGGGCGAGGCCTTCTTTGGCGCTTTCGCGCAAAGGACCGGCGGGGAAGATCTGTCCGTTGCCGAAGCCCGTTTCGCTATCGACGACGGCGATGGAAAGGTCTTTCGGGACGGACGGATTCTGGAAGCCGTCATCCATGACGATGACACCGGCCCCTGCCTCCATCGCGGCGCGCGCGCCGGCGGCGCGATCCTTCGCGATGATGGTGGGGGCGTAACGCGCGAGCAGCAGCGGTTCGTCACCGACTTCCGACGCGCGGTGATCGGGCTCAACCTTCAGCGGTCCGGGCGCTGCGCCGCCATAGCCGCGGCTGAGCGCGACCGGCGAGGCGCGCATCGCGGTGAGGCGCTGGAGAATGGCGATGGCGATGGGTGTCTTGCCCGCGCCGCCTAGGGTGAGATTGCCGATGCAGATGACCGGCGCGCCGGGGCGATAGGCGGGCTTGCGCTTCAGCTTGGCGCTGACGACGCGGCCATAGATGTAGCCGAGCGGGCTGAGCAGCCGGGCCATGAGGCCGGGCGGGCGCGACCAGAATTCAGGCGGGCGCATGGAAGCCTGCCTTGGTCAGCAGAGGCGCGAGCTGCGCTTTCGCCGCCTCGAATGCGCCGGCGCCGAGCTCGGCGATGCGCTGCGCCTTCGCGCCGAGCTCTGTCGCCGCGTCCGGCGCGGCCAGCCATTCCGAGGCGGCGGCGGCGAGGGCTGCTTCGTCCGCGACTTCGCGCGCAACACCGGCGGCGTTCATCTCGTCATACTCGCCGCGGAAGTTGAAGACATGCGGGCCGTGCAGAACGGGCAGGCCGAGGCGCGCCGCCTCGAGCGGGTTCTGTCCGCCATGCGCGACCAGGCTGCCGCCGACATAGGCGAACGGCGCGGTGCGGTAGAGCAGGCCAAGCTCGCCGATCGTGTCCATCAGATAGACATTCGTCTCCGCCATCACCCGCACTTTAGCCGCGCGGCGCGAGACGGCCAAACCCTGGCCGCGCAGCGTCTCGGCGATCTCCGAGCCGCGCTCCGGGTGGCGGGGGGCGAGGACCATCAGCAGGTCTGGCCAGGTTTCCGTCAGCTTGAGATAGACGCGGCCCAGCATCTCTTCTTCCTGGGGATGCGTGCTGGCGGCGGCGAAAACCGGACGCGCGCCGATCATCTCTTTGAGTTGCGCCAGCGCATCCGGCGCGGCGGGCAGGGGGCCTGCGGCCGCTTTCAGATTGCCGGTGACGGAGACGCCGCGCGCGCCGAGCGCTTCAAGGCGCTGTCCTGTCTCCTCAGTCTGCGCCAGCGCGAGGCTGAAGGCGGAGAGCATGCGCTCCGATAGGCCGCGTGCGCGCTTCCACTGCGTGAAGCTTTTCTCGCTGAGGCGTGCATTGACGAGGGCGGCCGGAATGTTGGCGGCGCGGATCGCCTCCAGCGTGTTCGGCCACAGCTCGCTCTCGATCCAGAGCGCGAGGTTCGGCTTCCAGTGTTCGAGGAAGCGCTTGATGGCGGCGGGCTGATCCAGCGGCATGAACTGGTGGAAGGCGCGCTTGGGCAGGCGTTCGGCGAGGAGGCCAGCCGACGTGACGGTGCCCGAAGTGAAAAGCGCGTGGGCGTCGGGGTTTGCATCCAGCAGGGCGCGAAGGAGTGGCAATGCGGACAGCGTTTCGCCGACGCTCGCGCCATGCAGCCAGATGAGCTGGCCGTCGGGGCGCGGGCGGTCGGCGTGGCCGAAGCGCTCGTCGAGACGGGCGGGGTCTTCCTTGCCCTTGGTCGCGCGGCGCTTCAGATACGGGCGCAGCAGCGGCGACAGCGCCGAGGACGCCGCGCGATAAATCGAATAGAGCGTGCCGCCCGTCATGCCGTGGCCTCGGCGTCCGGCGGCACGGGGTCGGCGGGGAGGATCGCGTCGGGATCGTGCCCGATCAGACGGTCGGCTTCACGCGTCACGCGGGTGAGTTCCGTTTCGATGGCGAGCCGCGCCGTCTCCAGCGCCTCGCCCTTGGCGCCCGCCGGAACGGTGATCGGTTCGCCCCAGACAAACACGCCTTTGGTGAACGGGAGCGCAACGACGAAGCGGTCCCAGCTGGAGAGCAGGCGGCGTCGTTTCGTCGACCAGGCGCAAGCGAACACGGGAACACCGGCCAGCCGCGCCACGGCGGCGACGCCGTCGGTGGCGCGCATGCGGGGGCCGCGCGGGCCGTCCGGCGTGATGCCGACATACTCGCCGCTCTTCAGTTTCCGCAGCATCTCCATCAGCGCGGCGGTCGCGCCCTTGTCGCGCTCGCGCCCCGGCTTGGCGGTGGAGCCGCGCACGGTATCGAGGCCGAACCAGCCGATCGTATCGGCGATGAGGCCGCCGTCGCGGTGGCGCGAGATCAGCATGTTCATGCGCCTGTTTCCCGGCCAGCAATACGGCATCATCAGGATCCGGCCGTGCCAGAACGCCAGGATGAAGGGCTTGCCTTCATCCCAATAGGCCTTGGGACCCTCTCTGTTCACCACCTGCCACCGCGAGGTGAAATGAACGAAGCGGATATACCCCGCCGCGAGGAAAGTCGCGAGCGAGCGAACGGGACGCGAACGTCCGATGGACTTGAGAAGGCCCATGCTCAGGCCTCCGCCGACGCGAACTGGGTGCGGTAGAGGCGGGCGTAGAGGCCGTCCGCCGCGAGCAGGGTGGCGTGCGGGCCTTCTTCCACGACGCGGCCGTTCTCAAAGACGAGGATGCGGTCGGCCTTGAGGATGGTCGCGAGACGATGCGCGACGACGAGCGTCGTGCGCCCGGCCATCAGCGTTTCCAGCGCGGCCTGCACGCGGGCCTCGTTCTCGGCATCGAGCGCGCTGGTTGCCTCATCCAGAAGCAGGATCGGCGCATCGCGCAGGATCGCACGGGCGATGGCGATGCGCTGACGCTGTCCGCCGGAGAGGCGCGTACCGGCCTCGCCCGCGCGCGTGTTGTAGGCATCGGGCAGCGCGGCGATGAAGTCATGCGCCGCCGCAGCCTTCGCCGCCGCTTCGATGTCGGCCTGGGAGGCGCCGGGGCGGCCGCAGCCGATATTGGCGGCGATGGTGTCGTCGAAGAGGAACGGCTCCTGCGTCACCAGCGCCATAGCGCTGCGCAGTGAGGCGAGCGTCACGGCGCGGATGCCCTGTCCGTTGACGCGGATGGTTCCGGATTGCGGCTCGTAGAACCGCAGCAGCAGGTTGATCGCGGTCGACTTGCCCGCGCCGCTCGGCCCGACCAATGCGACGGTCTCGCCGCGCTTTGCGGCGAAGGAGACGCCGCTGATTGCGGGCGCATCGCCATAAGCGAAGCTGACGTTCTCGAAGCGCACCATCGCGTCTGATGTCGCGGCGAGATCGAGCGCAGGCGCGTTCGGTGCGTCGGCGATGGTCGGCTTCGCGTCGATGGCGGCATAAATGCGGGTCAGCGCCGCGCCGCCTTGTGCGAACACGGTGGTGAGCGAGGAGAGCGAACGGATCGGCTGGAACGCCATCAGGGCCGCCGCAACGAACGACATGAAGGCGTTGAGCGGCAGGTCGCCCGATAGTCCGCGCCAGCCGGCATAGGCGATGACGAGGGCGATGCCGACCCCGCCGAGCGCATCGGAGACCGGTACGGTCGCGGCGCTGGCGCGTTCACCCGCGATCAGCGATGCGAGACGGCGTGCGACGCTCGTCTCGGCCCGGGTCGCGGCGTCGGTCTCCAGGCCGTAGGCGCGGATCACGCGGCGGCCGGTGACCGCCTCTCCGATGGCGGTGGAGAGCGCGCCGGTTTCCTTCATGCCGCTGGTCGCCGCGTCATGCGACTTGCGCGCGATGAGGCGCATGGCGACCCCGCCGATGGGCAGCACCAGCACGACGAAGAGCGCCAGCGTCCAGTCCTGCCAGAACATGACGGCGATCAGCAGGATGACGGTCGGGATATCCTTCGCAACACCGGCAAGGCCGCGCGTGACCATGTCGCGCACCAGCGTCGCGTCATAGGTGAAGCGGGCCGCCTGCGCGGCCGAATGGTCGGCCTCCAGCACCGAGAGGTCGGCGCGCACCAGCGCCCGCATCATGCGGGTCTGCAGCGCCGCGACGACGCGCTGGCCGGTGGCGGCGAGGGTGATGGCGGCGAGATAGGCGGCGCCCGCTGCGGCGAGCGCCACGCCCGCGACGATCAGCGGCAGCAGCGTCACCATGTCGGCGCGCTTTTCGAGGAAGATGAGCCGGATCGCCGGGTCGAGCAGCCAGGCCAGGGCCGCCGTTCCCGCCGCCGACATGATCATGCAGGCAGCCGCAATCGACAGCGGCCTTGCATAGGCGCTGAGGTATTCGGCGGCGAGCCTGCGCACGGCGGAGCCGGATGGCCGCGCCGCGCCGCTGCTGTCGGGCGGGGTCGTCACGCGCGGTTGCTAGCCGCAGGGCCGGAAAAGGGCAAGCAGAGGGGCAGGCGGGGCGGGGGCCTCGCGCCCATCAGGCTTTGATTTTCTTGGCTTTTTTCTCGGCTTTGGGGTCGAGGATCTTGTGCAGATGGACGATGAAATAGCGCATATGCGCATTGTCGATGGTCTGCCGGGCGGCGGCCTGCCAGGCCTTATGCGCGGCGGCATAGTCGCCATACATGCCGATGATGTCGAGCTTCTTCAGATCCTTGAACTCGATCGACTCCACCCCGGTCAGCTCGCCGCCGAACACGAGGTGCAGGAGCTGGGCTTTTTTGGCGGTCTTGGCGGCGGGCATGGCGGTCCTTCAGGAATCGGCGCGTCGGGGCAGAGTGATCCAGCCGACGCGCGCCGCCAAGGCGGCATAAAGCGGCATCGTGCAGCCGAGCAGGCTGATCTGGTCGGTCCCCGCCGCGTTGTAGCGGAAGGGCGCGCCGTCATGGCGGCCGACGAACGCCCCGGCCTCACGAGCGATGACGTCGCCGGCCGCGATGTCCCAATCCGACTTGGTGCTGAGCGCCAGCGTCGCGTCGGCGCGGCCGACCGCCACCATGGCGAGGCGGTAGGCGATGGAGCCGATCTTGATGATCTCCATCGGCGGCCAGGGCTCGCGCCAGGCGGGATGCTTGAGCATATCGCTGGCCGCGACCATGCGGCAGTTCTCGATCACCGAGGTGTCGCTGGCGTGAATGGGCGCGCCGTTCAGTGTCGCACCGCCATCTTGCGCAGCGGCGAACATCTCGTCGCGCGAGGGATTGTAGACGGCACCCGCCACCGCAACGCCGTTCTCGATGACGGCGAGCGAGACGGTGAAGTCGTCCTTGCCCTTGATGAAGGAAACGGTGCCGTCGAGCGGATCGACGACGAATTGACGCTGCGTGTTGAGGCGCGCCGGATCGTCGGCGGTTTCTTCCGACAACCAGCCATAGGTGGGCCGCGCACCGCGCAGCGTTTCGGCGAGGAGGTCGTTGGAGGCATGATCGGCCTCCGTCACCGGCGTGCCGCCCTTGTTCCAGGTCTTCGCGCCCTTGGCCTTCCATTCGAGCAGCACGGCGCCGGCGGCGCGTGCTGCATCGGTCAGCAGCTTCAGGTCTGCGAGGTCCTGATCACGCGCCGGCAATCGTCATGCCCTCGACGCGCAGGGTCGGCGCGTTGGTGCCGTATTTGAAGACAAGGTCATTGGCGGGCGTCAGGTTCAGGAACATGTCCTTGAGGTTGCCCGCGATGGTGATCTCGTTCACCGGATAGACGATCTCGCCATTCTCGATCCAGAAGCCCGAGGCGCCGCGGCTGTAATCGCCGGTGACGCCGTTGACGCCCATGCCAATCAGCTCGGTGACATAGAAGCCCTGCTTGATGTCGCCGATCAGCTCTTTCACGCTCAAGCTGCCCGCCGCCATGTAGAGATTGGTGGTGGACGGCGAGGGCGGGCCGCCTGTGCCGCGCGCGGCATGGCCGGTGGAGGCGAGCTTCAGCTGGCGGCCGCTGGTCGAATCCAGAACCCAGCTCGTCAGCACGCCGTCTTCGGCGAAGACGCGCTTTGCGTTGCGCCCGCCCTCGCCGTCGAACGGCTTGGAGCGAAGGCCGCGCACAATGTGCGGATCGTCGACGATGTTGATGCCGGCGGCGAACACGCGCTCGCCCATCTTGTCCTTCAGGAACGAAACGCCACGAGAAATTGAAGAGCCATTTATGGCTCCGGCAAAGTGCCCGACGAGCGAGGACGCGACCTGTGGGTCATAGACGATCGGCACGGCCGCCGTTTCGGCCTTGCGCGGATTGAGACGTTTCAGCGCCTTCATCGCGGCATTGCGTCCGGCGGCTTCCGGATCGCCAAGATCGGCACCGTGGCGGGCGGAGAGGAAATCGTCGTCGCGCTCCATACCGGTGCCTTCACCGGCGAGCACGCTGACCGAGACCGACTGGCTGGTCCCGGCATATTCGCCCGAAAAGCCAAGGCTGGTCGCCAGTGCGACACGCGTGCGGCCCCAGCTTGCGCCCGCGCCTTCCGAATTGGTGACGCCTGCAACGGCAAGCGCGGCGCCTTCGCACGCCTCGGCCCGGGCGCGCAGCACGGCGGCGCCGGGAACGTCTGGGTCTTCAAGGTCAAGCGCCGCGAATTCGCGCGCCATCAATTCGGGGTCGGCGAGGCCGCAATACGGGTCTTCCGGCGCGGTCTTCGCCATGCCGACCACGCGCTCGGCCAGGGCCGACAGCTTGTCGGGGCGGAGATCGGTGCTGGACGACACGGCCTGGCGCTTGCCGACAAAAACGCGAAGGCCGAGATCGAGCGATTCCGACCGCTCGACGTCTTCCAGTTTGCCCATGCGGAACGAGACGCCCAGCGAGGCGCTCTCCACATAAATGGCGTCGGCGGCGTCTGCGCCGAGCGCTTTAGCCTGTTTGATGAGATCGTGGAGCCGGTCGAGGGGTGTGATGTCCGTCATGCCGGACTATCTGGGGCGGAAGCGGCCGGAAGGAAAGCCCCGGCGAGCGCAACCGCGATGGCGAGCCAGCCAAGGGCCAGCCCGATCTGGCGCCCCGGGGCGGCCCGTTCCCGGCGCGACGCCAGGGCCAGAAGGGCCAGCGAGGTCAAAAGCAGCGCCCCGGCCATCAGTTTCAGGGCGGAACCCGCCCCCACGGAGAACGCCGCCGCCAGCGCCATCAGCCCCAGCGGCGCGATCAGAGCCTCGCGCCCCGCGCCCGGTGCGATCCGGCGCTGGGTGTCACGCGCCAAGCCTACCGCCGCGAACGCACCGGCGAGACCGGCGGTCAGCGCAAAGGCGGGCGCAGCGCTGGTTGCGAGGAACTCCATCGCCCTAGACGCCGAAGGCGTAGAACAGACAGGCGACGATGGCGATGAGCAGCGCGATCCAGGTGAGCAGGATGCCGCCCGCCCGGCCGACCGAGACGGCCGACGACCGCGACAGGCCGATTGCGTGCAGGATGCGGCCGAAGGTCAGCAGCGCGCCGATGACGTGGATGAGGATGATCGACGCCTTCAGGCTCGCCAGCGTCAGCAACAGGATGAGGACGATCGGCACATATTCGATGGCGTTGCCGTGGGCGCGCTGGGCGAGCAACAGACCCGGATGGCCGCCATCGCCGATGCCGACTTTGTGCTTGTTGCGGGCGCGCGAGACGAGGAAGGCGAGCACGAGAATGATGATCGCGTTCAGCGCGGCATAGAGCGCGAACACCTGCATATGCGTCATCAACATGGCGAATCGCCCCCGCTTGCCTTCGCCCGTTTCTAGACCCGCTTAGGGTTCGAGGCGATAGACCGCCGTGCGGCGCACTTCGCGGTCTTCCAGTTCCGTGGTCGTCGCGACTTCGTAAGACGCAAGGCGGGTGAGGCCGGTCTTCGGTAGATACGAACGCCCCGGATCGCCTGCGAGCACCAGCGCGCCACGCTGGGCGAGGGCGCGGCCCCAGGCCTCCACCCGTTCGGCCAGCGGGTTTTCATAGAAAAGGTCGCCGATCAGCACGACATCCCAGCCATCATCTGTGCCGATCAGATCATCGGTCGCCGCCGCGATGGCAACGCCCGCCTCATCGGCGTTGAGGCGGATGGCTTCGACCGCATAGGGATCGATATCGCTGGCGGTCGTTGCCGCCGCGCCGCTCATCATCGCCGCGATGGCGCAAAGGCCCGAGCCGCTGCCGCAATCGAGCACGCGTTTGCCGCGCACCAGGTCCGGGTGATCGATGAGATGCCGGGCCACCGCCTGTCCGCCCGCCCAGGCGAAGGCCCAATACGGCGGCGGCACGCCCTTCTCCGCGAGGGCCTCCTCGCTCATCCGCCAGATCGGATAGATCTCGGCGGCGAGCCGCAGCCGGATCTCCGGCGTATGCGGCGGCGCGGTCCAGGCGGTGTTCGCCGTGATGAAATCGCGGATGCCCTGCGTCATCAAAAGGTGAACTGGTCCATCACCGAACGGTCCAGCGCCACACCGGCCAGCAGGCTGAGGAACAGGATCGCGCCCGCGTCGCGGTTCATACGGAACGCCTTCAGGCACGAAGCCGGATCATCGAGCTTCACGTTGATGATCTGCGTCGCGAACTGGAAGGCGAGGATTGCGAGGCCGAGATAATAGGCTTGGTGGACGCGGACCTGCAGGCCGGCGATCACCCAGCAGGCGATCGCGCCCCCATAGAGGAGCCAGAGCAGCGGCTTGGTCGCGGAGCCGAACATCAGCGCCGTCGACTTCACGCCGACGATGGCGTCGTCTTCCTTGTCCTGATGCGCGTAGATCGTGTCGTAGCCGATGGTCCACAGCACGCAGCCGACGAACAGCAGATAGGGCGGCAGGCTGAGCGAGCCGTGGATGGCCGCCCAGCCCATCAGCGCGCCCCAGTTGAAGGCGATACCCAGCACCGCCTGCGGCCAGTGCGTGACGCGCTTCATGAAAGGATAGATTGCGACCGGGATGAGCGAGGCGAGACCCAGCAGCACCGTAAAGCGGTTGAACTGCAGCAGCACAGCGAGGCCGATGAGCGCCAGCACCACCAGGAACACCAGCGCCGCCCGCACGCTGATCGCGCCCGACGCGATGGGCCGGGCGCGGGTGCGGGCAACCTTGGCGTCGATGTCGCGGTCGGCGATGTCGTTCCACACGCACCCTGCTGCGCGCATGGCGATGGCGCCCACCGCGAACAGCGCGGCGTAGAAGGCGAGGCGCGAGGGCGGCACATTCAGCCCTTCCACCCCCAGTGTCAGCCCGAACGCGCAGGGCCAGAACAGCAGCCAGAATCCGATGGGCCGGTCGAACCGCGCCAGCCGCAACCAGGGCTGCACGCCCGCCGGCATGCGGTCGACGAAGCTGCGCTTCTTGGAGTCGGTGGGTTTTGCTGGCGAGGCCATGCGCCTGTATAGCCGGAGAATGGACGAGAAAAAGGCAGAAGAGGCCGATCTCATTGCCCCGGACGGCAAGGTGCGGCTGTTCGTCGAACATCCGCTGGAAGCTGGCAACGCCGTTACGCTGGACGAGGGCCAGGCGCATTATCTCCGCCATGTGATGCGCGCGAAGACGGGCGACGCGGTTCAGCTCTTCAACGGCCGCGACGGCGAATGGCGCGCGGTGCTGGACCTCACCCACAAGCGCAACGTGAAGGCGACGCCCGGCCGCACCACGCGCGCGCAGGACCGAGCGGGCGATCTCTGGTTCTGTTTCGCGCCGATCAAGAAGGCGGCGGCCGAATTCCTCGCCCAGAAGGCGACGGAGCTCGGCGCCAGCGTGCTGCAGCCCGTCATCACCCGCCGCACCATCGTCTCCCGCGTGAATGTCGATCGCATGCTCGCCAATGCCATCGAGGCGGCGGAGCAATCCGACCGGCTCGACGTGCCCGAATGCCGCGCGCCCTCGGCGCTCACCTCGCTGCTCGGCCTCTGGCCCGCGAACCGCACGCTCATCTTCTGTGACGAAGGCGGCGCACCGCCGATGCTAGAGGCGTTGAAGGGGAAAGGCCTCACCAGCGCCGCGATCCTCGCAGGGCCGGAGGGCGGCTTCGACGCGCAAGAACGCGCCGCCATCCGCGCTGTGCCGCAATGCGTGCCGGTCTCGCTCGGCCCCCGTATTCTCCGCGCCGATACGGCGGCGCTGGCGGCGCTCGCTATCTTCGAGGCAGCGCGGGGCTAGCAATAGCCAACCGTCGTCGGACCAGCTCACTCCACAGATTGTGTCCCTTCTGCCACGCATCAACCTGCGGAGGTGAAATTTTCATGGGTTAGCCCTTTTTCCTCTATGCAACCCGGGAAATTTTGGCTACGGGTGTCCCCGAGCCCAACGTGAGGCGGGCGAGGAAATCTTATACATCAATCGCGATTTTGAGTTCGGTAAAAGTTGTTTGTGTTTCCTCAGGAGTAATGAGGCGGAAGTTGCTCACGGCAAACGGCGCGGTTGTGGACCACGTAGCGGGGCTGGGGCGATAGAGATGGCCTTCGAAGGGGCAGGCGGATCCGCCTGCCCTTTTCCGTTTCAGCCTGGATCTCTTGCGTAAAGCGATTGCCTTCGCCAATTCTCCGTGAACAAAGAACGACGCATTCAGCATTCGCGAGACCGGCAGACCGGCGCGCGAGGGGGACAATTCATGTCGGTTCCGCAACAGGGCGGGGGCCTGATCGAAAGCCGCGACCAGCTCGCGGGCTTTCTGGAATCCGGCTCCAAGCCCAAACCCGAATGGCGCATCGGCACCGAGCACGAGAAGTTCGGCTTCCGTCTCGATACCCACGCCTCGCCCCATTACGCCGGCGAGAACGGCATCCGCGCCCTGCTGGAAGGCATGAAGCGGTTCGGCTGGGAAGGCGTCTATGAGGGCGAGACGATCATCGGCCTGAAGCACGGGCTGGGCGCGATCAGCCTGGAGCCGGGCGGGCAGTTCGAACTGTCCGGCGCGCCGCTGAAGACCATCCACGAGACCTGCGCCGAGGTGAACACGCATCTTGAGCAGGTGCGCGAGGTTGCGACCGAGCTGGGTCTCGGCTTCCTCGGCCTCGGCTTTCACCCGACGGCGACGCGCGATGAGACGCCGGTGATGCCCAAGGGCCGCTACAACATCATGCGGTCGTATATGCCGAAGGTCGGCGGCTACGGCCTCGATATGATGCTGCGCACCTGCACGGTGCAGGTGAATCTCGATTTCGCCGATGAAGCCGACATGGCGAAGAAGCTGCGCGTCGCTTTCGCG
>VFQQ010002590.1_pt1 | contig 19769 bp, 36 predicted proteins | sample 3512341 | NCBI WGS metagenome assembly VFQQ01 (sample SAMN10412373, study PRJNA504923) | tailings metagenome | isolation source: Relicate 2 Philex TSF1 revegetated site | place: Philippines: Tuba, Benguet | collected 2017-08-29 | reverse complement strand
TGCCCCAGTGCTGGTGGGGCGTGGCTGCTGAGTGCCATGCGCTAGTAGGCCTGCATTCACAACCGGGCAGTGCCACCTGCCCCATAAAAGCCAGCCACCCCTCAGGCAGGCACCAAGGTTTGATCCCTGCTGCCGCCTGCCCTGCCCTGCCCTTCCCATGCAGGCGGCTGGCTGCCGTTCTTCTGCCTGCAAGCGCCGCTGATGCTTGCAGAGGCGCGGCTGCGCCAGCTGGCAGGCCAAGCTGGCATCCATCCACCACGGCTGCTCAAGCAAGCTGCCACCCTGGCAGTCATGTGCGCTTGTGAGCCGAGAACACAGTTGGTCTGTTGGTCTGGAGGGTAGTAGTTCTGTCTATGGCACCGCATGCACGCACCATGGCACTGTGGCAGCTACGCAAGCGGGCCTCAGCGGACACAGCATGCTTGCTGACGTGCATCCAACTTGTCACTCGTCCTCCCCTGCCTGCCAACCCTGCAGTGGGGAAGTGGCTGTTCATCCCGGGTGTGATGGATCTGGCCAGCCTCTTTGCGGAGCGGTTTGGCACGTGCCACACATGCAGCTTTTGCTTGCCAGGGCAGCGCTGATCGCAGCAATGAATGCAGTGCACTGCAGCGCTGCTGCTAGTATGCTCCGCTCTGCATAAAAGCATAAAACTGTGCAATCAACACGTTTGAGGCAAGCCAACTGATGGCAATGCTAGATGCAGAAGCACTGGCCCGCAGCTGCACCTCGGGTGCGGACCGGCTCCGTCAGCTGAGCCGTGCATTTGGCGCTTTCATCAGCGGGCGCATTGTGCGCTTTTCATCGATGAAAGCGAGGGCTGTTCAGCCCTCGATGAAGCACTTGCCGCCGCGCTTGGGCTTTGCTGTCTCCTGGATGGCATCGCCTGCCTGTTCCAGCGGGTAGTGCGTGCCTGCAGGGGGCGAGCGATGCAGTGTGTGGGGCAAACAAACGCAGCACGAAGTGTGCTTGCATCAGCTGGCATCGGCCGCCTTGTGCAAGAGGTGGTGCCTGCCTGCAGGGCGAGCGGGAAGGCGGTGTGTGGACATTCCTGGACACACGCTTGGGCATTCTGCACAGGCGTGCTCGCACCCCGCAGCAGCCGGCACAGGTCCAGTGCCCACCCAGAGACAGCTGCGCAGTGGCCACCACACATGCCCACCAGTGTAGGGTGAGATAGACCCATCCCCCAGCAGCGTCATGATTTCCTCCAGCAGCCTTTGGCGCTCACTGTCCCCCACTGCAAGCTAGCAGGCAGGCAGATAAGAAGGGGCCAGCCATGGGTTCCAGCGCAGGCGTGTGCGTCGAGAGCCAGCAGGCAGCAATAGTCCTGACCATCCTTGCTGATCAGGCTTGCAGGGTCGTGTTACCCGCAGCGGCGGCAGCAGCGGAGGCATCGGCAGCAGCACATCAACACTCACGCGACCCCAGAAAGGGCGCCAGCCAGAAGCCGTGCAGCTTGATGCCCCTGCAGACACATGGGGTGCAGACGATGCCAGGATTGCCGATTGCAAGCACTTGCAAGCTAAACCAACGAGCGGCGACAGCGGCAGCATCAGAGGTGGCGGCACAACAGGCAGCAACGCCTGATGCGCAGCCCCACCTGAACAGCAGCGGCGGGATGGGGCACTTGAAGTCAAAGGCCGCCATGGCGCCGTAAATCAGCACGGTGCCGTCGTCGCGGGTGGCCTGGTTGGGGGGTGGAGAAGGCAAGCCGCCGATTATAGCAGGTCCTGCTGATTTAGGTGCCAGCTGCTGCTGCTGCCGTTGCTGTTGTGCCGCACTGAGTGCCGTGCATTGCACAGCAGGCAGGTGGCGAGGCAGGGCATGTGGACGGGCCCAGCCATGCCCGATGCGCACGCATGCCGTATATTGTGCCATGCCGGCAACTGATGAGCCTGCAGCAGGTTGGACACGACAACATGGCAATGGGAGGGCTCTCACCTCCACCACTTTGCCGGTGATGTCTCCTCCCACGCACTCCAGAGCGCCGTAAGCGCCCTTTCCGCCTGCTCGCACGAAGGCAGGGACCGGCAGTGCAGCAGCTGGTGTGCAGTGTGGCCGTGTGATGCAGTGCAGCGCCAGCACAAAAGATTGCCTGTGGCATGGCAGCTCCTACAGAGCAGGGACAGCGTGCGGTGTGCAAGCGGCGCAGGCTCCTCAATCCAGCGCTGCATTGATGCAGGCAGTTTCATACACCAGAGCAAAAGCTATTTTTAGATCACTTGCAACCCACCGGTGATCTCCTTCACGCGCTGCACCAGGTCCTCCTCCGAGGTCACAATCACCTCGTCTGAAGGCAGGCAAACATGTGGTTCATTTAGGTGGTTCATTTGGCGATCTCCGCACAACTGCGGGAAAGTCATTCTGTTAGAACTGCGGCGGTTGCCATGCAGGCATGCTCAGCAGCCAGGCGGCTGCAGCACTGCAGCATGCATGTCGCACGCACTGGTCCCGCCGCTCGGCCCGCACAACAGCCAACCATCCATCTCTCCCCATGCACAACGTTCACCCGCCCCCAGCTTCTTCAAATCCTCCACATGGCGTGCCAAATGGTCAGCCTACCAATGCATTTTGCTTAATGAAATAAAAAGCCCGGCTGGCCTCACCCGCCCCCAGCTTCTTCAGATCCTGCACGTGGTGAGACGACCGCACCAGGCCGATCGTCTTCACACCCTGCATGCCAGGGACGGAAGGCATGCGCTGGACGCTCAGTCAACACTGCTGCATGTTGTCGCTGCACCGCTCCAAACTGGTGTGGCTACTTGGCAGGCAGGCAGCTTGCGACTGTTTGCGCTGCCAACTTGAAGTTCCGAGAAGCCAATGCTGACTGATCTAAAGAAACGATCTGCGCTCACCCACAGCTTGCCCGGCTGGATCACCATGCGGCTCAGGGTGGAGCACTCTTTCTCCACACTTTTGTGCACAATTTAACTTTACAAATTGGCACTCACCCACTTCTTGCCCAGCTGGATGACCATGCGCCCAAGCGTGGAGCTGGCGGCGTTGCTCAGCAGCCACTCGCCCTTGGGCACGTCGAGCACACGGAAGAAGCCGACCGCCGTCACGGGGTTGACCTGCAGAGAATGATCAGAATCAGTAGGGGAGGGCAACTGACTTTGCCTTTGACAGCGGCACGTCCAGCACGCGGAAGCAGCAACGGCTGTGGTCATGACCGAGTGGACCTGCAGAGCAAGCACAAATTGAGGGTGGTTCTCGTTGCATGCATGCCCAGAGCACAGCGTGAGGACTGTGCTACCAGCTCACAAAGAACTGGGCGGCGGCCTCGTCCGACACGTTGTCCGGCACCGGCAGCAGGGCGGACTCGGGCACCCGCAGGTACTGCTGCCAGGTGCCTGGAGGGGGGAGGAATGCTTGCAGGGCAATTGGTGAGAAGGTCTTGAGCAGGTCTCGTGCCTGGCTTGGTTGAAATGGGCCAGTGCGTTGCGAGGCTGGTGCATTCATGCATTCATTCATTCATTCATTCAGGAGCGGCCCTACCCTGGTCTCACGGAGGCCATCAAAGTAGGGCGATGCAACACACACAGGCGCGCCGCAGGGCATGTTGAGAGCGGGCAGCAGGCGCATGCCACAAGAAGCTGATGGCAACTGCGCCTGCAGCTGCCGCGGTTCAATGCGTGGCGTGGCTGGCGCTGCCCACCTTGGCCCTTGACGACCGAGGGAAATGGTGCCGCCGTCACGCGCTGGCCTGCGGGTCACGACAGGGCAGCCACACAATTAGCAGAGCTGTCCTCATCTGCGCAAGCGCGTCCATCTCCTTTGCACGAAGCGATGCATGCATCAACACGACTGCCTACAGCTGGCCCCCACTGTTCCACTGCCCACATATTTCCATCGCACAAAGCAATGCATGCTGACATGTGTGCCTACAGCCGCCCCCAGCTTGATGAGTGCTCACCCTCCTTGAACTTGCTGGCGCCCGGCCCGTTCTTCTCAACCACTCCCATGCCCTGCTCGGTCAAGCCGATCGCAGGGGCAGGCGTTGGCTGTTGCTGGCTCACGAGCGTTGCCTTCATGTCTGAACATTGCAGCTAGCGCACAATGCTGCGGCGCACCAGGAGCGGCTTCAACTGCAAATCACACCACTTTCACCAGCATCCCAGACCCCGCTTGCCTCCAGCCCCGGCACGGCCGGCAGGTTGTCGGGCTTGAAGCCTGCAAGGAGAAGGAGACGCGGCGACCAGCACGGAGGAGGAGGATCAAGGTGACCTTTCATGCACACGAGCCCGAGTCGCACATGCATCCCGGTGAGGCAGCACACAGACAGGCAGGCAGATTGCAGCCACCCAGCACAGCGCGGGCAGCCGTTGCCTTGCCAACATCGGCACAGCTTGCAGACCTGGGTATACGCCTTGCACGCTGAACAGGTCTGCAGGGTGAGGAGAAGAGCAGATGCTACGTGTGTGGTGAAATCAATGTCAACTCGACCGCAACGGAACTTGCGACCCAGACGGCTCTCAAGTGCCGGAGGAGGTCAGCAGGACAACCGCGCTCATCAGCATCTGTCCAGCCTGCACACACCAAGCTGCAGCGCAGCACACACCAAGGAGCCAAGGTGCACACCGCACCACACCGTGCACCCACCTGCCGGGTTGACGGGGCGCAGCTTCATGCGCACAAGCACCTCGCCCTGGCCCGGTTCCGGGATGGGCTGCTGTGCCACGGTCACCGCCTGGGCGAGCAGAGCATCAGCAGCAACACAAGGTTCAGGTGAGGCTGGTGAGCAGCAACTGGCAAGAAGGCGCCTTGACGGGCGCCCGCTGTGCCGAGCGGATTCTGGCGGCAGCGGCGGCGAGGCTGGTGCGGCGGGGCCCACCCTGCTCACGCCACCCCCGCCCGCGCGCCTGCTCGGGGTGCTCCAGGTTGAACTTGGTGACGTGCACCACCGTCTGCTGGCCCTTGGACGCCATGGTGGGCGATGGCTGCCGTCAGTGGTTGGACTTTCCTTGCAGGCAGGCAAGAGGCTGTGTGTTGCTGCAATCAGTCCAGCAGCGGTTAGACGCTCTGCCCAAATATGCTTGGCAGCAGGCGCCGCCATGTAAGCGCTGCATGCAGCTGCCGGCGCAGCGCCAGCAGGTTTAGGAGCATGATGGCGACGCTGACAACTGCAGAGGCTGTCACAGAGTGCCCGCTTGGCTTCCCGCCCGCCAGTTGCTAATTCCAGCATGGCGTGCCCCCAGAGGCCGTTTGCCCCCTTAGCATTACTCCCTTCCAATTCAGCACCTTACAGGGGTAGCCTCTTCCAAACTACTGCTGTCTGGCGCCGCCGCCCGGCGCGGCTGCCGCGCCGGCGTGTGCTGGGCTGCTGCCGCTTCCTGTTCCGCTGCCACTACATCTGCCGGTGCTGTTGCTTCCCCTGCCGCTGCCGCTGCTTCGGTTGCACCTGCTGCCGCTGCACCAACTGCTCCGCTGGTGGCCGCTGCATCCGCAGTTGCGGCCAGGCCAGGCGGCAGGGGCGCCGGCGTGAGGGGCAGGCAGGGCAGCTGCACTATTTCGCCGGCTGAAGGGAAGCGGTCCATCAGCAGCACATTGTCGTCCTGTGAGGGGACAAATGGACAGAGTGCTCAGCAGCTATGCGAGGATATAGCAGGCGGAGGGTGCAGCAGGGGGCTACAGCAGGGTATCCAGCTGCCACACTACTAGCGCACCGCATGCATCGGCTGCCACACTTCAACCAACGGCAGCACTGCGAGGCATATCTGCTTGTCACCCCAATCAGCAACCCAGCCCAGCCGCCTCACCCTGTTCAGGTCGGCCAGGTAGCCGTGCCAATAGATGACCAGCCCCGGGCCAAAGCGGTTGACGTACCGCTCGTACTGGTCCGCCGTCTGCTGCCTGCAGTGCGAAAGCGGGGGTTGACGGGGCGCCGCGACGCCATGTGAGGTGCAGGCGGGCTTTTCATGCAGATACGGTCGTAAGCAGCATAACGTGGATGCAGCATGCGGTAAGCGATGCCCCGGACACAAAACGTGGGATTGGATGGGTTGGGCAGCAGGCAGCTGCAACACGCACGCAGCTGCAGCAGGCATCTCCCACCTATTGGGCACTTTCCCTTTCTATCTGCTGTGTGCATCTGCTCTCCAGGCTGCCTCAACCCCGCCCACCTGTGCAGCTTGTCGTCCCCGAAAGTGGCCTTGCTGTCAATCCAGTTGACGATGCGGCCCTGCACAGCGATGGGCACCTGCACAGCGGGGACAGGCAGGGTGCTCGGCAGGCATGCGTGGGCAGGCCACAACAAGGGTCAATCGAGGCAACCCCCACGCCTGCGCAGGAAGAGGGGCAATGCGACGCAGACAGGCTGAGCGTGACCGCATGCTTGCTCATACATACAATAGCCTCCCTCAAGCAAGCAGCATGACTCTCACCTGCAGGCGGGCGTCTGGCGTCTTGTGGTAGCCCTTGGACCGAAGCTGGTCCTCCGTCCAGAAGGCCACCCCTGCCGCCTGCAATGCAAACAGGGCACTGATCCAGAGTGTCCAATGGCAGCGGCAGAGCAGGCCTGGCATGGGAGGGCTTGCAAAGCACACACCACACCGCCTCAACGGCCCAGCCAAGCCGATGCCACAGCTATACTGGGCTTTGTATGCCACACTCAGCTTCACTCCCCACTTGCCTGCAGCGCCGCATTCAGCTTCTGCTCGTACTCCTGCCCTGCGCTGTGCCGCATGGCGTCTGCTACACAAGAGTGAGCACATGAGCGGCAGATGGGCCGGTGGCGGCAGCAGCCAGACACACTGCCGCCACCACTGTTGGCTCTATCCGCGTGGATGTTCATTTGCTATGATGCCCAACAGGGGCCGTGATTTTGCTCCTTACCATTTGGCCGCATTTCTGCCACGCAGGGAGCCTGCCCAGCAGCCCACCGCCATTGCCAAGCCGGCCTCCCTCCCTGCTCACCTGAGGCTGGGCTGTACACCTGATCACACATCACGCATGCCTCCACATCTGCCTGCAACCGCACCAGCAGCTGCTGCAACAGCTCTGCACTCGGCTCTGCTGTGCTACATGCCGCCGCTTCTGCTGCCGCACCTGGCCCTGCTGCTGTTGCTGCTTGTTGCGCTGCTCCACCTGCTGCCGCCCCCGCCGCACATGGTGCAGCGCTGCCGGCTGCACCGCCGCCAGCGCAGCCCTCGGCCCCGCCGTCTGCTGCTGCGGCTGCTTGTGCCGCTAGCACAGCTGCCGCCAGCTGGCGCAGCGCATCAGGTGCCACCAGCTGCGGCAGCGTCTCTGGCTGGCGCAGCACCCGCGTGATACGCTCCTTTGCGAGGCTGCAGGTAGACAGAGAGACAAACCTTGCACCAAAATCCAGCGATACCATGCATGGCATGAACCACAAACCAGTCCGCCGCTCAAGCCCCGCAATGCTACAGCCCGCCACCATCCAGACAATCGCACCCTAGCTGCAGGTGCTCCAGCAGCCGGCGCATCAGCACGCAGGGCGGAAAGTCCAGCTGGAAGGCCAGCTGCACAGCGTCCACGCCTGGCAGCAGGGTGCAGGAGAAAGGTGGCAACGACAATGTCGACCGTGGGGGCAGGCGGCAGGCAGCGGCGGCGGATGGCGGCGGCGACAGAGGTGCAGACACGAAATACTGATCGCGCGGCACCATCGAACCACCTGGCCTGCTGTCACACTCGCCTGCCAGCCACGCCTGCGCGTGCTGCGCCATCGCGGCTTTCACAACGTGGTTGGTGCGCAGGACGCGCGTCTGCACCTCGAGCGAGTAGATGCTGAACACGGTGTCGAAGGACACGCCAAATAGCTGAGCGATCGCGTGAAAGTGGGGCCAGGCGCTGAGCGGCAGCGCCAGCTTCTGCAGGATGGCAGCGTGTGTGCTTCTCTCCATTTTATATACAGGCCGTAGGATGCGACTAGATCATCAACGCTAGCGCTAGGGCAGCAGGCCGAGACCTCAATCAAATGCGGCAGCGGCCGCAGCGCCGCCGCCGCTGCCGCCGCCCGCAGGTTTGCCGCTAATTGCCTCCTGTTTTCAGCCGCCTTGCTGCACTGCTGCAGCTTCCTCCAACCGCCTCACTTTGTCTTGGGCGCCGAGCGCTCGGTGACAAGGAAGGGGTTCTGTAGGCTGGGCGCAGGGGAGTGGGTGCTGATCAGCTGTGCGCGAGCACCCGGTTGGCGGCAGCAGCTCTCTCCTGCCCTCATGCATGCTGCCCCCATGCTTGCTGCTCCAAGACATTTTTGCAACGGCCCAGCTTGCCCTGGAGCCAAGGGTGAGGTCGGCCAGCACAATGTCCAGGTGGTGGATGCAGCTGCACGGGGAGGGTGGGCGTTTGGTGCTTGCAACTCAGCAACACGGCAAGTAATGGGGAGCTGCGAGAGCGCTGCCTTACACCGGCTGCTGAGCGCCGGCCCTGAAGCATGCCGCCAGCATTGCGGCTGGCCCGCTCGTCACAGCACCATGCCAGGCAGCAGGCCAGCCGCACAAGTCATCCACTGCACGTTCAGTACAGGCAGCATATGCTTGCGCTCCCACTCTTCTGCCCAGCTGCCCACCACTTACGCCTCGTCCGCCCTCATGCGCAGCAGCGCGTCACGCATCGGGGATCCCTCCTGCGGTAGGAAACATACCAGCAGGCAGTACTTCATTTCCGCAGCAGGTAGCTGCCACTCGGCCCACCAGCCGGTCATCATGCCACCAACCGCTGCAATCTGCACTCAGAACCGCCGCAGCTCGACTCACCGGCAGGGCGTAGAAGGCAACGGCCAGGCCAGGCGCGCGGGCTCCCTTCCATCCCTTGAAGCGCCCCGTCTCAATCAGGCGGATGGCCTGGCTGTAACTGCAGGGAGTGGAAGTTAGGAGGTGAAAGGTCAGGGGATGAAGGGAATGAATGAAGCCTGCCGCCAAATCCCAGTGTGTGAGCAGGGAGCGTGCTCGCACTTGTGTGTGAAGGAAGCTAGTAATGGGCATTATGAGCGTGCAAGTAAGCTGTCCGGGTGGCCATGGCCGTCGTCACAGTGGGGCGAGCGCTGGACCGGCTCCCCTTGCAGCCCGCTGTCCCACACAAGATCCGGCTCCCCTTGCAGCCCGCTGTCCCACACAAGATCCGGCTCACTTGAACACCTGCTCCTCGGCGCGGTACGCATCATAGGCCAGTGCCACCGAGGGCAGCAGCAGGTAGACAGCCAGCAGCTGGAAGAACATCACCACCTGCGAAGATGAAACAACGCAAGCACAGCCAAGTGTGTGCAGTGGCGTATAGGGATATTTCTGTCTCAGCCAATACATTTTCCCAGGCAGGATGCAGCACATCACTCACCTGCTGGCCAGCCTGCAGCTGTCCCGACAGCAAGCAGAACGCAGCAAGCAGCAAGCAGCACTGCAGTGGCACTGCACCTGGAAGGCCAGCTGGAAGAGGCGGGCGGGCAGGGGCGGCTGGGTGAGGGTGGACAGGATGCCGCCGTGGCAGCGCACGCACTCGCCGTTGGCCAGCGAGGTGTGCACCTGCGCAGAGTGTTGAGCAGCGATAAGAAGGTGTGATGGCGGTGCGATGCAACGGGCGGCTGAGGATGGGTGAGGGTTGGAGCGTGGGCACTCGCCGTTGGCCAGGCAGGTGTGCACCTGCGGGCAGTAAGAAGCAGTAATGGGCGGCAGTGGGAGGTGTGGACACAAGCTGAAGCTGAAAAACGACAGTTGAGGCAGTGTGTGCAGCGCTCCTGAGGATGCAGTTTAGGCTGCGCTTGCCAAACGTAGCAGCAGCATGCGGGGCGCGCTTTCACAGCATGCCGTGCATGCTTCCATGGCTCACCCAGCCGTTGTCCGGCGTGTTGCGCAGCATGGCCAGCGCGTGGTTGACCACCGCGCCTGCAGGGAGCGGAGGAGAGTGCAGCGGGCTGGGGCTTGAGCAGCACAGGTGCTTCCGGTGTCGCTGCCTGGGTGATCCTCGCCCCTAGCTGCTACCCAGAAACAACAGATCAGCGCAGCACAGCGCAGCGCAGCGCAGCACAGCACAGCACAGCACACCCACCCGCGGCGCCGCTGGCGGTGCCCACGGAGCAGAAGAAGAGCATGCGCTTGGCCAGGCCAAACTCGGTGAGGGAGTCGGTGCTGCCCAGCGTGCCTGCGAAGAAAAAGCAACAGCCGCTGCATTCTCACTTCGGGGAGCTGAGACAGCAGGAAAGCATGATACTGCACAGTAATCCCGGCAAGCCTGGCCGCTTTCTCGTCATGCCTTTGCGTTTTCCCGGTGGTATCAGTCACCTGTGTCCAGGCCAATGAGTGTGCGCGCCAGCACGTGCCACCACCACGCCAAAATCTCGTACCACTGCGCGGGCAAGCTGGACAGTCAGCTCGTCTGGACAGCAGCGTTGTGCCGTTCATTGCCAGCAAGGATTCACCATGGTTCTGGGCGGCCTGCCGCAGGCAGCGGCTGAAGGGCTTCTGCTGTTTGCTAGCGGCTGCGAGAGAGTATACATGTGGCAGGGAAGTGCATGCATTCCTATGCATGCGAGCAAGGCGCGCATATGCGCATGCATGGTTCAGATCTGTGCTTGCCTTGTTGGGGTTGCGGTGCATGGGGCGCACCGACTCCAGGTACTCGCGTGTGTAGACCTGCGCAGGTGAAGCAAGCACCTCGGCACGGTAGCAACACGCCCAGCAGCGCGCGGCAGTGGGCGCAGGAGCAGCACAGCCTGCCAGGCGGCGCCGGCGCAGCGCAGGTGCAGCGCAGCCCTTCGCCGCAGCATGCTCAGAATGGACGTGCTGCAGCTGCTTGCTTGCTTGCCAGCTTGTGTGGCAGGCAGGCGCACCTGGTGCTCCGACAGGAACGAGTCCACATCCACTGCATCCTTGCTGCACCATATTGGGAACGAAGCGCGGAGGCGGTTCCGAGCGTGAGTGCAGGGGAGGCCGGGCGAAGAAGCCGAGCAGGCACCGTGTCCAATCCATGCTGGCCAGCCCTGGCCATGCGGCTGCCCGGCCCGGCAACCACGGCCTGCTGGGTCTCACCGGATGGCGGGGTGGGGCGCGATGTGGCCAGCCCCAAAGGTGTGGGTGCTGGCCGGCGCCTGCAGGGCGCAGAGGGAAGGCGGCGCGCCGTGCGCTGGGTTGGTTGGGCGGACCCAGAGTGCCGAAGCTGGCGGTGCCGCAGCTGCCGCTGCCAACTACTGCTGGTGTTGGAGGCCGATCTGGAGCTCACACCTAGCTGCACCTGACGCGCCTGACCATTCAGCGGCTGACAGCAAGCCTGGAGCCCACCCACCGGCTTGGAGAGGGGCGTCCCCTCGGCGCTGGTCGTCTTGGTCTCCACCATGCTGCTTGTGGTCGCCCTGAAGCGAGGGGGGCTGCACTCAGAGCCACTGAAGCCTTTCTGCCACCACCTCTGCTGCCCTGCGCTGACAAGGCGCCGCAGCACACCATTCATGCACTGGCTCTGAGACTGCCATTCCAGTGCCCGCTGCCATCAGACCTGCCTTGGACATGTCTACTGAGCAGCAAGAGCAGGCGAGGCAGCCTCTCGCTGCTGCTGCAGCGGCGGCGGCGGCGGCGCTGCCCCAGGAGCAGGGGCAGCAGCCTGCAGGGCAGCCTGGGGAGCAAGAGGAAGGCGGGGAGGTTGACTACATCAGCCCAGCTCAGGTTGGCAGGATGCACCCCTGCCGCCGACTAGCTGCCTGCTCGCAGCGTCGCCTTGCCTCACTCGCTTCCTTCACAACAAACTGCGTGCGGCATTTAACTTCCCCGCAGTACTACCACTCTCGCGATGTCGCGCTGCGGCTGAAGCACCAGGACGAGCTGCGGCGGCGCAGCGGGCCAGAAGCGCCCGGCAGCCCGCGGCACAGCCGGGCGGCGGCGGGCGAGGCGGCGCGGCAGCGGGGGCTGGGGGAGACTCGAGAGCAAGAGGAGGTAAGGGCCATGTGGCAGCTGGGGTGTGAGAGGTGTAGGAGATTGATGCATGGGCAGTTGAGGCTCTGATGTGCTTCCTCTGGTGCACCCACCATCCCCCTTCTGTTGCTGCCTCCGTGCAGGAGCGGCGCCACCCGCCTGGCAGCCCCACCAACAAAGTGATGGCCAGCACGCTGCTGAGCGGGCAAGAGCGTATGGAATGATGGGGCTGCAACTAGTTCTGAAGCTCGCTCCCCTGGCATGCTTGTCTGGACAGCTTGTCGAATTGATGAAATTTACACAGCGCCATTGTGCAAGACTAAGCCCGAAGGAATTAAAGAGGACGCCAGTGGGAGGCATGTGGAGCAACGCGGACACTGCACACGGCTGGCTTTAACAGCTGCAGACAACACTCAGCGGGCTCCCCACTGCCACTGCTGCTGGCCCGGCTGCCCGCCCTGCCCGCCGCCCTGCTGCCCACCCGGCGCGTTCCCGGCCAGCCGTGCAGCAATCGCTTTGGCCTGCTCGATGGCAGCCTGCACCGCTGCACTCTGCGCGGCACTGGGCGGTGCTGGCGCCTGCTGCTGCTGCTGGAACGCGGCTGGCTGGCCGGGAGGGCGGTAGCCGCCGCCGCCACCCCGGCCAAAGCCCTGCTGCTGCCGCTGGAGGTACAGCGGCTGCTGGTGCACAGGCACAGGGGGCGGCGGCACGGCTGCTTGTGGGCGGAAGGACTTGGGCAGCACGATCTCGGGCTTCGCCTCAATGTCGCCTGCAGGGTTAAGCAAGGTGTGGGTGTGGGTCAGATGAGCATGAACAGTTGAACAGGCAGTCAGCCGGCCAGGCACGTGAGGTGTTTTGCTTGCCAGGGCGGTGCATAATTGGACAACCAGGCCAGGTGAGGCATCTCAAGCCTTGACTACTGCTCCCACAGCAACATCACTCGCCATCCCAACCATGACCCTCCCACTCCCGCCCAACCGCCCTCTGCTCACCGCTGCGAGTGCCGGATGAAACAAAGCCCGACTGGAAGGACTGGGTGTAGTAGTTCTGCTTGGCTGCCCGGGTGGCGGCTTGGAACTCTGCTCGCACTGCCGCCACAGTGTTTGCCTCTGGAGGGGGCTCCTGAGGTTCAGCCGGCAGGGGCGGCTGCTGCGCCTGCTGTGCCTGCTGTGCGTGTTGTGCCTGGCCCCACTGCTGCGGCTGCTGTGCCTGCTGCGCCTGGTTCCACTGCTGCGCTTGCTGCGGCACCGGCGGCAGCGGCGGCTGCGCCTGCTGCTGCTGGTAGCCTGCCGGCGGCTGGGCGGCGGCAGCGGCAAATCTGCGGGGCACTGGCGGCAGCGGTGGCGCCGGCTGTGCCGCAGGCGGCTCTGGGGCGAATCCTGCTCGCGCCGCCGCCGTAGCAGCTGCGTCCTCGGCCGCCCTGCCACCGCTTGCAAAATGGGCATCATCCCCGCCATGGCTGCGAGCAAACCCAGACATGCCACCAGGAGCCGGCGCGGCCGGCGTGGCAGCCGCCGCTGCAGCTGCAGCCGTGGCCTTGGCTGATACAGCGGCAGCGGCAGCAAGGACGCTGGGAGGCGGGGGCACAGCCGCGCCACGGCCGCCGCCGCCGCCACCACCACCAAAGCCAAGGCCCGCGCCGCCAACCTGCAGGGTGGACACGTATGGAAGGCCAGCGCATGAGTGTGTGCTTGGATGTGTGCTGACCAGCTTGCAAGGTGACCAGCGATGCGGTGCAGCCGGGGTCAGGCAGAAGAGAGCATCTATACAGCTTCTGTCATGGCTGCAGCGCAATGCTAAAGGAGCTCTCACCTGGCCGCGGCCGCGGCCTCCCCGCCCGCCCCGGCCGCCCTTGCCGCGCGCCATGCCCTGCACAGCACGCGCAGCGGCAGCAGCAGCAGAGCAGCTGTGAGGACGCTGCTCCATGATGTGTGGTGGCAGCCACAAATCAGCGCGCACATCGCATGTGGGCCTGCCAAAAACACTCGTAGAAACACCCCTGCGTTCAGGCGCAATCCATCACATCGGCCAGCAGGTGCTGCCGCAAATCTCATGCAACACAAGCCGCACCTTCCGGAAGCGGGGGTCGCGAGCCGCCAGCTCATGCAGCATTGGAGGCACCTCCTGGCCCGCAGCCGCCAAGTTTTGCACCAGATCGCCTGCGGGTTAACAAGCGAAACATATACAGCTTCGATTTACTGTGATTGAGCTGGCCAAAGGGGAGCCAACAGAGACGTACTGAGCAGCAGAAAGAAAGTGTGTTGAGCCTGCCGCATGTGCTCATATGCGATGCGCGTCTCGTGCGGCAGCAGCAGCGTGCCGGCCACCCATTTGCTGGCTAGCTGCCTCCCACACTGTACACCCATTGAAACATCTGCTCACTTGCGATGCGCGTCTCGTGCGGCAGCAGCAGCGTGTACGCCACGCCCTCCTTGTCGCCGGCGCGCCCCGTCCGACCGATGCGGTGCACGTGTGTGTCAATGTCCTTTGCGGCATCGTAGTTGACCACCTGCGCCAAGAGCGTGCACACACACGCGTTGACGAGACAAGCTGGGAGGCGGCAGCATGCAGGGCGCAGCATGCAGGGCAGGCGACACGCAAGCACCGGGTGTGCCCAGCGGCCAGCTGCTGCTACACTGGACTTCAGGCCCGGGCCACCACATGTTGGGGCGGGCAACCAGTCTGCATAAACTCGCCAAGGTTCGACGGCAAAAAAGCGGCGGCCCACCGTTTTGATGGACTTGATGTCCAGGCCACGGGCCGCCACATCAGTGGCCACTAGAGCGTGGAACTTGCCTGCAGGCGTGTGGCGCAGCATGGTGCCGGCCTGTCGGCGTTCCATGGCCAGAGCTTGCTGCGGCTGCCAGGCAGGCAGGCAGGCAGGCAGCTGCCTGTGCAGGTCGATTGCGTTGCAGGCTCACCGGCTTTGAAGTCGTGCAGCGTGGTCATGCGCGTATGCTGGTCCATGTCGCCATGGATTGCCGCTACACTGCAAAACGCAAGTTGTAGAAAGGGATGCAGAGTGCAACTAAGAAAAGTTAAGTGTCTGTGTGTCGGGCTGCCAAACTGACACAGAGTGCCCAGGCGCATCATCCATGTGCAAACATCACCACTGCATTCAGTGTGACGCGCCCCGCCGGCCCTGCCGCCCCCAGGGGCTGCCCGCTCACCGCGCGCCCGCGGCCTGCAGCGCGGCGGTCAGCTCATCCACCTTTGCCTGAGGTGGTGTCAACAAGCCAGGACCGCAATGCTTAGCCCCTAGGCGCCTACGATATCCAGGCCGCTGCCACCCGGCGCTGCTTCCGCCAGCCAAACTGCGCTGCCCAACGCACGCACGGCTAAACGGACAGGCAGCTGCATCCTCTCCGCCACGCGCAGGCTCACCTTTTGGTTGGCAAACACCAGCACGTCTCCGTCGTCGATGAAGCGCTGCAGGCGGTCCAGCAGCCACTTCTGCTTCATGCCGGCATCGTGCAGCACCTCCACCACCTGAGAGGCAGGCATTGGAACGATAGGTCGCAAGCGGGTGTTGTTCAGAAGGGGGTAGTTAGATAGCTAGGTCGGTGCCCAACCATGGAGCACCCCCACCACCCCGAGAATGGTGGAACATACTAGCCAGCAGCTGGGCAAGCAAGCTCCCAAAACCCGGCTGACGTGCATGCCAACACCGCCCGCCTGCACGACACACCGTGTATGGGCAGCTAGATGAAACCCTGGCGCTGGCTGAACTTGTGGAACCCACCTGCTTGATGTCCTCATTCGCTCCTCCCACCTCGCCCACAGCGGTTCGCACAAAGGACAGCCCATCTTGTTCCAACACAACCACGCGTGGTTCCTGTCTTTGCGCCCACCTGCTTGATGTCTTCATTCGCTCCTCCCACCTCGCCCACAGTGATGCGCACGGGGCTGGTCAGCGCGTCCCCAGCCAGCCGCTCCACCTTGCGGGGCATGGTGGCACTGAACAGCAGCGTTTGCCTGCATTTGGCATGTTGGGTGCAGGATGTTTGATGGGAGATGGCAGAGGACCGTGCAGTCAGAGGCTTGCTGTTTGTGCATGCACCGCCCAAGACACCACAGCGCACCTGTCGGGCCGGATCTGGCCCATGATGGAGCGCACTTGCGGCTCAAAGCCCATGTCGAACATGCGGTCCGCCTCGTCAAACACCTGCGAAGAGTGAGTCACGCTTGGTACGAAAACTGAAGTGGATTGAAACAGGTGCTGAAGCCCATGCCAAACATGCGGTCCGCCTCGTCAGTCACCTGCAGGCGAAGAGGATCAGCAAAAAGTGGAAGTTGGTGCAAGTGGGCCTTGGCATCAATTTTCACCGATCACAGCTGTAGCTTCGTAAGGGGATGCCTCACCAAGCGGACATACAGCAAGCCAGCTGCAACACTGATGCAAATAGGAGCCGGAGAGCAGCAGGGCAGCTGACCAGGTAGGTGGCCCGCTTCATCGTGCAGGCCTTCATTTTGATGAGGTCGATCATGCGGCCAGGGGTGCACACAGCCACCTGCAGGAAAGGAGGCAGCAGGATGGGTTGTTTGGCAGGCATGAGTGCAAGCAGCACAGCGCAGTAGGGCCTGCAGGACCACTGCTGACTAAGAAGGCGGTTGTGGTAGGGCAGCGGTGAGATTGGCTTTGCTCCCAGCAGCAGAGGGCAGCCACGCTCAACAGCCAGCTAGCCCTGCCCAAGCTGACCACCGACATATGAAGTCACCATGCCCATCTCAGCTCAGCTACCCACCCATGCCGTGGACGAAACACATGCTGTGGACGAAAAACATGAGAAAATCATGTGTGCCTCACCTCGCACCCGGCCTTCAGGTCCTTGAACTGCTGGTGCTTGTTTAGCCCGCCAAACGCGGCGCACACCGAGAGGCCGTACGGCTTGCCAAACCGGCCTGCAGGCATTGTTGCGCCGAGTGAGTGAGGGTTTGTTAGCAAGCTGGGGCTTCCGCGGGTCGGCAGCGATACAACTGGATGAGCAGTGCAAACGTTACGTGTTCAGAAGCAGCCTTAAACCATCATACCGGCGTAACATCCAGACACAGCCAGGCAGTAGCACACGCACGTGCTTCCTTGTGGATCTGCTCTGCCAGCTCCCGAGTGGGGGCCACAATGACAGCGATCGGCCCCTCGCCTTTCTGCAGCCAAAAATGCAGGCAGGGCGGGCGTGGCGGGCTGAATGAGTAGTGCGAAGGAACCGCCAAGCTTGCACACGCCAGCAGAGCAGCAGAACCTGCACTGGTGGAAGCCATGCGGCATCAGAACGCCGGCGGATGACCTTGATGCTGGGCAGCGCACCAAACCCAAAGACAGGAGTGCTGACCAACAACCTGATGGTACCTGCAGTTCCGGCTGGTCCATGATGCACCACCATGAGCGGCACAAAGGCAGCTGCTACCAAACAACCAAGGATGCAGTTTAAACTGCCACCTTACCTGCAGCTCTGGTTGGTCCATGATGTGCACCAGCATGGGCAGCACAAAGGCGGCCGTCTTGCCGCTGCCCGTCTTGGCAATGCCCTGCGCTTGGTGTGGGGCGGCAAGGCGGCCGGTTTTTTGCGCAGCTTCGTGCCAAGGCCATGGCGGGTCGGCTAAGCACCACACACGTTGCCTGATGTGAGCTGAGCTATGCGCAGCATGTCGCTGGCAAACAAGCACAGCTCAGCCTGCCGTGCACGCTGTGTGCTCACCAGCACGTCGCGCCCGCTGAGCGCGGCGGGCAGCGCCTGCGCTTGGATTGCCGTGGGCTGCGTGTAGCCGGCCTTGGTAATTGCCTGCGGCGAGCGCCAGAGTGTAGGCACGAAGTGAGTGATGAAGCCTTGCGAACGTTGTGGCATTGGAGGTGGAAGGCGAGCAACACACACAGCCAGGTCCACAGGCTGTACACAACGTCAACCAGCCATTCACATTGCAATGCCAGGCGTGCCTGCATCAGCGGCGCATCAAAGCCGCAGTGCGCGAAGGATCGGACGGGGCGTGGCGCGTCAAAGCCGCTGACCCGCACGCCCAGCTGGCGGCGGTACTCAGCAACCTGGCGGTTGTATAAATGAAACGATCATTAGCGTGATGCAAGCGCAGGCTAGAGCGGCTGGAGCAGCGCAGTTGCATGTGCAGCCTGCGCATCAGTGCAGCAGCCCTCACCTCTGGGTGGCTCATGGCCGCAACCTCTGGGGATTCCTCGTAAAAGTCCTGCAACAAGGCGGTTTACGGAATGAAAACATCAGTTTGCAATTTTTCAAAACAGGCTTCTGCAGCTAAAACACGGTTGATTCAGTGGCCCAAGTGTGCAGCAGTGCATGATCAGCTGACCTTGTTGAACTCCGCATAGGTCATGAGTCCGCCGCGACTGCAACATTCAGCATGGCCAGGCTTCCGCACCCGCATTGTGCAAAACAGCCACGCCCCCCGAGCGCCCCTTGAATACCAACCTTGTTGAACTCGGCATAGGTCATGCCCTCATGGTCCAAGGCTGCCAGCGCCTCAATGTCCTTCTTCACACCTGCACAGCATCAAGCCATGGGAGGAGGCGCACGTCAGGAAGGTGGCACACAGGAAATGCAGCACCTGGCTTGTGAAGGTAACGGCAAAAGCGCACGGGCTAGGCGGCTCACCTCAGTTTGTCCTGACATACACAACCCTCTGGAAAAACAAACCACCAAGCCAGGCTTGCCGAATGAGTCATAGCCGGGCCCGGCTATGCCCGCGTGGCAGCATCCACAGCTGCTGCCTGAGCTTCTACAAAGTCGCCATCAGAAATCAACTGCCGAACGCTCACCGGCATCATCTGAATCGTAGCCTGCGCCCGGCGCCCCGGTGGCCGCATCCACAGCAGCCGCCATGCGCCTCACTCCCTCGTCATCACTGCCATACCCGCTGCCCGCCGCTGCGGCAGCCACAAAGTTGGCGTTGAGCTGGCCGCGCTTGCGGGCCTGCGGGCGGGAGAGGGGAAGAGCATGGGCGTTGCGGGTTGGAGGGGCAATTGCGGGCCCCTCCCCCAACGGCATCACAGCACTGCGCCCTGAGCTTCCTGCCAGCCCCGCCAAACCGTCGCCCGCACCATGGGGAAAACAAACAACAGGCGACAAGCCCAGTGGTAGGAGAGGAAAGCACAGAGCCAACCAATGAAAGCAACGTGAGAGAGGAGAGCTTATGGCCAGTCAAATTCATCCTCCCTGCGCAAACGCCTCCACCGTGTCCTTCGCCTCAAAAACAGCCCCAAGCAGCCCAGCACGGAAAAAGAGAAGGCTGCATCAAAAGCCCACCTGCACAAACGCTTCCACCGTGTCCTCAGCCTCCATGCGCTCCGCCTTCGGCTTGCCGCCCGCCCCGGGCTTCCCCTCCTCAGCCTTCTCCATCTGCCCAATCTCCGCCATAAACGCATCCAGAGGGTCGACCTCGTCATCTTCTGCTGCGCCCGCTGCGCCTGCTGCTGTGCCCACTGCACCCGCTGCGCCGGAGAGGTCGGGCCGCTGGGCCGGGCCCGTGTTGGCTTCACACTCTTGCGCCCGCTTGACCTGCGGGGGCATGGGGTGCGGCTCTCAAGCGATGGCAGGCGCGGCGGCAGACGCGGCAGCAGGGGCGGAGGCGATAACCTGGCACGCATGAGGCCAGCCTTGCACAATCAGCAACGCCGGTTGTCCTCACCAGCGATTCAAAAGCTGGGCAATCGCCATAGTCGTACCCCCGCTGCTCCAACCAAACTGTTGACGCCAGGCTAGCTACAACCAAAGCAAGTCCAGCATCCCTCACCAGCGCAGCAAAGTCCTGGCAGTCATCATAGTCCTCCCCCCGCTGCTCCAGGAACGCCCGAACCTCAGCCTCGCTCCACTGGCGGAAGTCGGTGCCCACCGCTGCAGCAGCCGCAGCGTACACATCGCCTGCAGCGGGGGTGGCCAAGGGCGAAGGGCA
>VFQQ010002589.1_pt1 | contig 19780 bp, 11 predicted proteins | sample 3512341 | NCBI WGS metagenome assembly VFQQ01 (sample SAMN10412373, study PRJNA504923) | tailings metagenome | isolation source: Relicate 2 Philex TSF1 revegetated site | place: Philippines: Tuba, Benguet | collected 2017-08-29 | reverse complement strand
ACCATCGGTGTATTGGCCAATGGAGATATGGGATTTGAATTCGCGAAATTGATTCATCATTGGTCGCCCAAACTGACTTTGTTTACCAACGGTCCTTCAACTCTTACTGAACAACAATTCCAAAAATTACAAGCCGCTCATATTGAGATTATTGAAAAACCTATCCATTCGTTGCAGCATACCGAAGGCCGTTTAGAAAAAATCCATTTCAATGACGGCTCTACTCAGGATATATCAGCCCTTTTTGCGAGGGTTCCTTTTGAACAACATTCTCTTATTCCACAAGAATTAGGCTGCGAACTTACGGAGTCGGGACATATCAAGGTAGATGAACTAGCACATACTACCGTAGAAGGTGTGTATGCCGCCGGCGACAATACCTCTTTTATGAGGGCGGTATCCGCCGCAGTCGCTGCCGGTACAAAAGCGGGAGCCTCTATCAACAAAGACCTGATTGAAGAGCGTTTTGGGGTAACTACTCTGGTCTAACTATCTACTCCTTTGTATTTTCCCAAGCAAGGATAATAGCTTGGGAAAATACGCTCTCAAGAAAAATTTTACATTTTGATAATATCCTATCTCCTATTTTTACTGCCTCTCTTTTCCAAACCTTAATTCTATCACCTCCCAAAGTCCAAATATTATTTTTTTGCGTATGTACAGTGTCTTTAAGAAATCCTTCTCCTGACTCATGCAAATGCGCTACTTATGGCTATTTCTTTTATTATGTGGAATATCCTTCAAAGGAGTAGCACAGAGACACCCCATAAATACTGAGGCAGAAATAGCGGGTGCAGTGGTAAACGGCTCTCAAACTCCTTTTTGGCTCAGATCCAATCAATACGGCATCATCCCCTTAGAAGGGAGTTTTGTGACAGCTCGCGCAGGTGCTTTTCGGCATTATGTTGGTGCGGATAGCACCCGCCCTTCTCCCAAAAAGCTAGACTGGGGATTTGGCGTACAGAGTGTTTTGAATGTTGTTTTTTCAACCAAACAAAAAGAAATTCTTTGGCCAGAGATATACGCCAAAGGTAAATGGGGGAAGTTTGAAATCTTTGGAGGTAGGCGCCGCGAACTCTTCGGTATTGGCGACAGTACGCTTTCATCGGGATTTGTGGCCTGGTCGGGCAATGCCATTCCTTTTCCCAAAATACAGATCCAAACCATTGACTATGTGCCCCTTACATTTCTCAAAAGTATCATTGCTTTTAAGGGGAGTTTTGCCCACGGATGGTTTACTGTTCCTTACATGGAAAATGCTTTTTTCCACCAAAAAACCCTATATGCTCGTTTTGGCAAGCCGCATTGGCGTATCCAAATCTATGCAGGTCTTAGTCATCAAGTACAGTGGGGCGGTAAAGCTGACTATCTGCTTGGCACCGACTTTGCCGTCAATGGTCAACTTCCTAGTACCTTTCGTGATTATCTTTCTGTGCTGACAGGGCGCTATCCCGACGACTTATCCAACGACCGCTATACGGTTTTTGATGGTACCAATCGCATCGGCAATCACGTAGGTAGCTATGACTTGGGGATAGAATGGAAGCATTCGGTTTGGAATGTGTTGTTATATCATCAACACCCCTATGAAGATGCTTCAGGGCTTGCTTTTCAGAACTTCCCCGATGGTCTTACGGGGCTGCGCCTGCTTCGTCGAGGCTCTGCCACAAAAATCTCTCTACGGCATTTGGTGATTGAATGGCTTAGTACCACCAACCAAAGCGGGGCGATTTTTGATCCACAAGCGACTTATCAAGGTACCGACAATTACTTCAATCATGGCCAATACAAAGAAGGGTGGTCGTATCAAGGGCATACTTTAGGCACTCCTTTTATTGCCCCTCGACCTACGCTTGCTGCGGCGCTTGCCCAAATTCCAGCGGGTGGTTTTTTTCCAAACAATCAATTACGAATGGTATATCTGGCCACGGTTTGGCAGCTTTCAAGTGCTTTGAGCTTACAAACCCGCAGCTCTTTTAGTCAAAATTTAGGTTCATTTAGTAATCTCTACACCCCTGCCATTTCGCAATTTTCAAATATAATTAGTGCGAACTGGCAACTGCCTCACTTCCAAGGCTTCGCACTCCATACTTCCTTTGCTTTCGACCAAGGAGATTTGCTTGCTCCTTCCTACGCGGGCTTCTTCGGCCTCAAAAAAAAGTGGTAAAACGCGCGTAATTTTTAACCAAGCCGTATTTTTGTTTGTTTGTATAGCAATGCTAAACATTTTATAACACTGGCTTAATATGCCTTTTTTTACTTTTGGACAAAAAAGTAAATCCTATTGATAGGACACATTACGTCCCAATGAGTATTCATTTATAACACCAAACCCCATTATTTCAATTAACAAATTCTTATGAAAAACAAGCTACTTTCACTCTTTGCGTTGCTTTTATGGATGAGTACCGCCGCGATGGCACAAGAACTACGTTTCCGTTCTGATAGCACTTTTCGCATTGTCCAGTTTACCGACATTCACTACAAAGCTGGAGCTGAGCCTTCCAAAAAATCTATTTCAATGATGCAAGCGACCCTCGACGAACTAAAACCCGATTTAGTCGTTTTCACGGGCGATGTGGTCGTAAGCAATCCTATCAAAAAAGGCTGGGATGAGGTACTGGAGGTGGTTATCTCTCGCAAAATCCCCTATTTAGTCACTTTTGGAAATCATGACGACGAAAAAGAACTCAAACGCCACGAAGTAGCCGCCTATGTAGTGACCAAACCTTACTTGCTCAACAAAACCGCCTCTATCAGCGGGGTTGAGGGCTATCTCAATGGCGCAGTGGCTATCAAAGGAAAAAGCGGTGCCAATGCTGCTATTTTGTATGCGATGGATTCTCAGGCTTATTCGCAAAACAAAAGAGTAGGTGGCTATGGATGGTTTAGTCACAACCAAGTAGAATGGTTCCGAAAAACCAGCGCGTCTTACAAAGAAAGCCGCAAAGACACTTTGCCTGCCTTGGCTTTTTTTCATATTCCGCTACCTGAATACAAAATTGCGTTTGACGACGTCAAAAATAAAAGAAGAGGTGTAAGATATGAAAACGAATGTTCCCCTCAGCTCAATACCGGAATGTACACCGCCATGCTCGAATCAGGCGATGTAATGGGCACTTTTGTGGGTCACGACCACGTCAACGACTATCTAGTTGACTACAATGGCATCGCCCTCACTTACGGCTGTTTTTCGGGGAGCGAAAATACCTATTTGCGTACCAAACACGGTGCTCGAATCATTGAACTAAAAGAAGGAAAACGCGAATTCAAAACGTACATTCGGGAGTTTGATGGAGCCATTTTGTATCCCATTACGTACCCCTTTCCTGGCAAAAAATAGGCTATTCTTTCAGGCGATATAACAACCTTTTCGTTTTTGTTTCAAAACCTAGTCTGAACCTCCTACTTTTGTAAACTAAAATCACAAGCCTGCCTTCTTTTACCGAAGCTAGCTTGTGATTTTGGTATTCAATCTTTTTTACATCTGTACACCTGATTTCATTATGAATCTTAGACCTTTTTTTATTTTAATGTTGTCGTGGTTGTATGTGTCTCTTTGGGCCCAAACACCTGCGGTGCTGTTGGTCAAAGAAGAGCATATCTTCCAAAACCCTCCTTTCAATTCATGCCATGCGTCTAGTATTGTAGAACTAGGCAATCAGCATCTGATGGCCACGTGGTTTGCTGGGACTGCCGAAGGAAAACCCGATGTGTGTATCTGGATTTCGGAATACAAAAATGGAAAATGGAGCGCTCCCAAGCAGATGGCCGATGGTATTGTAGACGCCAATACTCGCTACCCGACGTGGAACCCTGTCTTGTTTAAAACCAAAGCGGGCAAATTGATGCTTTATTACAAAGTAGGCCCCAATCCTCGCGAATGGTGGGGTATGGTACGAAACTCCAATGACAACGGAAAAACATGGTCTAAGCCCGAAAAGCTTCCTAATGGAATGCTCGGCCCTATCAAAAACAAATCTTTTCAGCTGCCTAATGGCGATATATTACACCCTACTAGTACCGAAAGCGTAACGGGGAATATTTGGCACGTACACCTCGAAAAAACCGATAAAAACGGCAATAATTGGCAAAAAATCGACATCAACAACGGAGAATTTGGCGTGATTCAGCCCAGCATTCTTACTTATGCCGATGGCCGGTTGCAGATGCTATGCCGTAGCCGCCAAAACTACGTAGTACAAACTTGGTCTAACGACGGTGGAAAAACATGGGGGCCATTGAGTACCATCAACCTCCCCAACCCCAATTCAGGCACCGACGCTGTTACGCTCAAAAATGGCCTTCAAGTTTTGATTTATAATCCTTTACAAAAAGGAAAAGAATGGTCAAACGGTCGCAATAAACTTCGGGTAGCAGTTTCTAAAAACGGTACTGATTGGCAAGATGTATATACCTTAGAAGACGAAGCCAAAGGTGAATTTAGCTATCCAGCAGTGATTCAAACGAGCGACGGGCTGGTACACATTACTTATACCGATTTACGTAAAAATGTAAAACATGTTGTGCTGAGAATCCCTGATGTATTGCCTCCCAAAGCAGTAGGCGCTCTTCCCTCAAAAGCTCAAATGGCTTGGCATGAAATGGAACAAAACGCTTTTATTCACTTCACTACCAATACCTTCACGGATTTGGAATGGGGATATGGTGACGAAAAACCTTCGATTTTTAATCCTACCCAAACAGACGTAGATCAATGGATACGGACGCTTAAGGAGGCTGGCTTTAAAGGTGCAATTCTCACTTGTAAACATCACGACGGCTTTTGTCTGTTTCCCAGCCAATATACGGAGCATTCTATCAAAAATAGCCCTTACAAAAATGGGCAGGGCGACATCGTAAAAGAAGTAGCAGAAGCCTGCAAACGCCACGGACTCAAATTCGGCGTTTATCTTTCGCCTTGGGATCGCAATCACCCCGAATACGGCAAGCCTGCTTATGTAGAATATTATCGCAATCAGCTCAAAGAAATCTTCACCAACTACGGTCCAGCTTTTGAAATGTGGTTTGACGGTGCCAACGGCGGCGACGGCTACTATGGAGGCGCGCGCGAAAAACGCCGCATCGACGGCTCCAAGTATTATGATTGGCCTACTACGCTCGACATTGTACGTAAAATGGAACCCGACGTCATTTTCTTTAGCGACGCCGGGCCGGGCGTAAGATGGGTAGGCAATGAAAGAGGTGTAGCTGGTGAAACCAACTGGAACATCATCACCCCTGATACACTTTTTGCAGGTAAAGCAGGTATCGAAAAACTGTTGAATACGGGTTCGGAAGATGGGACTCACTGGATTCCGGCGGAGGTAGATGTGTCTATCAGACCGGGCTGGTTTTATCACGCCAAAGAAGACAGTAAAGTCAGAACTCCCGAAAACCTTTTTGATATTTATCTTACCTCGGTAGGACGAGGCTCCACGTTGCTCCTAAATGTGCCCCCCGACCGCCGTGGCCTTATTCACGAAAACGACATTCAATCTTTGAAAGGGTGGAAGGCAATGATTGACCGTGAGTTTAAGACTAACTTGGCCCTCAAAGCCAAAACTACTGCTTCTTCATACCGGGGCAATGCTGCCAATTATGCTCCTTCCAACCTTACCGACGGAGACAAAGAAACCTACTGGGCTACCAACGATGATACCAATACGGGCAGCATTGAGATAGACCTAGGTAAAACGCAGACTGTCAAATATATAACCCTTAAAGAATACATCAAACTCGGCCAACGTGTTAAGGAGTTTAATGTAGAAATCTGGAAAAATGGGGCTTGGCAAAAAGTAGCCCAAGCTACTACCATTGGTTACAAAAGAATCTTGAAAATCACCCCTACCGAAGCTTCAAAGATTCGAGTCAATATCACCGCCTCAAAAGCATCTCCTGTACTTTCGAGCATCGAAATTTACTAAACCTAAAAGGCATCCAAAGTGTACGCACGCTGGGTGCCTTTTTATTTTTTCTTCTAAATAATTCTTTTTCTCGAATCCAAAGCTCTTTTGTTTCCCGTACATACGTCTAGTTTTTAAGTATCTCACCACGAATCACTTTTAAAAAACTAACGTCATGTCTTACGCGAAAACACTCTCTTTAAAAGGGCTATTGCTCTTAGTACTCTTATCCACATTCTATGCTTGTACAGATCACCGTCTTCCACCCGACCCTACTACACTCCCTGATGCCAACTTCTATGCACTGACCGACGGAAATCAACTTTTACGCTATAACCTTCGCTCATTGGGTAGCGCACAAGCTACTGTAAGTATTAGTGGCCTTCAACAAGGTGAACAAATGCTATCCATTGATTTTCGACCTGCTACAGGGCAGCTATATGGAGTAGGTAGCACTAGTCGCATTTATGTCATCAACCCCATGACTGGTGCTGCAAGAGCTATTGGAAATCCTTTTTCGCCAGCACTCAATGGTAACATGGTAGCATTGGATTTCAACCCTACGGTAGATAGAATTAGATTGGTAACTAATACGGGCCAAAATCTACGCTTACACCCCGAAACTGGCGCCGTAGTAGCCCCTGACGGGAACATCAACGGCGTTGCGGGTGCCACAATCACAGCCGTTGCCTATACCAACAACCGCGCCGGAGTGACCACTACCACGCTGTATGACATTGACCCCGCCACCGACCGTCTTTACAAACAAGACCCACCTAACAACGGCGGATTGGTAGATGTAGGCCCGCTAGGATTAGATATTACGGCAGCGGGAGGCTTTGACATTGCTCCCGACGGAAATGCCATTGCAGCTGTTACGGTATTTGGTCAATCGGAGTTGAATCAAATTGATTTGAATACCGGTCGTCTTCAAAAATTAGGTACACTTTCGGGTAATATCATCGGTTTGGCCATTCCAACTGAACCTGTAGCTTATGCCATCGATGCTTCCAACAATTTGCATATTTTCAATCCTATGAATCCAGTCCTTACTACCAAGACTATCATGGGGCTACAATCTGGCGAAACACTACTTGGGCTTGATATGCGTCCTGTCAATGGTCAATTGTATGCTTTAGGAAGCACCAGCCGAATCTATACTATCAATGTCAACAACAATACTACGGCGACCGCTACGGCACTCGGTAGTGGACCTTTTTCGCCCGCTCTTTCAGGTACCAATTTTGGGTTTGACTTCAACCCCGTTCCAGACTTGATTAGAGTAGTGAGCAATGCACAACAAAACTTACGCGTGAGTCCTGTGACGGGTGCTGTAACTACCACCGACCCCAATCTTAACCCAGGAGCTGCCGTGGTTTCGGCAGCCGCTTACACCAACAATTTTGCTGGTACAGCTACTACTGCTTTGTATGACATTGAAACTCCAGTGGGGAGCAATGCCATGCTCTATATGCAAAACCCGCCCAACAATGGTACCTTAGTAGCAGTAGGCTCTTTAGGAATTACGGTCGAAAGCGCCAATGGATTTGATATTGGAGGAGCGAGCGGTACAGCTTATGCCTTGTTACGTTCTGGTGGTACTACCCGAGTATATACCATCAATCTTTCGACGGGAGCCGCTACTGGTGGTGCCACCATTCCTGGCAATCCCACGATTAACGGTATGACGGTAGGCTTAGGCTTTTAAGTCACGCCAAAGATTGGAGCGCATAGCTAGCCTATAAGAGATGCGAGAAAGAAGCTCAAGATTTGTAATAAGTTTAGGTTGTTTGGTGTAAAAATCAAAACCTTATGCTACAAAAATTGAGCTTCTCCAACAACATTCTCATATTCTGCCTCGGAGAGGCACAAGGTTTGTAGCTAATAGCCCACACAAAAAACAAATAATACGCATAAAAAAACCTTCTGATTGGTGTTTACTCAATCAGAAGGTTTTTTATTTCGGGACAGCTCGTGTTTCGTGAGGAAAATCCTCTTATGAAAACTTAGATTTTATAGCCATAAAACCTTCTCTAAGCAATCCTAAATCAGACCCTAATGCCAAACACGAAAACCCCATTTGCTTGAGCATCGTAATATCTGAGAAATTTCGAATTAAAATTCCCGCTTGCTTTTGGTGCAGATAAGCTGCGCTACTTACCTTCTTGAGAGCTTCTTCATAGGGCATAGTTTGGTGAGGATTTCGGGTCGAAAGGTCTAACTTCAAATCGGCAGGCCCTACAAACAATACATCAACCCCACCGACAGCCGCGATTTCTTCCACGTTTGTTACTCCTTCATAATCTTCAATTTGACATAAAAACAAGGGAGCAGAAGTAGCTCGAACATCAAGACCATATTTAAAAACACGCGCCGAACTTGAATAACCTCGATGCCCTAAAGGTGGATAATTCATGGCCTTTACACAAGCCTCCGCTTGCTCAGGCGTAGAAACATGAGGCAACATAATACCCGAAGCACCCCAATCCAACAACTTAGCAATCAACGCCGTATCTAGTTTTCCTACCCTCACAATGAGTTTGATACCTTCACGTTTGGCCGCTTGTAGATTGGCCAACACTTCTGCATCAGTGATACAACCATGCTCTAAATCGAACAACAACCAATCAAAACCACACTCTGAAGCCAGCTCTGCAATCACCGGCGAACCAATCGACAACCAAGTGCCAAGACTCAATAGTTTTGGATTTGAATCGTTCATAAGTCATTGATTTGGGTTTTGTTTTGTAAACCAAGACAAGCCATTTTGATACGTTGCAGCGTAAACGTTTTCAAAGCAGCGCCATCTGAATCAGACCCAATCAGAAAAAAGTCCGACTTTCTATCAAAATAATTAGCACCTACTCTAATCACGGCTTTTACCACCATATTACGAAGTAAATGCAACCAAAAGCGGGGCAAAAAATCAGCTGGTAAAGGCTTGATAGATTCATAGCCTTTGATAGCCTCTGCTACCACTGTTCCGGTATGAAAACAAGCCAACAGCGACAAATCGTCGGAGATATCGCCCGAAACGGTATCATCCCAATCAATAAAGGCCTTTATCTCTGTAGATTCTCCTAAGATATTCCACAACGCCAAGTCTTTATGTACTAAACACCCCTGTGGTACACTGAGAAATTGTTGGTATTGAAGCACTAAATGCTGTATCTCGTTCGACTCGGAAGCTTTTAAAAACTTGCGTACTACCAAAAAATCTAGGTGCTTTTTCCAATTCAAAAAGAAATAATCGCAGTAGGTAGGATGCAGCCCTTTGAGTTTTCCTGTTTTCCTCAATACAATAGGGTCAAACGGTCCAAAACCCTCTAATTCGACAGCTTGCCATTGGGCTATATTCTTTCCGATTTTTTGGGCAACCGCCAACAGATTCAATTCGCCCGCTTTATAGATTTTGTTTAAGTCAGGATAGGGTAAATATTCCAAAATTTGGTACGCAAAAGGGACATGGTGGCGAGTGGCATCTACCGCATATACAACGGGAGCAGGCACCCCAAATGATTTTATTTCGGCCAAAACACGCGCCTCAATTTCCATAAAATCATCGCCTTCGGGGCCATTTTCTAGCCTTACAAATCGCTGTATACCATTATATTCCGCTACATATGTAAGGTGGTTGCCTTGCCCATTGCCTGAACGAAGGCGTACGTTTTTGTTTCCAAAATACTTGGCTAAAATAGGATGTAATAGGGTCTCTATTTGGGCCGTTTCCAAAATATCGTCGCGCTCTTCCAACGCAAAAAAAGCAGAAGGTCGGTCACATTTCCAGTAATAAATACTTTGTCGGTTTGTCATGCTCGTGAATTAGGAAGTTCTTTTGTGCCACCATGAGGCCAACAGCGAACCTGTTACGTTCATCAATGGTCCGAAAATAGCGGGCGCTAACCCCACCGTCGCGATTTTGCCCATCTCTTTGGCAATACCTGAAGCCAAACCACCATTCTGCATTCCGACTTCTATCGCAATAGTCCGGCAGTCGCGTTCATTCATTTTACACAAACGAGCCGACCAATAGCCTAGAAAGTAGCCAGTCAAATTGTGAATCAGTACCAACAACAGTAAAATAGGCCCAATGCTCACCAGATTGTCGCGTCCCGCAGCAGTGATAACTACAATCGAAAACCCAATCCCAAACATGGAGACAAGCGGCATGGCATCGTCGAGCCATTGGATTTTGCCACTGAACAAGCGGTTGAAAAGCAGTCCCGCTCCGATAGGCAAAATGACCATTTTCATAATATCCCACATCATATGCCAAGCATCTATTTCGACAAATGCCCCTGCCAAGGCATTCATCAACAAGGGTGTCACGAAGGGTGATAATAGCGTAGAAATAGCCGTGATTGTCACTGATAGGGCCAAATTGGCTTTGGCCAAATAGGAAATAACGTTGGAAGCCATTCCATTGGGTGAACAGCCAATCAGGATGATACCCGCTGCAATTTCGGGCTCCAGCGGGCTTAACCGCGCCAAGGGAAAACGCAGCAAAGGCATGATAATAAAATGGCTAGTGACTCCAATCAGCACACCTTTTGGCATCTTGACTACCCCCACAAAATCTTGCATGCTCATAGAAGTTCCCATGCCAAACATGATGAGTTGGATGAGCGGAGTGATAAGGCGTGTTAGCTTAAAATCACCCCACTCCCGAAAATAGTGCGGATAGTATAATGCCATAGTGACCGCCCCCAAAATCATCACCGTATAGGTATAGGCTTTTAGTGCTTCATAGCCTCTGAAACTAAAAGCGAGAAAAATGCTAAAAAGAATAATGCAGGGTGCTACATAATCAGAGCCCCCAGCCCATGAAAGCCCTACCGCAGTTAATAAAAATGTAACTGCCAATAACAAAAAAAAGTGATAATATTTCATTAGTCGTCGTAAGGTCAGGGGGCTTTACTGATTACTATTTTTTGTTGTGACCGAGGAGACTGATAATATCCCGTTTTTATATCGTCTTCAGAAAAAGTAGTCAATAGAATCTCCTTTTCACCAGTACGCGACCGATCATAAACTAAATAAATAAGTCCGTCTTTATCTTGAACCAAGTCGGGATAAGAGGTAGCATTTCTTTCATCAATCAACAACTTATAGGGCCAAGTTTTACCATTATCAACTGACAATAAAGCAGTCATATTTTTTCGAACTTTTCTTTCAGGGTCATGATTATATACCAACAAAAGATTACCTGACTTCAGCCTTCCCAGATAAAGACGAGAATCGGCTGCTGTAAAAACTGATTTATCCTCAAGTGAAGTCCATGTTTTTCCTTTGTCCATAGAAAAACTTTCTTTCATTCGTCTTTGCAACATCCATAGCGTATCACTATTTAATTCAAGCAGCATATGTTCATAAAAATAGACACCTTCATTCATAGGGCCACCCCGTAACTTCCATGATTTCCCTTCATCTGAAGATGCATATACAGTGCTTTGGTTATTAATCCAATTATAGGAAGGCAAGAGCCAGTCTCCATTGGATAGCACTGTTACTTTATTGCGAGTCAGCCCATCAACCAAACGTTGCGGAGTAGTCCAAGTTGGATTTTTGGCTTCTGGGTTATTCATTCTGATAGCCCATGTACCCCAAATACCGTCAAAGCCTCGTTGGCCTGTATTTTGAACCCAAAATATCCAAAGTCTCCCTTTTGGGTCTTTCCATAGTTGAGGATCCATCACCCGAACGTTTGTATCTGGATGTTCGATAATCATAGCTGGATCAACCCACTTTTTTCCATCTGTATCACTGTATGCTACTACTCCATAGTTACCTTTATCTGGCTCAGTAATTCCTCCTGAAAACCAAACAGTCCATAAACGCTTCCCTGTTTTCTCAATAGATGGACAACCTTGCCATTTGCGAGTATCTAAAGCATATTGTTTTTTTGGAGCCCAAGTCACTTTGGCAGGTAGTGTTATTGAAGGAAGAGCTTTGGACGAAAAAAAAGCAATCGCCCAGCCTTGGTACTGAATTCGATTAAACTTACCTGTGATTTTTTTGTAAAAAACCCCAATTTGCTCTTGTTGCCCTTTAAAAAGGGAAAAAGAAGGATATTCTGTTTTTGTAAAACCTTCCTTAATCAACGTTTCTTCCTGAGAATTAGGCTGCCCTTTCAAGGGTGTAAGCAGATATATAGCACCGTGGGTGGTTGGCACAATAGTGTTTCCTTGCTTCATAGACCCTTTAATATAATAGAGACCTTTTAGGAAATCGGGCAAAGCCTGAAAAACATACCCTTGGTCAACAAATATTTTTTTCCCAGTTTCAGCAATATCCCTACTAAAACTCCCTACCGGTAGTACAGTGGCCATGTCCTTTGAATTATCTACTTTTACTTGAGTATAAGCAACGATAGGGTGCATTATGCTCATCCATAACAGTAGGATTAAATACAGAGGCTTGTTGTTTTTATCTTGAATAAGCATTCGATCTGGGATTGAATTTTGTTTTACCATTAAAATAATTCCGACAACATTCATTCTAGTAGCCTGGATTTTGTGTTAGTTCCGTACTAAAATTAGCATCAATAGCACTTTGTGGGATAGGCCAAAACTGATGAAAATCTTTGATAGAGGTTCGGGTATCTTCTCGCATATTGTACTTTCTCACTCTTTCTACCAATTTCCCAGTACGAACCAAAGTTCGATGACGAGGCTCTTCGGTTACTAATTCACGAGCTCTCTCATCTAAAATATAATCCAGCGTCACATTGCTTGATTCGACAGGCTTGGCATTGGCCCTAGCTCTTACTTTATTTATATCTGCTGCGGCTTTAATCAAATCTCCCTTATACATATATGCCTCGGCACGAAGTAAGTAGGTCTCGGCTAATCGATAGACAATAAAATCGTTGGTGGTATAGCCACGATTTACGGCGGAAGTTGCTCCTTTCCAGCTGATATTTCCTTCAACTTTACGAATACGAGGAAATAACATTCGAAATGTATCAATTTTTGCTTTGTGGGCTTCTTCTATTACTTTTCCATACCATGGCGATGCCGGATTGTTGTAATAATGTACACGTCTAATATTATGCGAAGAATTTCGCATATCATTATTCCAATTGTCTTTCCAAAGATCATAGAAAAAATAGGTGTTAGCTCGTACCCCTGCGACTCCGCGTCCTAAACTATCTACGACTACTTGATTAAACCCTGCGGGATCTTTCACATTCACATAAAAAGGTCCCCAATACCGTAGGGAAGGATTGCCAGCTTCGGTGGCTCCACCTTGCCCCCCTAACGTCTGGTCCTCAAATTGCCATACATATATAGATTCAAGATTACCAGAGCTTCTATTCTGATTTCCGGGCCTAAACATATCCGAAAAAACGTCGCCAGGTTTAGAAGCTTCCGAACCAAATCTAGTAGTCATCAGTTTATATAATCCCCCATCAATGATTTTAGAGGCTGTCTGTATTGCTTTATCGTATTCACCTAGACTTATATAGACTTCTGATAAAAGATGATTAGCTGCCGCTTTAACAATCCGCCCTTCTTTGTTCTTCTCTACCAAATCAGGCAACCACTGGGCTGCAAATTCCAAATCTTTGCGAGCAGATTCGTACACTTCTTTGCGAGTATTCCGCACAAAATCTGTTTTGGGGCCGCCATAAATAGTATCAACAATAGGCACTCCACCGTATAAATTCGCTAAAAAATTGTGCGTGTAGGCGCGAAAAAAGCAGGCTTCCGCAATAATCGCATTTTTCTCAGCTTCATTTGCCCATATTTTTGATAGTTCTGGCTTTTGGGCATAAGTTATTACTGTATTTGCTCTTAATAGCATATCTATGTAAGCCCAGTTCCAATAATTAGCCACTACAGGTCTCGAAGGTGTAAGATAGGTAGTCCAATTACCATAATTGATCAAAGCGAGTTCTCCATTGCAAGCAATGTCGGTACCCTGTTGTAAATTGATATATCCATCATTATAATCAACTTTGTTAAGTTCTGAACGAGCAGCATCGTGCAGCGCGATAATATAATTTTCAAATCCCTTTTTAGACGTCAATACATTATCTGAACTCAAGAAATCGAGGGGTCTTTCTTTTAGAAAACTATCTTCACAAGAAATGAGTAGCAGGTTTGTAAGAACAAACAAACCCCATTTCAAAATTGGCATTTTAATTATCACTTTCATCTTTTTACTGGATTAACAATTTTTTAAAATCCTACATTTACTCCTAATGTAATAGTCCTAGCAAGCGGAATTCCATTTTGATCAGTACCACTTTCAGGGTCAGCTCCAGGCCATTTTGTAATTGTCCAAAGATTTTTACCACTGAGAAAAATCCGCCCATTGGCTATGTGCACTTTATTAATCCAGTTTTTAGGAAGATTAAAAGTCAGTGAAACGTCTTGAAGCCTAACAAAATCGCGGCTCACATAATAGCCATGCCCCAATGGATTGGTATAAACCAAAGAAGGCATTGTGTTCGATTTGTTTTCTAATGTCCACCATCCATAGTCGATTCGGTTAAAATTACGGTCATTTTGAAGCGTGTTCCCCGCAAGATCCATACTACCTATCCAGCCCTGCATAGCATTGATATGAAAAGAAAAAGAGAGATTACCGTATTCCAAAGAATTACTCAAACCCCATCGCACATTGGGCTGACCAGTCTGGCCGATAATCGCTCGATCGCCCGCCGGTGTAATGCCCCCGTCTCCATTTACATCCTTAACACGTACCCCTCCAGGTTTTGAGCCAGCGGGTACATTATCACCTTCCTGATAGATACCATCAAAAACATAATCATAAGCTACATTCATAGGCTGTCCAATAAACCATTTGTTGCCAATATCATCGTCTTCTTTTCCGTCTTTATTGGTATCAGAATTGTATAGATGCACAATCTTATTCTTATTGCGCGAGAAGACTAAGCTGCTAGTCCATTCAAATTTACCCCTTCGAAGATTGATTGTATTAAGTGTGAATTCAACTCCTTTATTATTAGTTGCACCCAAATTAGTCCAAACGGATGTATAGCCTGTCATAGTAGGTAAAGACCTCTGTACTAATAAATCACGTGTATTCATCGCATATACTTCAAGTGTTCCGTTAAGACGACCTTTAAACAATCCAAAATCTAAAGCAGCATTAGTGGTGTAGGTTGTCTCCCATTTTAAATCAGAATTGGCCATACGAGAAGGAAAAATACCCAAAGAAGATAAACCTCCATCTCCAAAAACATATCGCCTAATACCTGATGCACTAAGAGATTGATAAGAGCTAATTGCCTGATTACCAACTGCACCATACGAAAGTCTCAATTTCAATACATCCATAAATTTGAAATTTTTCATCATAGGTTCATCAGAAATTATCCATGAAAGAGCTGCGGAAGGGAAAGTTGCGTATTTATTATTGGCGGCAAATACAGAACTCCCATCTCTCCGGACTGTGAATGTAGCCAAGTACTTATTCTTTAAGCGATAATTAACACGAAACATAGACGACACTCCATCCGAAATCTGTGCAGTTGATGTATTGGTAAAAAGCCCTCCCAAGCTCAAATTGTCCCATCCCAATACGTCAGACGAAAGCTGAGTTGCGGTAGCTGTCGTAGCCTCTTGTCCAGTATGATTTCTTCCATATAAGAGCGTGATATCAAAACTGTTGTTCTCGTTGATTTGCCCTTTGTAGGTAAGAATATTTTCTAATACCCAATCAAAATCTTGACGATTAAATTTAGAGGCTACTGTGGTATTGTTAGGTAAATGCTTATCCTGACGAGTAAAATTATAATCGTTGTCCCATCGATAATTGGGTGAGTAGTTTAGCCGATAAGACAATCCTTCCAAAAAAGGAAAGTTGACAGTAGCAAACAGATTTGTAAATAAGTTATTAAAACGGGTTTGGTTAGTAGTTAACAATGCCGTGTACAACGGATTTCCTTGACTAACCTGGTCTTCGGGAAGTAGATATTGTTGGGGTTCTCCATCTTCATAAAATGGGGTAGAAAATGGGTGAATGTTGCTACTTAGCGACGGTATTCTGCCAGACTGATCGCGATTTATAAATGTCGAGTTCAATCCAATTGTAAGCCATTTGGTAACTTCATTTTCAATATTTGTACGTAAAGAAATTCGTTTCATTTGGTCATTGCGATAAATCCCTTGTTCGTTGACCATAGAAGCCGACAAATAATAATTAGTCCGCGCTGTTCTTCCAGAAAGACTCACATCATAAGAACCGATACTTCCTTGTTGAGATACTAAATCCCAATGATCTACTATTCTTCCTGCTTCTCTATTGGCGATTTCTGAAGGGTATAAATAATCGCTCAACTGATTGGCGGGTAGTCCTGCCTGACGATTATAATCTCTCATTCGCTCAATATAACGGTCTGGAGTCAGGAGCTTTACTTTATGGGCTCGTTCAGACAAACCGAAAAAAGCATTAACCCTGATAGTAGGCTTTTCTGTAGTCCCTTTTTTTGAATTAATCAAAATCACACCATTTGCAGCTCTAGATCCATAAATAGCCGCTGCACTAGCATCCTTTAAAATTTCCATTGATTCAATGTCATTAGGATTGATATTTTGAATACCTGCATTGAAAATAATACCATCCAAAATAATTAAGGGATTATTCCCCCCACTCAACGACCGAGGCCCGCGCACTAAAATAGAGCCTCCTTGCCCTGGACGGCCGTTGTCTGTAAACTGTACTCCCGCCACTCTTCCGCGCAAAGCTTGGGTGACATTGGTATTGGGTAGGTTTTCAGTTTGTTTCATTTCTACTTTCGTCACCGCCCCCGTCACAAAACGCTTCGATTGGGTACCATAGCCCACCACTACCACTTCGTCTAAGGCTTTTTGATCCACCTTCAGATTGATGTCTATTTCTGTCTTAGAACCAATCTCAATGGTTTGGGTGAGATAGCCTACAAAACTCACCACCAACTGAGCATCTTGGTCAGAAATACGAAGTTCGTACTTGCCATTGACGTCCGAAATAACTCCCCGCTGCGTGCCCTTGATAATAAGATTGACACCTGGCAAAGCGGCATTGTTTTCTGCATCTCGTACAGTTCCGCGCAATAGGCGTTCGGCAGCAGAAGCCATAAAAGAACTGAGAAGAAGCAATGATAAGGCACTTGCCCTTATCATTGGTTTAAGTAATACTCTTGATTGTAAAGGGTTTAACATAGCTTCGTTTGGATTTGAACAAATAGAATCAGATGTGGCTGCAAAGTTCCGTCAAAGCTCATTAAGCACCGTCCAATTAATTATCCACTATGTCCTCAAAATTATCATATCACTTTTCAATGGAATTTTATCATATTCCTAATTGTGGGTTTTTATGGCCTCTAATCGCAATAATTACCAAAAAAATATCCTTATTAGCGCAAAGCAGGTTTTTTTGTGGTATTTTGAGGTAAAATATAATTATAGTAAACTTGCTAACACAATTCGGAAACTTAGCTTGACTGCTCCATGAAACCGCAATTTTATTTAGTCCCCAGAGATATTCGAAGTTCGCACGTATCGCGCCACCATACCCTGCCCAACTTCGGTACCGTATGGCATTATCATCCAGAATTAGAACTGCACTACATTGTACGCGGTGAAGGGGTGCGATTTGTAGGAGATAATGTTAGTAATTTTAATGCGGGGGAGCTATTGCTGCTAGGCGAAAACCTCCCTCACATGTGGCGCTGCAATGAAGAATATTTCAGGCAAGACCCCAATGTTTCCGCCGAAGCAGTGGTAGTGCAATTTTTACCTGATTTTGTAGGAAATGATTTCTTAAAAAAATCAGAAGCAGACGCTATTTTGAGTTTGTATGATAAAGCTAAAGCAGGCTTAATCATTACGGGTACTACGCGTGAAGCGCTCATTCCACTTATGCTTAAATCCGCAAAAACTACTGGTCTGAATCGAATGATTCTTATTCTTACCATGTTGGAAATCCTCTCAAGCAGTGAAGAATTGCATCCTATTTCTACCAAAGACGCTCTCTATCAGCCCAATAAAGAAGAAACTGATCGCCTCAACAAAGTCTATAATTATACTTTGACGCACTACAAAAAAGACTTAACTCTCGAAGAAATCGCCTCTGTGGCCAATCTAAGTGTGACCTCATTTTGCCGTTATTTCAAAATGGTCACCAAAAAGACATTTCATGATTTCTTGATTGAAATCCGCATCAGTCATGCCCAACGACTGCTCGTAGAAGACAGTTCGGTGACTACAGAAGCAGTATGTTTTGAATGTGGTTTCAACAATCGCTCTAATTTCTTTGGTCATTTTAAACGAATCACGGGCTTTACACCCGTAGAGTTTAAGCGGCGCTGCCATCCTTAAATTCAAAGTAAGAAGGAGCATAAAATAGAAATCGGCATCGAATAACTTCGATGCCGATTTCTATGAATAAAATAATAGATGTCTTTTGGACTAAGACTCGGAAGGCTTACGGCGATATTCCATAAATACGGCACCCACCAACAGCAACACCCAAGCAATCGCCGCAATCCTATCAATTTGCTGACCTGTTTTGACGGTTGGAGGATCAAACTTAAATTCAATTTTGTGTTTTCCGGCAGGCACCACCATACCTCTCAAGATATAATTAGCCCGGAAATGAGGTGTTTCTTGACCATCAACATACGCTTTCCAATCGATTCCGCCGCGATAATAAATCTCCGAAAAAATAGCGATTTGTGGCGTTTTGGCATCTGACTCATACGTAAGATGATTAGGCTTATAATCGGTCAATCTGATTTTATTGGTTGAGTCTGCCTGTGGCTTCACATTTTGTAATTGTTCCGCAAATCTCTTATCAACAAAAGCCGTCTGAAGTGGGTCAAATTTTTCCAATGCGTTCAGTTCTTCGTCAGCATTATTTACAATCTTCACTTCTTTTACAAACCAAGCATTTCCCAAAGCCTCAGGATTGCGCTGTACCATAGGCTGTCCGTCTTGACCGGGCACGATGAAATAACGCGTGTTCAACATGTTAAAAATAGCCATGTTGTTTTTGGTCATATGGGCATCTACTACTTCACGATAGCGCCGAAGTGTAGCACCATGATAGCCACCGAGTGATTTGTGAAAATAAGAAATACGCGCATCTTGGAATGGACTCGTAGTGAGATCAATCACACGATAATTAGGGTCTTTGTCTTGCAAAATCTGTTGATCCACTGCCGACGGCTGAAACAAATCATCGTGACTATAGTATTTGGGCTGAAAGCTATCGGCATTGAGGTAATGCTTATTGACTGTCCACATATCTACCAAAGTCAACAAGGCGATTCCTCCTACTACCACCAACCCGTTTTTGAGTTTGTTGGTAACATAAGCCCACAAAAGCCCCGCCCCCAATAAAATAAATATCAAAGTGCGAAAAGAATCACTACGCAACATGCCCACTCTGTCTGAAAGCAAGGCATTATAAATATCATTGGCAGCGACACTATTATTGCCAAACTGTTGGGTCAGATTGTTGACCAATGCCGAATCGTTGGGAGAACGAAAGTCAAAAACGCCCGGAACCAAGCTAAATAACAACGCTACCCCGCCTGTAAGCGCCAAGCTGATTAAAAATGGACGCTGCAACACTTTCCAATCGGGTCGGTCTTCGATGATTTTTTTGAGTCCCAGTCCCGCAACTACGACTACACAAAGCTGAACAAGCGACAATGCCATACTTACCGCCCGAAACTTGTTAAACATCGGGAAGTAATCAAACAAGAAATAATTGACTACACTGAAGTTTTTGCCCCAAGAAATAATCAGGAAAATCAGTGCTCCTAACGCAAACGGGTACTTGTATCGATTGTCGGCAATAAAAAGTCCTAACACAAACAAAAAACAAATAATCGCACCTGCATACACTCCACCCCC
>VFQQ010002588.1_pt1 | contig 19784 bp, 37 predicted proteins | sample 3512341 | NCBI WGS metagenome assembly VFQQ01 (sample SAMN10412373, study PRJNA504923) | tailings metagenome | isolation source: Relicate 2 Philex TSF1 revegetated site | place: Philippines: Tuba, Benguet | collected 2017-08-29 | reverse complement strand
ACATCAGGCCACATGGCGCATGCGCCCACCAAGCAGCAGGCAGGCGCAGCCTGCGTTGCTGGCTATTCCGCACCGCCTGGTTCCCCAGCCTGACCAACTCACAATTTCCCCCACGCAACCAACCTCCTCGATCGCCTCCCGCTCCGGCTCCGCCGCCGCCTCCCCATCCTCCTCAATCCCATCCGCCGCCTCCTCGGGGGCAGCAAAGCTGATGCCGCGGCGGCGGCGCGGCGCCGACCGGCGCGCTGTGCCCGCTGTGCCCGCCTCTTCGTGCTCCTCGTCCATGGCAGCCTCAACGGCTGCGGCCGCGCCGCCCTTCTTCTTCAGAGCCGACTTGACCTTGGTCTGGAGGCGGGAAAGAGTGGAGAGGGAGGGTGGGTTGCTATGCGCCAGGAGGGTGGCTGTCGAGTGTTGAGACGGAGCTGATACAAGCAAGCTGCAGGTTCCACCCCGGCTCCCGGCCCACACGCCACGAAGGCCCCACTGCACACAGCAGCGAGCAAGCCAGCCAAGACTCCGCAGAGCAGCGGGAGCGCACCTTGGCGGCGCGGCGGCGCATGGCCTCCACAAACAGGTGGTACGTGTTCCAGTCGTCGTCCACCTGCATCAGAGGCAGAGGAGAGGGCACCGATTGCACAGGCACAAAAGGTGGTATGTCCAGTTGTCGTCCACCTGCATCAGAAGCAGAGGAGAGGAGGGCACCGATTGCACAGGCACAAGTTAAAAGGTGGTACGTGTTCCAGTCGTCGGCCACCTGCTTTGAGGCGCATGGTTGTGAGTTGCATTGGTGAGGAGCAGGAATCAGGCCATCGGGCTTGGGCAAGAAGATCAGGGCACGCTGCTTGAACAGTACAGTCCCAGCCCAGAGCGCTGCCGGTCCGAAACCACTGGGAAACCCAGTGCAACCCTCCTCCCAGTTTCCCACGCACCTGAGATGGCTCGTGGGGCTCCGCCACCGCCTCCACCGCCGCCTGCACTGCATCTGCGCGGCCCGCGGGCAGCGAGCGCACAAAGAAGGCGATGCCCTGTAGAATGGGGAAAGGGCGGCAGCACTGGCTTGGAGGACAGTGCACTTTACAGGGGTCTGCTATGCAAGACATAACGTTGGCAACCACAGCCACCTTGGCAACCCAAGCTACCACAAATAAGAGGCCAACAGCTTGGCACAACACTGCTCACAGCTCCACAACACTGCCACTGCAGCAAGGGCTGCTTTTTGCACTGCTTCCAAACCGCACCTCCAGGAAGGGCGTGTCGGCTGCTCCGTTGCGCAGCGCGTGCTTGGCTCCCTCCACGATGATGTACTCCAGAGCCGCAGCTGCTCAAGAAACAAAAAGAGCGGCAGAATCAGCAAAGTCGAGTGCCAAGAGCCCTCCACGATGATGTACTCCAGCGCCGCGGCTGCAATAACAATCGGATGTTGCAACAGAGCCAGAGATGAGGAAAGAAAGGTAGCCAGTAAAGCTCTCTCCCTACGGCACATTGTGCCCTCCCCACCGATCGCCTCTCACCCGAGGAGTTGAAGCCGGCGTAGGTCTTGGCTGCGCCCTGCCTCGCACCTCTACCCCAACAGCAAAAGCACCGCACGATAAGCAGCCCTCACCCGAGGAGTTGAAGCCGGCGTAGGTCTTGGCGATGCGGTCGCTGAGGGAGAAGAACTCCTGCACATCCGCCGGCAGCTCCTGGTCGTCATCTGGGAGGAGGCAAAAGCAAGGGCAGGAGATGGAAGTCGGAATCGGCAAGGGCAGGAGGGTGTGGGTCCCCAGCATGGTGCCCCAGATCAGGCACAGGCGGTGGCTGAACCTGAACCAACGCTTGACAGCTCAAAGCACGAAAGAGAGTGATACACTCTGAGGCGTTCGGCAGCTCACAGTCGGCGCCGGTGGGCTGGATGCGCGCGTAGGCTGCCTTGAGGGCGTCCAGGTAGACGGCCGGCATGGCTGCGGGGGACGTCTTCTTCATCAGCCTGCGAAGAAGCAGGGCGTGGGGGTGCTTGAAAAAACTTCAGAGCCACAGGAAGGCGCCTGCTTGCGGGATGAGTGCCGCGCTGGATGAGCAGCCAGGGCACTCCCCTGCAGTTGCTGAGCTGTGCACAAAATGCGGCACTGTTGAAACCCACCTGCACGCCTCCTTAATGACGTCAGCCACAGGCGCCCAGCGGCGCACCGCGCCATCGTCCACCGCGCCCTCGGGGCCCACCCACTGGCTCACCAGCTGCGCCGCCACCCACGCGTGCTGCAGTAAGGGTGTGGGTGCGGTCGGGAGCAGGAGAGGGTCGCGGATGATTGCTGCGGCTGCTGGAGATGGCTTCGCCAGAGGCAAAGGGCGGTGCTTGATGCAACGTATCGAGAAACTGAAGCACATTGGTGGCAAAGGTATTGCCTGATGGCTAAGAGGCACCTGTCCGCCTGTCCACCTGTCCACCTGATGGCTAACAGACGCCTGTCCACCACCCCCTCTCCTCACCTGTGGCACCGCCTGGAACACCGCCAGCTGCGCCGCCTTGGTGGCGGCGCCGCGCTGGGCAGCCATCTTGGCGGCGATGGCGGCCGCGTCGTCGTCCTCGTAAAACTGCAAAATGAACAAAGAGGGCTAGATGCATGCTCAGAAGATTCACTCCTTCTCTTCTCTCACACTGCCCAGGCAACTCTGCACAGCTCTGCCCTGCATGCCCCCACCCAATGTCGCACCTCCACCTCCCGGCGCAGCACCGCCTTGCACTGCTCCCAGAAGGCGTGGACCTGCATGTGGGTGTGCAGGGGGCGGCAGCCAGGGTGCATCATACAGGCCACTGGGTGCACCGGTTGGCCTGCTGGGAACCTGACAACAGCTGCAAACGCGCATTGCTGAGTGCCTGCCCACCCGCCCACCCACCTGGTCGTCCGAGGGGTCGGCGCAGGCCGCCGCCGCGGGGGTGCCCTCGGCCTTGCTGCGCGAAAAGACAAGGAAGGCATCGCCCATGGTGCTGGCCGCCTGCAAGCAAAGTGGGCAAACCGAAGTTGAGTGCATGTGTAATGAGCGGCAGACGATGACGACATGGGGCTCGACAGGCCGATTGCCACGTGTGTGCACGGCACAAGAGCCCAGGTACAGCACGCCATGTTTCGTGCAAAAGCTGCCGCCCACCTCGTCCTTGATGTCCTGCCCGCTGGGCCCGCTGAGCATGCTGAGCAGCTGGGCCATGAAGGCATCACGCTTGCCGCTCAGGTCCGCCACGCTGCGAGGGTTTGTTTCATGGAGGCAAGCGCAGACTGGGTAAGAGCAGTGCAGAAGCAGGGAAGCTGCACTTGCATCTGCAGGTGGCACGGCTGAGCGGCCTCCAGCCCAGCCTTGCCACCAGTCGACTGTTCACCACACACAACCTGCTGCAACGCAACCACACAAACAAACAAGCCCCTCACCTGGCGGTGTCTGCAAACTCTCCCGCCTCCAGGCGGCGCAGGCGCCACATGAGCAGCAGCAGCTGGCACAGCAGCGCGGGGCGCACAATGGCGCCCGGCAGCGGGTCGCCGCCCGCTGCGCTCTGCAGGAGGTTAGAGTGGTGACAGACAGGCCAGGTGGGTGGCGCTGTGAAGGCATCCGTGCAAGCATGCCAGTGCATGGAAGTGATCAGGACACCAGACTGCTACCATGTGTGGTACTGCAAACAGGCGCAGCTGATACCCAGCAACCGCGGCCGCTCAAGACGCACCTCCAGCAGGCGGTGCAGCCCCTCGTACACCTCTCCATCCTCTGCCTAAAAGTGCATGCCAAATGGCTGTCCCACCGAGGCAGTGCTTCTATCCAGTCCCCTCACCTCCAGCAGGCGGTGCAAGCCCTCATACACCTCCTCATCCTCCGCCGCCGCGCCGCCGGGCGCCAGGCTAAGCAAGGCGTGCAGGCGCACCAGCGCGGCGCGAGCATCGAACAGCAGCTGGCTCTCCTCCTCGCCGCCGCTGCAAGGGGGATGGCAGGAGTGGGTTTGAGCAGTGTGGAATTACAAAACAAGCACGCAGCAGCTGGCTCTCCTCCCCGCCGCCACTGCGGGGGATGGCAGGAATGTGCGAGCAGGGTGGCTGTTCAAAGCATGCACAGCAGCTGGCCTCCTACACAGCACCAGCTCCCAGCAGCAGCTCCCAGCCAGCTCCCACCCCCACCTGCGCTCGAAGGCAGCGGTGGAAGCCGCCAGGCGCCGCTTGTCGGCTCGCTCCAGCGCAGCCGCAGCCGTCGCCAGGCCTGCGGAACGCAACAGGGCAGCGAGGCGCGAGGTGGGTGTGACCGTCTCGTGATAGGCAGACAATGGCGCTCATCCGTTTTCACATAGATGTGCCACAGCAGCAGCAATCCTCCGCTCACCCTGGCACACGTCGTCGGTGCACTCGGTGAGCGCCAGCTGGGCGGCGTCCTTGATGGAGTCTGGCCCGGAACGGGCGGCCGCCGCCAGCGCGGCCACACACTCCTTGGCCACCTGGGGCAAGTGGCAGGAGGTGTGTGGTGTCCGTGACGCGGCCTGTTGATGGCTCACAAATGGCAGGCAGTTGAAGCGCACTCAGTAGGCCAGGCATCCCAGCTTGGCCTACAGGCCTTCCCACAGTTTTGCAGCCCGCCCCACCTGCGCGTCGGCGTGCTTGAGGAACACGTCCTTGACCGAGGCGGCCAGCCCCGCAAAGCTCTTCTCCTGGCGCTTGAGCGAGTACACCTCCAGCTTCATCTCGGGCACCAGGCCCACCAGGGCGGCCACCTGCTTGGGGGAGGACAGGGGTGGGAGCAGGGGTGCATGAGCTGGCAAATGGAAGCGCAGGCCTCCTTCATTTGGGCACCAGGCCCACCAGGGCGGCCACCTGCTTGGGGGGAAGGGTGAAAACAAGGCAGTAAAGGGGTGGCAGCAAGAAGGGTGCATGGCTGGCAGGCAGGAAGTGCGACCTTCGGCTTGGCCAAAGGCAGGCACGGAGCCAGCCGCCATCCCAGCAGGCTATCCCTATCCACCAGTCAGGCAGCAGCAACAGCTTGCCTGCGCGGGGTCGGTCTGCAGCTTGCGCAGCAGCGGCGGCAGGTCCTTCATCAGCGCCAGAGTGGCGTCCTGCCGCGCGGAGGCCTGCGGGACCGAAGAAAGTACAGGGCCGACAGGTGAGGATTCAGCACAAAGGCGCAGGTCCTTCGTCAGCGCCAGCGTGGCGTCCTGCCGTGCGCTGGCCTGCAGCAGGGGGAAGAACATCACAGGGCATGCAGGGAGTCAAATTCAGCAGGGAAGGCCAGGGCCAAGCAGGTCGGCGGCCACCCACAAAGTGTAAACAGAGCGCAAGGTACAGAGGGCACGTGCCCAGCCAACCAAGCCAGCAGACAGCGTCACCGGCTCCCCTGCTTCCCTCTGCCCACCCACAGCACCCAGCACCCAGCCCGCACCTGCGCTTGCTGGCGGTCGCGCTGCCCCGCCCGCCGCGCCTCGCCGCCAGCAGTGCCGCCCAGAAGCGGCCCGCCGGTGGCCTTGGCCAGCGCATCCCTCAGCAGGTGCAGCAGGTTGGTGACCCCCGCCTCGCCAAAGTGCGACTCGGCGCGCCCGCTGCTCGCCCAGCTCAGCAGCAGGGGCCAGTCGGACAGCATGGGCACCCTGCGGGGCGGGGTTTGTGCGAGGGAAGGGCGCATCTTGAGAGGCAGAGGCAGGGCGGAGGGGCATCAACCAGGCGATGAGGGGGCACCAGCCAGCCCAAGGCTCGCAGCAGCAGTACAATGCAGTCCGACAGCAATCCAAGCCCGCCTGTCAAACAGGGCGTCCACCACCTGCGACACCTGATTTTTGACCCGCAAGAACAGCGCGGCAGGTGCTTCCTTTTTGCAAGCTCACTGCCCCACCCCAAGCCCACCTGTCGAAACAGGGCATCCACCACCTGCGCCACCACCTGGCCAAGGCTCGCAGTGACAAAACCAGTCAGATTGCTGCTCCACCCAGCCCCACCTGTCGAACAGCGCGTCCACCACCTGCGCCACCACCTGGCGCTCCAGCGGCACGGCTGTCCGCCCCTCCTCCTCTTCCTCCTCCTCCATCGCATCGCCGCCGGCGGGCCGCTCGGGCGGCGGGTTGGCCAGCAGGTGCAGGACCTGGCGGGGTGGGGCAGGTTGGGGAGCTTGGTACAAGAAGCAGCAGCGCGAGGCAGGCAGTGATGCACAAGTTGGGGCTGAGGTGGCCGCAGGAGCGCCGCGCACTGCGGCAACTCCCCAGCCCCCCAGCCTGCCCTGAAACTGCAGCAGCCTGCCCTGCACCTGCAGCTGCACTAATGCTTTTACACCACCCACCCCTGCTTACCTGCAGCAGGCCGGCCAGCTGCAGCTCTGAGGTGGTGGCCACGGGGGCAGAGCCCTCCCCGCTCTTACGCCGGCCCTTCTTCTTGCCACTGCCGCCCGCTTGCGCCGCGGTCTGGGGGGAGGTTGAGGTGGGAAGAGTGTATGCTTGGTGGTACCTTCAGAAGGTGTTAATTCACTGTCAACATGCACGAGGCACACTCATCTGTGTGCTGTGCAGTGTTTCCGTTCCCAACAGGGCCACCGCCCTGGCTGCCAGGGCGCACAACCCCAACAAACCCCCGTGCAGTGCGTTAATCAGCAAACAATGAGTAAACTTTTACAAACCCGCCCACCTTCATCACCGCCTCGCCCTGCTCCTCCAGCATCGCCGCCACCAGCTCCGCCACGGCGTGCCGCACAGCGCCCGACTCGTCCGCAAGCAGCTCGTACACCTGTGGGGCGAGCAGGGAGAAGGCGAGCGATGGCAACGAGGTTAGCTAGAAAGGATGCAGCGAAGTTGAGTCGACGATGCTGATGCTCAGAAACGAACAGAGCCTCCGCACTGCCTGGCCTAGATTGCTGCCAACCGCATCAAGCAGCAGGAGGGCACCCCTTGATAAGCCAGCACAGCAGGGCACCCACCTGCGCGAAGCGGCTGGCCTGCGCCTCCTTCAGCCGCACCAGCATGGTGTTCAGCTGGATCTGCAGGGCGGATGGACGGGCGCCGCGAGACAAAAGTTGAAAGAGGAGTAGTTGCTGAGACAAGCATGTGGACGACCGCCGTATTATAATAAGTCCCCAATCCACTGCCCAGTTATCCACTACCCAAACTACCCAACATACAGAGAGCCCACCATGCACAGCTCACCCCCTTGACCGCCACCGCCTCGTCCATGTCGTAGAACAGCTCGCCAAAGCGCTGCGAGAAGCGCTGCGTGAAGTCCTGCAACAAGATTTGAAGAGGGGCAGACGGCGGAGGACATGCGTGTGCCAGGGGCAGTGCCACGGACAAACCAGGTTGCCACACAGCTTGCTGCATGGTCCATTGCTGCTGGCGTCCCCTTGCCCGGTGGACTGGCATGGCCGAATGGCCAACCCAGATCAATGCACACTCCCAGTGCCCCAAGCCACCGCTCGCCTGCAGCGCCGCCTTGTTGTCGGCGTTGCTGTACAGCGCCAGCAGCGCGTTCACCGCTGCCAGCCGCACACGTGGCTCCTGCATGGGGAAGGAGGTGCAAACCACGGGTGGCTGGTGGGTGGGTGAGAGGGCTGCCGTGGTGAATGCGCGCAGTAGTGTGCTCAGGACTGCTTGGCAGCGCCACCAGCAGACGCAACCTGCAAGCACTGCTGTCATGCATATCTGCTCCCCCAAGAGCAGCCCCCTGCAGCTGCGCCAGCTCGCCTTGTCCGACAGCGCCCAGGCAATGTACTTGAGGTACTGCGCGCAGGAGGGGCAGCGAGTGCAGGGGAACTCGCGTTCACCAGCCGCCAATCATGGCACTCGTGCAAGGCTGGGCGACAGACTTTGGCCTGCCCGCCACCCCATCTATCCGCTGCAGCAACATAGTCTGCTGCAAGTCTTGCTATCTGTTGCAGCAAGATAGTCTGCTTGCAGTTCTTGAGTCATCTGCTTGCCTGGTCGGTGAGGAAGGCCCCGGGGTGCAGGCGCACCCAGCCGCCAATGCCCTCGATAGCGGTGGCGCGGATCTCCTCGGCGCAGTCCCTGGTGCAAAGATTAGGTGCAATGCAACCGCGTCGGTAAAGAGCAGTCGCATACGTCGCTGTTTGAACATGCGTGATGCACTCTTATACGCCACCTCGTAGTTTGTTTACTAACGAGTGCCCCCACCCAACCTCAACCCCAGCCCACCTGAAGCGGTGCGCAAAGATGCCCTGGAACAGCGAGTCGGCGTACGACTTGAGCTCCTGACGGAGAATTAAGAGGGGGGATGGTGGAGTGCAGTGGTTAGAAGAGGACCAGAAACGGTCAACCAGCTGGGAGCGTATCGTTGCAGCGGGTACATGTGCGTGCCACAACGCATCAACACATGTCAACTTCAGCAGTCTTCAAATGGTTTTGCTGCTTGCAGCCAGAGCAGCAGCAGGACACACAGCGCACCTGCACGCGTGCGTGGCAGCGGTCCATGGTGCGCTTGAAGGCCGCCACGCGCTCCGCCGCCGCCTGCAAGGTGATGAATAGCGGCAGGGCAGGCGGGTTTGCTCGACAGCCAGGTGACCGGCCAGCTGGCGGCAGGTGCCACCCCAGGCAGTCACAGCTTCCATGGTACGCCTGCGAGGCCCAGCGGCAGTAAAACAGACACAGCAGTACAACACACGCAACGCAAGCGCGCACCTTGCCCTTCTTGCGCTCCTCGGCCGCCAGCTGGCGCTCCGCGGTGTCGCGCGCCTCGCCCAGCGCCAACTGGACCTGCGGTGGTTAAGTAAAAGTACACGCAGGCAGTTTGAGCAAAAAAAGCAGGGGGGCATGAGTAGGTCGCCCCAGATCCCCATCCTCACAGCCCCGGCTTGTGCCTCGCCCCACCGCACCCCCCCGCCCCACCTGGATCCAGCTGGTCACCAGCTGTGCCGCGGTGAGCACGGCCACAAAGCGGAACTCGCGCACCACCGAGCTGCAGAGGGGAGGGGTAGAGGGGGGGACGAAGGTTGGGGAGAGGCAGGGAGTGGGATGGGATGCAGCGAGGGGCGGCGAGACGCTGTAGCTGGCCAGGCGGTTGCAAGGCTGCCGAGCTGTGGGTTACCGCTGAGCAGGCGCTCAGTCTGTCCAGCAGGCGACGCCCCGAACCACGATGCTTGCCCAGCATCGAGACGCACGTGTTGAGGGAGATGAGCAGGGCGGCCAGCTTGTCCAGCAAATACTGGTCCCGCAACTCAAAAACAACCATTGATGCACGGTCAGCTTCCCAATAAACACAAGCACCCACGTGTTCAGGGAGATGAGCAGGGCGGCCAGCTTGTCCAGCAGGTACTGGTCCCACAGCGCCACATCAGTGGTGTACGCCTCGCGCATCAGCTTGTCCCTGCATTAAAGAGGGCATGTGGTGTTTGATGGGACACAAGCTGTGATAGAGCGGCGTACGCCTTGCGCATCAGCTTGTCCCTGGGGGCAGAAGGGCGGGAGGGCAAGTGACGTGTGACGCAAATTGAGCGGGGACAGGGAGGCGGGATGAGCGAGCAGGTCAAACCAAGCGGACGCCCGGCTCCAAATCGGCAGCGGGGCTCAGCTGCAGTGCACCTGCAAGTGAATGCAGAAGCTGAAGCGAGCCGCACAATGCACACAGAATGTGCATACAAAGATACACTGCCGCAGCACCCACCAGAGCTCCAGGTAGTTGGCGCGGAAGGCGCGCGCGGCAGCGGTGCTGGCGCCCCGCCCGCCGCCCACCAGCCGGCCCCAATGGTCGTCCAGCCCATCCTGGTAGGGGATTCGGAGCAGCCAGGACAAAGATAACGTTGTAACACAGCAGCATGGCAAGTGTGCAGGCAGATGGGTCCGCGACAAGAACTGCACCGGCCCTGGACTTGGTGACAACGGCGGAGGAGGGAACTGGCGGGAAAGCGCAAGGGCGCACGCGCCTGGATTGGGTTCACCCGCCCCGCTGCCCCCAGTACAGCAGGCACGATCACACCATGCTGCTACAAACCAACCAACGCCTCAGCTTCAGCAAAGCCAAAAGCTGCACATCCAGCCGCACAAGGCGGGCAGCAGAGTGGCGGCGCACCTCCTGCGCCTGGCTGTCCAGCGACTGGCGCAGCGCATCCACCTCCCCCTCCTCCACCGCCTCCTCTGTGAGCACAGTGTCCACGCCACACGACTGCAGAATGGCAGCATGGGAGACAGCAGAGGCAGGAGATGGAGAGACAGGAGGGCGGCATGGGCCCCGTGCCGTGAAATGCAACAGCACAGCAGCGGCGGCCCGTAAGCTGGCGGCAGCAACCTTAGGCTTCTACCCATGCGACCAGCTACGCGTGGCAGCTACACAGCCTGCGTCTGTGCTTGAAAGCACCCACAGCCGGCTGCAAGCCAGTGCCCCAGCACCCATCAATCGCGCCTGCAGCAGGAAGGTGAGCAGCTCGGCCGTGGCCGCCGCCCGCCCCGCCTTGTAGCGATCCACCCAGTCCTTTGCCGCCACGCTGATGGCCGCGCCATGGTGCTTCACAATGTCTGCGCAATGGGGGGAGCATGCCAAGCAGTCGGGCCGGTTGATTTGAATGCGGTGAAGACGCGGCAGCGCAGATGCGGTGGGCACACAGCAGAAAGCAACGCACCCAGCAGCGTCGCCTCGCCGGCGTCGGCAGCCGCCTCGGCCGCGCTGCGCTTGCGGGCGCGCGGCTTGCTCGGCGTGACCTTGCGGGCCTGCGCGATGGGAAGGAGGCATGGTCAGTGGAGCAGCTGGGGGAGCAGGCTGGCGGCGTGCCCAGGCGGCACTCGGCCCGGCGGGCGGGAGCGGCGGCGGCAAACAAGCAGGCAGCGGCGGCCGGACCTTGGGCTGCTCTTCCTGGTCCGAGTCCTGCTCCTCGTCATCCAGCCTGCGGCGGGGACGGTGGGGCGCCGAGTGAGCGCGCGGCGGCGGCAGCTTGCGCAGTGGTGGGGCGGCCGGGGCTGCGGCGGCCTCCGATCGCTGCAGCAGCGCCTCACCTCGGCTCTGCGTACGACACGGGCGCCCGCTGGCGCCCTCCGCCGCGAACCATGTTCGCCCAGCCCCTTCAGGCACGCGTGGGCCGCCTGGATGCCTCCACAAGCGATCGGGCGATGTGATAAATCGATTGAAATGGGTGGTGCACGAGCTGGCCACACCCGCCATTTCGAGTTGGCCGCCGCCGCCGCCGCCGGGCATGGCGCCGCCGGCCCGCCGGCAGCCTGCACCCAAACGGACTTGATTCCCTGACAGGATGGTCGCCGGCAACATGTCAACTGCTTGCTCACTTCGCCTTTGCATGAGAAGCCATTCAGTGTCGTTCGCCGCCTAATTGCGAGAAGCGGCGGCGGGCGGGCACTCGAAACCAGACGAGGCGGGAGGATGCTGGTGGTGTGCCACATGTACGCACACTTGGCATTGCGGGCATGCAATGGTTTGAGATCATGGAGTGGCACAGCGGCATGCAATGTAAACATGCTGCATGCATATGCAGCACCGCCTGGGCTCACCGGCTGCCTTGGGCGACCAGCCGCCTGCATCCGTAGGCTGCCCAGCATGAGCGCAATCGCACATGCATCAGCTAGCGCATGTGGTAAGCCGCATGACTGAAAACTGAGCTAGCTGCCTCATGAACACATGCAAGCTGTACTTCCCTCCTTTCTCAGCGGCTTGTTGAACCGAAGTGGCACGGCACCCATGACCCGCTGCCGACCTTGCTCCGTCACGGCATGCCTGCTGACTGCAGCGGCCGGCCCGGTATTCTTCAGCCAGCGCTGCTCTGGGCAGATGACTGCTGTCGGTGCTGCGCTTGACGTCTGCATGCCTGGCCGCCCGGGGCGTCTGGCTGTCTTAGCATTGGCAGCCCAGACATGACATCTGCCGCATAGCAGTGCTTTGGCAGTGGTGCAGGGAGACAGGCGGCACACTCGCGTCTTGCTATGCAGGGGCATGCTGCACAACATGGCAGGCTCCACATACCATGCCCTGCAGCAGGAGATGAAGCGTCCCATACTTGCACCACTTCATCAGCTGCTTCCTGATTGTTCATGACAGGAAATGCTGGCCGATCGGGCGTGGCGCCGCTGTTGCTCGACATGGTCTGCTCCTGTTGCTTCGGCTGTCGCACAGGAATGCTCCAGCTCGCTGCCCAACTATTCTGCTGCTATGTGCTGCACGTCGCTGAATGGACTAAACTCAATCAGGTAGTCAATGCGAGCAGCTGACACTCTGCCGCCAGCGTGCGGTCGTGGCGGCGGCGGCAACAGCGGCCAGCATGTGGTGAGCCAACGGGTCTGCCAGGCCGCCAACCGCCCCATCCACCTCACTGCAGCCCCGATCGTGCTCGGGAGGCGCTGCACTGCCCCACAGGCTCCGATCGCGAGTGCGACAAGCCACTGCGTTGCGTGTGCCGCGCTCCGCTGTGCTCAGATTATACTTTATTCACCTAGAAATCATGTCAAAGGAAGATCCGGACCTCCGAGGCTCCAGCGCCATGACGGCTCGCGCAGGGGCTGCAGAAGGGCTGCTCTTCCTCGCCCATTGACTGATTGGCCTCACGTTTCATACAAGCTCCACCGATAGACGACCGCGGGGGCCACTGATGTTGGGCAGGCCGGACTGGTGAGTGGAGGTTGCGGTGGCCGCAGCCGTCGGGAGAAGTGGCCACACGGCATACATCTGTCGCCGATGAGTCGCCTGCGCACCTCTCCCCGCCCGCCCCCTGCAGGCGCACAGCGGCGGCGGCGGCAGCGGCAGCGGCGCCACTTCGTGGCACCGCTCCTGGCCCGCTGCCCTCAACCGCTGTGCTGGGCTGGAAGTTTGACCCGCTGAAGCGGTACAAGGTGCGAGAGCCGGCCCCGAGTAGCCAGTGTGTTGAAGTTTCATGCTGTGCATGTGCCAGCTGACTGCCCTCATGACGACCGCTGTGCGCCCGCCCACCTCCCTCATGCTGGAGGCCGCCCACCTGCTGCGTGCCCGTCAACCCGTCTCTCTCCTGTTCGTCCCTTGCGCAGGACAATCTGGCCGATTTCAAGGCCAAGGACGGCAAGTTTGCCCTGGTGGCCGGCAACTGCATCTGCATTTTTGGCGACCTGTCCTCGGCACCGGGCCTGCTCTCCAAGATGCTGATGCCGCGGGCGGGCACTGACGCAATCGGTGCCGCCACATTCTACGAGCGGATGGAGGGCCTCAACGAGAAGTATGACATGGCGGACAGTGAGTAGTGGCACAGTGGGGGATGGCGGAAGAAAGTGGGGCGCTGGCAGGTTGCGCTGCATTGCCGGCTTGGCTTGCCACCCAGCCGCTCATCATCCGTGGCCCCAATGCCATTGCTCTGGCGCAGCAACTGAACACTGCTGGTGGCTTCCCTCACACACAGGCGGCTTCCCTTGTACACACACATGAAACCCGACCTGCCAACACTCACTTTACTACCCTGTGCCTGCCCCTGCCCCCCTGCTCCCCTGCCTGCAGATGCGGCGCGGCTGGGCATCGTGGCGCTGAGCGCTGTGGCGGCGCGCATCTCCTCCAACCTGGTGGAGCAAGTGGGCCAGCTCTTTGATGGCAAGGTGCGACACTGTGCATGCACATGTGCCGCTGTGCATGGCACAGGATGCAATTTGCATGTCAGCCGGGCATTCACCAGAGCTGCCAAGGTGGTGGCCGGGCTCCTGCCCCAACTGAGTTGGCGTAGCTGCAGCCCAATTGGCTTGCAAGGGAGCCTTTACTAGCTGTGCAACCCCTGCCCTGACGAGTGCTCTGCAGGAGGGCCGGACGCTTGCCGTATCCGAGGCGTTCCAGATTGCTGGGGACTGCCAGCGGGGCTGGGAGCGGCTGAAGGAAGAGCACCGCCTCTTCCGCCCAGTCATCCCACTGGATCGCACCTCCCAGCTCATCGACTTTGCGATTGCAGTGACCGAGCTGGACGACCAGGGCGTGCGCGCCAGCCAAGCAGTTGCCGCCTGCCTGCACCAGCCCAAGCACATGTGAGATGGCTGTGTGGGGAATAGCACCTGGGTGGGGGTGTTATGGGTTCACCCTGCGCAAGCCAGTCAGCCGCACCATCATATATGTGGCTCCAACAAACTTACATCCCCTCAGAAGTGCTTCAGCAAGGCTTGCCTCCCCCCTGCTCCCACCCCCTGCAGTGCGCTGGACGGCCTGGTGCCTGGCGGCCCGCTGTTCGAGAGCTGGCTCATCTCCTTCGCCGCCATCCTGATGGCCCTGCACGCCACGCTGGTGTCCATGAACGATGAGCTCGGCTACTTCCGCTGCCCAAATGCGTCCACCAGCGTGGCTGCACTGGCGCCAGCCGTGCGCCAGCGGCGCACCCAGCTCAAGGACGCATTCCTGCGGGCCAAGCAGGTTGTTGCTCTGCAGCAGGTGCGGCATTGTGGCAGTGACAGCATTGTGATGTAAGGCAGATTGGAAGCAGCAGTTGGAAGGCTGTGTTGTGTTGGGCTCGCCAGACCGCAGCCAGCATTGTTGCAGTGCGAGTGGCTTGGCTGCTCAAAGCGGGACACTCTTTGCATCTCTTCCCGCTGTGCAGGCCCTGGGCGCCGCAGTCGACACACCCACTGCCTGTCTGCTGGAGGCTGCCAGCTGCTCGGTGCCCGAGCTGCTGCGCGGCGAGGTGCTGACCACACCAGGCAACCTGCTGCGCAGAATGGTGGTGCGATGCCACAACGGCGCTGAGGCAGGGGAGCTGCGCCTGCTGGTGGAGCAGGCAGCAAGCCAGGCAGCGGCGGCGGCGGCAGCAGATGCCGCGGGTGGAGCGGATGCCAAGCAGGACGCAGCGCTAGCGGTGGTGAAGCACAAGGCGGCAGGTGCAGCATTGGAGGCCAAGCTGCAAGTGGCAGCAGCTGATGCATCTCGCCCCAGCCGCTTGGCGGCAGATGCAGCGGGCAATCTTGAGCAAGTCCAGCGCGAGCTGGCGCGTCAGATGAGGCTCGCTGAGCAGGCCATGGCTGTGGCGGCAGAGGCACAGGCTGAGGCTGCGGTTTGCAGGCAGGAGCAGGCCAAGCTGGCCGAGAGGCAAGCTGCCTTCGAGAAGGAGGTGCGGGAGCGCATGGCGGCGGCGCAGCAGGCGGCAGCGTCGGCCGAGCTGAAAGCTGAGGCGGCGCAGCAGGCGGCAGCGGCGGCCGAGCTGAAAGCTGAGGCGGCCCTGCAGGCGGCAGCGGCGGCGGAGCTGAAAGCTGAGGCAGCACTGCAGGCGGCAGTGGCGGCTCAACTGAAGGTCGAGGCTGCGCTGCAGGCGGCAGGGGTGGCAGAAGTGAACACAGCTGCAGCGGCGCAGGAGGCGGTGGCACAAGTGCGGCGGGACGCCAGGGCAGCGCACGAAGAGCTGGTGCGCACAGTCAAGGGCCTGGAGCTGCAGGTGAGGTGGCGGAGAAGAACCTCTTCTGGAGGGATCCGGCGAGGCTGCCCTGTAAAGTTGAAGTGGCGGCCCACCTTACTTTCATTCTGCCTTAGCATCAAGTCGTATTGTTATATCAAGGTAAAGCCGGCCGTCAAAAGCTGCCCATACCTCCTTTGCAACATGCAGGTACCTCCTTTGCAACATGCAGGTGCAGCAGCAGGCGCGCACGATTGAGCAGATGCAGGCGGACAAAGAGAATGGGCAGCGCACTGCTAACTGAATGCGCCACCTAGCTGGTGAGGCATGCGGGCAGGGTGGTCAACCAAGCCAGGGAGGGTTGTGTGCGGGCTACTGGCTCTGCTGGATCTCAACACATGTGCATGGCCACAGTAGACGCGTTCCCACAGCCACGTCCAACCGCATTTCTCCACCCCACTCCCTCCCGCCCCACCAGGCAAGAGCACTGCCCACGCCGCAGCAGCAGAAGCGGCTCTTTGTGGATGCCTTGAAATATGGGCGAGGTGCGGCGGCTGCGGGGCGGCGGCGCAGAGGCAGCGAGGGGCCGTGACCCACTGCTGGCAGGCCGGGCAGCAGCAGCGGTTGCAGGCTTGGCACGGCCTTAGACCAGCAGGGAGTGGCTGCTGCCCGTGGCGGCCTGGGCAGCAATTGCACACACTGGCACAGCATGCGTGTGCGCTGTGGCCGCAAGGCCGCATCATGAGCAGCAGGGAGAGATTCACTGCATGCTCCTTTACGTGTTTGATTGATGATGACGTTTTGTGGGTTTGCGCCCTGTTGTAGCAAGTGACTGGTTGAGTTGATTACAAGGCACAATGGCCGGGCAGTGCGGGTGCCTGCCCCCTCGCGAACAGCGGCTGGCAGATTAACTTATCCGATGCTGTGTCGGCTGTGTTGGGCGTGGTGGGGCCCAACATTCCCCACTAAACGTCTCATCTCCTGCTCAAGACCCTGCTGGGCTATGTGGCACTTTTGGAAGCAGCACGGGGAGCTTTATGGCAGAGCTGGCCGCGGCTGCAGTCGGGCAGGCCGCTCCCATCGCGCCCAGGGTTGACCAGGGCCTCGGACTGGACGAGCCAGGTTACCAGCAAGTGCTCGAAGCGGCAGGCCACGCAGCGGCGCTGCAGCAGCTGAACGCCGGCGCCGGCGCCGCCGCTCCGCGCGTCGTCGTGCTGGCCGGCGGTGCTGCTGCCACCGCACCCAGCCTGATTGAGCAGCACCTGATTGCAGCTGGCCGGCAGGGCGTGATTGTCGTGCTCCCTGAGGCTCACCAGGTGTGTTGGTGGGGCTGGCTGGCTGCCACAACCAGGGCAGAGCGGGGTACAGGGAGGGTGCCTCTCCGCCTTCCTCGCCGGCCCCGCCGCCTCCCAATGCGTCGGCGCGCCAGCCATCCCATGTGCCTGCCGCCCACCTCTCCTGCAGGAGCAGAAGAAGCGGCGCACCTCCAGCCTGCCTGATGATGTGAGGTACGACGGCAACAGCTTTGCAGGCAGGGTCAACTTCCTGCCCTCGGCCGCGCCGCTGCCGCTCGTGGGCAAGCGCACAACTTCCTGGCGCCGGCTGCGGGACGGCCAGCAGACACACACGGTGCGCCGAGCTGTTCATGAGTCGCATAGGCTGCTGGAAGCCATTTGTTGCAATGCATGGAGGAGCAAGGTCTTGCGAGCACCACACACACCACACAAGCATCTTGCCACAGGGCTGCCTGCGCTCTAACCGCTAGCCAAGTGTGGCTGCCACTCAGAGTCTCCGTGCATGTGCCCACAGACTCAGCCCTGCTCATCCCTTCTGCTGCCACACCTGCAGGTCGTCGCTCACGAGGTGCGACGAGTGGTCCCTCACCCCGCCCCGGCAGCAGCCGTGCCCGTGTCCGCCGTTGACGTGGCAGCCGACGGCAGCACCACCGTGCAAACTGCTGCCCCGCACCCCTTCTCCGGCGCCAAGCAGCTGGCTAGCATTGCTGGGCAGGGCGCTGGTGCACTGGCGGGGCACCATCCAGTCACTGCCTCTGATCGGCGCAAGAGCCAGACCCAGTTCCGAATCAAGCTGCCCAAGCAGGAGGCCGCAGCGGTGCAGTCCACGCAGCAGGCCGCAGCGGCGGGCTGGGTCAGCGTGAGGTGAGCGCCGGTGGGATGGGGGCAGGGCACTGCATGTTGGCTTGTATTTAGAGGATCACAAGTCTCAGTTCTCAGGCCTGCCTGCCTTCAGCAGCTGAGCTTGCAAGCTTTCTGCCTATGCACGGCACCAAAGTCTGCACCACGTTGCCCACCCTGCAGCGAACTGCACATTTTGGATGATTCGCTGACCCTCTACCATTTCATGGTAGCGCCGGAGGGGGCAGCAGCAGCAGCAGCGGCAGCGGCAGCAGCAGGGGGAGAGGCGGCGGCAGCGGCAGCAGGCGAAGCGGTGGCGGCTGCGCCGGGGCCTGTGGCAGACCTGCTGCTGCCCCAGCTGGCGCAGGGCCCTGCAGCGGCAGGGCCGCCGCTGCAGCCAGTGCCCAACCTGTTCCCCGCCATGCCGCTGTTCGATCAGGATGTGTTTGGGGGTGGGCTCGGCGGCATACCAATGGAGGCAGATGCAGCAGCTGGGTGGGATCCCGCACTAGCGGGCCAGCTCCCTTGGGAGCTTGGTGAGCCGCCGCTGGCAGCTGGGGGGCAGCCAGCGCAGCAGCAGCAGCAGCAGCAGCAGCAGCAGCCGGAGGCGGGTGCGGGCGGCCTGGGGCCGCAGGGACGGCCCGGCGGCGGCAGAGAGGCAGGCCCTGCAGCGGGGCACGCCCAGAGCGAGGGCCATTTCCGAATGCTGACTGTGGGCGGCGAGCAGCCGGTGGCGGGCGGGCCGCAGTTCCCCGGCAAAGCGTTGGTGGTGCAGGGCCGAGCTGCAATCACAGGGCCGCTGGAGGTGCAGGGGGTGGAAGTCGTCTCAGGTGAGGTAGCTGCCTTGCATGCCAGAGGGGCGCTTGCCTGATCTGGCCCCGGTGTGGCCTGCACTCGGCCATTGCAAGTTGTCTGCGCAGCTTTGCATTAGTCTGATCAGTCCAGAGCCTTCTATTGGCGAGGCAAAGCGAGCTGCCCAACCATGTGTTGTATCAGAATTCCGGTATGGCCCGTTGCAGATGAGCGAGCCAAGGAGGACATCCGAGAGTTTGGCCTGGACCAGGGAAGGCGGCTGGCGGATGTGGCAGCTGACATCACTTGCTTCGTCTACAACTACAAGGTGACCACAGCACTGGTTTAGAGTGGGGTGAGGTGTTGCACGGCGCACGCCGGGTTTCTACCACCGTGTCGTCCCCTCCTCCGCACAGCCCCAGCTGCTACCGGCCTGTGCACGAACCCCTCCAGCAGGGCGAGGATGTGCGGCGGCTGGGTCTAGTGGCGCAGCAGGTGCAGCAGGCGCTGGAGCGCCACGGAGCAGGCCAGCTGGGCATCGTGCGGCGAAATGAGCAGGTGGGAAGGGCTAGTGTCTATTAGTTGCAGGGCTGGCTGGCAGGTGGTGCAGCAGTACGCAGCGCTATGCTACTACTGAGGGGTGCTTTTGTGCACTACATACCCCCGCTCCTGCAGGGCCAGCTGTCCCTTGACATCACCGCCCTCCAGGCGCTGTCGCTGGCATCAGTGAAGGACCTGGCAGGTGATGTGCAGGGGCTGCGGCAGGAGTGCGCAGTGATGTCCCTCAGCCTGGCCGGAGCCCTGCAGCAGGCAGCAGCCGCGGCTCAGACGGCAGCCACTGCGGCTGGCGGCGGGGGCAGCGCGGGCTCTGCTGGGGCCGCTGCACCCCACACGCTCAGCTCCAGCTTGAGCCAGGGCAGCTTGCAGGCGGCTTCCAGCGTCTCTAGCCTGGCGCAGCTGCTTGACGCAGGCGATGTGGACATGGACAGCAGCAGCAGTGCAGAGGACGGTGAGGCAGCTGCAGAGGGCGACGCGGGTGGCATGGGGCCGGCAGCGGCAAAGGATGCAGGAGAGTTTGCCGGCCTGAGTGATGAGGCTGTGGCACAGTGGCTGCAGCAGCGGCTGGAGCCATCCAACCCCCACATGGTCAAGAAGTTTCAGGCGAGTGTGTTCTTTTCAACCAATACTGCAGCTGCAGGGAGGTGTGGGGAGAGCAGGTGTGCCCAGTTGCAACCGCGCAGGCAGGGCAGGCCGACTGCATGCCTGGCTGTTTTGGATGCCAACAGCTCCTTCTCTGCCATCCACCGCCTCCTCGCAGAAGCTTGCCGCCCAGCTGCCGCGCGCCGCGCTGTGGCAAGTGTACCAGGAGACAATCAGCCAGCCCACCGAACTGACGGCACAGGGCGACCGGGCCCGCACCCTGGGCGGTCAGTTTGTGAAGGCGGCGGGGCGGCGGGCGAGCGAGGAGAGCGTCAGGTGCGTGGCATGAAGGGTCCTTGCTGTGAGAGCAGGCTGGGCGGTGCCAATACTTCTGGCGGGCGTGCTGCTGCGCATGCGATTGGGCAGGCGGCTCGCGTGCGGCGTCGAAGGCATGAGCTCAGTGCCCAG
>VFQQ010002587.1_pt1 | contig 19790 bp, 21 predicted proteins | sample 3512341 | NCBI WGS metagenome assembly VFQQ01 (sample SAMN10412373, study PRJNA504923) | tailings metagenome | isolation source: Relicate 2 Philex TSF1 revegetated site | place: Philippines: Tuba, Benguet | collected 2017-08-29 | reverse complement strand
CGACGCTGGATGAGCTGCGTGTGCAGACCAGCCAGGGCTCGGTGCCGATCGCCAACTTCGTCATCCGCAAGCCGGAACCAAGCGTCGGCACACTGAACCGTATCGATGGGGCCCGCACCGTGGTGGTTCAGGCCAACGTCGCGGCGGGAGCGCAGGTGGCGGCGGTGCAGGCAGAGGTGACCAAGGCGATCGCTGACATGGGCCTTCCGGACAACTTCCGCTGGAAGCTGGCCGGCTCCAACGAAGACAGCGCGGAAGCGAGTGCGTTCCTCTCGAAAGCATTCGGCGCTGCGATCTTCCTGATCTTCCTGGTGCTGCTGGCGCAGTTCAACAAGTTCACATCGGTGTGGCTGGTGCTCTCCTGCGTGGTCATGGCGACGATCGGCGTGTTCCTCGGACTGATGATGACCGGCCAGCCGTTCGGCATCGTCATGTCCGGCATCGGCGTCATCGCACTGGCCGGTGTCGTGGTGAACAACAACATCGTGCTGATCGACACCTACGACCGGTTGCGTGAAGAAGGCTGGGACAAGACGGAAGCGGTGCTGCAGACCTGTCGCGAACGCGCCCGTCCGGTGGTGCTGACCGCCGTGTCGGCGATCCTCGGCGTGCTGCCGATCGCGTTTGGTCTCGGCCTCGAGATATTCCACCACGAGACGACGATCAATGCGCCGTCGACGCAATGGTGGATTTCGCTGTCGTCGGCGATCGTGTTCGGCCTGTCCTTCGCGACGCTGCTGACATTGGTGGTGACGCCGGCCATGCTGATGGTTTTCACCCGCGCCAAGCGCAAGCCCGGCCAGCGCAGCTGGCTGGGCCGGTTGTTCCGCCGGGGCAAGGTCGCGTCCAATGACGACGCGCCGGATCTCGGTGCAGGGGCATTGCCCAAGGCTGCGGAGTAAGGCCATCGCGACAACATCAAAAGGCCGCCGGGTAGACCCGGCGGCCTTTTTGTTTTTGTGGGCCCATGATCGTCATGCAGCTTCCTTCTGCGCCGCGAGGCTTGCGACAGGAATGCCGAGATCGGTCAGCGCCTCGGCGACAGCGCGGTCGAGCGGCGTGTGCGGGATCGATCCGATCACATCTTCCAGACGGTTTGACGCCAGCCGGTGTGGTTGGAAGCGCAGATAGGCCATCTGCAGCATCGCCTTCCACATCGGCATGAAGGGTGCGCCGATCTTGAACACCCACCAAGGCAGCGAGGACATTGCAAGCTTCTGGCCTACGGCCCTTTCCATGGCAGCCTTCATCTGCAGGTCGGTGATGGCGTGGCCTGGGAAATGGAAGGTCTCATAGTAGCCCAGCTGATCCTGTCGGTCCGCCAGTTCGACAAAGGTCGCGGCGAGATCGGGCAGATATGCCCATTCATGCACGATATCGGTCGGGCCGGCGGCGGTGTAGACGCCCTTCTGGATCTTCGATGCCATGCCGAGGTCAAACCACGAGCCGGTGCCGGTGCCACCGAAGAAATCGCCGGCGCGGAGCAGGATGGTGCGCAGGCGTCCGGCGTCGGCTTCCGTGCGCAGCATGGTTTCCAGCGCAACGCGGATGCGGCCCTTCTCGGTCGTCGGGTTGAACGGCGTGTCTTCGGTGATGATTTCCGGGAGCGGTGAGCCGTAATTGTAGATGGTGCCGGGGAAGAGCAGGATGGCGCCATTGGCTTCGCAGGCAGCGACCACATTCTCGGCCATCGGCAGGACACTGCTCCAGTCGGAATAGACCGGGCTCAGGCCGTGGAAGATGATGTCGACGCCGGCGGTGGCGCGCACCAGGGCCTCGCGGTCGAGGGCGTTGGCGGCGATGCCGGTGGCGCCGGCGAGATCGACCGGCAACTTGCCGCTGCGGGTGATGCCGCGGACGTGGTAGCCGGCCTGGATGAAGGCCTTGCCGACAGCGCGGCCGAGCCGTCCGTTGGCGCCGAGGATTGCGATGCTGGTCATGTCGGATTTCCTTGTTGGTGTTGCGATGTCCCTATTTTGCCACCTCATCGGCGAATGGAAATTGACTGTTTTCGGCTTTATGATATTCATTTTTGAATGAAAGACATCGACTGGAACCTGATCAAAAGTTTCGTTGCGGTGGCTGAAACCGGCAGTCTGTCGGCTGCTGCGAGAAAGCTCTCCTCAAGCCAGCCGACGCTTGGACGCCACATTTCGGAACTCGAGCAGGCGCTGGACGTCACGCTGTTCCGGCGCGGCCGCCAGGGACACGAACTCACCGAGGCAGGCGCGCTTCTTTACGAGAGAGGTCAGGCGGTTGCCGAACAGGCAACGGCTTTTTCACTGCTGGCACTGGGGTCTGTCGAGGCAGTCGAGGGAACGGTACGGATCTCGGCCAGCGAGGTGGTTGCGGCCTTCGTCCTGCCGGAAATCATCGCCAGGCTCGGCCTCGAGGAACCAGGCATCGAGATCGAGGTGGCAGCTTCCAACCAGGTCGAGAACCTGCTGCGCCGCGACGCCGATATCGCCATTCGCATGGTTCGGCCCATGCAGAACGAACTGGTCGCCCGCAAGGTCACCGACATTGCGCTGTGCGCCTGTGCTGCGACCAGCTACATCGAACGGCGCGGCCGACCTGAATCCGTCGCGGATATCGTCAACCACGACATTGTCGGTTTCGACCGTGACGACGGCATCATTCGTGGTTTCGCTGCCGCGGGCATTCCATTGGACCGCAGTGCCTTCCGTTTTCGGTGCGACAACCAGATCGTGCACTGGAAAGAGGTGCGCGCCGGCAATGGTATCGGTTTCACACAGCGGCCGCTGGTCGATCGGGACCCACATGTGGAGCCGTTGCTGCCTGACCTGGAACTGCCGGCACTACCGGTATGGCTTGCCATGCACCGTGACGTGCGTGGCTCGCTGCGCATCCGCCGCGTCGTGGATTTTCTGCACGAGGCGCTGAAGCGCTATTCCGCCGGCTGAGCGACGAAATCGGCGGCGTGGGCGAGGTTGGACATCAGGAAGACCGCCGCCAGGAAGCCGGACAGTACCACGAAAACCGCTGTAAAGCCGACATGCTCGGCGACGAAGCCGATCAGTGACGGCGCCAGCAGAATGCCCGAATAGCCCATGGTCGTGACCACGCTCATGCCCGTGCCCGATGCCATGCCGGGCTGATTGCCTCCGGCTGAAAAGGCGATCGGCACCATGTTGGCAATGCCCAGGCCGGCAAAGGCGAAGGCGGCGATTGCCAGCCATGGCCAGGGCGACAGTGCGGCCACCAATATGCCGGAAGCCGCGATCAGCGAGCAGACGCGCAGCGTCGTTACCGCACCGAACCGGTTGCGCACACCGTCGCCGGCGAAGCGCATCGTGGCCATGGCACCGGAGAACAACGCATAGGCGAGGCCGGCGGTGGCGAGATCGGCGCCAAGCTCCTGGTTCAGGTAAAGAGCGGCCCAGTCCAGCACAGCGCCTTCTGGCACCATCGTGATCAAAGCCATCAAGCCGATCAGGTAGATGCCGGGGCTCTTCGGAAACGTGAATTTGTGATGTTCTTCATGGGCCAGCTTCTTTGGATCGCTGACCAGGTAGCGGGCAGCCACGGCAAGCAGCACGATGGCGATGATGGTGACGCCGACGGCATGTGTCAGATGGCCGTAGTTCTGGATGACAAGTCCACCGACACCGCCACCGGCGAAGCCGCCGAGGCTCCAGAAACCGTGCGAGGAGGACATCACCGCACGCGAAAGACGGCGTTCAACCGAGACGGCATTCGCGTTCATCGCCACATCCATGCCGCCGATCAGCCCGCCGAACAGGAACAGGGCGACGGCCGCCAGTGGCAGGCTGGGCGCCAGCGCCACCAGCAGCAGGCCGAACACGGCTACGCTGGCAAAGCCACGCACAGCGGCGCGCGAGCCGTGTTTCGACATGAGGTAGCCGGACAGCGGCATAAAGACCAGCGCGCCGAGGCCGAACAGCAGGATCAGGACGCCGAGGGTGAATTTGCTGATGTCGAGCCGGGTCAGGAAAACCGGGATCTGTGGTGCCCAGCTGCCGGTCAGGAATCCGTTGACGAAGAACATCGCCGCCACAGCCCAGCGACCGCGCGCGGCATCTTGCAGGGAGGAAACTGCGGTCATGACAATGGCTCGAACAAGAATTGGAACGATTCAATCGTTAGATCGATTCAAGACCATCGTCAAGCAGCTAAGGGGGGCGAAGCATCCGAAAAGGAGGCCGCGAGCTGCTGGAAGGGCGTGTCTGCCCTCGATACCTCAGTGATCTTTCGGGCGATGGATCTCGAAGGCAGTTTTCTGAGCGTCCGATGCTTCGGTCTGGTGGCGCGCCTGCCATTCGCCATAAGGCATGCCGTAGACGATCTCGCGGGACTGGTCCTTTGAGAGCGGAACGCCTTCTGCTTCTGCTGCCTCACGATACCAGTTGGACAGGCAATTGCGACAGAAGCCGGCGAGGTTCATCAGATCGATGTTCTGCACGTCGCTGCGTTCGCGCAGGTGCTCGACCAGCCGGCGAAAGGCTGCAGCTTCGAAGTCGCGCTTCTGTTCGTCGCTCAGATCGGTCATGGCGGTATCCTCGTCTTGGCGCGTCGGAGCAATTCCAGGAAAAGTGCGCAGCGGTTTCCGTCCGGAATTGCGTAAAGCAAACAGTTAGAGTGGCCCGGTGCGTGAACCGAACATCCTCACAGCCTGTATATCGGGACGCCGGTTGATCGCGTCAACGATGGGAGCCAGCCTTTCCGCCCAGGCGAGCGCGCCTTTGGCGTCGGCGATCAGGTCCTGCCGTATCTCGATCAAGGCATGTGGGAAGCCGTTGACGATGGCATGGCGAAACATGGTGTCGCCGCGCAGGGCGCCGTCATACGGTTCGTTGTCACCGACCACGAGATCCTTGTCTGCAGCCAGCGCTTCGATGAGCGCGTGCGGCGCGCGATCGTCGAGATCCCACAATACGCCGACGTGCCAAGGCCTGGCGCGGCCCTGCATGACCGGGGTGAAGGAGTGAACCGAGAAGATGAAAGGCGCGCGCCCGGACTTCTGCGCCACCGAGGCGATAACCGCAGCGACAGCATCATGATAAGGGCGGTAGAACCGCTCCAGCCGCCTTTCGCGCTCCTCGGTCGGCATCGGATAGTTGCCCGGTACGATGGTGCCGTCATAAAGCTGGCGGATCAGCGTCGGGTCGTCTTCGCCGCGATTGGGGTCGATCAGCAGGCGTGAAAAATTGGCGAGCACTGCCGGCACGCCAAGCAGTGAGGCCAACTCGCGCGTCACGGCTTCAACGCCGATATCATAGGCGATGTGGCGTTCGAATTCGGATGCCGGCAGGCCGAGCGCTCCATATTCCTCCGGCAACTCGCGTCGCGCATGGTCCGCCACCAGCACGATGCCGCGACTGCGGTCGCCTTCGATCAGATCAAATGGCGCAAAAACTGTGGATCGGGTCATGGCACGGGGAAAATCAAGCGGTGGCGTCTCGGGGCGGGATGGTAACGTGATCCCATGAAGCGGAAGTCCGCGCAATGCCGTTGTTTGGTCAAGGTTTTTGCGAAAAACTTTCATCCTCCGGCATAGCATGCGCCGGCTTGCCAATTAAATCGATTGGATTCACAGTGGGGCGCGCGTTGACATGCGCCCGGACATCTTCGAAAAGGGCGCCTGATCATGCAAGTTTCACTCAGCGAGGGGTCTCGAATGGCATCCGCCAGCCGGCAGCGTACGCGAAAGGGCCTCGCCCTCTTGCTGCCGCTGTTCGCCCTGTTCGCGGCGCCTCTGGTGATGGCTTCTCCGGCCAGGGCCGATTTCCGTGTCTGCAATGCCACCCAGAATCTGGTCGGCGTCGGCATCGGCTATCGTGCCAAGACGGGCTGGATCACCGAAGGCTGGTGGCACATCGAAGGTTCGACCTGCAAGACGCTGATCGAGGGTCCGCTGTCATCGAGGTTTTATTATCTCTATGCAGAAGATGCCGAGCGCGGCGGTCGTTGGGATGGTCCGATCTCGATGTGCGTTGCCGAGAAGGAATTCAAGATTGCCGGCGTAACCGATTGCGTCGCCCGGGGCTTCCAGCGCGCCGGATTCCAGGAATACGACACAGGCGAGCAGGCGAGCTGGATGGTCCAGCTGACCGAGCAGCCCACTGCGGATGGCTCCCCGGCCGCTCCGCCAAGCAATGGTCAGAACAATCAATGAGACGTAGCCGCAAGGTCAAGATCCTAGCCACCATCGGTCCTGCTTCTTCCGATGAAGCTATGCTGAAGAAGCTCTTCGAGGCAGGTGCGGATGTGTTCCGCATCAATATGAGCCATTCCGATCATGACCTGATGCGCACGCTTGTTGCTCGCATCCGTTCGGTAGAGGCCGCGGTCGGTCGTCCGATCGGCATCCTGGCCGATCTGCAGGGACCGAAGCTGCGCGTCGGCAAATTCGCCAATGGCAAGGAAGAACTGACCGTCGGCCAGACCTTCACGCTGGACGACAATCCGGAACTCGGCGATTCCACTCGTGTTCACCTGCCGCATCCCGAAATCCTGCGCTCGGTCGCTGTTGGTGACCGGCTGCTGATCGATGACGGCAAGGTCGAACTGAAGGCCGTGAAGGTCGATGGCCATGCCATCGTTGCCACCGTGGTGGTTGGCACCAAGATCTCCGACAAGAAGGGCGTGTCGCTGCCCGATACCGAGCTGCCGGTCGGCGCGCTGACCGAGAAAGACCGCGCCGATCTCGACGCGGTGCTGGCCGCAGGCGTCGACTGGGTGGCGCTTTCCTTCATCCAGCGTCCGGAGGACCTCGCCGAGGCACGCAAGATCGCGCGCGGCAGGGCGTTGCTGCTTTCCAAGATCGAGAAGCCGCAGGCCGTGGCGCGGCTGGCCGAGATCATCGAGCTGTCGGACGCGCTGATGGTGGCGCGCGGCGATCTTGGCGTCGAATTGCCGTTGGAAGCAGTGCCGGGCATACAGAAGCAGATCACCCGTGCGGCACGCCGGGCCGGCAAGCCGGTGGTGGTGGCGACGCAGATGCTGGAATCGATGATCTCCGCGCCGGTGCCGACCCGCGCCGAGGTGTCGGACGTGGCGACCGCCGTGTTCGAAGGCGCCGATGCGATCATGCTGTCGGCTGAATCCGCCGCCGGTTCCTATCCAGTCGAAGCGGTGGCGACCATGAACCGCATCGCCGAACGCGTCGAACGCGACCCGACCTATGCCGGTATCATCAACGCCCAGCGCTCGGAGCCGGAGGCGACCGGCGCCGATGCCATCTCACTGGCAGCGCGCGAGATTGCCGAGACGCTGAAGCTGTCGGCTATCGTCACCTACACCGCTTCCGGCACGACGGGCCTGCGTGCAGCCCGCGAGCGGCCGCAGGTGCCGATCATCGCACTGTCGCCGATCCTTGCCACGGCCCGGCGCCTCTCCTTGCTGTGGGGCACGCATTGTGTGGTTTCGGAAGATGCAACCGATCTCGACGACATGGTCGATCGTGCCTGCCGCATTGCGTCGGAGCAGGGCTTCGGCAAGGCGGGCGACCGCATCATCATCACCGCGGGCGTGCCGCTGAGGACGCCAGGCTCCACCAACATGCTGCGCATCGCCTATCTCGGCGCCGATGGGAAGCAGTGAAAGACCAGGCAGTAGGGAATAGGCAGTAGGCAGTCGATAATGACGAGTAGAGACTAGGTGGCAAGCAAAAGCGGCCGGATCACCTTCTCTACTGCCTACTGCCTTTAGATCGCTTCTTCCGCCAGTTCCTCCGACAGCTTCGATACCTGGTCCTGCGCATTGCGCAGCATCGGGTAGAGGTCAAGCACCTTCAGCCATGCATCCAGCGCAGCCTGCTTGCGTCCGGTCTCGGTCATGATCTGCGCTATGCCTGACAGGGCACCGAAATGACGCGGTTCCAGTTCCAGCGTCTGCTCGATGTCGGTCATCGACTTCGCATAGTTCTTCATCAGGAAATGCGCGGTGGCGCGGCGGTTCCAGCCCTCGGCATATTTGGGCTGCAGCGTCACCACCTGGTCGAGGAAGTCGAGCGCGACGTCGAACTTCTTGTCCTCGATCGCTTTCTGCGACCACTGCATCATCAGGTCGACCGACGCGCTGCCGGACCGGTTCCATTCATTCCAGATACGGCCGGCAACGAGCTCGGCCGATTTGGGACTGCGCGCATGTTTGAGGTCGGTGAAAAGCTGGTCGACGCGCTGTTCGCGCGTCTGTGCTACCGCAGGTTTGACGCTGTCGTCGGCAGCAATGGCTGGCAGCGAAAGAGAGAGGGAAAGAGCCGTACAAACGGCGAATAACGTCCGCATTCCCGGATTCTATCTCCGGGATGCCGGACGTTCAAACTGAATCTGAGTTCAGCATCATCATGCGGCGCTCAATACGCGCCACAGCAGGATCAGCCCTGGCGCGCCTTGTAGCGCGGAGCGGTCTTGTTGATGATGTAGATGCGGCCCTTGCGGCGAACCAGGCGGTTGTCACGGTGACGCGCCTTGAGCGCCTTGAGCGAATTCTTGATCTTCATGGTCTTGCCCGTCGGTCTTAAGCCCGGTTTCGGGCTGAACTTGAAAGGCGCGCCCGAAGACGCGCCCTGTTGCGATCGGCTCATACCGGGGTGCCCGGTGCATGTCAACCTCGCAGGCGACTTGATAACGCTTTCAGCCGGCAAATGGGCGGATGCGGGTGAAGTGCCCCATCTTGCGTCCGGGCCGGGCCTCGGCCTTGCCGTAGAGATGCAGCATCAGGTCCGGTTCTGCGAGCAATGCCGGCACCTGGTCGATGTCGTGGCCGATCAGGTTCTGCATGACGCAATCCGAGTGCCGGCCGGCATCGCCGAGCGGCAAACCGGCAACGGCGCGGATATGCTGCTCGAACTGCGAAACCGTGCAGGCGGCCTCGGTCCAGTGACCCGAATTGTGCACGCGCGGCGCCATCTCGTTGGCGAGCAGGCTGCCATCGGGGAGCACGAAGAACTCGATACCGATGACACCGACATAGTCGAGCGCGGTGATGATCGCCATCGCCGCCTGCTTGGCAGCATCCGCCGTGGCGATCGAAATGCCCGAAGGCACGGTCGAGGTGTGGAGAATGCCGTCGCGATGCACGTTGCGGGCCGGGTCATAGACGGCGAGGGCACCATCGGTGCCACGCGCCGCGATGATGGAGATTTCATAGTCGAAGGCGATCAAGGCTTCCAGGATCAGGGGGACGTCGCCCATCGCACTGCAGGTGCCTTCGATGTCCTTGACGCCGCGCAGCACGCGTTGACCCTTGCCGTCGTAACCGAGGCGCCGTGTCTTGAGCACGCCATTGTTGCCAAAGGCGTCGAGCGCGGCGGCAAGATCGCCATCATTGTCGACGGCGCGGAAGCCGGCGGTGGTGACGCCGATATCATTGAGGAATTGCTTTTCGATCACGCGGTCCTGGGCCACCTGCAGCGCCCGTGCCGAAGGTCGCACGGGTCGAGCCGCTGAAAGCCTCTCCGCAGCTGCGACCGGAACATTCTCGAATTCGTAGGTCACGACCGCGCAGGCGGCTGCAAGTTCGGAAAGGGCGGCCGGGTCGTCATAGGCTGCAACGATCTGCCGGTTCGCGACCTGGGCAGCCGGGCAGTCCGCTTGTGGTTCGAGGATGATGGTGCGGTAGCCGAGTTTTGCCGCGGCCATTGCCAGCATGCGGCCAAGCTGGCCGCCGCCGATGATGCCGATGATGGAGCCTGCGGGAAGGGTCACGGCTGATCCACCGGCTCCACGGCGACCCTGGCGGTCTGGCCAGCGCGCCAGCCGTCGAGCCGTTCGGCCAAAGCCTTGTCGTTGAGGGCCAGCACAGCCGCGGCAAGCAGCGCGGCATTCGCCGCGCCGGCCTTGCCGATGGCCAGTGTGCCGACGGGGATGCCGGCCGGCATCTGCACGATGGAAAGCAGGGAATCCTGACCCGACAGTGCCTTTGATTCCACGGGCACGCCAAACACCGGCAGAGGGGTCATCGCCGCGGTCATTCCAGGCAGATGCGCCGCGCCGCCGGCGCCGGCGATGATCACCTTGTAACCCGCCGCCTTGGCGCCGTTGGCGAATTGGTAGAGCCGGTCCGGGGTGCGATGGGCCGAGACGATCAGCGCCTTGTGCGGGATCTCCAGCACCTCCAGCAATTCAGCGCTGTGACGCATGGTCGCCCAGTCGGACTGGCTACCCATGATGATGGCGACATCGGCTTTGTGCTCGGCCAAGTTGCTCTCCCCGGAGGCAAAGTGGCGAGGTAGCGGAATTTGCCTTGTGGAGCAAGGATTGCGGTGACGCCGGACAAGCTCAGGCGATGATATCGGGAATGATGCGGTCTTCGAGTGCGCTCAGCCGGTCCTTGAGCGCCAGCTTCTTCTTTTTCATGCGCTGCACCTGCAGGGGGTCACAACCCGTGGCGATCATCGCGTTGATGGCCGCGTCGAAATCGGCATGTTCCTGTTTCAAGCGTGCAAACTCGAGACGAATCTCGGCCTGTTCCTGTTCCGACATATCCACCGTTCTGCTGGCTCCGGCGCCCATGCGCGCCTGATGGGCGGGGTCCGCCAGCCTTCGCCAGCGGCGCGCACGCATTATCACATTTCACGACGCGGTGGAATGCTACCACATGCCATTCGACAAGGCGAAGCAATGGTGGCACACTGTCATCTGGCCGTCACGCGGGCGCCCGCGGTGGACGTCGTGCGTCGGTCGCTGGCAAGGAATATGAAAGGGAGAACCATTCATGTCTCTAGCGTCCCATCTTGAAGAGCTTCAGCGGAAACACAGCGACATCGAACGCGAGATCGATGACGCGCTGCTGCATCCGTCGGTGGACGATCTCGAAATCGTATGCCTCAAGCGACGCAAGCTGGCCATTAAGGACGAAATGGAAAAACTGAGGGGCAGACCCTCGACTCACTAAATCAGTCCCCAATCGGCGCAAATGCTCCCGGCGGCGTGCAGCCGCCGGCCAGGCGCCCTTCAAGTATTCTTGCCGGGCATTGCTTGGGGAGATACGGGGTTTCAACCTGATTTTTCTCGTTCGTTGCCGCGTCGTGAGTGCCGGAAACTGTTTCTGCGCGTCGATTTGACAGGCCGCAATCCAGCTTGCCATTGACAAGGCTCTGTTGCTCCTCCACCTCATGCCCGGACGCATTTCTCATGAGGCGACCGGCATGACCGGGTATTTTTCCTCTCCATTTCCGCGCCGGCAGTCGGTCGGTGTCGACGTCGGCGGCGTGATCGTCGGCGGTTCTGCGCCTGTCGTCGTGCAGTCGATGACCAACACCGACACGGCTGATGTCGACCAGACGGTGGCGCAGGTTGCGGCACTTCATCGCGCCGGTTCGGAAATCGTGCGTATTACCGTCGACCGCGACGAAAGTGCCGCTGCGGTGCCGAAGATTCGTGACCGGCTGGAGCGGCTGGGCGTCAACGTGCCGCTTGTCGGCGACTTCCACTATATCGGCCACAAACTGCTGGCCGATCATCCAGCCTGTGCCGAAGCGCTGGCAAAATACCGCATCAACCCTGGCAATGTCGGCTTCAAGGACAAGAAAGACAAACAGTTCGCCGAGATCGTCGAAACGGCGATCCGCTACGACAAGCCGGTTCGCATTGGCGTCAACTGGGGGTCTCTCGACCAGGAGCTGTTGACCCGGCTGATGGACGAAAACCAGGAAAAAGGCTCGCCGCTGACGGCGAACCAGGTCATGCGCGAGGCGATCGTGCAGTCGGCCATCCTGTCGGCTGAGCTCGCTGAGGAAATCGGGCTTGGCCGCGAGAAGATCATCCTGTCGGCCAAGGTCAGCGGCGTGCAGGATCTGATCGCCGTCTACACGATGCTTGCCACCCGTTCCGATCATGCACTGCACCTCGGGCTTACCGAGGCCGGCATGGGGTCGAAAGGCATCGTCGCTTCTTCGGCGGCTATGGGCATCCTTCTGCAGCAGGGCATCGGCGACACGATCCGCATTTCGCTGACGCCCGAACCGGGCGGCGACCGCACCCGCGAGGTGCAGGTGTCGCAGGAACTTCTCCAGACCATGGGGTTCCGTCAGTTCGTGCCGATCGTGGCGGCCTGCCCCGGCTGCGGTCGCACCACGTCGACCGTTTTCCAGGAGCTCGCGCAGTCGATCCAGGAAGACCTGCGCAAGAACATGCCGGTCTGGCGCGAGAAGTATCCTGGCGTCGAGGAACTCAAGGTCGCGGTGATGGGCTGCATCGTCAACGGTCCCGGCGAATCCAAACATGCCGACATCGGCATTTCGCTGCCGGGTACCGGCGAGACGCCGAGCGCGCCGGTGTTCGTCGACGGACGCAAGGCAGCAACCTTGCGCGGGCCCAATATCGCTGCTGATTTCGAGAAAATGGTCGCTGACTACATCGAACAACGGTTCGGCAGGCACGGCCAGGCGGCGGCAGAATAACGTCGATGCGGCGTGCTGCCGGTCTTGCCTTGCTTGTCTTGTTCGCACTGCCGGCGGCGTCGCCGGCAAAGGCTGATCCGCCTCATACGCATTCGGCCCAGAAGCGGCTGATCGGGCGCGTCTGCGATCTCATCGAAGTGCATGCGACCGAGCAGGGCCTGCCGAAGGATTTCTTCGCACGGCTGATCTGGAAGGAAAGCCGGTTCGATCCGAACGCCGTCAGCCCGGTGGGTGCCGAGGGCATCGCCCAGTTCATGCCCGGCACCGCAAAGATGCGTGGTCTTGCCAATTCCTTCGACATCGAACAGGCGATACCGGCTTCCGCCAAATACCTGTCCGAGCTCAAGTCCGGCTTCGGCAATCTGGGGCTGGCCGCAGCGGCCTACAACGCCGGTGAAAACCGGGTGGCGCGCTGGCTGGGTTCCGGTGGGTTCCTGCCGCTGGAAACGGAAGAGTATGTGCTCGATGTCATGGGCGAGCCGGCTGACAAGTTTTCCGACAAGGCCTATGCCGGGGTGGTGTTGCCCCTCGACGCCAGGCAGCGGAATTTTTCGATCGCCTGCCGGCGGTTGCCGGTGAGCAAGGCAACGACGGTGCCGATGGCCGCTGTGCATGTGAAACCCTGGGGCGTTCAGGTAGCAGGCAATTTCCGGCGTTCCGCTGCCGTACGGCAATGGCAAAGGGTGCAGGCGCGGTTCCCGGCCGTGCTTGCCAATATCGAACCCGTCGTCAGTCGCGTGCGGACCCCGATGGGGCGACGAGGCGTCTATGCAGTGCGTATCGGCGCCGACGACCGCAAGGCGGCCAACGCGATCTGCGACAAGCTGCACAGCGTCGGCGGCGCGTGCGTGGTAATCAGGAACAGATAGCAGCCTGGTGAGAGCAAACGTGACTGTCGATCCTCTCTATAGCGACGCGGCCCTGGTCGATTTCTATGACCTCGTTAACACAGGCGATATCGAACTCAGGCGCTGTCTGGCGTTGGCCGGCGACGCGCGGTCGGTGCTCGATCTCGGCTGCGGTACCGGCCAATTGGCTGCAGCTCTTGTCGACGGCCGCACCGTGGTCGGTGTCGATCCGGCCGGAGCGATGCTCGATGTGGCGCGGCGGAGACCGCGCGGCGACAAGGTGGAATGGATCGAGGCCGATGCCCGTACCTTCAGGCTTGGACGCAAGTTCGATCTCATCATCCTCACGGGCCACGTCTTTCAGGTCTTCCTGGACAAGGAAGATCAACTGGCGGTGCTTGAGACCATCGCGGCACATCTCGACCCGGGCGGACATTTTCTTTTCGACAGCCGCAATCCACTAGCGGAGGCATGGCGCGAATGGACTCCCGAGCGATCTGAGGAGGTGGTCCGCCACCCACGCTTCGGCAAGGTCAAGGGATGGCACCATGCCCGCATGGGGACGGACGGCATCGTTACGTACCGGACCTGGTACGAAGTCACCGCAACCGGCCAGACGCTGACGGCGGAATCGAAGATCGCTTTTCCGTCGAAGGAAGAAATTGCTGCTGGCCTCGAAGCTGCGGGTCTTGTTCCAGAAAGCTGGTTCGGAGACTGGGAGGGCGGCGCATGGGCGCCGACCTCGCGTGAGATCATTCCGTTCGGCCGGCTTCGTTAGAGAAAATAGGTGCGTCCAGCTCAGGCGGTCTTGGCCACCGTTTCGCTGAGCCAGGTGCCTATCTTGGCGCCGAGCCGGTCCGGCGAGACCGGCTTGGCCAGGTAGTCATCCATACCGGCTTCGATGCACTTGTCACGATCGCCCTTCAAGGCATGTGCGGTGACACCAATGATCGGCGTGCGGGTGCCGTTGGCTGCTTCGATCTGGCGGATGGCACGTGTCGCTTCGTAGCCATTCATTTCAGGCATCGAAACATCCATCAGGATCAGCTTGGGATTCAGCGTCTTGTACATCTCCACAGCGGTCCGGCCGTTGGCGGCGATGCGATAGTTCAAGCCCAGCCCGTTCAGGATCTGCCCGAAGACCATCTGGTTCACCTCATTGTCCTCGGCGATCAGGATATCGAGCGGACGGGCAGGATTGGCGATGGCCTCCGGCTTGGGCGCGGGAGCGGGCGTACCGCGAATGACCGTGAAAGCTGGCTGCACGGGCGCCGTGGCATGCACCGGCTCGTGTACGAAATGTGCTTTGCCAGCCTGGTTGCGAGCCCTCTGGATGACGGAAATCACATTCCCGAGCAGGACCGCCGAACGCGAGGGCTTGGTGAGGTGTGCGGCGATGCCGAAGTCAAGGATGAGCTTGGCGAAGTCGATCTGATCGACCGAGGTCAGCAGGATGACGGGGATGGAGGACAGCCGGCTGTCTGCGGCAATCGCCCTGGCAACGTCAGCGCCGTTCATGCCAGGCATCTGATAGTCGAGGATGATACAATCCACCGATGCGCCGAGCTGATGGGCACGATCGAGGAACGCAAGGCCGACCGCGCCACTTTCCGCCGCCGCGCAATCGAAGCTCCAGCTGCGCAACTGTTCCAGCAGGATCTCGCGGTTGACCGGATTGTCATCGATGACGAGCACGCGCGCACCAGTGACGTCGACTGGCACGATGTCTTCATTGCCGGTCGCTTCGTGAGCCGGAAGCGGTACCGCGAACCAGAACACGGAGCCGCGGCCGATTTCGCTCTCGACACCGATCTGGCCGCCCATCAGATCGACCAGGCGGGCGGCGATGGCCAGGCCCAGACCCGTACCCTCATGACGCCGGGTCGAAGAGGAATCCACCTGAGCGAATTTTTCGAACACGTTCTGCAGCTTGTCGGCGGGGATGCCGATGCCGGTGTCTTCGACGCGGACCTTCATCTGAACGTTGCCGTCCATGACCTCACCGGAAACGTCGACCAGCACATGCCCCTTCTCGGTGAACTTCACCGCATTGCCGAGCAGGTTGGTGATGATCTGACGGAAACGGCCGACGTCGCCGACGACATGATGCGGCAGGCGTGGGTCGACGCGGACGATGAGTTCCAGGTTCTTTTCGGCGACACGCGCCGAAACCAGCGTCGCGACATCTTCGACCGCTTCGGCGAGGCGGAAGGGTGCCGGGTCCAGCGTCAACTGGCCGGCATTGATCTTGGAGAAGTCGAGAATGTCGTTGATGATGGTGAGCAGCGCGTTGCCAGACTTCACGATGACGTCGGTGAAGGTTTTCTGGCGCGGATTGAGTTCGGTCTTGGCGAGCAGTTCGGCCATACCGAGCACGCCGTTCATCGGTGTGCGGATTTCATGGCTCATATTGGCCAGGAATTCCGATTTGGCGCGGTCGGCAGCCTCGGCCTTGAAAAGTGATTCCGCCGTCTCCGTGAAAGCGCGGCGGATCGCCTTTTCCATCGGCCGGAAGATCCAGACGGCAACGGCGAGCAGCGCAGCGCAGAGCGACAGGCTCACCCACAGCAGAAGCCGATCGCTGCGTGCTTCCGCCATACGGCGTTCGACGTCCATTGCGGTCCTGGCGCGCGCCAGCATGGGCTGGGCGAACAGGTCGTTCTGGTTGCGGATCTCGCGATAGTTCCAGTCAGTGGCGCGTGTCGCGCCGATCATCAGGTCGAAGTTGCGCAGGATATCGCGCGCCGACCACAGCAGGTAACCGTTGACGGAAGCCGCATTCAATTCGTCCTGGGTCGGTTTGGAGAGCTTCGGCGTGATGGCTGCAAGCTCGGCATTGAGCGATTCCATGCCTGCCTTGAGGCGTTGCGCGTGGTCCTTGGCGGACTTGGCCAACTCGAGACGTGTGCTCGGGCTCCACGTGCTGACAGCTGTTTCGGCAAAACCGGTGGCGTTGTTGAGATCTCGGGCGAAGGTGACGATGTGGCCACTCAACGCATCGATTTCGGCGCGATAGGAGCCGGCACGGTTCAACGCGAAGATGGTAGCACTGACGGCAACTGCCAGTATCAACAGACCGGAAAGATAGCGAATCCGGATCGACCGGATGAAGGACGAATATTCAGGCATGCGTAACCCCAACCCATACGCATTTTAACGGCCGGGATTACGCTCTATTACCATTAAGATTTCGTTCCGGGGCTAGAGCGTTTCCGTTTCAGGAAACGCGGAAACGCTCTAAATTTGTTTTCGCCGCATTTTTGTAACGCCAAGTGATTCCACTTGGCTACAAAATGCTCCAAGCGCCTTCAGTTGTTGCGGTTCGCGACGAACGCTGCGGCCGCCTTCAGCATGGAAGCCTGCCCGCCAAAAGGCTCGAGCAATGCATGGGCCTGCCCGACAAGTCCCTCCAGTTGTCTGCGTGCCCAGGCTTCGCCATGCAGGGCAACCAGCGTACCCTTTCCCGCGGCCGCATCCTTGCCGGTCGCCTTGCCCATTGTTCCGGCGTCGGCTGTCAGGTCGAGCAGATCGTCGGCAAGCTGAAAGGCGAGGCCGATGGCCGAGCCGAACTCCGCCAGTCGTTCGCGATCGGTCGCGGAAGCCCCGGTCAGGATCGCACCTGCCTCGCAGGCGAAGCGGATGAGGGCGCCTGTTTTCATGGCCTGCAGGCGGATGATGCCGGTCTCGTCCGGCGTGGACTTCTCGGCTTCGATATCGAGCATCTGGCCGCCGACCATGCCGCCCGCACCGGCAGCGCGCGCCAGCGCCAGCACAAGAGCGGCGCGGCGATCGGCGGGCAGGCCAAGCGCCTCGTCCGCCAAAGTATCGAAGGCAAGCGTCAGCAGGGCATCGCCGGCAAGGATCGCGGTGGCGTCGTCGAAAGCCTTGTGCACGGTCGGTTGGCCACGGCGCAGGTCGTCATCGTCCATGGCCGGCAGGTCGTCGTGGATAAGCGAATAGCAGTGAACGCATTCAAGTGCGCTGGCCACCGTCAGCGCCGGCGCTTCGTCATCACCTGGCGCCAGCAGTGCCGCACTTTCCAGCACGAGAAAGGGGCGCAGGCGCTTGCCGCCATTCAGGACACCATGGCGCATCGCAGCGACCAGGCGCTGCGGGCGAACGATCTCTCCCGACAGCGGCCTGATGTCGAGCAGCGTGCGCAGGCGCGCCTCGACCTGCTCGGCCCGCACAAGCAAGGCTGCCTCGAAAGGAATATCGGTGTCCATTGCCATGGTGGCGAGCGGTAGCCGACAGTCAGACGTTGCGCAAGAAGCCAAGCGCCTTTATGCGGGAGAGAACTGTGACAGGATTGGGCGGGTGGCAGAGCCGATCATCGATCACGAGACCGAAGGGTTGGACATGGCGTCGCGACCGAGGGGCAGACGCGGTGATTACCAGCGCTGGCTTCGGCGAGCGTTGCGTGTTGCCATTGTGCTTGCCATCATTCCGGCCGTGCTGACTTTCCTCTACATGCCTTCCTTCGTGCATCCGGTCTCGACGCTGATGCTGAAGGATCTCGCCACCTTCTCCGGCTACGACCGGCGCTGGGTGTCGATCGACGATGTTGCGCCCGTGCTCGCCAATTCCGTGATCATGTCGGAGGACGGACAATTCTGCTTCCACAGGGGTGTCGACCTCGGCGAACTCAAGGGCGTTGTCGACGATGCGATGGCCGGCGAGATCACGCGGGGGGCTTCCACCATCACCATGCAGACGGTGAAGAACCTGTTCCTGTGGTCGCGGCCGCTGGGCACCGTGCGCAAGGTGATCGAGCTGCCGCTCGCGGTCTATTTCGACGCATTGATGTCGAAACGCCGGATCATGGAAATCTATCTCAACATCGCGGAATGGGGTCCCGGCATCTACGGCATCGAGGCGGCTGCGCGTTATCATTTCGGTGTTTCCGCCAAAAACCTGTCGCGTCGTCAGGCTGCGTTGCTGGCGGTCGCCCTGCCCAATCCGATCACGCGCGATCCCGGCAAGCCGGGGCCAGGCCTGAGACGGCTCGCCTCGCTGATCGAGCGCCGGGCATCACGCTCGGGTGCATATGTCGGGTGTCTTGATTGAGGCGATTTCGAAGAATTACCGCACCGGTTTTGACCCCAGGTCTCACCTGGCGGATGGTTGGCCTCCGGCAGGTGGATACGATCGGTCTTGGAAATCGCCCCGGCCGGTTCAAAAAAAGTCGCGGCAACACTGGCCAAAAGGCGATCAGCCGTGTATAGGCACGCCACTTTCTTCTAGAACTCGGCTGTACGCGGCCCTTTCACGAGGGCGTTGCGGGCCATTGACCGATCGAATGGAGCATATCCATGGCTGTGCCGAAACGAAAAACCTCCCCGTCCAAGCGCGGCATGCGCCGTTCTGCTGACGCCCTGAAGACCCCGACCTATGTCGAGGACAAGAATTCCGGCGAAATGCGCCGCCCGCACCACGTTGACCTGAAGACCGGCATGTATCGCGGCCGCCAGGTCCTGGAGCCGAAGGAAAGCTAAGCAGCTCTCCTTTACGGGACGAATAAAAGACCGGCCGTTGGCCGGTCTTTTTGCGTTTGTGCGGCAGCCGAGGTGTTCAGCCGGCGTCCGCGGTCAGGCCGGCTGTTTCGATGCCGGCGATGGCGGCAGTCTCGTCATTGTCGGATGTGTCGCCCGAAATGCCCACGGCCCCGATCACGGTGCCCGCGGCGTCGCGGATCAGGACGCCCCCGACCACCGGCAGGATCTTGCCGCCCGAGAGATCGGAAACGCCAGCCGTCAAATGCGGTCTTTCCCTGGCGATGGCCTCGACACGACGGCCGCCCATGCCGACCGCGAGTGCTGCATAGGCCTTGCCCGAGGACATCTGCGGCCGCAGGAACGAAGCTCCATCCTGACGCTGGAAGGCAACGAGATGACCGCCTGCGTCGAGAACGGACACGCCAAGCGGTTTCAGTCCCAGGGCTGCTGCCCTGGCGAAGGCGCCGGCGATGATCTGGTTGGCCTTGTCGATCGGAAAACTGGTCATGAGAGAGGCTCCTGCGGTCAACGGAATATTCGGCACGACGATCGCCGACGCTCGCGATCTTCCGGCCCGAGGATTTTGCGGGCAAGCCGCCATCCGCTTGAAACTGCTTCGCGCCGCTTCGGTATCCGCAGTCGAGCCGCAGGCTCAGGACGCTCTGCGTGCCTGCGCGTCGACGACGGCCTGATAGGCCGCCCGTAGCCTGGCACGCACCGTGGTTTCAGTGGCCTTGGCTGCGCCAATGCCGAGATGTTCGAACCGCAGCTCGTCCATGAAATCCTGCCACAGCGGCGGACCGCCTTCCTCGAGAAGCTTGGCGCGGATGGACAAGTCTTCCGTGACGGGCAGCCAGACCCGGCCCCAGGCACCGAGTTGCGCCATGATCGGCACCAGGGTGATCGACATTTCGGTCAGACTGTAGATCGCCTTCTGCTTGTGGCTCGGATCGTCGGCCTTGGTCAGCATGCCGAGTTCGACCAGCCGCTTCAGCCGATCGGCGAGGATGTTGGAGGCGATGCCTTCCATCGAATGGTTCAGCAATTCGCGGAAATGCC
>VFQQ010002586.1_pt1 | contig 19808 bp, 17 predicted proteins | sample 3512341 | NCBI WGS metagenome assembly VFQQ01 (sample SAMN10412373, study PRJNA504923) | tailings metagenome | isolation source: Relicate 2 Philex TSF1 revegetated site | place: Philippines: Tuba, Benguet | collected 2017-08-29 | reverse complement strand
CAAAAATAGCTTAAGCCCAATAAATTGATTATTTACCTTGCAGAAGAACTATTTTGCTTTAGCTAAATAACATATTATTAATGATTTGAGCGTTAATCAGCAAACCCTATTTACCTGCTAATAATTATTTTTTGCGAGGCAAGGTTATTTCCATTTTGGGTAATTTTTACAAAATACATGCCACTCGGAAAGCCTGAAACATCAACCTTTTCTAAATTATTCTGAAGGCTGTTTTCGTAAACAACTCTTCCTAAAAAGTCCAGCACAACGTATTGGGTATTTTGCAAATCACCTTCAATATGTAAAAAATCACTGGCCGGATTTGGGTATATGAAAATATTTGCATTTTGTGTCGATTCTTTTACAAATACAGTCGATCCTAAGCCATTTAATCTAGCTATGTTTTTTCTTTCGTTTCCACTAAATCCATCAAAGTTTCCGGCTACTAAAATTTTTCCTGTAGGTTGAACCAACATGGTATTTACAAACGATAAACCCGGATTTGTAGTCTTGTAAAATCCACTACCTGGGTTAAAAGTTGTATCTAAGCTGCCATCTGGATTTAATCGGCAAATTCCTTTAACGGTATCTGTATGGTAAGCAGTAAAATCGCCAACCACAATAATTTTCCCGTCGGATTGAATATGAAACTCATTAGGTTGTGCATTAAAGCCGTTACCGGTGTTAAACGATGTGTCTAATGTTCCGTTGACGTTTAACCTGGCAATACGCGGGCGAATTACACCAAATGGAAAGTTTTGCTTTAAATTTCCACCAACTATTATTTTTCCATCGGCTTGTATGGCCATTTTTCTAACATCATCTGTAAATGTTGTTCCCGGGTCAAAAGTATCATCTAATGTACCATCAGCGTTTAGCCTAACAATACTTTTTCTGGCAATGCCATTGTAGCGATCAAACAAACCGCATACCAAAATTTTGCCATCGGCTTGCAAGGCAATGGTGCGTGGTTCCATGTTTAAACCGGTTCCGATACTAAAAGTTGCATCTAAGGTACCATTAGTATTTAGGCGCGCAATTCTGTTTAAGGTATTTCCGTTAAATTGTGTAAACATACCACAAACAATTAGCTTTCCGTCTGGTTGTAATACACCATCAATAACCGAATTATTAAAACCTGCGCCCTGCATATTAAATGTAGTATCAAGCGATCCATTAGGGTTTAATCTTACAACACCCACATTGTTTGCAGGCCAAGCATTTCGCTGAGCGCCAACAAACAATAATTTTCCATCGTTTTGGATTAATATTGAATAAACAGTACCTAATACATTGCTTGAACCGGCAGAGAATGAAGTATCGAGCAATCCATTAGGATGAAGCCTTACCGCGCGCAGCGAAAGGTTTGGCCCACTGTTAAACTTATTAAACTGTCCGCCAATTAAAATTTTCTCATCATTTTGTACTGCTATAGCAGAAACGGCACCATCCGGACCAACACCGGGATTAAAGGTATTGTCTAGCGTAATGTTTTGCGCCATTGCTCCAAAATTAAGAATGGCTGTAGCAAATAAAATTTGTAAATGTTTTTTCATGTTACTGTGTTTATGCATACAATGGTAAGTGTTATCATTAAAAAAACATTAAAACTTGTGTAAAAATAACGTCACGCACAAAGTATTAGGCAACAAATACAAAATCTCGAATAGCTAAACATCAATGCAATTAAGATTTTGGAGATGATAAAAAAGAAAGGCGGACTTCATAATAGAATCAATGGAAAAATAAGGTTGCTGCCGTTTAACCTATTTGAAACAGAACAGTTTTTAATAAAGGATGCAATAAAGTATACTTGTTATGACCTTGTTCAGATTTACATGGCTTTGGGCGGGGTCATACACTATTATGAAAAATTGAACTTAGAATTAAGCTCATCCCAAAATATCGATAAGCTATGCATTGGCAAGAATGGTGTAGTGAACGATGAGTATAATCAATTGTTTACATTTTTATTTGATGATTCTGAACAGCACATGAAGTTGATTAAAACATGGTCAATAACTAATAAGTTGGCTGACTGGGAATGAATTAATAAATCAAAATAGACTGCCTTCTGGTGGGGATTTCTCAATTAAACCTGAAGAATTAATTGAATCGGGTTTTGTTACGGATTATCCTTCTATCAGAATAAGAAACAGCTTACCCTTTATCGCTTATCCGATGAATATTCTATATTTTACTTGAAGTTTATTGAGAATAATAGGAATGGAGGAGGTAGGACATGGCAAAAACTATATAGCACACAATCCTATCTCTCAAGGTCTGGATTTGCTTTTGAAACACTTTGTTCTTTTTCCCACATTAAAATCAACAAATAAAAAAAAGAGGCTGCCCTTTTGAGACAGACTCTTTTCTCTTGCTCCCCGACCTGCCCCAATGTAAATCGGGATGGAACCAAAGACTTAGATAAATTTCTCTTTTAACCAATCTATAATTTCAGGTTTATCTTTTAGCTTATTTTTGTATGCAGATAATTTCATATGCTTGTTGCGATTCTAACATATCAATTAGCAAAAACAAATCCAATGGAATTCCTCTACACGTAAATGACCCTTTTTTGTTCCACTATTATGTTCTTCCAGCCGCCTTTCAATATTGTCGGTGGTTCCGATATAATACCTATAATTTTTAGATGAATATAGAATGTATACTACGCACATAACATAAAAAAAGCCGCGACTGCGGCTTTTTGCTCCCCGACCTGGGCTCGAACCAGGGACCCCATGATTAACAGTCATGTGCTCTAACCAGCTGAGCTATCGAGGAGTGTTTCTTTTTTCCCGTAAAAGGACTGCAAGGATAGGATATGTATTTTAAAAATGCAATATTTGCACAAAAAAAAATTATAAAATTAAAGATTATGAGTCTATTAGTTGTTGGCAGTGTTGCCTTTGATGCCATTGAAACGCCATTTGGCAAAACCGATAAGATAGTTGGAGGCGCTGCTTCTTACATTGCTTTATCTGCTTCTTACTTTACAAAATCTACCAATTTAGTAGCCGTTGTTGGAGATGATTTTCCGGCAGAATTTATTCAACACCTTAATAAACATGGTGTTAATACCGAAGGCCTGCAAATTAAGCAAGGCGAAAAATCGTTTTTTTGGAGTGGTAAGTACCATACCGACATGAATTCGCGCGATACTTTGGTAACAGAATTAAATGTATTAGGCGATTTTGACCCAATTGTTCCCCAAAATTACCAAGACTGTGATTTTTTAATGCTTGGTAATCTTACGCCTAAAGTTCAACAAACTGTTATTGAGCGCCTTAATAAACGTCCACGCCTTATTGTAATGGATACCATGAATTTTTGGATGGAAGTAGCTATGGACGATTTACGCAAAACCTTAACCATGGTTGATGTTTTAACCATTAACGACGAAGAAGCCCGTCAGCTTAGTGGCGAATATTCGCTGGTTAAAGCTGCACAAAAAATTCAAGCTATGGGGCCTAAATATTTGGTAATTAAAAAAGGTGAAAATGGGGCCTTATTATTCCATGGCAAAGAGGTGTTTTTTGCTCCTGCTTTACCTTTAGAAGAAGTGTTTGACCCAACCGGTGCAGGAGATACCTTTGCCGGCGGATTTATTGGATACCTTGCTAAAACCAACGATATTAGTTTTGAAAACATGAAAAATGCCATTATTTATGGTAGCGCTATGGCCAGTTTTTGTGTTGAAAAATTTGGTACTGAACGCATCATCGATTTAAGTCAGCAAGAATTGGATAACCGAATTAACCAATTTAAAAACTTGGTTAAATTTAATATCGGCGCTAATTTAGGCGGCAACTAAACAAAAGAAAGAAATAAGATAAAAGAAGCATAACAGTAAGCGCTGAGCAGATGGGTTCAGCGCTTATTGTATTTAAAACATTAAACAATCGTAAATGAAAAAATTATTACTTGTTGTAACCGTGCATTTGTTGGTTCAAACATTATGGGCAAACCCGGGAGATTCGGTGATTGTACGTTCATTCGATAATTTTCATATGAACCGTTATGGCAACTTCGACCAGTGGGTTTATGTTAATCGGGCTAAGCCACAAGCGCAACGAATTTGGTTAAAATACACTTTAGGTTGTTTAAGTAATGGCCAATGTGAATGGGATTATACCATTAAATTATTTGCCCGCGAACGCACCGGCAGAAAAGACTCAACATTAATGCAAGCGCCATCGTTTAGGGTTAATGGTCAAATGCGCGATTCTATTTGGTACAGCGCAGACACTACCTATCAAACAACGTTTAACGCAACTACCAAATTAACCGATAGTGTGCCTGCAACGTCTTTGTTATTGGTATTGTATAATAATGCCACCAATCCGCTGCAACCAACAGATAGTATAAGGGTATGGCCTGCAAATTTTTATATGTATCATTTTGATACAATAGGTAATAAAACCGATTCATTCTTTGTAACCGAAACCCATAAATTGTATCGAACCAACACGCCCTATTACAATGTATTTGATGTAATTAACGATATAGAAATTGGAAGGTTTATTTCGCCATACGCCAAGTCGTTTCCAAAGAGCTTTAAATACGATTACGTGTTTGATGTAACAGATTATGCGCCTTTATTTAACGATTCGTTTGAGTTGCGAATTCAATACCAAGGCTACTCTTATGGTTTTACAGCTACTATGGATTTAATTTTTATTGAAGGCACTCCGGCACGCGATGTTATAAAAGTAGAAAATGTTTACAGCGGCGGTTTTCCATATGGCCGACCCAACAATAGTATTGAAAACTACTTGCCTTTAAAAAACTATACTACTCCAACAAATACACAATCGGTAAAAGCAAAAGTGTTAATTACCGGACATGGCATGGAAAGCAATCAAAATTGTGCTGAGTTTTGTGCCAAGCATTTTATATTAAAACACAATAATAATACCATAGCTAACCAATTGGCCTGGAAAGATGATTGTGGTAAAAATGCAATTATCAATCAACCGGGAACATGGATTTACGATAGATCAAACTGGTGCCCGGGCGAAGCTGTACCTGTTTATGAGTATGCTTTAAATGCAAACTTGGGCTCAAACAATACCATAGATTTAGACATGGAGCCATTTACAGCCAATGGCGATGCTTCTTACAATATTGCAGTGCAACTGGTGCATTATAAAGCTTTTAATTACGAGTTAGATTTAGGTGTAGAAGATATTATGGCGCCTACCAATAACTTTTGGTACAATCGCACTAATCCGGTTTGTGATAATGCCCAGATTAAACTTAAAAACCACGGAAAAACAACCATTCAATCGGCAGAAATAAGCTATAAAATTGGTAATGGTGCTGCAAAAACCATTATATGGACAGGCAATTTACCGGCAAACCAAACTATCAATATAACATTGCCTTGGCTAGATTGGACAGCCGGTGATACACTAAATGTTTTTACAGTTGAAATTGGTAAGGTTAATAATATTGCAGATGGTAACTTATATAACAACAAAGCTAGCAGCAATTTTACAAGACCAATTATAATGCCTGAACGATTTGTGGTTGAAACCCGTACCAATAATCGTCCGCAGGAAAATAGTTATACCATAAAAAACAATATGGGACAAACTGTATACTCGCGCACATTTACGCAAGCCAATACCTTACACCGCGATACCATACAATTTAGCGCAGGTTGTTTTACTTTTAGGTTTGAAGACAGTGGCAAGAATGGCTTAGGATTTTGGGCTCAGCCCGGCGAAGGTACCGGAAGCTTAAGAATAGTTACACTACCTAGTCCTACTGTTAGGGTGTTGCGTACATTTAATGTTGATTTTGGCACATTTGTAGAGTTACATTTTACATCGCAATTTGCATTAAGTGTAAACGAAAATAATATACCTGTAGCGCCTTTAGAAGTTTATCCTATACCTGCCAATAACAAGATAGCCATTAGTTATGGCCATGCTCTAAGACAAGCAACCTTATTTAATACACAAGGTAAACAGGTGTTGCAGGTAGGCTTGAACCAACCTTTGGAAGAAATTTCGGTGGAAACGCTTAACAACGGTATTTATCTTTTGGTTATTGAAACACAAAACGGACAAACCCTAACTAGAAAAATTGAGGTAAGAAAATAATAGTTTTATATAACCTGTATAAACCATGAAACCTGTTTTATGCTTTGCATTGCAAATAGAAGCACAACCATTTATTGAACTTGGCAAGTGCAAGCAGGTAAAGCAGCATAAAGACATTAAGTTATATACAGGAAACAACTTCGATTGCTTGGTAATGGGACTGGGTAGTGTGCGCACAGCAGCGGCAGTTGGTTGGATAAATGGCATGCTGCAAACCGACATTATTTTTACAAATATTGGCTTGTGCGGATCGGCTAGTAAGCCATTGTATAGTATTTATAATATTGTAAAAGTTACCGATAATACCATACAAAAAAGCTTTTACCCCGAGTTAACATACAATGCATTGCCACTTGCAAGTTTAATTACAGTGGCTAAGCCTGCAAACGCAAAACAACTGGCACTAATGCCAAATGATTTAATTGATATGGAAGGTTATGCTTTTTGCAAATCGGCCAGTATGTTTGTTAACTCGGCACAAATACAATTAATAAAATTTGTAAGCGACAATGGTAGCGAACATTTTTTTAATACCCCATGGCAACAACACTATATAAACGCAACAGAAGCTATACTTACCAATGTACTAAATTATGCTAACCATATTGAAAAGCTAAAAAGCGAGTACAAGTTTTCTGTAAACCATTGGTTAGCGATGGTTCAAGAAAAATTAAGTTTAACATTTACGCAACAAGCGCAATTAAAAGATGCATTAAAATTTGCATACAATACAAAGGGAGTAACTTTTTTGAATGAAATTGTTAGCCAAATACCGGCTGATATAAAGCAAAAAGAGTTAAAGAACAAGTGGGTTCAAAACACAATAAATAAACTGCAGCATGTATAAGCAAGTTGTTTATGTAGAAGAGGCAATTATTAACCATGTTAATACAAAGGCTATCTTGCAAAAATTAAACAATCCGCAGGTTGTTAGTATTGCGCATTATAAAGATGTTTTTAATCAAAATAGTGCGGAATGGCGATTACAAAAAGCACATCAAAAAATTATACTGGCGCAACGAACCGATCATTTTTATTATCATGGATCGGATATTACACCAGCATTTGGTTTTAAACATTTTTACTACAATACACTGGCATTAAATTGCATTTACGATTGCGATTATTGCTATTTACAAGGCTTATTTAGCAGTGCACATATGGTGCTATTTGTAAATAATAATGACTTTATAGCGCACACCAATACATTACTTAATAAAATTAACGAACCTGTTTATTTGGCATTATCGTATGATACAGATTTATTGGCAATAGAAAACTGGTATGCATATTGTGCCGATTGGATAAATTTTGCTGCCACAAAAGAAAATTTAACCATAGAAATACGTACCAAGAGTGTAAATATTAATGCCATAAAACATTTAAAACCACATTATGGCGTAGTGCTGGCATGGACTTTATCGCCCGATGAAGTAATACAACAACATGAACCTAAAACGCCAACGGCAATTGCGCGTATAAAAGCAATTAACAAAGCTATAAATCTTGGTTGGCGAGTAAGGGTTTGTTTTGATCCGATTTTACATGTAGCCAATTGGCAAAATATATATGGCAATTTAATTAATCAACTTGAAGAAAATATTGATTTAAATGCAGTAGATAGTTATAGTTTAGGTGTGTTTAGAATGAATAAACAGTTTTTAAAGCGCATACAATCGCAACGAAACAACAGCGCACTATTGTACTACAACTACGAATTAAAAGACGATAATGCTTCTTATAACTGTGATTTAAAAACAGAATTACTTAACTTTGTTAAACAAACTTTAATAAGCAAAGGCGTAATTAAAGAAATAGCTATACTATAAACTGCATGAGCAAGCATATTATAATTACCGGACATACCAAAGGCATTGGAAAAGCTATTACCGAACAATTGTTAAAAAACGGATATAATGTTACAGGTATAGCTCGTACTTTTTTGCCAGAAACTAACAACTTAATTCAAATAAAAGCCGACTTAACTTCGGAGCTTACCATTAAAAATCTGGCTGAAAAACTTAAAAACACGCCCGTAGATGTATTGATTTTAAACGCCGGTTTTAACAACATAAAGCCTGCCGAAGCATATACAACCGACGATATTATAAATATATTTAATGTAAACCTGGTATCGCATGCCGCTGTGCTTAGAGCTTGTTTACCAAAGCTTATACATAACAAAGGTTGGGTATTTGGCATAGGCAGTTTTTCAGGTATTGAAGTTGCGCGTTGGAATAATTACTATGGTGCTGCAAAAGCAGGCATGCATCATTTGTTAAATAACATATTTGAACAATACCGTAAACAAGGACTAAAAGTTACCAATATAATTCCCGACATTACACACTCTGATTTTTACAATCAACAAGATTTTGAACCCAATACAAATGAGACAGATACATATTTATTGCCGCAAGAAATTAGCGATATAATTGTTGAGCACATAAAAAGATGGCCAAATTATGTTCCGCTTGAATTACGATTAAGGCCACAACGGTTTGCTTTAAACAGGAAAAAAGTTTAATACCAAATGCATTAAAAGTTAATAATTTTTTAGAGCATATTTCTACTAAATGTTAGCAGGTGTTTTTTGCGTTTATCGTAAAGTTTTAAAATGCCGGTTTGTATATCAAATTCATACCATTGTGTATTTTTAAGCATTTTTAAAAACAAGGCAATACTTTGTTCATCAGCGCTGTTGCATGCATTGCCAGACCACACCACATTATTAAAACTTAATTTTCCCTTTGTGTTGTAATGGTATTTAGCTGAAAAGGATTTACAGCCGCATGTTCCACGCTCTATGTTTCCGTTTTTTGCAAACACTAAGGAAAATGAATTGATAAAATCTATTTGAAAATCGCCAAAATTGGGATGGTTGATTTGACTTAAAAGAAATCGTTTTTCGATTATGGTAGGTGGCTCTAAAAGCAAAGTATGGTTAGCCACCGGAGAGTTGGCGCTAAGTCCGATTATGCTTAAACTTCTATTGTTTATGGCAGCCAACATATCGTCTACCACCAACATCTGTTTTGCTAAGAGTTTAATAGATTTTCCGTTTTCTGCCAAAGTAAACTTGCCACTAATTATGGTTATATCCACTTTGGTTTCTTTTTTATCAAAACACCAAAAGCCGTTAAACGAACTATCGCTGCTAAGATTTAAAAAACTAAAGCTGTTTTTTTCGGGCACCGCACCAGCAGGCAATAAGTAATTACCAAAAATGTTTTGAGCCAATAGGCCATTAGCCATTGCATAAAAAAGCAAACAAAATAAAACACGGTTCATGCAAAAACCTTTAAGGTTAATTTCCTTTAAAAGCAGGTTTTCTTTTTTCGTTAAAAGCAGTTACACCCTCTTTGTAATCGTTACTTCTTCCTGCAATTTCTTGGCAATATGCTTCGTATTCGAGCATTTCATCGAGATTTGCATTAAACGATTTATTTAACATTTTTTTCATTAGTGCAATGGCCTTAGTAGGCGCAGCCGCGTAATATTGCGTAAGTTTTTCAACTTCTGCATCTAGCTCTTCGGTTTTAACTACTCTATTTACCATGCCCCATTCAAAGGCTTGCTGAGCGGTAACTTTATTGCCCATTGTAGACAATTCGAAAGCACGAGCGCTACCTACTAATCTTGGTAAAAAGTACGACGAACCCGAATCGAGTACTAAACCAACATTAACAAACACTTCGATTAAACTGGCATTTTCGGCAGCAACAATCATATCGCAGGCCAATGCCAACGAGCAGCCGGCACCGGCAGCTACGCCATTTAGTTTACAAACTACAGGTACAGGTAAATTTCTTATAGCCCTTATCATAGGGTTATAACGTTTGTATAAGCTTTCGCTTAAACTGCGGTTTTTTGAACCTGCAATACTTTTTAAATCTTGTCCGCTACAAAAAGCTTTTCCAGCACCTGTAATAACCAAAACCCTTATGGTTTTATCTTTTGCAACTTGCTTTAAAGCATCGGCAACATCAGCACTTAGTTGTTCGTTAAATGCATTAAAAACATCAGGACGGTTAAGTGTTAATGTAGCAACACCGTTTTCAACGGTAAATAATATGGTTTCGTAATTCATTTATACTTTAGTGTTAGTGGGTTCAAACATACAAAAAATACAGCGGCAATTACAACAAATTACAATGCAAAAAACATTACACAAAAGCCACCTGCAAAGCCTAATACTATTTGCCAAAAAGTATGTGCACCTGCAAAGGCCCTTGCGCTGCCAACTAAACCGCTTACAACAAATGCAGCTACTAACAAATGCCTTATATCTGCGGCATTGTAATAGGACATTGTTGCTATTAACCCGGTTAATGCACCCATACTGGCCATATGTATGCTAATTTTATAAAACCTGTTTATTAACATAACCATTAAAACAATTATGGTGCATGCCAAAAGGTAATTTAAGATAATGCCATTAATATTTAACTTGTAAAAATTGTAAAAGCAAAAAAAGTACAGCAGTGTGGTTAATAGGTAAGGCATGTTTCGTTCTTCTTTGCTATGAAGCATAAAAGATTTAACCCTACCTGTTATGCGCAGCACTGTTACCATAATAATAGGAATAATTCCGGTAGATGCAAACACAAACAGCAGTATAAACTGTTGCATTTTTGGGGGAATTCCGAAAGCCAAAGGTGGGCAAACTTGAAACAGCAACCAAAAGCTAAACAGGTTTACAAAAACCGGATGAAAAATGCCGGCAATAATGTATTGCAGCAATCTGGGCATATTACGGTTTAATGGCTACTACACTAATTTCTACATTAGCATTTAGCGGCAAACGAGCAACCTGCACAGTTTCTCTTGCAGGAAAAGCACTTGTAAAATAGCTGCCATAAACCTCGTTTATGCGTGCAAAATTATTTAAGTCGATGCAATAAATAGCGGTTTTAACCACGTGGCTAAAATCCATACCGGCTTCGGATAATATGGCTTTTAGGTTTTGCATAACCTGATGCGTTTCGGCTTCGATGGTTTCTTGAACCATTGCGCCTGTTGTAGCGTTTTTACCAACCTGCCCGCTGGTGTACAATGTATTGCCTATTAAAACGGCATGACTGTATGGGCCAATTGGCTCGGGAGCCTGATTGCTTGTTATAATTTTCTTTTCCATAATTTGGTGTTTTTTAACTTTGTTATTATTTTGCTGCGAATATGAAGATTTTGGCAAGAGGTTCAAAGAACCGCTTAGAAGAATTAAAAGAAAAACTGAAAAACGTTGATTGTAGCCTGACATGTATTGATGATACTGATTTTTCGTCGGCTAATGTACGTGCTTATGATGTAATTTTCGATTTAAAATTTGATGATAAGCCTCAACAGCTTAAATTTTATGCCACGCTAAAAGACAAATGGGTATTTGTATGCGCTGTTAAACAGCAACTTGCAAAAGCTGTGTACGATTTTGGCTACCGTGTAGAATGTAAATTGGTTGGCATAAATGCTTTACCTACCTTTATAAACCGCAATTTAGCAGAATTGGCATTGTTTGAGCCAACACACGGCACTGAATTAGCTGAAATAATGAAACAATTTAACTGGTCGTACCGCTTGGTAGAAGACCGTGTAGGCATGGTAACACCCCGCATTGTTTGTATGATTATAAACGAAGCGTGTTATACTTTACAAGAAGGCACTGCTACCAAAGCAGATATTGATACCAGTATGAAGTTGGGTACCAATTACCCAATGGGTCCGTTTGAATGGGCAAATAAAATTGGTATAAAACATGTTTATGAAACCTTAGACGCCATTTACAACGATACGCACGACGAACGCTACAAAATTTGCCCGCTATTAAAAACCAAATACCTGCGTGGCGAATCGTTTTAAACAACAAACATTAATGAAACTAAACACAATAGCCATTTTTTTAATGGTAAGTTGTTGCTTTAACACAACCTTTGCACAGCACCTTTGTGCCGATGCTAAAATTGCCGGTATAACCAAAAGCGAACAGCTAAAAAAAACAGGTGGCGTAAGCCAGGCAGATATGCTTGCTATGGAGCATTACGATGTAAAACATTATCGCTTTAATGTAAATGTAGAAAGAACATCAACCGCTATAAGTGGCCATGTTGTATGTTTTGCTACCGCTACCATTGCGTTAATAGATACTTTTATATTTCAACTGCACAGCAATTTTACCATCGATTCTATAACCGACGAAAACAATGAGAAACTGGTATTTTCGCGTAATAATCATGTATGCAAAGCCAAACTAAAATTACCTGTTCAAAAAAATAATTTATTTAAAATAACTGTGTTTTACAGCGGTACTGCACCAAGTGGTGGAGGCGCAGCTATTGGTAACGGGTTTAGCAATGCTGCATCGCCAACTTATGGCAGTAGGGTAACCTGGAGTTTAAGTCAGCCATACAGTGCTTACGAATGGTGGCCTTGTAAGCAAAGTTTACAAGATAAAATAGATTCGGTTTTTATAAGTGTAACCACCGATACCAGCAACAAAGTGGGCTCAAACGGAGTATTAACTTTGGTTGAGCCAAAAGGAAATGGAAAACACACCTACCATTGGAAATCTTTTTATCCGGTAAGTTATTATTTAATTTCTGTTGCCGTAAGTAATTATACCGAGTTTACACAATATGCAAAACCAAGCAATAGCCCCGACAGTATTTTAATATTAAACTATCTGTATAACCAGCAAGCTTACAACGCAAACCGCACCAATATTGATGCAACTAAACCCATGCTTGAATTATTTAGCAATTTGTTTGGCTTGTATCCATTTTACAAAGAAAAATACGGACATAGTATGGCACCATTTAGTGGCGGTATGGAACATCAAACCATGACTACCCAAGGTGTTTTTCCGTATTCTATTGTAGCACACGAATTAGGACACCAGTGGTTTGGCGACCATGTAACTTGTGCATCATGGAAAGACATTTGGCTTAACGAAGGTTTTGCCACCTATACAGAATACCTGGCCATGCAATATTTAAGACCTGCGTCTGATGCTTTAAGCGAATTACAGAGCATGCAAAATGCAGCTAAAGGATCTAATACGTTAAGTGTTTACTGCACAGATACTGCCAATGTGAGTAGGGTTTTTAGCAGTGCTATTACTTACAATAAAGGTGGATGTGTGGTGCATATGTTGCGTTATTTAATTAATAACGATTCGGTTTTTTATAACATGCTAAAAGCATACTTAAATACATTTGGAAATGGCAATGCTTCAACAGAAAATTTTCTTTCGTTTATAAATAGTTATACCGGCAAAAATTTTAATACCTTTTTCAATCAATGGGTATATGGTGCCGGTTATCCTTCTTATCAAGTAAGGTGGAATGCAAGCAATGGCAAACTCGTTATACAGGTAAATCAAACAAATGCTAATGCCGGCAGTAATTTATTTGATATGCCACTTCCATTTACAATAAAATTAAATGGTGCAGATACTGTAATAAAATTAAACAACAATGCTTCCTCTCAGTTGTATGAAATTGATATGCCGGGAAATATTACATCGGTAATTTTCGATGCCGACAGCTGGGTATTAAAAAACGCCACTTTGGTTAGAGATAATTCGCTTTTTCCAACCAATGTTGAACCCATAACGAATGCATTAACACAAATAAAAGTTTATCCGAATCCGGTTAGTAACGTTTTATTTATTGAAAATTTTACCATTAAAAATCTGGCTGCCAGCATTACCGATTTAAACGGAAAAGTGTTGTTTCAGTTGGCAGTTATTGATAATGATGGCATATGTACTGAATTTTTACAACCCGGCATGTATGTGTTAAACTTGCATGCAGATGGTCTAAGTAAAACAGTTTTGTTTGTTAAAGAATAATATTTACACCATGAAAGTAAAAAAAATTATAGTTGTTGCATTGTTATTGGTCCATTTTTCTGCAGCAAATGCGCAACTTAAAGACTCGTTAATTATTCGCAGTTTTTTTGAAACGGCATTTACTAAAGGAAAAGCTTACGATGAATGGTTACGTTATTTGTGTTTAAATATTGGAGGACGATTAAGTGGATCGGTTCAAGCAGAAAAGGCTGTAGAATACACTTATAGCGAGTTAAAAAAACTACCATTCGATACCGTTTGGCTACAACCTGTTATGGTGCCACAATGGATTAGGGGTAATAAAGAACAAGCTGCCATACATACTGCTAAGCAAAAATACGATGTAAACATTTGCGCATTGGGCAATAGTGTGGGTACTCCCGAAGGAGGCTTAAAGGCAAAGGTTATTGAAGTAAAATCGTTTAACGAATTAAAAAACTTAGGAAAGACAAAAATAGCCGGTAAAATAGTGTTTTATAATCGACCATTTCCTGATGTGGTTTTAACAGGTGGTGCAGCCTATGGTGCCAGTGTAGACCAGCGAAGCGTTGGCGTGGCAGAAGCGGCCAAATATGGTGCTATAGGCGTTGTGGTTAGAAGTATGACACATGCACTGGACGAGCATCCGCATACGGGTGCAACCAATTATATCGATAGCATTGCAAAAATTCCGGGCTGCGCTATAAGTACGTTGCATGCCAATTTATTAAGCAATTTATTAAAGGCTGAACCAAATCTAGAGTTTTCGTTTTCGCAAAATTGCGAAATGAAAGGCTATGTACTTTCGCATAATGTGGTAGCCGAAATTAAAGGAAATGAAATACCGGAAGAAATTATATTAGTTGGCGGACATTTAGATAGTTGGGATAATGGCCAAGGCGCGCACGATGACGGTAGTGGTTGCGTACAAAGCATGGAGGCATTGCGTTTGTTTTTAGTTAATGGCATTAAACCAAAACGCACCTTACGTTGCGTGCTGTTTATGAACGAAGAAAACGGACTAAAAGGTGGTTTAGAATATGCACGTTTGGCGCTTATTAACAAAGAGAAACACTTGGCAGCCATAGAAACTGATGCCGGAGGCTTTATGCCGCGCGAAATTGGCATAGATGTAAGTGAAGAAAAATTAAAAAGCTTACAAGGTTGGCAAAAAATACTTGCGCCATATGGTATACAAACAATAAGTAATCGTGGTGGAGGTGCAGATATTGGTCCGCTGCGCAAACAAGGTGTTACGCTTATTGGCTACTACCCTGATGGTCAAAAATATTTCGATTATCACCATACTGAAATTGACACATTTGACAAAGTAAATAAGCGTGAATTGCAATTTGGAGCAGTTACATTAGCCGGACTAATTTACTTGCTAAGCGAGTATGGCTTGTAGCATATACTATTGTTTTTGCATTGACTTTAAAAACGTTAAAGGCTAAATATAAATTCTGCTAATATTAAACCGTTTTGGGTGGTATTTGCTGTGAATTTAGGAATTAAGAAAAAGAAAAGGCGCCTTGCGGCGCCTTTCTCGTGTTAAAAACACTAAACAATTATGAAAAATTAACTCACTCAATATAGGAAACGCAAAATATTTGTGATTGTTTTGTATTACTAAAAAAAAATTTGAGATGCTAACAAAATACCATGAACACGACTATCCGTTTAATTGGGTTGATGTATGCGAACCGGACGATAAGGATTTGAAAAACATTGCATTAAGTTTATCTATACCGGGTCATGCCGTTATAGATTGTTTGCAACCCGAGCACTTACCCAAAATGGAAGAAATTGGCGAAAATAATTTTATCATTATTCGGTATTTTGACCCAACCTGCACGCTACAGCACGATACTTTTCAATTGGTAAGCAGAAAACTAGCAATTTTTTACAATGCACAACAATTAATTACCATTCATAGGAAAAAGGCCGATTGGTTAGATTTAACTGCAAGCAAATATGCTCAGGTAAAAGGCATTAGTTATACCTCAGATATGGTTTATAAATTGGTTAAAAACGCATTAGAGAGCTACGAACAGCATTTAAGTGCATTAAATAAAGACATTGATTTTTACGAATCGCGTATATTTTTAAAAAAACGCACCCCCGATTTACTAAAAAACCTTTATTACATTAAACGCAGGTTGTTTATGATAAAACGGTTATTTCTTCTAACTAAAAATGTTATAGATCACATGGAGAAAGTTGGTTCAAACAGTGCACAATACCAAGACATGAAAGACTATTACACTAAAATTGAAACCATAACCGAGGAAGCCTACGACAGTATTGTTAGTTTATTAAACATTTATATTTCGCTTTCGTCGCAACGCACCAACGATGTAATGCGCGTTTTAACGGTATTTTCGGCATTTTTCTTGCCCTTAACGTTTATAGTTGGTATATACGGAATGAATTTTGAGTATATGCCTGAGTTACATTACAAGTTTGGATATCCGGTTACTATGGGTGTTATGGTGGCAATTACTATAATTATTTTTATTTGGTTTAAGCGAAAAGGTTTAATGTAATTGTTGCATAGCGCACACTTTTTAACAAAAACTCAAAAAAAATGGCTGTTTGCTTTCGCAAACAGCCATTTTTTTAAAGGTAAACCTATTTTGATTTAAGCCAAAACGGTAATTTTATTTTTAGATATTTCTACCACACCACCAGTAATTTCGAAGGCTTGTTTACCTTCTTTTGCATCAATGGTTACAGTGCCTTTATCAAGGCTGGAAACCAAATCGGCGTGGTTTTTTAATACCTGAAATCTTCCCTTTGAGCCGGGAAGTGTAACACTGTTAACTTCTCCGCTAAAAAGGGTTTTATCTGCTGTAATAATATCTAACTGTATCATGTTAATTACTTAGCTTCTGCAAGCATTTTTTCGCCTTTTGCAATGGCTTGTTCAATAGTACCTACTAAGTTAAATGCGGCTTCAGGATATTTATCTAATTCTCCATCCATAATCATGTTAAAGCCCTTAATGGTATCTTCAATTTTAACAAGCTCGCCTTTTAAGCCGGTAAATTGCTCGGCAACGTGGAATGGTTGCGACAAGAAACGTTGTACCCTTCTGGCGCGGTGTACAACCAATTTATCGTCTTCACTTAATTCGTCCATACCCAAAATAGCAATAATATCTTGCAATTCTTTATAGCGCTGCAAAATACCTTTTACACGTTGGGTACAGTTATAATGTGCATCGCCCAAAATAGCAGGTGTTAAAATTCTAGAAGTTGAGTCTAATGGGTCAACGGCAGGGTAAATACCTAACTCGGCAATTTTACGACTTAATACGGTAGTAGCATCTAAGTGGGCAAAAGTTGTAGCCGGCGCAGGGTCGGTTAAGTCATCGGCAGGTACATATACTGCTTGAACCGAGGTAATTGAACCACGTTTGGTTGAAGTAATACGCTCTTGCATGGCCCCCATTTCTGTTGCCAGCGTTGGTTGATAACCTACCGCAGAAGGCATACGACCTAAAAGCGCTGATACTTCTGAACCTGCTTGTGTAAAACGGAAAATATTATCTACGAAGAATAGAATATCGCGACCACCTGATTCCTCATCGCCATCGCGGAAATATTCGGCAACTGTTAAACCCGATAAAGCCACACGAGCACGTGCTCCAGGAGGCTCATTCATTTGTCCAAACACCAGTGTAGCCTGAGATTTAGCCAATTCATTGTAATCAACTTTAGATAAATCCCAGCCACCTTCTTCCATATTGTGCTGAAATTCTTTACCATACTTAATTACGCCCGATTCAATCATCTCACGCAATAAGTCATTACCTTCGCGGGTACGCTCGCCCACACCGGCAAATACACTCATACCATCGTAAGCTTTGGCAATATTGTTAATTAATTCCATAATTAACACGGTTTTACCTACACCGGCACCACCAAATAAACCAATTTTACCACCTTTAGCGTATGGCTCAATTAAGTCAATTACCTTAATACCGGTATATAATGGTTCAGCAGAAGTAGATAAATCTTCAAAACGAGGCGCTTCGCGGTGAATAGACCTTCCTTCGCCGGTTTTAACTTCAATGGGTTTCATTCCATCAATGGCTTCACCCACCACGTTAAATAAACGGCCTCTAATAATGTCGCCGGTTGGCATGGCAATCGGACTTTCGGTATTGTGTACCGCCATACCTCTTACCAATCCTTCGGTACTATCCATGGCTATGGCCCTGATAATATTTTCGCCAAGGTGCTGTTGGCATTCCAAAATTACACGACTACCATCTGGCCTATCGATGTATAATGCATCATAAATTTTGGGTAGTTTGCTATTTTCTTTTGCAAAACTAACGTCAACTACCGGGCCAATGATTTGGGCTATAACTCCTGATTTAGACATACTTAAGTGTTTAATGTTTATTTAAAATTGTGGCAAATTTACAGTTTAAACCCTAAAAACAAACCTTTTATTAAACTATTTTTAATTTGTTTAAACCATGCCTATAATTTTTGGGTTGAACCAACTTGGCTGTTGCTAAAGACTTTAAAGGTGTTGCAGCATGAAAAGCAGCGTTATCCATTTCCATTATAACAAAAAACGGCCAGATTTTTAAAGGTAAACTTAAAGTTGGGCAAAAAAAGTGCTGTCTCAAAATAACTTATTGAGACAGCAACTTTATTTAAACTATACAACCTAAAAACACAAATTTTCTATTTAGTTAAATTCAGATCTGCATCAGATTAGAGGAAAAGTCTGGCGGATAGTAATGTAGTACAGCCATCCTGGCTTTAACAAAGAAGATGAAGCAGAACTGAATTAGCGAAAACAAAAAACTTCTGCAAAGTAAAAATAACTTAAGCCCAATAAAATTGCCTTTTCACCTTGCAGAAGAATTTAGTTTTTAAACACTTAGATGCCATTAAATAAATAACTTTAGCGTTAATCAGCAAGCCCTAATTACAGCCTGCTTTAATACGTCCTTTCTCGCTGGTTTGATCGGCAAAGCTTGCCCAATTGCGTTTACGAACAGTAACTTCAATTTCATTTAAAATTGCTGTGTCGGGAATATTAAAGAATCTATGAGGAATCATGGTAATTTTAAATCTACCATCGGTCATTTTTTTCATTTGAAGCTGCGGCAAATTGGTAACACGCGAAAATGTAGCAGGTTCTAATTTAGATGTTAAACCAGAAACAGTATCTGTTATGGTAACCACAATATGCATAAAAACATCGCCTTCGTTAAGATTTTTCATTGTTTCTTTTAACTCAAGCGGGTTATCGTAAATTAGCGACGTAAGCTTGTGTTGTAAAACTGTTTGAGGAACTGCATACAAAGTACCGCGATTTAACTTAGGGGGTTCAACAGTTATATTAAAATCTTCGGTTTTAATATCCGGATCGCCCCAACCACCTCCGTCTTTAGGTTTTACTAAAAAAGCTATTCCTTTGCTATAAATTTCTGTGGCAGCAACACCATAAAATTCGGTAGGAATCATTTCATAATACCAAACATTTGCACCTTTGGTATCATCCTTAACCATTACCAATGCATCGTTAGAGTTTTTCCAGGTTTTATCACCCAATCCGTTTGCCAATGGGTGCCCCGAAGGATGTTCAACAGGTTTCCATGTCCAAATATAAAAAGGCCCATTGGGATTATTCTTCATATTATCGGCAGAAGCTGCGGTTGTTTTACTAATATCGCAATACAACCGAACAGGTTTGGTAACATCAGGATTTTCGGGTTCAATCCAAGCTGCTTGCGGTTTAGCAGAAATGCCTATTAATAAAGCAGCCCAAAATAATAAATTATACTTTTTCACTATTGTCCGACTAAAAATTTGAAAAGAGCAGGATAAATCCTGCCCTTTTCT
>VFQQ010002585.1_pt1 | contig 19808 bp, 16 predicted proteins | sample 3512341 | NCBI WGS metagenome assembly VFQQ01 (sample SAMN10412373, study PRJNA504923) | tailings metagenome | isolation source: Relicate 2 Philex TSF1 revegetated site | place: Philippines: Tuba, Benguet | collected 2017-08-29 | reverse complement strand
ACGGCGCCGACCAGGAGCTGGACCTCTTCTTCACCGACAACGGCGCCCAGGGCACGGGCCTGGGCCGCCGCCTGTTCGACCATATGGCCGCCCGCGCCCGTGCGCTGGGCGCGGGGCGGGTGGTGATCTCGTCCAACCCCGAGGCGGCCGGATTCTACCGCCGGATGGGCGCGGTCGACATCGGCTTGACCGCGCCCGGCGACGGCATCGCCTGGGAAAGACCCAAGCTGGCCCTCGGCCTCTAGCGCCGCCGCCCCGCTAGCGCCTGGCGGTCAGGCTGCGCGCGGCCGCGTCGAGCGCCGCCCGTTCCTCCTTCAGCGTGCCCGCCGCGGCGTCGAGCGCCCGCTGGCCGCCGGTCGCGATGACCTTGGCCAGGACGTCGTCGGTGATCTTGGCGAAGCGACGCTCGTCCAGCGGGAAGAATTCCTGGCGGATGGCCAGGATCGCCCCGCCGAAGGCCGCGTCGGCGATCCAGCTGAGGTCGACGGCGTTGGGTCTGGGCGGCTCGATCTTGTCCTTGCGGTCGCCGGCCTCGCCCTCCTCGACGCGGATGGCCCAGGGGTCGAGCGGATTGACCCAGATCGGCTCCAGCACCAGGTCGCGGATGAAGTCGAACACCCACCGGGTCGACTGGCAGCGGCTGGCGAACTTGCCGATGGCGTCCTTCGCGTGCCGGCCCACGATCAGGTAGTCGTAGAGCTTGGCCGTCTCCAGCGTGATCTGCGGGTTGTAGATCTCGGCGAAGCGGACGCTGTCGATGAACACCAGAGCCGACCAGTTGCGCATGCACTGGATCTTGGCCGGCCGGGCCAGCCACAGGGCGATGTTGCGGAAGTAGGCGATGATCTCGGCGTAATGGGCCTCGCCCGCCGGGGTGGCCAGGAACCCGACCGACTTCGGGAACGGCATGGTGCTGTCGCCGGTCAGGTTGATGTTGATGAAATGGTGCCAGGTGGAGTCCACCGCGACCCGGCCGACGCTGGCCCGGTGGCCGTCGTAGGCGCCGATGACGCCGAACCGCCGGGCGTTGGTGACGCCGTCCTTGCCGCTGGTCAGGTGGCCGCCGATCACCCGGCCCCAGGCCACCACCTCCGGCCGGGGCTTGAGGCCGCCGTCCGTCGCCGCCGGGAACTCCGTGACGTTGTAGCCGTCCAGGGTTGTGGTCCAGGTCAGGGTGGCGGCGGCGGTGCACTGGCTCTCGTGGGCATGGTCGGGCAGCACCCGGATCACGCCGTTGGGTCCGCAGAGCAGCGGGTGGGGCCAGGTCGCCTCGCGGAAGGGACCGATCTTGGCGGAGTAGAACTTCGGCTCGATCGGTTGGGGAATGTCGTCGGACTGGTCCTCGAACTGATAGCCGCCGTCATGGCCTTCCTGGTTGGTGTCGAACCGGTCCGCGCCCTCGAACGGCGGCGCCAGGCCTTCGCCGTTGGGGCCGACGACGGGGAAGAACCAGCGCCGCATCGACCGCACGCGCGGCAGGAAGCCGCCCATGGCGCAGCCGAGGTCTTCATGGTCGCCGGTGGCGAAGATGCCGCCGCCGCCGTCCATGAACTGGCAGAGCACCCGCAGTTCCTGGTCGGTCAGGCGATTGGTCCAGGTCCCGTTGCCGAGCTTGGCGCTGCGCTGAGAGCCGAACAGCCAGACTTCGTCGTAGTCGGCCGGGTTGAACTTGGCGGCGTCGGCGAAGTTGATCTGCTTGATCGTCTTGCTGACGTGCGGATTGCCGATCCCGAGGCGGGCGTCGGAGACGCTGTCGCGGTGCGCGGTGGTGATCTCGAAGCGCACATAGGGGAAGTCCTCGGCCTTCAAGGCCGCGAGCACGTCCGACAGGCCGAAGTCCTCGTCGCTGAAGTAGAGGAAGCCGTCGCAGACCATCAGGATCCGTACGGTGCAGGGCCGCCAGGGGAATTTCCAATCCAGGAACGGATTGGTCTTCCAGGCCTCGGCGCGGGCCAGCTTCTCGCGAAGGCGGCCGGTGAACTGATTGGGGGCGACTGTACGATCAGGCATCACACTTCTCCTCGAAGGGGTGGAAGTACGCGACTGTCTTGGAGGGCCTTCGATCGGCGCAGGCGCACGATGGACCCGCCGCCATCTAGGCGAGTCCATTTCAAAAATTGCAACCTATAGTATATTTTCCTAGAGCTCAGGCCGCCGGCAGGCGTTTCCAGAACACGACCGTCGGCTCGGCGCCGCCGCCGGACTTCAAGGCGAAGTCGGGGATGACGCCGGCCTCGGTCCATCCCAGCCGACGATAGAGGCGGTCGGCGACGCCGCCCTCGACGGTGTCCAGCACCAGCAGGCGGCGGCCGAGCGCCCCGGCGGCGTCCTCGGCGGTCTGCATCAGGACGGCGGCCAAGCCGCGGCCTCGCGAGCGCGGATGCACCATCAGCTTGGCGACCTCGGCCCGGTGCGCGCCGTTGGGCCTGCCGACCGGATGCAGCTGGATCGTCCCGGCCACGAGGCCGTCGTCGTCCAAGGCCGACCACATCAGGATGTCGCCCGCAGCGACGCCCCCGGCCACGCCGCGCCAGAAGGCTTCCGCCTCGCCGGCCGGCATCGGGTGCAGGAAGCCGATCGAGGCGCCGTCGGCCACGCAGGCCTCCAGCAGCTCGGCGTAGGCGGGCAGGGCGGCCAGCAGATCGCCGGCCGACACGGGGTTCGGACTCAAGAACGGACCTTCACATAGGAGCCCGGCGCATCCTCGATCGGCGCGCCCAGCGGTCCCTTGGACGGATCCCGGGCCGGAACCAAGGGCCCGGAGCGCTCGGCCAGCCATTGGCCCCAGTGCGGCCACCAACTGCCCGGATGTTCGACGGCGGCTGCCTGCCATTCGCCCACCGTCGCGGGCAGGTCGGGGTTGGTCCAGTGCTGGTACTTCTTGGCGTCGGGATGGTTGATCACCCCGGCGATGTGGCCGCTGCCGGCCATGGTGAAGGTGACCGGTCCGCCGAACAGCTTGGCGCCGCGATAGATGCTCTTGAACGGCGCGATATGGTCCTCGCGGGAGGACTGGACGTAGATCGGCGTCTTGACCGTCTTCAGGTCCAGGTCGACGCCGTCGAGGGGCAGCCGGCCCTCGGCCAGCGCATTGTCCTTGTAGAAGTTGCGCAGATAGAACAGGTGCAGCGCCTTGGGCATCCGCGTCTGGTCGCTGTTCCAGAACAGCAGGTCGAACGGCTTGGGCTCCTTGCCCATCAGGTAGTTGTTCACGAAGAACGACCAGATCAGGTCGTTGCCGCGCAGCGAGTTGAAGGTGTCGGCCATCGACTTGCCGGGCAGGAAGCCGCCGGCCTGGTCGATCCGGGTCTCGATCTCGGCCAGCCAGGCGTCGTCGACGAACAGCTTAAGGTCGCCGGCCTCGGCGAAATCCTGCTGGGCGGCGAAGAAGGTGGCCGAGTTGATCCGCGGATCGCCCTTGGCCGCCATATGGGCGAGGGCGCAGGAGAGCAGCGTGCCGCCGATGCAATAGCCCACGGTGTTTACCCGATCGACCTGGCACTGCTTCATCACCTGCGCGGTGGCGTCGTAGATGCCTTCCTTCAGGTAGCTTTCGAAGGTCTTGGCCGCGAGCGCCTCGTCCGGGTTCACCCAGCTGGTCACGAACACGCTGAAGCCCTGGCCGGTCAGCCAGCGGACCAGGCTGTTATCGGGACGCAGGTCGATGATGTAGAACTTGTTGATCCACGGCGTGAACAGCAGCAGCGGGATCTCGTGGACCTTGTCGGTCGTCGGCTCGTACTGCAGCAGCTGCAGGATGTCGTTCTGGTAGACCACCTTGCCCGGCGCGGTGGCGACGTTCTCGCCCACCCGGAACTGGTCCATGTCGGTCTGGCTGATGGCCAGCTGGCCGCCGCCGCGGGCCAGGTCGCCGGCGAAGTTCTCCATGCCGCGGACCAGGCTCTCGCCGCCGGTCTGCATGGCCTCGCGCAGGGCGGCCGGGTTGGACATCAGGAAGTTCGACGGCGAGATCGCGTCCGTCAGCATCTTCATGAAGAACTCGACCCGGCGCTTCTCCAGCGGCGCGACGCCGTCGACCTCGGCGACCAGGCCGTTCAGCCAGTTGCTGGTCAGCAGGTAGGATTGCTTCATCACGTCGAAGACGGGGTTGGCGCCCCAGTCGGGGTCGTTGAACCTCTTGTCGCCTTTCGCGGGCTGCACGACGGGATCGACCGTCTCGCCGGCCATGCGCCGGGCGGTCGACTGCCAAAGGTCGAGATAGCGCGAGAACAGATCGGCCTGGGCCCGCAGCAGCCGATCGGGCTGCGCCGCCAGTCGGCCCATGACGTCGGTGAGGGCAGGGCCGACATGGAAGGGATCGGGGCTGAGGGCGGCGGGGCTGTCGGCCTGGCGCAGGGCGGCCTCGGCGATGGCGCCCTGGGCGGTGACGGCGGCGCGGGCCAGATTGGCCGACAGCTTCTCCAGCGCCTCGCGCTGCTGGCCGGACAGGAAGGCGGCGGGATCGGCGGCGAAGGTTTCCGGTTCGGGCGGCGGGGGCGGGGCCTTCGCCTGAGGCTCGCTCTCGGGGGCCGCCGTCTTGGGTTCCGCCTTGGGCTTCGGCGCCTTCGCGGCCGGTTTCGCCGTCTTGGCGGTCGCGGGTTTGCGCCGGGTCTTGCCGTCCGTAGCGGCCATTTCGCTTCCTTCCCTCGCGTGGACGCCTCAAGCGGCCTTTCGCTGGCCGCGATCATGGCTTAGACCAAGCGACAAATGGAAGGCGATGTGCGCATTTTCTGGCGAATGACCCGACCGGCGCTCCTGGCGGGAGCGGCCCTGGTCGTCACGGGCTGTACGGCGGTGGCCGAGCTGGAGCCCGGCGTCAACGCGCCCGTGGACGCGACCTCGCCGGCCGCCAAGGCCGTCGTCGAGGCGGTCCAGCATCCGGGCCCCTGGCCGACCTTCGCCGATATCCCCGAGATTCCCGCCGACGTCCGCGAATCGGCGGCCTGGCGTGCGGACATCGCCGCCCAGCAGGCCGAGGGCGCGTCGACCGTCGCGGCGGCCGGGCCGGACAGCTGGAGCCTGAACGCCACCGACGCCTTCGCGCGCCGCGCCAAGGACGAAGCCGCCGCCATCGCGGTGCATGCGCCGACCGCCGCCGAGATCGCGGAGTCGGAAGCCTACGCCCGCGCTCTTCGCAAGCGAGCTACCCCGCCTTCGTCGCCGAGGTGATCGGCCGGGCGCGGCGGAGGCATAATCGTCCCTGAACCTGCTTGGAAACCTCCTCTTCGGGGGCTATCCATGCGCGACCTCCGCTCCAGCGCGCGCCCGATGGCGCAGACGAGCCTTTCATGACGACCGAGTTTCACCGTATCCGCCGCCTGCCTCCCTACGTCTTCGAGGAGGTCAACCGCATCAAGGCCCGCCTGCGCGGGCAGGGCGTGGACATCATCGACTTCGGGATGGGCAATCCCGACATGCCGACGCCCAAGCACATCGTCGACAAGCTGATCGAGACCGCCAGGGACCCCAAGGCCGGCCGCTACAGCGCCTCCAAGGGCGTCGTCGGCCTGCGCCGGGCCATGGCCGGCTATTACGAGCGGCGCTTCGGCGTGAAGCTGAACCCCGACACCGAGGTGATCGCCACCCTGGGCTCCAAGGAAGGTTTCGCGAACCTGGCCCAGGCCCTGACCGCGCCCGGCGACGTGATCATCTGCCCCAACCCGGCCTACCCGATCCACGCCTTCGGCTTCATCATGGCCGGCGGCGTGATCCGCCACGTGCCGGCCCTGTCGCCGGAAGAGTATCTGTCGGGCATCAGCCGCGCGGTGAAGCACTCGGTGCCGCCGCCCAACGTGCTGATCCTCAGTTATCCGTCCAACCCGACGGCCCAGTGGGTGGACGTGGACTTCTACCGGGACGCGGTCGCGCTGGCCAAGAAGCACGACATGCTGATCATTTCGGACGTGGCCTACGGCGACATCTACTTCGAGAACAACCCGCCGCCCTCGATCCTGCAGGTCGACGGGGCCAAGGACATCGCGGTCGAGGTCAACAGCCTGTCGAAGACCTACGCCATGGCCGGCTGGCGCGTGGGCATGGTGGTCGGCAACGCCCGCATCTGCGCCGCCCTGGCGCGGGTGAAGTCCTACCTCGACTACGGCGCCTATCTGCCGATCCAGGTGGCGGCGACGGCGGCGCTGAACGGCCCGCAGGACTGCGTCGACGAGATCCGCGGCATCTACAAGTCGCGCCGCGACACCCTGATCAGCAGCATGAAGCGGGCCGGCTGGGACATTCCCGCGCCGCCCGCCTCGATGTTCGCCTGGGCCAAGATCCCCGAGCAGTACAAGGACGCGGGGTCCATGCTGTTCTCGCGGCTTCTGGTGGAAGAGGCCGGCGTGGCCGTAGCCCCGGGCGCGGGCTTCGGCGAATACGGCGAAGGCTACGTCCGCATCGGGCTGGTCGAGAACGAGCACCGCATCCGGCAGGCGGCTCGCAACGTGAAGAAGTTCCTGGCCGACTCCGACCGGATCCTCGGCAAGGCCCACAACGCATTGGCGGCGCAATGAGTCAGAAAACCTGGAAGGTCGGCGTCGCCGGCCTCGGCACCGTCGGCGGCGGCCTGCTGCAGTTTCTCGCCGAGCGGCCGGACTTCGCGCCGGCCGGCGGCCGCGCGGTCGTGACCGGCGTCTCGGCCCGCAACCGTTCGCGGCCTCGGCCGGTCGACATCTCGGGCCTTGCCTGGTTCGACGATCCGGTGGCGCTGGCGAGCTCGCCCGAGACCGACGTCTTCGTCGAGCTGGTCGGCGGCAGCGACGGCCCGGCCAAGGCGGCCGTCGAGGCGGCCCTGAAGGCCGGCAAGCCGGTGGTCACCGCCAACAAGGCTCTGATCGCCGAGCACGGCGCCGAACTGGCGGCTCTGGCGGAGAGCGCCGGCGTGCCGCTGCTGTTCGAGGCGGCGGTGATGGGCGGAACCCCGGCCGTCAAGATGCTGCGCGAGGCCATGGTCGGCGACGACGTGCGCGGCGTGGCCGGCATCCTGAACGGCACCTGCAACTTCATCCTCAGCGAGATGGAGGCCAAGGGCCTGCCGTTCGCCGAGGTGCTGAGCGACGCCCAGCGCATGGGCTACGCCGAGGCCGACCCGACCATGGACGTCGGCGGCTTCGACGCCGCCCACAAGGTCTCGATCCTGGCCGCCCTGGCCTTCGGCTGCGCGCCGAACTTCGCCGCCGCCGAGATCGAGGGCATCGAGGGCGTCGACGCGCTCGACATCCGCATGGCCAAGGACCTGGGCTACCGCATTCGCCTCGTGGCCTCGGCCGACCGCGCCGCCGACGGCGTGGCCGTGCGCGTGCATCCCTCGCTGGTGCCGGAAGGCCATCCGCTGGCCGAGACCCGCGGCGCCCTGAACGCCCTGTTCATCGAAGGCACCCGCATCGGCCGGATCTTCATCCAGGGGCCGGGCGCCGGCTCCGGTCCGACCGCCGCCGCCGTGGCCGCCGACATCGCAGACGTGATGACCGGCGCGACCCGCCCCGTGTTCCAGGCCCCGGCCGCGGACCTGAAGCCGTTCGTCGCGGTGGCCCCGACCAAGCGGGTCGGCAAGGCCTATCTGCGGCTGCTGGTGAAGGACCAGCCCGGCGTCATCGCCGCGGTCTCCGAGACCCTGGCGGAATGCGGCGTCTCGATCGACAGCTTCCTGCAGAAGCCCGTCGAGGACGCCGGCGGCGTGCCGATCGTGCTGACCACGCACGCCATCGCCGAGTCCGTGCTGACCGATGCGATAAACCGCATCGAAAAACTCCCGGCTGTGCTAGAGCGTCCTCGGCTGTTGCGCATCGCGCGCATCTGAGAATCCTCCGACAATACGCTGACGAGCCCCGCGAGAGGGCCAGGAGACATAGACTAGATGAGTTCCGAGACTCTGGACCGGAGCCTTGTGCTTGAGGCCGTGCGGGTGACCGAGGCCGCCGCCGTGGCCGCCTGGAGCCTGGTGGGCCGCGGCGACGAGAAGGCCGCCGACCAGGCCGCCGTCGACGCCATGCGCAACGCCCTGAACGAGCTCGCCATCGACGGCGAGATCGTGATCGGCGAGGGCGAGCGCGACGAAGCGCCCATGCTCTACATCGGCGAGAAGGTCGGCACGGGCAGCGGTCCGGCGATCGACATCGCGCTGGATCCGCTGGAAGGCACCACCCTGACGGCGAAGGCCATGGCCAACGCCCTGGCGGTGATGGCCTGGGCGCCCAAGGGCACCCTGCTGAACGCGCCCGACACCTACATGGACAAGATCGCCTGCGGTCCGGGCTACCCGGAAGGGGTCATCGACCTGGACGCCAGCGCCGCCGACAACGCCAAGGCGCTCGCCAAGGCCAAGGGCGTCGACGTCAGCGAGATCACCGTCTGCGTGCTGGACCGTCCGCGTCACGCCGAGATCATCAACAGCCTGCGCTCGGTCGGCGCGCGCGTGTACCTGATCACCGACGGCGACGTCGCCGGCGTGATCAACACCGCCGATCCCGACACCGGCGTCGACCTGTACATGGGCCAGGGCGGCGCGCCGGAAGGCGTGCTGGCCTGCGCGGCCCTGAAGTGCGTCGGCGGCCAGTTCCAGGGCCGCCTGGTGTTCCGCAACAACGACGAGCGCTCGCGCGCGGCGCGCTGGGGCATCACCGACCTGGACCGCAAGTACAGCCTGAACGAGATCGTCCGGGCCGACGCGATCTTCGCGATGACCGGCGTCACCAAGGGCGCGCTGCTCGACGGCATCCGCTTCGAGAAGGGCGCGGTGCACACGCACAGCCTGGTCATGAACTCCTCCACCCGCACGGTGCGTGAAGTGCGGATGAAGCGTCCGCTCTGACGATGGCCGACGGCCCGGGCGAAGTCGGCTTCCTAGGGGTCCGACGCTCTCTCCTGGGCCGGGCCTGGCGTCGGCGGCCGGCCGACGCCGCCCTGGTCCGCGACCACCAGCTGCGCCACGGCCTCTCCGAGCCGCTGGCGCGCGCGCTGGCCTCGCGAGGGATCGGGGCGGAAGCCGCCGCCGACTTCCTGTCCCCGACCCTGAAGGCCCAGTTCCCTGACCCGTCGACGTTCCGGGACATGGACCGCGCCGCCGAGATCCTGGTCGACGCCGCCGAGCGCGGCCGGCCGATGGCGGTGTTCGCCGACTACGACGTCGACGGCGCCTCCAGCGCCGCCCAGCTGGTCCGCTGGTTCCGCGCCATGGGCCGCGACCTGCCCATCTATGTTCCCGACCGCGTCATCGAGGGCTACGGTCCCAGTCCGGCCGCCTTCCGTCGCCTGAAGGAGCAGGGCGCCGAGCTGGTGGTGACGGTCGACTGCGGCGCGGCCGCGCACGACGCCCTGATCGCGGCGGGCCAGATCGGCCTCGAGGTCGTGGTCGTCGACCACCACCTGATGCGCGGCGACCCGCCGCCGGCCGCCGCCCTGGTCAACCCGAACCGGCCGGACGACGAGTCGGGGCAGGGGCATCTGGCCGCCGCGGGGGTGACCTTCGTCCTGCTGGCCGCCCTGAACCGCGAAGCGCGCCGCCGCGGTCTGTTCGAGGGGCGCGAGGCTCCGGACATCATGCAGTGGCTGGACCTGGCGGCCATGGGCGCGGTCTGCGACGTCACCAGCCTGACCGGCTTCAACCGCGCGATCGCCGCCCAGGGGCTGCGGGTGATGTCGAACTGGCGCAATCCGGGCCTGAAGGCGCTGCTCGACGTGGCCGGCGCCCAGGGACCGGCGACCACCTTTCACGCCGGCTTCATCCTGGGGCCGAGGATCAACGCCGGCGGTCGGATCGGCCGGTCGGATCTGGGCGCCCGCCTGCTGTCGACCGACGATCCGCTGGAGGCGGCCGGCCTGGCGGCCGAGCTGAACGAGCTCAACGCTTCCCGCAAGGAGGTGGAGAAGGCCGTCATCGACGAGGCGGTCGGTTTCATCGAGCGCGACAACCTCGACCCGGATGCGCCGGTGATCGTGGTCGCCGGCGACGATTGGCACCCCGGCGTGGTCGGGATCGCCGCCGCCCGCCTGCGCGAGCGGTACCGCAAGCCGGTGATCGTCATCGGCGTCGATCGTCCCTCGGACACCGGCAAGGGCTCGGGGCGGTCGCAGCCCGGCGTCAATCTGGGCCGGGCTGTGCAGGCGGCGTTCGACGAGGGGCTGCTGCTGGCCGGCGGCGGCCATGCCATGGCGGCGGGCCTGACGGTGCGGCCGGCGATGATCCCCGAGCTGCGCGCCTTCCTGGCGGACCGGCTCAAGGACGAGATGGTCGACGCGGCCGCCGCCGACGCCGTCGAGATCGACGCCCTGATCAGCCCGGCGGGCGCCACCCGCGCCCTGTGGAACGACTTCCAGCGGCTGGCGCCGTTCGGGCCGGGCAACCCCGAGCCGGTGTTCGCCGTTTCCGACGCCCGCGTCGACCGGCCGATGATGATGAAGGGCGGCCACATCCGCTGCACCCTGCTGGACGCCGGCGGGGCGGGGCGGCTGAAGGCGGTGGCCTGGCGCGCCGAGGACACCGAGCTGGGCGCGCGGCTGATGGCCGGCGGCTCGGCGCTGCATGTCGTGGGCCGGCTGAAGCCCGATGACTGGCAGGGCCGCGAGGGCGTTCAGCTGGAGATCGAGGACGCCGCCGACCCCCGGATGGCGGGCTGAGACTTTCCGTTCCAAGAGGGGTTGCGACTCGGCGCGGCCGCGAATAGATAACCGCTTCCTCGCGACCGGGCGCCCTTCGTCTATCGGTTAGGACCCCAGATTTTCAATCTGGTAAGAGGGGTTCGATTCCCCTAGGGCGTGCCATCGCGAGGCCTTTCCCCGACAGGCTCAAAAGTTTGTGGACCGCGCCACGAAGGGGTTGCGCGCGTCGGGCGACGCGCATATACAGCCGCTTCCTCGCGACCGGGCGCCCTTCGTCTATCGGTTAGGACCCCAGATTTTCAATCTGGTAAGAGGGGTTCGATTCCCCTAGGGCGTGCCATCGCGAGGAATTTCCTCCCAGATTGCAACTATTCGTATCGCGACAATTCGTCGCGACTGCGGCTTCGTGTCCCCCTGCGCGAATTCGCGCCCTTGACGGCTCTCGTCCTACGAGAACAGTGTTATACATAAGCACTCGTCCGTGAGGACTTGGGACGGGGCAGAGGGGCGAATGTCAAGTTTCGATTACGAAGGATCGGATACCCACGAAGAATCCGTGCGTATCCAAGGACGTGTGAAGTGGTTTGATACGGGCAAGGGCTACGGCTTCATTGTTCCCGACGACCCTTCTCTGACTGGGCTGAAGGATGTGCTTCTGCACATAACTTCCCTGCGCAATTGCGGCAGGGAAACAGCCCTCGAAGGCTCACTCATCGTCTGCGACGTGGTCCGTCGGCCCAAGGGCTGGCAGGTCTCCGACGTCGTCAACCTGGACGAGAGTGCGGCGCCGCCGCCCGTCGATCGCCCCACGCGGCGATTCGACGATCGGCGCGATCATCGGCCCGCCGGGCCGCGCGATACCCGCCGAAGTCCGCCGCTGCGGGCGGAGGGACCGGCGGAACATTGCACGGTGAAATGGTTCAACCGCACCAAGGGCTACGGTTTCGTGGTGCGCGACGCCGAACCGGGCGATATCTTCGTCCACATCGAGACCCTGCGCCGCAGCGGCCTCGACGACCTGCAGCCGGGCGAGGGCGTGATGGTGCGCTTCGCCGAAGGGCCCAAAGGTCTGGTTGTGGCCGAAATCTCGGCGTCCTGACGCCGGGATCGCACCTGGAGTAGCCCGTGACGGGACTGATGCGTGACGCCGGACGGCGAGTCGTTCCGGCGGCCATGGTTCTCGCCCTGTGCGCGGGCGCTTCGGCCTGCGGGGAAAAGGCGCCGGCGACGGCGGCGATCGACGCCGCCAAGCCGGTGGCCGACAAGCCCGACGCCGTGCTCGAGCCGCTGAGCATCGAGACGGCGAAGGGATCGGTCACCTTCCGGGTCGAGATCGCCGACGACGACGCCGAGCGCGAGCGCGGCCTGATGTACCGCACGGCCCTGGCGCCGGACCGCGGCATGCTGTTCCTGTTCGACGACGCCGCGTCGCGCGCCTTCTGGATGAAGAACACCTACATCCCGCTGGATATCCTCTACATCGGCGACGACGGTCGCATTCTCTCGATCGCGGCCCGGGCCGAGCCGTTCAACGAGACGCCGATCCCGTCGCGGGGAGCGGCGCGGGGCGTGCTGGAGATCTATGGCGGCCGCGCGGCCGAACTGGGCGTCCAGGTCGGCGATCGCGTGCGCCACAGGGCCTTCCCGAATGGGAGCCTCCCGAAATGACCGCGCCGATCGCCGATCCGAACCGGGTCCCCGAACCGCCGGAGGGCTTCGTCGCCAGCGCCCGCGGACCGTTCACCAGCCACAACGGCCCGATGTTCCATCGGCGCACGGAGGAGGCGCTGCAGCACGCCTTCTTCGTCCTGCCGCGGCACTGCAACAGCGTCGGCATCGTTCACGGCGGCATGCTGGCCACCTTCATGGACGGCGTCCTGGCCGGCGGCGTGGCCCGGGCGACCGGGGCGACGCCGATCACCGTGCATCTGTCGCTGGACTACCTGGCCATGGCCCGCGCCGGCGAGTGGGTGTTCGGCGAGGCCGTCGTCACCCGCCAGACCCGCGACCTGGTCTTCGTCGAAGGCCGCGTCTGGAGCGGCGACCGCGACGTCCTCCGCGGCTCGGCGGTGTTCAAGCCGATGAAGAAGAAGGCGGAGTAGGGGCCTGGATCGCCTTTGCGACGGCCTGATCAGGTGAAGTCTATCCTCGTGTCGCGCATCGGCATCTCGTTTCGCCGCTTATCCCTTCGGTCGCCGATCACTTCGCTGTAGGCGTCGAAGACGTAGGGAAGCCCCTCCGACCCGAGCAGGCTCGGACCGTCGCTCACCTGGAAATGGAGATGTGGCCAGCGACTATCGCCGGAGTTCCCGATGGCGGCCAGCACCTGACCGCGTCGAACGCGGTCGCCGACCCGGACTTTCACGCTGCCGGGCTGCAGATGCGCATAGGCGGCGAACAGGCCATCGCCCAGATCGAGGGTCACGAGGTTTCCTCCCACCGACTGCAGCGTTAGCGCCAAGGCGGGCGTGAAGCCGCCGCGGGTGCGCGGTCTGTTGTCCGGGAAGCCGTCGGTCGCCACGACGACGGTCGCATCCGCCACCGCCACCACCGGCTGGCCATAGGCGTGATAAGCGCGCACATCGGCCTCGTCGCCGTCGAGCCACGCGCCGCCTCGCTGTCGCTTCCAGTCGATCGCGTACCGCCGTGCGATGCGGGCGACTCCGTCGATCGTCACCAAGCCGACGCGGTGGTGGGCGTCCGCCCCGGCGTTGTTGGTCGGGACCCAGTCGCTCCCCTGAAGGGGAGGTCCCAACCGTCTCAGGGTCCGCTGCGAGGCGACATCGATCATCGGGCCGGTCGTTGCGTCTTGGCCCGAATGCAGTCGATGCTGCAGCTTCGCAGGCGCCGCGCGGTCACTGGTCAGCCGCAGGAAGACGACGCAGCTGCGTCCGCCGTCGAGCATTACGCCGTCGCCTATCGTCAGGGCGTTCTGACCGACGGGGCTGATCAACGCCTCGAGATCGGCCTTTTCGAAGCTCGCCACCGTCGCGCCGATGTTCGCGTCAAATACTTCGAGCCGGCTGAGCGGCGCCGGCCTGTTTCCAAAGTTGCGGACATGCAGCTCGTAGATCAGGTGCTCGCGGCCGGCGCCGGGGACCGCCGTCGGCGGGAGCGGCGTGCGCATCTCCAGCTGCACCGTTGGGAAATCCGCAGCCGGTTCGCCGGACGTCGCCGCCACGGGGATGAGCGTCATGCCGCAGACGGGGCAGACTCCCGGCGAGGAGAACAGTCGTCCGTTCACGGCGCAGCCGCAGGGCGGACAGGTATAGCCGCGCGACGCCTCCGCGCGGGTCTGGGCGGCGGCCGGTGCGGCCAGCGCCATGGCGGCTCCCGTGAGAATGGATCGTCTGGTGCCGGACATCATGCCTCACGCCTCGCCAAGAACTCGGTAGACGCCAAGTCATACGCCAAGCCGGCGGAAGAAGGCGCGCGAAAGCAGAGCGCCCACCGAAGCTGAGGTCGGCCGCCTACCCCATCCACCGATACCCCACCCCCGGCTCGGTCGTAATCAGCACCGGCGTGGAGGGGTCGACCTCGATCTTCTGGCGCAGCTGGGCGATGAAGACGCGGAGGTACTGGACGTCCTCGGTGTGGGCAGGGCCCCAGACGGCGGTCAGGAGCTGTCGGTGGGTCAGGACCTTGCCGTTGCCCTCGATCAGCCGGACCAGCAGCTCGTACTCCTTGGGCGACAGCCGGATGGCCTGGCCGGCGCGGCTGACCAGCCGCTTGATCATGTCCACGGTCAGGTCGCCGGCGACGACCAGCGGATCGGTCCCGGTGCGCTGGATCCGATGGCGCAACGCCACGCGCAGCCGGGCCAGCAGTTCGCCGACCCCGAACGGCTTCTCGACGTAGTCGTCGGCCCCGGCGTCCAGGGCGTCGATCTTCTCGGTCTCCTTGTCGCGGGCCGACAGGATCAGGATCGGGCCGTCGTAGAAGGCGCGGGCCTTGGCCAGGGCCTCCTTGCCGTCCAGGTCGGGCAGGCCCAGGTCCAGCACCACCGCGTCCGGCGCCCGCTGGGCGATCTCGCGCAGGCCCTCGGCGGCGGTCTCGGCCCGCACGGGCTCATAGCCGGCCGCATCCAGGGCCGGGCCGAGGAAGCGGTGGATCTGCGGCTCGTCGTCGATGACCAGGATGCGGGGGCGTTGGGCGGTCAAAACAGACCCTCCGGCGTGACGCGGTCCTTGGGCAGGCTGATCAGGACCCGCGTGCCCTGGCCGTCATGGATGGGGCTGGCGGCGGCGATGCGGCCGCCCATGGCCTCGACGAAGCCCTTGGAGATGGCCAGGCCGAGGCCCGCGCCCTTGCCGCGGTCGGCGGCGGCGGCGCGGTCCGTCGGCTCCTCCAGCCGGCGGAACTTCTCGAACACCCGCTCCAGCTCGGCGGTCGGGATGCCGGGGCCCTCGTCCTCGATGCTGATCACCACATTGCCGCGGTCCTCGTAGGCCGCGACCTCGATGGTCGAACCGTCCGGGCTGTAGGCCACGGCGTTCTCGAGGATGTTCACCAGAGCCTGCTCCAGCAGCGACGGGTCCGCCTTGACCATGGACAGCTCGGGCGGGAAGTCGCGCGCCACCTTCCGCTTGCCGAGCCGGCGCTGGACGCGGTCGACGCCGGCGCGCAGGACGTCGCGGATGTCGACCCACTCCTGCCGCGCGGTGACGGCGCCGCCCTCCAGCCGGGTCATGTCCAGCAGGTCGCCGACATAGCGGCTCAGCCGCTCGGCCTCCTCGCGGATGCTCTCCAGCAGGTCGCGCTGGACCTTGGCGCTCAGCGACTTGCCGTAGTCGAGCAGGGTGGTCACCGAGCCGAGCACCGTCGACAGCGGCGTGCGCAGGTCGTGGCTCACCGAGTTCAGCAGCGCCCCGCGCAGGCGGTCGGTGCGGCGCAGAGCCTCGGCGTCGGCGGCCTGGGCGGCGAACTCCGCTCGCTCCAGCGCCGCGGCGCCCTGGTCGAGCAGGGCGGAGACGAAGCGCTCGTCCTCCTCGGTGGCCAGGGCCGAGGGATGGACCCCGGCCACGCCGGCGCGGGCCTTGATCCCCTGCAACGGGCGGAAGGTCCAGGCCGAGTTGGGCAGGGTGCCGGTGCCGGCCCCGGCCGGCTCGCCCCGTTCCCACGACCAGCGCGCGGCCGCCATGTCGCCGGCCGCGAGCTCCTCGGCGCCGGGCGAGGCGGCCGTGGCGGCGATGTCGTCGGCGATCGGCGTCAGGACCACGGCGGCCCCGCCGGTGGCGGCGGCCAGCTGTTCGGCCAGGGCGGCGGCGGCGTCCTCCTTGCGGGCGGAGGACGACAGCCGCCGGCTGGCGACCAGCAGGGCCGAGACCGAGGCCGCGCGCCGCGACACGATCCGCGCCTGGTCCCGCACCCGGCCGGTCAGCCAGCCGGTGGTCAGGGCCGTGGCGAAGAACACCATGAAGGTCAGCACGTCCGCGGGATGGCCGATGCGGATGCTGAGGTGCGGCTGCAGGAAGAAGAAGTTGTAGAGGAAGGCCGACAGCGCCGCGGCCGTGATCGCCGGCCACAGGCCGAAGGCCAGGCCGCTGCCCAGGACGCTGAGCATGAAGATCATCGCCAGGTTGGCCTGTTCGGCCCGTTCGTCGATGAAATGCGCCGTGACGCCGGCCAGGGCGACCAGGGCGATGGCCGCCAGATGGCCGCGCCATCCCCGGGTCGAAAGGGTGAAGGGCGCGCGCTGGGCGGGCGCCGTCGGCGGCTGGCTGTGGTCGGTGACGATGTGCAGCGCCGCGCCGCTGGACTCGCGCAGCAGGGCCGGGACCAGCGCCCGCCGGAACGGGTTGCGCACCCGTCGCGCGGTCTTGCCCAGCACGATCTGGGTGACGTTGTTGTTACGGGCGTAGTCCAGGACGCTGCCGACCAGATCGTCGCCGGTCAGCACCACGGTCGAACCGCCCAGCTGGTCGGCGAGCTTCAGCGCCTCGTTCAGCCGCGTGGCGCCGGCGGCCGAGGCGGGGGCGGCGTTGGGGCGCTCGACGTGAGCCACCGTCCAGGGGGCGTCCATCATCATGTCCGACAGCCGTCGGCCGGCCCGGACCAGCGAGGCGGCCTGGGTGTCGGCGCCGAGCAGCACCAGGATCCGCTCGCCCGCCGCCCAGGGGCCCTCGACCCCGGCCCGGCGCATCTCGCCGATCAGCTGGTCGTCCACCGCCTGGGCCGCCCGGCGCAGGGCCAGCTCGCGCAGGGCGGTCAGGTTCTCGGTCTTGAAGAAGCGATCGGCGGCCAGCCGCGCGGTCTCCGGGACGTAGACCTTGCCCTCGGCCATGCGCGTGCGCAGCTCGGTCGGCGTGATGTCGATCAGCTCGATCTCATCGGCGCGGGAAAGGGCGCTGTCGGGCACCGTCTCGCGCTGGCGCACGCCGGTGATCTTCCAGACCACGTCGACCAGGCTTTCCAGATGCTGGACGTTCAGGGTGGTCCAGACGTCGATCCCGGCCGCCAGCAGCTCCTCGACGTCCTGCCAGCGTTTGGGATGGCGCGAGCCGGGGACGTTGGAGTGGGCGTATTCGTCGACCAGCAGCAGCTCGGGCTTGCGCTCGATGGCCGCGTCGATGTCGAACTCCATCAGGGTGTGGCCGCGATACTCGATCGGCCGTCGCGCCATGACGTCCAGGCCGCGCAGCAGGGCCTGGGTCTCGCGCCGCCCATGGGTCTCGACCACGCCCACAACGACGTCGCCGCCCTCGGCCTTTCGGCGTCGGGCGGCGCGCAGCATCTCGTAGGTCTTGCCGACGCCGGGCGACATGCCGAGGAAGACCTTGAGCCTTCCCCGGCCCGGCTTCCCGGCCGCCGCTAGCAGGGCGTCCGGGTCGGGGCGTCGTGGTTCCTGTGGCGTCATGACGCCGGAAGGTGGCGCACCGGCCAGCGCGCGTCGAGAGCCAGGTTGGCCTTCAGCACATTGACCCGCGCCTGGCCGAGAATCCCGAAGGTCCGGCCGCTGGTCGCCCCGGCGATCGCCTCCCGGACCTGGGCCGGCGTCACGCCGCGGGCGTCGGCGATTCGCTGGACCTGCAGCTCGGCGAAGGCCGGCGAGATGTCCGGGTCGAGGCCTGAGCCGGACGTGGTGACCGCGTCGGCCGGGACGACCTTGGCCCCCTCGGCCCGCAGGGCGGCGGCGCTCTCGGCGACCCGCTTGGCGAGGTCGGGATTCAGCGGGCCGTAGTTGGAGCCCGACGAGGCCGAGGCGTCGTAGCCGTTGGCGCCGGCCGCCGAGGGGCGGGGGTGCAGGTACTGCGGCTTGGCGAAGTTCTGGCCGACGAAGGCCGAGCCGACCACCTTGCCCTCGGCGTCGGTGATCAGGCTGCCATTGGCCTGGCTGGGGAAGGCCGCCTGGGCGACGCCGGTGATGGCCAGCGGATAGGCGATCCCGAGAACCCCGGTGAACAGGACGACCGAGACGACGGCCGGACGGATGACGGAAAGCATGGCGCTTGTCCTTTGGTCTAGAAGGCGCCGCCGATCAGGGCGCAGGCGAACAGCAACCCGATCAGCGAGGCGGAAACGACGAACTCACGTTTGAGCGGCGACATCGAACGAACCCTCATCACACCAGACCCAGAGTCGAGACGACCAGGTCGATCAGCTTGATGCCGATGAACGGGGCGATCAGGCCGCCCAGGCCGTAGATCAGCAGGTTGCGGCTGAGCAGCTTGGCCGCCCCGATCGCCCGGTAGCGCACGCCGCGCAGGGCCAGCGGGATCAGCAGCACGATGATGACGGCGTTGAAGATGACCGCCGACAGGATCGCGCTCTGCGGGCTGTGCAGGCCCATGATGTTCAGCGCGCCCAGGGCGGGCAGGCCGACCACGAACATCGCCGGAATGATGGCGAAGTACTTGGCCACGTCGTTGGCGATCGAGAAGGTCGTCAGGGCGCCGCGGGTGATCAGCATCTGCTTCCCGACCTCGACGATCTCGATGACCTTGGTCGGGTCGCTGTCCAGGTCGACCATGTTGCCGGCCTCGCGGGCGGCCTGGGCGCCGGTCTGCATGGCGACGCCGACGTCCGACTGGGCGAGGGCGGGGGCGTCGTTGGCTCCGTCGCCGCACATGGCGACCAGCCGGCCCTTGGCCTGTTCCTCGCGGATCAGGCGCAGCTTGTCCTCGGGCGTGGCCTCGGCGAGGAAGTCGTCGACCCCGGCCTCGGAGGCGATCGCCGCGGCGGTCACCGGGTTGTCGCCGGTGATCATCACCGTGCGCAGGCCCATGCGGCGCAGGTCGGCGAACCGCTCCTTCACGCCCGGCTTGACCACGTCCTTCAGGTGGATGACGCCGACCAGGGCGCCGTTCTCGCTGACCGCCAGCGGGGTGCCGCCCGAGCGGGCGATGCGGTCGACGGCGGCGCTGACCTCGGCCGGGACCTGCTCGGCGGAGAGGTCCAGGCTGCGCAGCACGGCGTCCACCGCCCCCTTGCGCCAGCTGCGGTCGCCGGCGGTCAGGCCGGACTGCCGCGTGACGGCGCTGAAGGCGATCAGCTCGGCGCCGGCGGGGGCCTCGGCCGAGACGCCCTGGCCGCGGGCCAGTTCGACGATCGAGCGGCCTTCCGGCGTCTCGTCGCCCAGCGAGGCCATCAGGGCCGCCTCCAGGGCGCGCTCGGGGCGCACGCCGGGGGCGGGGATGACCTCGACGGCCATGCGGTTGCCGAAGGTGATGGTGCCGGTCTTGTCGAGCAGCAGGGTGTCAACGTCGCCGGCGGCCTCGACGGCGCGGCCCGAGGTGGCCAGGACGTTGACCTTCAGCAGCCGGTCCATGCCGGCGATGCCGACGGCCGAGAGCAGGCCGCCGATGGTCGTCGGGATCAGGGTCACGAACAGCGCGCCGAGCACCATCGGGTCCAGCTTCACGCCCGAGTAGGCGCCCAGGCCCAGCAGGCTGACCACCGCGATCAGAAAGACCAGCGTCAGGCCGGCCAGCAGCACGGCCAGGGCGATCTCGTTCGGCGTCTTGCGGCGCTGGGCGCCCTCGACCATGGCGATCATGCGGTCGAGGAAGGTCGAGCCTGCCTCGGCGGTGATGCGCACCTTGATCCAGTCGGAGACCACGGTGGTGCCGCCGGTCACCGCGCTGCGGTCGCCGCCGCTCTCGCGGATGACGGGCGCGCTCTCGCCGGTGATGGCGGCCTCGTTGACCGAGGCGACGCCCTCGATGATCTCGCCGTCGGCGGGGATCACGTCGCCGGCCTCGACCAGGACGATCTCT
>VFQQ010002583.1_pt1 | contig 19816 bp, 18 predicted proteins | sample 3512341 | NCBI WGS metagenome assembly VFQQ01 (sample SAMN10412373, study PRJNA504923) | tailings metagenome | isolation source: Relicate 2 Philex TSF1 revegetated site | place: Philippines: Tuba, Benguet | collected 2017-08-29 | reverse complement strand
GCGTCGGTGTTGTAGTAGATGACGGCGGTCGAGTTGTTGAACGGCATCGACAGCATCTCGCCCGTCGAGGTCGAGAAGTACGAGCCCACGCCGGCGAAGTAGTTGGACCAGTCGATCTCGTAGCCGTTCTCGCTCATCAGCTGACGAACGGGCACGAAGGCGTCGGACAGCATCAGGTCCAGCGTGCCGGCGTCGAAAATCTGGGTGATGGTCGGCTGCTTGTTGGCGCGGAAGGCAGCGATCGTGTTCTGCAGGTTGTTGTCGTAGTTGTCCTGGGAGACGCAGACGATCTCGTAGTCGGCCTGCGACTCGTTGAACATCTTGCACATGTCCTGGATGCGCTCGGACAGATCGCCCGAAAGGCCATACCAGAACTCGAACTTGGTCGCAGCAGCGGCAGGGGCGCTGACGAGCGCGGTGGTGGTCGCAGCCAGAGCCGCGGTAAGCAGCCAATTGCGTTTCATTTGCAGTGTCTCCTGATAGGGAAAGCCGGCGCCCTCGCCGAGCGGCGGCACTCCTAGTTGGGGTGCATGACGATTCAGTCTCAGCGCCGTGAACGCCCCATGACGGTTCCACGACGGTCCGATGAACGTGGATTTGTCACAGGCGGATTCCGTCGACGCCGGAACGGCTTCGCGGCGACGGCGCACCAGACGGCCTGTGCAAAACTCTGCCGCGCCGGGGCTTTCGTAGGGCTCGGCGTCATCGCCGTGACACGCGCCGCGCATAGGCACGCGCTTCTTCCATCCCGACTCGAAGGCAGACGCGATGTCGCTCACGCTCGTCAAACCCGCACAGCTCACGCCGCTCACCGGCCCGTCACAGGACGAGCGTGACGCACTGCTGGCGCTGGAGCGGACCGAGGCGAACCACGCTGCGGCACTGGCGCGTCTCGCCTGCCTGCAGCGCGTTGAGGCGCCACCGAGCCGACTGACGCCGCCGCTGAGTTTTCCGCTGACGGTCGCGGCCTGGAATCTCGAGCGCTGCTATGCGGTGGAAGCCTCGGCCGCCCTCCTCATGCGCGAGCGCGCGGACATTGCTCTGCTCTCGGAAGTCGACGACGGCATGGCCCGCACCGGCCAGCGCCACACCTCACGCGACATGGCCGCGGCACTCGGCATGGCGCACGCCTTTGGCGTCGAGTTCCTCGAGCTCGAACTGGGCGGTCCGACGGAACTCGAATTCTGCAAGGACGACTTCAACCTGCACGGCTTCCACGGCAATGCCGTGCTGGCCCGCGCGGCACTGCAGGCACCGGTAATGATTCGCCTTGAAGAGCATGGCCACTGGTTCAGCCCGGAGCGCCATGCGCATCGCATCGGCACCCGCTGTGCCATCGCTGGCACCGTGATGACCACAGACGGCCCGCTCTATATCGTCTCCGTCCATCTAGAGAACACGGCAGGTACCGACTACCGCGAGACTCAGATGCGCAATCTGCTCGATGCGGTCGATGCACTGACCGGCGACATGCCGGTGATCGTCGGCGGCGACTTCAACACCGGGCTCAGCACTGACGGTGATGTCGAGCAGGAGACGCTCTTCACGCATGCTTACGGCCGCGGCTACGAACGGCACGGTGGCCCGCTCGACCAGATGACGACGCGCAAAAGCCGCGTCAGTCGCTCCCCGTCACGGGCGTGGAAGCTCGACTGGTTCCTCACGCGCGGCGTCGAAGTTGCCGAAAGCCGCATCGTCCCCTCGGTGGCGCCGGACGGTGAAGTCCTGTCGGACCACGACATTGTCGTCGCCAAGGTCGCAGGCTTCCGCCGCTGATTGCGCGCCAGAAGCGGCAACACGGCACGTTTGCTGGAATGTAACCGGTTACTTGACTCTTCAATGTAACCGGTTACATTCCGCGTCACGTCCGCCCCTTCGGGGAGACGGAAGAAGCTCGGGTCAATGCCCGGGCACTCGGGAGGTATTCATGAAGAAAGTTCTCGCGCTCGCGACGCTCGCCGTCGCGTTCATGTCCGGCACGGCTATGGCCGAAAGCTACAAGATCGGTCTGTCGAACGGTTGGGTCGGCTCCGAGTGGCGCACCCAGATGATCGAAGAAGCGCAGGCCGCTGCTGCCGCCTGGAAGGATAAGGGCGTCGATATCGAGCTGGTCATCCAGAGCTCGGACGTCGATACCCAGGGCCAGATCGGCGCCGTCCGCAACATGATCAATGAAGGCGTCAACGCCATCATCATCAATCCGGGCAGCCCGACCGCCTTCGATCCGATCTTCGCGCAGGCCAAGGAAGCCGGCATCCTCGTCGTCGCCACCGACGCCGAAGTGTCCTCGCCCGACGCCATCTATGTCGGCATCGACCAGACCGACTACGGTCGCAAGGGCTGCGCCTGGCTCGCCGACACGCTTGGCGGCAAGGGCAATGTCGTGACCATCAACGGTGTCGCCGGCCACCCGGCCAACGAAATGCGCGCTGCCGGCTGCAACGAAGCCCTGGCCGCTTTCCCGGACATCAAGATCGTCAACGCCGCCAACGCCAACTGGGACCAGGCTCAGGGTCAGCAGACCATGCAGAACCTGCTCGCCACCTACCCGGACTTGAACGGCGTCTACGTGCAGGACGGCATGGCCGCCGGCGCATGGCGCGCCATTGAAGCGGCCGGCAAGACCGGTTCGATCGCCGCCACCGGCGAAGTTCGTAAGGACTTCCTCGATCTGTGGACCGCCGGCAAGTACAACTCGGCCGCTTCGGTGAACCCGCCGGGCGTAATGGCTTCGGCCCTCAACGTCGCCGTGCTCCGTCTGCAGGGCAAGGAATTCAAGGACGGCATCTTTGGTGGCGTCTACGGCAATGCCGTGTTCCTCGACATCCCGTTCATCGACAACGCGAACCTCGCCGATGCGGTGGCTGCCGCCGACGGCAAGCCGGGCCACTGGTCCGCGACCCAGGTTCTGTCGCCGGAAGACGCTCAGGCTCGCTTCTTCAAGTAAGCTGCCTATCGGGATCGGGCGCACAGCGTCCGATCCCCTCCCCTTTCCCCGATTTTCGCGCCTTCTGCCCTGCGCCCGGCTGTGTGCTGCCGGCGCCGACCGATTGCCTTATGCCGGCAGCCGGGCAAGATGTTGCGCCAGTTTCAAACCCGAGCGGACACCCATGACCCCCGTGCTCGAAGCCACCGGCATCCAGAAGCGCTTCGGCGCCGTGGTGGCGCTGTCGAACGGCAGCCTGACGGTGATGCCGGGCGAAATCCACGCGCTGCTCGGCGCCAATGGCAGCGGCAAGTCCACGCTCTGCAAAATCGTCGCCGGTACCGTGTCGCGCGATAGCGGCACGCTCCGCCTCAATGGCGTCGAAGCGGTGCTGCGCTCGCCGCGCGAAGCCGAAGCGCTTGGCGTCGCGCTGTTCTACCAGGAGCTGTCGCTGATCCCGCAGCTCTCCATCGCCGACAACATTTTCCTCGGCCGCGAGCGCACCGGCGGCACGGGCTTCATAGATGGCAGGCAATCGCGCGCCAACGCCGGGGCGCTGATCGCTCGTTTCGCCAAGGTGGCAGGCGCCGGCTTCACGTCCGATGCCCTCGTGTCGCGCCTGTCGCCCGACCAGCGCCAGCTCGTCGAGATCCTGAAGGTGCTGGCGCGCAAACCCAAGCTGATCATCTTCGACGAAGCGACTGCCGCGCTCGACCGCCGGCAGGTGGCCTTGTTCTTCGAGATTTTGCGCGAGCTGCAAGCCGAGGGCGTATCGACCATCTTCATTTCGCACCGCATGGACGAGATCTTCGAGATTTCCGACCGTATCACGGTGATGCGCAACGGCGCGTTCGTTTCGAGCTATGCCACCAAGGACACCGACCGCGATGCGGTGGTGCACGCCATGGTGGGCGAAGTCACCATCCATGACCGCGTCGAGCGCCCGGTCCGCGCCGCGAGCCCGACGCCGCGCCTAGTCGTCAAGAACGCCACCAGCCGCCGCCTTGCCGACGTCTCGCTGACGCTGCAGCCGGGCGAAATCCTCGGCCTCGGCGGTTTGCAGGGCCAGGGACAGTCAGCTTTGCTGCAGGGCCTGTTCGGGGCCATTCCTTTCCATTCAGCTGATGTTCAGCTAGACGGCAAAACTGTGGCCCTGAAGGCACCAGCCGCAGCCATCCGTGCCGGTCTTGCCTACGTCTCTGGCGACCGCGGCCGCGATGCCGCCCTGCATGGCCGCTCCATCTTCGAGAACATCGCTGCCGCGACCTTCGTGCGCGAGAAAATGACCTTCGTCTGGCCCCGTAACCTCAAGGCCCGCTTCGAAGAATCGGCCGCTGCACTCAACACCAAATATGCCGGCATGGAAGCGCCGATCGGCTCGCTGTCGGGCGGCAACCAGCAGAAGATCTTCATCGCCCGCTGGCTCGCAACCAATGCGCCGGTGCTGCTGCTCGACGACCCCACCAAGGGCATCGACCTCGCCGCCAAGGCCGACTTCTTCGCGCTGGTCCGCGAACTCGCCGACAAGGGCACCAGTATCATCTTCTACGCCTCGGAAGACGCCGAGCTGCTCTCGCTCTGTGACCGCATCCTCGTCTTCAACTCGGGCGCCGTTTCGGGCGAACTCAGCGGCGAGACGCTGACCAGCTTCCACCTTACCAACGCGGCCTATGGAGAAGTCGCATGACCGGCGTCGTGAAGCTTTTCCGAGACCGCATCTGGCTGGTGACGCTCGGCGCGCTGATCGCGCTCTTCGTCGTCAACTGGATCCTGCAGCCCAACCTCGTCAGCCCCGGCTCGCTGAAGTCGAACCTGACGCTGTTCCTGCCCGTCGTGCTGGTGGCCATCGGCCAGACCTATGTGGTGCTGGGCGGCGACATCGACCTTTCGGTCGGCTCGATCGTGGCGCTCGTCAATGTCGTGACCGTCACCGCCATTGCCGCGCTGGGCGGCGGACCGCTGGGCGTGATCGGCGGCATCGCCGTCGGCCTGCTCGTGGGCATCGCCTGCGGCCTCGTCAACGGCGTGCTGATCGCGCTGCTGCGTTTCCAGGCCATCGTCACCACCTTCGCGACCGCCATCATCTTCGGCGGCCTTGCGCTCTTCGTGCTGCCGACCGCCGGCCTGCCGGTGCCGTCCGAATACTGGCGAACCTATGGCGGCAGCCTGCTCGGCGTGCCCTTCGTCTACTGGATTTTCGCGCTCGCGCTGATCATCACCATCGTCATCGTCCGCCGGCCATTCTTCAAGCATCTCTCCGCCGTCGGCGGTCAGCGCGCGGCGGCGTTCCAGACAGGCCTCAAGGTGGGTCAGATCCGCATTCAGGCCTATGTGCTCTGCGGCCTCTTTGCCGCCTTCGCCAGCCTCTGCCTCACCGGCGAAACCGCGAGCGGCGACCCGCTGATGGGCCGCATGCTGGCGCTGTCGTCGATCTCGGCCGTGGTGCTGGGCGGCACGGCGCTCGCCGGCGGCTCGGGCAGCGCCTTCGGCTCCATCCTCGGCGCCCTCGTGCTCGGCATGATCGGCCAGGTGATCTTCTTTGCCGGCCTGCCCTTCGACTACCAGACCCTTATCCAGGGCCTCATCACGCTGCTGGCACTGGCCGGCGGCATTCTCGTGGCCCGGAGGTGACTGCGATGAACGCACGCGTCAAGACCATCCTCACCGATCCGCTGGTCCTCGCGACCCTCTCGATCTTCGTGCTGCTGTTTGCCGGTGAAGCGATCTCACCCGGCTTTGCCCGCGGCGACCAGATCGTCCGCCTGCTCGTCGTCTCGGCCATCCTCGGCCTTGTTGCTGCTGGCCAAGCGCTGGTGGTGATCGGCGGCCGCGAAGGCATCGACCTCTCGGTCGGCGCGCTGATCTCGCTGGGCGCCGTGCTCGCCGGCAACGCCATGTCGGGGCAGGACGGCAACATCGTCCAGGCGCTCGTCGTTGCCGGTGGCGTCACCTTCGTCATCGGCATCATCAACGGGCTGGGCGTGACGCTGCTGCGCATCCCACCCTTGGTCATGACGCTGGGCATGACCGGCGTGGTGCAGGGCGGGTTGATCGTGCTCTCGCGCGGGATCCCTTCGGGCAATGCCGCACCGGCCTTGATGGGCTTCGTCAACCGCCCGTTGATCCTTGGCCTCCCCGGCATTCTCTGGGTCTGGGCGCTGCTCGGCATCGCCATGTGGTTCCTGCTGCGCCGGACCCAGTTCGGCTATGCCATCTACGCCATGGGCTCGAACGAGCGCGCCGCAATCCTCACCGGCCTGCCGACCCGCTTCATCCGCACCCTGCTCTACGGCCTCTCCGGGCTCATCGCCGGCCTGACCGGCGTGGTGGTGATCGGCTACACCGGCAACAGCTTTGTCTCGGTCGGCGACCAATATGTGCTGCCCTCCGTGATCGCGGTGGTGATCGGCGGCATCTCGCTGGCCGGCGGCTCGGGCAACTATTTCGGCGCCATGCTGGGCGCCATCGCACTGACCCTGCTGCAAAGCGTACTCACCACGCTACAGCTCGAGTTCTGGGGCCGGCAGCTCATCTTCGGCGGCGTCCTGCTGCTGTTGATGCTGCTCTACGGCCGGACCAAGCAGCTCAGGGTCTAGCCAATGTCGACTCCCACGATCAGGCGTGTGGCGGAGCTTGCGGGCGTCTCCATCGCCACGGTGTCGCGCACCCTGGCGCAACCTGACAAGGTGACCGAGGCCACCCGCAACAAGGTGCTCGAAGCGGTGCGGGCCACTGGCTTCGTGCCCAACCGGCAGGCGGTGGATTTCCGCCGGCAGGCGACCGGCAATGTGGTGCTGCTGGTGCGCGACATCACCAACCCGTTCTACCTCGATATCTATCGCGGCATCGAGGAAGTGGCCTTCGCCAACGGCTATCGCGTGCTGATGGGCGACGCCCAGTATGACGACGCGCGCGTTGCCCGCTATGTCGAAATGGGCCGCAATCGCCAGGCCGACGGCGTCATCCTGATGACCGGCTGGCTGCCGGAGTCCATTCCCGAGGCCTCGCTGCCCAAGACGGTGATCGCCCTCGAACTGATCGACGGCAGCGCCCTGCCCTTCGTCGCCATCGACAATCGCGCCGCGGCGAAGGTTGCGGTGGAGCACCTAATTTCACTCGGCCATCGTCGCATCGTCCACATTACCGGCCCGATGCGCCTGACCATGTCGTCCGGGCGCCACGAGGGCTATCTCGATGCGCTGCGCGACGCCGGCCTCGACATTGATCCGGCGCTGACCCGCATCGGTGACTTCCATTTCGGCTCGGGCCAGCAGGCCATCGAGGCGCTGATCGCCGAGGGCGTGGACTTCAGCGCCGTGTTCTGCAGCAACGACGAAATGGCCGTTGGCGCCATCAACGCCTTGCGTGGCCATGGGCTCAAGGTGCCCGACGACGTCTCCATCACCGGCTTCGACGACATGGACTATGCGCTCTCCAGCGATCCGCCGCTGACAAGCATTCGTCAGCCCCGCCGCGAGATCGGCCGCCAGGCCATGCAGATGCTGGTGGACCTGCTTTCGGGCGAACCTCTCACCGAGCCGCGCGTCACCGCTGGCGTCGACCTCATCGTGCGCGGCAGCACGGCTCGCGCGCCTCAGAAATCAAAGAAAAAGGGACGGACGACCTCATGACCTTCACCCCGAAAAAGACTCTCCGCATCGGCTTTGTCGGCTCGGGCTTCATCGCCCACTTCCACCTGAAGTCGCTGCTGGGCGTCCGCAATGTCGAGGTGACCGGCGTCTACTCGCCCACCCCGGCCAAGCGCCAGAAGTTTGCCGATGCGGTCCACGAACTCGACCTCGGCACCTGCCGTGCCTATGACAGCCTCGAAGCGCTGCTGGCGGCCGACGATGTCGACGCGCTCTGGATCCTCTCCCCCAACCCGACGCGCCTCGCCACCATGCGGGTGATCGCCGAGGCGGTGAAGTCGGGCCGCTCGAAGGTCTTCGCAGTCGCCTGCGAGAAGCCGCTTGCCCGTACCCTCAAGGAAGCGCAGGAAATGCTGCAGCTCGTCGAGGATGCCGGCCTCAACCACGGCTACCTCGAAAACCAGCTGTTCTCGACAGCCGTGCTGCGGGGCAAGGAAATCATCTGGCGCCGCGCCGTGCCGGGCACCGGCCGCCCCTATCTGGCCCGCGCCGCCGAAGAACATTCCGGACCGCACGAGCCGTGGTTCTGGCAGGGGCAGGAACAGGGCGGCGGCGTGCTGCTCGACATGATGTGCCACTCGATCGAAGTCGGCCGCTTCATGCTCACCGAGCCCGGCGCGCCGCGCTCTTCGCTGAAGTTCAAGAACGCCACCGGCGCGGTCGCCGTGCTCAAATGGGCGCAGCCGAAATACGCTGCCGATCTCAGTAAGCGCATGGGCAGCGCGGTGGACTACACCAAGCGCCCGTCGGAGGACTTCGCTCGCGGCATGCTGACCTTCGAGGACGAAGCCGGCAATGAGGTGATCGTCGAAGCGACGACCTCCTGGGCCTATGTCGGCGCGGGCCTCCGCATCCAGCTCGAATTGCTGGGGCCGGAGTATGCGCTGGAGTTCTCCTCGCTCTCGACCCCGCTCAAGATTTTCATCTCGCGCGCCGTCAATGGTGGCGAAGGCGAGGATCTGGTCGAGAAGCAGAACGCCGAGACCGGCCTGATGCCCGTGCTCGAAGACGAAGCCGGCGTCTATGGCTATACCGATGAGAACCGCCACATGGTGGAAGCCTTCCGCAAGGGCGAAGCTCCGATGGAAACCTTCCATGACGGCGTCGCGGTCATCGAGATGCTGATGGCGCTCTACAAGTCGTCCGAGGAAGGCCGCACCGTCAGCGCCGACGAAGATTTGACCGATTACGTGCCCAAGGTGGCCCGCCGCTAGGCTTCACCCAATCGTCACAATCGGTTAGAGGGTGGGGGTGCAGAGCAAAGCCCCCGCCCTCCAGACCGTCGCCATTGTTCTCGCCTGGCTGGTGCTGATCGGGCTCGCCGCTGTAACGCTGGTCCCGATCGAATGGCGCCCCCATTCGGGGCTGTCCACGCAAGCCGAGCGCTTCCTGGCCTTCGCTATCGCCGGCCTTTTCCTCGCTCTCGCTTATCCGCGACGCCCGATCCTCATCACGCTCGCTATCGTGACGACCGCGCTCGGCCTCGAGCTCGCGCAATTCCTCGCCATCAACCGCCACCCCGGCGTACCGGACCTGATCGCCAAGCTGCTGGGCGGTGGCGCTGGACTGCTACTGGGCTGGGGCGTGCGCGCTGTGGTGATGTCGCTCAGGCGACGCTGATCGACAAAAATGCGTCCGCCCTGCTGAAGCGGGACGGACGCAATGCATTTGCAGACGATGTTCCCTGCCTCTCAATCACCGTCGGAGGCGACGGCGGAGAGAACCTGGCCACGGCCGCGCGCGCGAAGGATGATCGGCACGATCAGCGCAAGAGCCGCCAGCGACAGCAGCACGGCTGCGATCGGCGACGCGACCAGCGCTTCGACATGCCCCTGGCTGATGGCGAGGGCACGGCGCAGCTGCTGCTCAGCCATTGGCCCGAGGATAAGGCCGACAACGACCGGCGCGATCGGGAAGTGAAAGAGCCGCAGGCCATAACCGAGTAGGCCGAAGACCAGCAGCATGCCCAACTCGAACACCGACGGATTGGCGCCGATCGTGCCGAGTGTCGCGAACAGCAGGATGCCGGCATAGAGCCAGGGTTTGGGCACGGTCAGCAACTTCACCCAGAGCCCCACCAACGGCAGGTTGAGCACGATCAGCATGAAGTTCGCGATCAGCAGCGAGGCGATGAGGCCCCAGACGAGGTTCGGGTTCGAGGTGAACAGCAGTGGCCCCGGCTGCAGGCCATACTGCTGGAAGCCGGCCAGCATGATAGCAGCGGTAGCTGACGTCGGCAGGCCCAGCGTCAACAGCGGCACGAGCGTGCCGGCGGCCGACGCGTTGTTCGCCGCCTCCGGTCCGGCAACGCCTTCGATGGCGCCTTTGCCGAATTCTTCCGGGTGCTTGGAGAGCTTCTTCTCGGCCGCATAGGAGAAGAAGGTGCCGATCTCGGCGCCACCGGCCGGCATGGCGCCGATCGGGAAGCCGATGACCGTGCCGCGCAGCCAGGCCTTCCACGAGCGGGCCCAGTCCGACGCGGTCATCCACAGCGAACCACGGACCGGTTCGACCGTTTCCGGTGCCCGCTTGCCTTGGCCGGCGACATAGAGTGTCTCGCCGATGGCAAACATCGCGACCGCCAGCGTCGTAACTTCGACGCCATCGAGCAGGTCGGGAACGCCGAAGGACATCCGAGCCTGCCCGGTCTGCAGATCGATGCCGATGATGCCCAGCGTGAGCCCGATGAAGAGCGCCGTGAGACCGCGCAAAGCCGAGTCGCCAAAGGCAGCCGAAACGGTGACGAAGGCCAGCACCATCAGCGCAAAATACTCGCGCGGACCGAAGGCGAGGGCAAAACCCACGACCCAAGGCGCGAGGAAAGCGAGCGCGATCGTGGCAATGAGGCCGGCAATGAACGAACCGATGGCGGCAGTGGCGAGAGCAGGACCGCCCCGGCCCGCCTTGGCCATCTTGTTACCCTCGAGCGCGGTGACGATCGAGGCGCTCTCGCCCGGCGTGTTGAGCAGGATCGACGTAGTCGAACCGCCATACATGCCGCCATAGTAAATGCCGGCGAACATGATCAGCGAGCCGGCCGGATCGAGCTTGTAGGTGACCGGCAGCAGCAGCGCCACGGTGGTGGCCGGCCCGATGCCAGGCAGCACACCGACGGCAGTGCCGAGCGTCACGCCGACCAGCGCATAGAGTAGGTTGATCGGCTGGATCGCGATCGACAGCCCTTGGAGCAGCAGTGCGAAAGTGTCCATGACCTAGTTTCCTGCCACCGCGGCGGGTGGCGTGATGAGAGTGACGATCATGTGCTCCAGCGGGCCGGCCGGCAGCGTCAGCGCCAACAGGCGAGCGAACACGAACCAGACGGCGAGCGAAATCAGGAAGCCGGCCAGCAGCGCCACAGCGATGTTCACGCGGCCCATGCCGCGAGCCGTCATGGCAAAGAGGATCGCGGTCGCGATCGAAAACCCGGCATACTTGATGAGCACCATCTGCGCCACGAGGCCGCCGACGATCCACAGCACCGGAGCACGGTCCTGCTTCTCGCGTTCCGGGAAATCGTGGCGGTAGGCCGCAAATACCGTCCAGACGGCGAGGCCGGCGAGACAGAGCGCAATGACGTAGGGGATGGTCTGCGGGCCGACCTTGGCGTAGGCGCCGCCGGCGCCCAGCCGCGATGCGTCCCAGGCGACCAGGATGCCGAGCAGCAGCAGACCGCCGGCAATGACCAGCACCGCCCGATCAGGGCGGCGCTGGCTGGCTTTTGGGGCCGGTGCTTCGGTCATTCGACGAGGCCGATATCCTTGAGGATCGCGGTAGTGGCTTCGATGTCCTTGGCAAGTTGCGCCTTGAATTCGTCGCCGGCAAGCCAAGTGTTGATCCAGCCCTTGGTTTCGAGCGTCTTCTGCCAGGTGGCAGAGGTCGCCATCCTCTCGACGTCAGCGGTGATGGCGGCAACCTGCTCGGCCGAAAGACCCGGGCCGGCGGCAACCATGCGCCAGTTCATCACGGTGAGGTCCACGCCGCCTTCCTTGAAGGTCGGGCCATCGATGACAGCGACCTTTTCCGGGGCCGAGACGCCGATCACGCGCAGCGCACCAGCTTCGACCTGTGCCTGGAACTCACCATAGCCCGAAATGCCGACAGTGGTCTGGGCGCCGAGCACGGCGGCCAGCGCTTCACCGCCGCCCGAGAACGCCACGTAGTTGACGAGCTTGGGGTCGACGCCGACGGTCTTGGCGTAAAGACCGGCAGTGATGTGGTCGGTGCCGCCGGCAGAGCCGCCAGCCCAGGACACGGCGCCCGGATCGGCCTTCAGCTTGGCGGTCAGATCGGCCAGCGTCTTGATATCCGAGGCGGCCGGCACGACGATGACTTCGTACTCACCGGTGAGGCGCGCGATGGGCGTTACGGCGTCGAGGGTCACCGGGGACTTGTTGGTGAGAATGGCGCCGACCATGACGTAACCGCCGACGATCAGCTTGGTCGGGTCGCCATTGGCCTCCTGCGCGAACTGAGCAAGGCCGATGGTACCACCGGCGCCCGGCACGTTGACGACCTGCACATTGCCCGAAATGCCTTCGGCCGTGAGGGCCTCCTGCATCGAGCGGGCGGTCTGGTCCCAGCCGCCGCCCGGACCGGCCGGTGCCATGATCGAATAGTCGGCCGCCATCGCGGCCATCGGCAGGGCGAGCGCGCCCGCCAGGAAAGTGCTGGCGATAAGATGCTTCATAAGGGTCTCCTCCATCTGCGGGCAACGCCGCCTGAAATCTTCCGGGCTCGGCCGCAGGCAAGCGCGATCGCACCCGTTACGGGGCGACCAGGTGATTGCGGTGCGGGGTCCTCCCAGACTCCATCAACCGGAGTCGTTGCTCCGGTTGTGCTAACCAAGCACAACAAGCTGACGCCAACCTGTCAGCGGCTATTGGATCAGTGCATCGTTCCAGCGCCGGATCAGCCGCGCCCGCTTGACCTGGTCCAGATAGACCATGAGACCGGGGCTGACCGGCGTCGGCCGCAACTGGTTGCCGAGCGCCTGTTGCATCGAGTTGGCAGTGTTGGCGCCAGAGACCAGCGGATTGAGGGCCGCAATCTGCAACTGTTCGGCCATGATGGTCTGGCCTTCCTGCGACATGAAGAACTCGAGGAAGGCCCGGCCGAGTTCGGGATTGGCCGCTGCAGTCGGCACAAGGCCGATCCGCGACGTGACGATGGTATAGTCCTTGGGAAGGATGATACCGAGATCGGGGTTCCGCGCTGCCGCCTCGGCGGCGTACGAACCCAGGATGTTGTAGCCGAAAATGTACTGACCGCTGGCCACGCGGTCGACGATGGCCGAGGTCGTCGAATAGAGCTTCACGCCTGCCGCGCCCATCGCATCGACCAGCGTCCAGAGGTCGGAATACTGCTCCTGATCGCGGGAGAAGAACATGAAGCCCACGCCCGAGCGCTCGATGTCGTAGGTACCGATGCGGCCGTAGACCTTGTCGGCGTTGTCGCGAAGAAATGCGACGAGCTCAGCGCGTGTGGCCGGCGGCGTCATGCCGACAAAGCTCGGTTTGTGATAGATGAACACCGCCGGTTCGTAGGTCAGTGCATAGGCGGTATTGCGCCAGTTGGCCCATTTCGGCCACTGCCCGGACAGGGCCACCGGACTTTCCCGGGCATAGCCGTCATTGGCCAGTTTGACCTGCAGATCCATGGAGGAGGAAAAGGCAAAGTCGGCGGTGCGTTTGCCGCTGTCGGTCTCGGAGACTACCCGATCGTAGATATCGACTGTCTGCAGGTCCTCGTAGGACACTGCGACATCGGGATAGCGGGCCTGGAACGCCTGGATCATCGGCCGCGCCAGCGGCTCGTCGAGAGAGGAATAGACCGTCAGCACCGGCGCATCGGTCGACTTGTCCCCCGCGGCGTAAAAGCTCGAACCGGCCTGAGCCGGCATGCAGAGGGCTAGGAGCAGAAGAGCGACATAGCGGTACATGGGCCCTTAGCATCACCTTGATCGGCCGCGGTTTCAAGACAGCCTCTTTGACTGCCGCAACGGCACACCCTACCCTCGCCATGGGAGGACCATGTGCGTATTCTGGTGGTTGAGGACAATCGGACGCTCGCGAGCGGACTGGCGGCGGTGCTGCGCGACGACGGCTTTGCGGTCGATCTGGTCCACGATGGCGCCTCGGCGCTAGCGGCCGTGAGCGCCGAAGCCTTCGACCTGGTCGTGCTGGACCTCAGCCTCCCCGAGGTCGATGGTCTCGACGTGCTGCGTGGCATCCGGTCGGCCGGCAAGGAAACCGCGGTGCTGATCCTTACCGCTCGCGGCGCACTCGATGAACGGATCAAGGGCCTCGACCTCGGCGCCGACGACTACATGACCAAGCCGTTCGAAGTCCCCGAGCTGGAAGCGCGGGTGCGCGTGCTGCTGCGCCGCCAGGGCGGGTTGCGGTCGAGCAGCATCACGTTCCATTCGCTGAGCCTCGACACCGCAACGCGCACCCTTTCAGCCGAGGGCATGCTGCTCGAAGTCCCGGCGCGCGAACTGAGCCTGATGGAAACGCTGATGCGCCGCACCGGCAAGGTGGTGTCCAAGCAGGCCATCATCGAATCCCTCGCCAGTTTCGAGGACGACCTCAGCGAAAACGCCATCGAGCAGTACATCTCGCGCCTGAGGAAGCGGCTGGCGCCGCACCACATGACCATCCGCACCGCCCGGGGTCTCGGCTATTATCTCGACAAGGCCGACGAGTGAGCGCACGCACCTATTCGCTGCGCCGCCGCCTGCTCGTCGGCCTCTTCGCGGCCCTGCTGCTGATTGGCGCCGTCGCGCTCGCGGATACCTGGGGCGAGGCCGTCAACACCTCGAATACCGCATCGGATAGGGTCTTGGCCGGCTCCGTGCTTGCCATTGCCGAGCGGGTTATCGTCACCGATGCCGGCAATCTCGAGGTCGATGTGCCCTATGTCGCGCTCGAAATGCTCACCTCGGCCGCCCAGGACCGCGTGTTCTATCGCGTCGACGGCCCGGACGGCTTCATCACCGGCTATCAGAACCTGCCGACAGCTGCTGCCGCTGGCGACCTGCGGTTCTACGACGCGTCCTTCCGCGGCGAGGCGATACGGGTCGCGCTGCTAGGCCGATCAGCCTCGTCCGGGGTCAAGGCGATCCCGTTCACCGTCACGGTGGCGGAAACCACGATCGCCCGCGGCCAGCTGGCCGGTACCCTGCTGCTGCGCTCTGCGGCCCGGCTGGCCATCCTGATCGCCGCCGCGGCATTGATGCTCTGGATCGCCGTTACGCTGGCACTGCGACCGCTCAACCGCCTCAGCACCGCCATCACGCGCCGCAGCCCCGAAGATCTGGAACCGATCGACTCGAACGTGCCCAATGAGGTGCGACACCTAGTCGATGCGATGAACTCGTTCATGGACCGGCTCGGCGTCGCTATCGAGGCCCTCCGCCACTTTACCGGCAACGCCAGCCACCAGTTGCGGACACCTCTTACCATCATCCGCACTCAGCTCGCGCTGGCCCGACGGCACGCGACGGAGACGGATCGGGACACCGCGCTCGAGACGGCAGACGCTGGCGTGGTGCAGGCCGAGCGCATTCTGGCGCAGATGCTGGTTCTGGCGCAGATTGATCAGGCGGCGTCGGACCGGCTGAAGTCAGGCACCGCCGATCTCGCCAGCATCGCCCGCGACGAGACCATGGAACACGTGCTGTCCGCCCGCGCCGCCGGTATCGACCTCGGCTTCGACGGCGCCGCCACGGCCCCCGTCATCGGCGACCCGATCCTACTGCGCGAGCTGGTCCGAAACCTCATCCACAACACCATTGCCTATGCGGGTCCTGGCGCCGAAGCGACCGTGCGGGTCAGTATCGGGGCCGCCACGCTGCTCGACGTGTCCGACACCGGCCGCGGCGTGCCCTCGGACAAGCTGGCCACGCTGAGCCGGCGCTTCGAGCGAGGCGTTCAGACCGGCCACGGCGCGGGCCTGGGCCTCGCCATCGTCGAGGAGATCGCCTCTCTCTTCGGCGGTACTCTCACCATCTCCTCCCCGGCCGCCGGCGGCTTCTCCGCCGTGGTGACGCTCCAGAGCATCGACGCCGCTTAGGCGGGACACTTGTCGTCGATCCAGTCCTCAGCCGCCGGCTCCCTTCCGCAGCGACCGAACGCCTTCCCAGGCCAGCAAGGCCACGGCTGCCCAGATGGCGCTGTAGGTCAGCCATTGCAGCCCCTCGATCCGCTCACCCAGCAGGATCGCCACCAGCACCAGCAGGATCGGCTCGACATAAGACAGTAGTCCGAACAGCGCCAGGCTGAGGCGCTGGCTGGCGGTGATCATCAGCCCGAGTGCTGCCGCACTGATCGCGCCCAGGCCCAGAACGAGCGCGAACGTCCCGCTATCGGCGATCGCCGCTCCGGGTATCGTCGCGATGAAATAGAGGCCCACGGGCGTCGCCAGCGCCATATCCACGAGCATGCCGCCCTGGCTGTCGGTGCGCAGGCGGCGTCGCAGCATGTAGTAGACCGGATAGGCCAGGCAGACCACGAAAGCCGGCCAGGACACCGACCGCGCCAGCGCCAGTTCGCACACCACACCGACTGCAGCCAGCGCACAGGCGATCGTCTGCAATCGCGTGATCGGTTCGCGGAACACCAGCCGGCTGGTCGCCACCAGCGTCAGCGGCAGCAGGAAGTAGCCCAACGACACGTCGAGTGCGTAACCATTCACCGGTGCCCACATGAACAGCCACAACTGTACGTTGAGTAAGGCGGCCGAGGCTGGCAGCGCCACCCAGAGCAGCGGCTCCCTCGCAACGCGACGTACGATATCCGCCACCTGCCCACATTGCCGCGACGCCACGAGGAAAAGAGCCGCGAACGGCACCGTCAGCAGAATACGCCAGCCGAAGATCTGCTCGCCAGCCATCAGCTGCAGCAGCGTCGCATAGTAGTAGAGCACTGCAAACAGCGCCGACGCCCCCAGCGAATAGGCGACGCCGAGGCTCTGGGCAGAATTGGGAGACGTCATGACTTCGCCTGTGCGGACCGTGTGGGCCCGCACCTAACGCAATTGCCTGTGGCTGTCAGCGACGGAATTGATGGTAGCGGAGGATGCCCCAACACTTCCCATGACCCACAAGTGATATCAACGCGGTGGCCCTAATGGGGCAACGGCCAATGCCCATGCCGCCCACAGATGGTCGGCGGTGCATACGGCCTGCTTCTGCTATGCCACGAGCGGACAATAGCCACGCCGAATTTGGCTGGGCCGAAGCCGTCTCGTTTGACCGAACTAGACACGCTTGCTGGTGAGCACTTCGAAGGTGCTGTTGATGGTAGCGACGGAGCGTTCGTAGTCGGCGAGTGACAGGCAGGCGATGAGCGCGTCGACGATGGCCAGTTGCGCGATGCGGCTGGTCATCGCCTCTGTGCGGAACTGGGTTTCGCGCGCCAGCGTGTTGAGCACGATATCGGTGTGCGCCAGCAGCGGTGACTTACCGAAATTGGTGATGGCGATGGTGGTGGCACCGGCCTGCTTAGCGAGGCGAGTGGCGTCGAGCGTCTCCACGGTGCTGCCCGAATGCGAGATGGTCAGCACGGCGACATCTGGTGCGGCCAGCGATGCAGTAATGGCCTGTACATGACTGTCGACGCTCGCGCGGGAAACGAGGCCGATGCGCAGGAAGCGATAATTGGCGTCCTCGGCGATGGGCGCGGCGCTGCCAATGCCGAACACTTCGATGCGCTTGGCTGCCCTGATCGCCGCAACTGCGCGTTCGAGATCGGGTATGCGCAGGGCCTGCTCGGTGTCCTGCAAGGCCTGCAGCCCCGAGCGGAAGATCTTAGAGACGATGGCGGCGGTGGTGTCGCCCTGTGCGAGATCCTCATGGATGAACTGGATCGGTTGCACCAGTTCGCGGGCTAGCGCGAGCTTGACCTCCTGGAAACCGCGCGCGCCCAGCATCTGGCAGAAGCCGATGACGCTGCCTTCGCTGGCCGCCGCGCCTTCGGCCACTTCGGTCACCGACATATGCACCACGTCCTGTGCATTACTGGAGACGAATTCGGCGATGCGGCGGGCGGTTGGCGGCAGCGTCGGCCTGATCGTCTCGATCCGGGCAAGGACGCCGCTAAGTGAAGGTTCTGGCCGGTTCATGAGCTGGTGCTACACCGCGATCTGCAGGTCGTGCTCGAAGGCATGCCGGATTTGACCGTTCCGCACCAGCAGGAAACGCATGCCGAGCCGTCGCGCGCCGGCGCCGTCGGTCTCGGGATTGTCGCCGATCATGAGGGCATCGCGCGGTGAAATGCCCAGCCTGACGCAGGCGAGTTCGAACAGCAGCGGCTCGGGCTTGCCGATGGTGTCGTACGCCTCGACGCCGGCGGCCGCGATGACGGCAGCCGCCAAGGCGCCGGCTTCGGGCACTGGCTCGCGTCGTGGTCCGGGATGGCTGCGATCGGGGCAGGCGACGACAAGCTTTGCGCCGCGCTGCAGCGCTTCGGCCGCCTTGGCGAGCTTGGTGTAATTGAAATGCCGGTCGCGCATGACGACGACATAGTCGACCTCGACATCGCGCACCGGATGGAGCCCCAGCGCGCGTGCGTAGGCCGCCAGCGTGACGCTGCCCAGCAGCAGGATGCGTGTTCCCGGCGAGCGGTGCGCAACGTGCTCCAGCGCCGCCGTTCCTGCCAGCACGATTCGCTCTGGCGCGATCACGAGCCCCACCTGCTTGAGCTGTCGAGACAATTGCGCCGGTGTGTGTTCGCTATTGTTGGACACCAGCATGAAACGGTCCCCGACAAGATCGAGCAGCCAGCGGGCATCCGGCAGGACGGTGCTGCCACTGACCAGCGTTCCATCCAAGTCGAGCAGAAAGCCGGCGGCATCAGCAAGCAAGGCAGACAAATCACCCTCCATCGATCGGTTGAGACGTATTGAGGAAAGCTCAATATGTCAAATCTGCATAATTGAGGAATGTTCACCAGACTGTCATGGAGCCGCGCTAGGCCTCTGCCATCGAACCCGCCGGAGGCCCTCATGAAGATCGCGATCGTCACCGATATCCATCACGGCCCGCTCTCGCACACCAAGAAGGAAGGCTGGGACGGCCTTGCCGCACTGGGCGACTTCCTTGCCTGGGCTGAAGCCGATGGAGCCGACCTCGTCCTCGACCTTGGCGACCACATCTCCGACACGAGCCGCGAGGCCGACCTCGGCACGATGGGCGAAGTCGTCGCCACGTTCGAGCGCAGCGCCCTGCCTCGCGTCCACGTGCTGGGCAACCACGATGTCGCGAACCTCTCGGTCGCCGACAACGAGCAGGTATTCGGCACTTCGATGCAGAGCCGTGTGATCGACCTGGGCGAGTTCCGGCTGATCGCCTGGCAGCCCGACGTCAAGATCATCTGGCCCGAAGGCTTCTCGGCAACCGACGACCACCTCAACTGGCTGGTCGAAGCGCTGATGGAGGACGAGCGCCCCGCGATCGTCGCCACCCATGTGCCGGTGTCCGGTCACTCGCAGGTGGGCAACTACTACTTCGAGAACAACGCACAGTTCTCGACCTATCCCGATCATGCCCGCATCCGCGCCGCTGTCGAGCAGACCGGCCGCGTCGCTGCATGGCTCTCAGGCCATGTGCACTGGAACACCGTGACCACGATCCGCGGCATTCGTCACATCACCATCCAGTCGCTGAGCGAGCGCTTCACCACCATGCCCGAACCTGCGGGTGCCTATGCGATGCTCGAGATTGCCAATGGCCAGCTCGATCTCGTGGTGCATGGCGAGGATCCGTTCGCCGCCCGCATGCCGTTCCGCGCCTCGGGCCAGCGACCGTGGATGCAGCCGACGGGGGTTTTCAGCGCGCGCCGCGCCAATGCGCTGCCGGAGGCCGAAGATGCTTGATTACCTCGGCAAGCGCGCCTTCGGCGGCATCATCACCATCATCGTGGTCGTCACGGCGGTGTTCTTTGCCACCCGCCTTTCGGGCAACGCTGTCGAGTTCATGCTGCCACCAGGGTCAGACCCGGAGGTGCAGGCGGCGCTGGCCCAGCACTACGGGCTCGACCAGTCGATGCTCGTCCAGTTCGGCAAGTACATCCAGGGCATGTTCGCCGGTGACTTCGGGATCAGCCTCAACGAACGCCGCTCGGTGGTGAACATCTATGCCGAGCGCCTGCCCAACACGCTGATGCTGTTCGGCTATGCGCTGGCGCTTTCGGTCGCTCTGGGCGTGCCATTGGGGATCGCCGCGGCGCTCAACCGCCGCAATCCG
>VFQQ010002582.1_pt1 | contig 19820 bp, 18 predicted proteins | sample 3512341 | NCBI WGS metagenome assembly VFQQ01 (sample SAMN10412373, study PRJNA504923) | tailings metagenome | isolation source: Relicate 2 Philex TSF1 revegetated site | place: Philippines: Tuba, Benguet | collected 2017-08-29 | reverse complement strand
AGATTCTCGTAGCCGCGCTCGTGGAAAGCCTTGCGCAGGCTGTCAGCGAGCGTGTCCCGCAACGCCATCGGTACTTAGTCCTTGTTGCTCAGGGCCGCCATGCCGACAGCCCCCACGCCCCCGGCGCAGACCCTATCGGCTGAGCAACGGCCTGAAAATGACGAAAATGCCATTTGCCCAACTGAAGCGGCTTCCGTTGCCGAATTGTGATAGGATCGGGGAGAACGAGCCGGAGGACCGTCGATTGTCCGATACTGTGACCACGCCGCGCACCAGAACGCGCACCAAAGTGGCCCGGCCGCCGCTGTTCAAGGTCATCCTGCTCAACGACGACTTCACCCCGCGCCAGTTCGTGGTGCGTGTGCTCAAGGCCGAATTTCGGATGGGCGAGGGGGAGGCCGACCGCGTCATGCTGACCGCCCACCAGAAGGGCTCCTGCGTCGTCGCGGTATTCACCCGCGAGATTGCCGAGTCCAAGTCGGCCCGCGCCACGGAGATGGCCCGCAACGAAGGCTATCCGCTACTTTTTACCACAGAGCCGGAAGAGTAACGCCTAACATTTGTTGTACCCCGGCCCGGTCGATCCGTGGAGAGATCGTCCCTGCGTCCGGCAGCCGAGCTGCCGATTGTCAGGGGGCAAGGTGCAAGGTCAGGGTTCGCCGCCGGTGGCTCTCGTCGTCGATGATGAGTTTCTCATCGCCGTCGAGCTCGAAGCTATTCTGACGGGCGGTGGCTACCGGGTGGTGAGCGCTGTCAGCGTCGCCGAGGCCCGCCACCTCGTGTCGCAGCGACCGGTCGATGTCGCTGTCCTCGACTTCCGCATGGGTGCCGGCGCGGCCGATTTTGCACGCGAGCTTCAGGCGAGCGGTACTCCGATGCTCTTTTGCACCGGCTCCAGCACCGAAGAGGTCCACGCCGTCTTTCCCGCCGCCACCGTACTGGCCAAGCCGTTCTCCGGCGGCGATCTTCTGGCGCAGGTGGCCGCGGTGATGGGCCGCTAGCGCGGCTCCTTGTCCAGATGCAGGTAGAGCGGGTCGAACTGCGCCAGCTCGGCCAGTCCCGCCCAGTTGAGCATTCGGATTTCCTGCGCCTGCCACTGGATCAACCCGCGCGCCCGCAATTCCTGGATCACGCGGTTGGTGTGCACTGTCGAAAGCCCCAGCGTATCGCCGAGATCCTGCTGGGTGATCGGCACCGTCAGGCTCGACCCCACCTGCCCGCTGTCGAAGGTCAGGCGGGTGAAGAGTTCGCACAGCAGGTGCGCGGTGCGGTTGAGCGCCGGATAGGCACCCATGGTGACCAGCCACTGTCGGTGGATCGAGGCGTCGATCAGCGTCAGCAGCCAGAGCAGACGCGCCAGGTGCGGCAGTCGCTCGGTGATCCGCTCCAGTCCCTCATGCGGCGCATAGGCCACGATGATCGGCGACAGCGCGCCCACCGAGTGATCCATCTGCTTGATCAGGAAGCTGTGCAGGTCGACGAAGTCGCCGGGGACATGGATCGCGGTGATCTGCCGCTTGCCGTTTTCCAGATTGCGATAGCGGCAGGTCAGGCCCGACAACACCAGAGTACTGCGGCCCGGCCGCTCGCCTTCGCGCACGATATCTGCGCCGGCCGGAAGCGACTTCACCTCGGTCATCACTTCGGTCAGTGCGCGGCGTTCTTCATCACTCACGGTATCCCGCAAGGCCAGCCGCCGGAACAGCGGTTCCAGTCCCGGCGAAAGCGTCGGTGTCATCGTCTCATATGCCCCTGTTGCGGCTCTGCCGCACTAGAATCGCTATCGTCTGCGCGCGTCCGCGTCCATCTCATTTGCTATCCTGTCAGCTTGCCCGGAACATGGCGACTATGGTCCAAGGGGGCATGATTGCGATGGATTCGATGCAGATGGACCTGCTGGCGCAGCCGCGCGAGCCGCTCGAAGTACTGCACGATGTCTTCGGCCACGCGGGCTTTCGCGGCCAGCAGGAAGCGGTCGTGCGTCATGTCACGGCCGGCGGCGATGCCGTGGTGCTGTTCCCCACCGGCGCCGGCAAGTCGATCTGCTACCAGGTGCCGGCATTATGTCGCACCGGTGTCGCCGTCGTGGTGTCGCCGCTGATCGCCCTGATGCGCGATCAGGTCGAGGCGCTGCGTCAGGCCGGCGTCGAGGCCGCGGCCCTCAATTCCTCGCTGTCGCCGGACGAAGCCCGCCGGGTGCGTGACCAGCTGCGCGCCGGCGCGCTGAAGCTGCTCTACGTCGCGCCCGAGCGCCTGACCACGGCCGGCTTCCAGCACATGCTCGACGGCGTGCCGATCAGCCTCTTTGCCATCGACGAGGCCCATTGCGTCAGCCAGTGGGGCCACGACTTCCGCCCCGAATATCGCGAGCTGTCCTCGATCGCCGCCAACTTCCCCGGCGTGCCGCGCATCGCACTGACCGCGACCGCCGATCCGGTGACCCGCGCCGACATCATCGAACGCCTGGCGCTCAAGGAAGCCGAGGTCTTCGAGACCAGCTTCGACCGGCCCAACATCTCCTATGCCATCGTCGAGCGCGATAAGCCGCGCGATCAGCTGCTGGAGTTTTTGAAGAAGCACAAGGGCGAGAGCGGCATCGTCTATTGCCTCAGCCGCAAGAAGGTCGAAGAGATCGCCGGCTGGCTCGACGGCAAGGGCATCCGGGCGCTGCCCTATCATGCCGGGATGAGCGCCACGGAACGCTCCGCCAACCAGGATGCTTTCCTGACGGAGGAGAGCCTCTGCCTCGTCGCCACGGTCGCCTTCGGCATGGGCATCGACAAGCCCGACGTCCGCTATGTCGCTCACCTCGATATGCCGGCCTCCGTCGAGGCCTACTACCAGGAGACCGGCCGCGCCGGTCGCGACGGCCAGCCTGCCGAAGCCTGGATGTGCTACGGCATGGCAGATGTCGTGCTGCGCCGGCGCATGATCGACGAGGGCAATGCGCCCGACGAGATCAAGCGCGTCGAGCACGCCAAGCTCACCGCCCTTCTCGGCATCTGCGAAACCGCCGACTGTCGCCGCAAGGCGCTGCTCGCCCATTTCGGCGAAGGCCATGACGGCAATTGCGGCAACTGCGACACCTGCGTTTCCCCGGTGGCGACCTGGGACGGGACCGAGGCTGCCGTGAAGGCGCTCGCCGCCGTCTACCGCACCGGGCAGCGCTTCGGCGCGCAGCACGTCATCGACGTGCTGATGGGCCATTCCACCGAACGCACGCAGCGCTTCGGCCACGACAGCCAGCCGGTGTTCGGCGCCGGCAAGGATCTCGAGCCACGCGTCTGGCAATCGGTGATCCGCCAGCTCACGGCCGCCGGCTACATCTTCGTCGACCACGAAGCGCACGGAGCGCTGAAGCTCTCGGCCGAAGCCGGACCGGTGTTCAAGCGCGAGCGCACCATCACGCTGCGGCGCGATCGCCCGAAGCGTTCGTCCGAGGTGCGTCGCTCGTTGCAGCGCGCCGTCGAACTCCCCGAGGAAGCGCGCGGCCTGTTCGAGGCCCTTCGTGCCGAACGTGCACGCCTCGCCAAGGATCAGGGCGTACCGCCCTATGTGGTGTTCCAGGATGTGTCGCTGCGCGCCATGGCGATGGAACGGCCCCGAACCCTCGACCATATGATTGGCATGCCCGGCGTCGGCCAGGCCAAGCTCGAACGCTATGGCGCCATCTTCCTCAAGATCATCCGCGACCACGTCTGACCACACTGATGCACCGGCCGGGCTCTCGCCTCCGCGGGGATGACACCGAGTATGAGGTGGGAATGGGGTGACTGCCAAAGCCTCGATGTCATCCCTGCGAAAGCAGGGACCCACTCATCAGTTCGAGTGGAAGTGAGATGGGTCCCGGGTCAGGCCCGGGATGACAACTGGTGGTGACCGGCACTTGATCTGATCCGCCCCAGCGCGGTGAACAGGACCGCCCGGAGGATCAGCTCACTTCCTTGAGCAGGTCGAGCAAGGAGCCGTCGAAGTCGGCGACCTCCTCGACCTTCTTGGCGGCGACGGCGACGCCGAATTCGTGCCAGCCGATCAGCATGACGAGACCGCCGACCTGCTCGTCGGAGGCCATCCAGCGGGTGAGCACCGTCTGGCAGTCCATCTTGGCGCCGGTCGACGGGTTGATGAAGTTTCGCCGCGTGCGGATCACGTCGCCGGCGAGCGCCCGCTCGTTCTCCTCGCGCAGTGCCGGCGGCATGCCCGGGAAGAGGTCGTAGATTTTCTTGCCGACGGCATCGGCGCGGTCGACCAGCTTGTGGCACTTGAGCCAGTAGTTCGAACACTCGAGCAGATGCAGGCTCTCGTCGTAGATGGCGATCGGCGCCGGCATGGCACTGACGATGTCCTGCAGCAGCCGGTTGCGGCTGATCGAGAAGGCCTCGCGCCGCGTCTCCCGGGTGACGTCGCGTGTCAGTCCGAAAAGTTCAGTGACACGTCCGTCGCGGATGCGGAGATCGCCGATGCTCTCGATCACGCGCTCTTCGCCATCGGGCGTGCGGACCCGCAGCACATAGTGAAAGCCCTGCGTGCCCTGCAGCGCGGCGGCAATCATCTGCAGCAGCCGGCCGCGATCGTCGGGATGGTGGAGGTCGACCAGGAACTCGAGCGGCGCCGGCTCCTCCGAGAACGGCACGCCGAAGATTTCGCAGACCTTCGCCGAGAGATAGACTTCCCCGGGGAAGACCACTTTCCACTGCCCATAGCCATACTGGTCTACCAGCAACGTACTGACCGCGTCAGTATCGACCAGCGAGGTTTCTGGCTCGGTCAGCGCCGTTGTCGGGCGGCTGGCGTGAACGAGCTGTTTGGCAAATATTGGCATGGATCGGGAAAGCCGGACTTCTTTGACGCCAGAGTGGCCCGCTTCGGTTAACAAGCCCTCCATCGTGGGGCCATTGTCGGTCACGAATCAGCGGTTCGCCTGCCGGGCGTCCACGGAACGGATCGAATTTCGTTCCGCATCCGCCGTCGGCAGCGCCGGGAACGGCTGCCGGAAACAAAAAACGGCCGCCCGAGGGCGGCCGCTGCAGTCACAGTGAGACGATTATTTCGCCTTGCGGCCCAGGCCATTGTCCTTGGCCAGACGCGAGCGGGTCTCCGAATAGTTCGGGGCAACCATCGGGTAGTCTGCCGGCAGGCCCCACTTTTCGCGATACTGTTCTGGGGAAAGGTCGTAATGCGTGCGCAGATGGCGCTTCAGCGACTTGAACTTCTTTCCGTCTTCAAGGCAGATCAGATAATCGGGCGCGATGGACTTGCGAACCGGAACGGCCGGCTTCAGCTCCACCGGGGTGGATGCCACGCCATTACTCTTCAGGCTCCTGAGGGCGTTATGTACATCCGCAATAAGCTTGGGCAGATCTGCCACGCTCAGCGCGTTATGTCCGACATAGGCGGAGACAATGTCCGCACTCAAGCCCACCAGTTCATGATCGGTCGCGTTGCTGGCGCCCGAAAGAGGTCCGTTCGACCCAGTCTGCATTGCCAAAGTAAAGCCCGTCCTTCTCTTTTTGCTTCGACTGCCGCTTGAGTCCCAGCTCTGCGCACAGTCGCGTTTCCTGACATTTCGGAGGCTCGAAGGACTTGATCGCGTTATGCGATTGTCCAGAAAAGCGGCCATCCGTTATGTGCCCGTTATGTGTTCTGGGATTTTTCCTTTACTTAGTCAAGCGCACTCCTTCTATTGTCTAGAAAAGTGATTTGCAGAGTTCGTTGATCCGATGCGGGACACGCCCATGTTGGAGCTTCTGGGGATTCCCCAGTTGCGCCTCCCTGACGGCAGCACAGTCGAATTACGCCAGAAAGCCTTTGCTCTGGCGGCTCTTCTGCACATCGAGTACCGGGGTCGTGCACGTCGCCAGGCGGTCGCCGACAGGCTCTGGGAGACGGCCAGCGGGTCCCAGGCGAGCACCAATCTTCGCCAAGTTTTACTAAATACAAGGTCGGCCGAAGCCCGCTATGGTTTCGAACTGTTCGAGGCCGACGCCACCTACATCTCGCTGGGTCATTCCGTGCGGATGGATCTGGTCGAGATCCAGCGTATTCGCGGTGTCACCGACGCCAATGAGTTCCTGCGCCTGCTCGGCCTCTATCGGGGCGGCCTGCTCGACGGCCTGACCGGCTCGGCCGAGGAACTGGGACGCTGGATCGAGACCGAGCGGACCCGCATCGAGAACCAGTTCGTGGCCTCGGCCACCGGTACGGCGCTCCGCATCGGCGGCCCGGCGGCCGACCAGGCGCTTGCGCGCCTCGCCGAGATCCAGCCCTTCTCCGACCATGTCTGCCAGGCGCAGATGCGGCTGGCGCGTCTTGCGGGTGACGAACACACCGTGGGCGCCATCTATGCGGCGTTCCGCAGCCGGCTCTGGAAGACGCTGCATGTCGAACCGGAGCCCGAGACCAGCGCACTGCTCAACCCGCCGCCGATCGTCCCGGCGGTGATCGCCAATCGCACCCCGCCGGTGGAGCAGCGCGCATCGCTGCTGGCCGAGAGCGCCCGGGTGCCGCGCATCGTGCTGCTGCCGCCGCTGCAGGAGTTCGGCAAGTCCGATACCCCCAAGCATATCGCTCCGGCGCTGATCGAGGACGTCACCATCAGTCTCTGCCGGCTGCGCTCGCTGACGGTGATCGCACCGCATTCGGCCTGGCAGTTCGATCCGTTCTCGGCCATCGACGAAATTCGCTCGCACCAGATCGATTATGCGGTCGAGAGCCGCGTCGCCATCGATCGCGCCGCCGAGGCCACCGGGCAGCTCGGTCTCGCCGTGCGCCTCATCCGCACGGCCGGCCGCGAGATCGTCTGGACCGACAAGTTCCGCTTCGCCGTGGCTGACGCGCCGGCGCGCTATCAAGACCTCGTCAACGGCATTGCCGGCAGCCTTGCCGACAGGGTCGAAGCCGCAGAGCTCGCGGCCGAACGCACCAGCCGCGATCCCACCGCCTATTCGCATTATCTCGCCGGGCGGCAGGACCTCCGCACCTTCGATCTTCCCCGCGTCCGCAAGGCCCGGAAGTCGTTTCGCGTCTCGTCGGAACTGTCGCCCGAACTGGCCATGGCCGAGCACTCGATGGCGCGCAGCTACGTGGTCGAATGGGTGCTGCGCTCGGGCGCCGACAACACCCTGCTCGACAAGGCCAAGCTGCATGCCGAGCGGGCCATTTCGCTCGACCCGTTCGACGGCAACGGCTACCGCGAGCTCGGCCGCGCCGCGCTCTTTGTCGGCGATCTCGACGAGAGCCTGCGGCAGTTCTCGCAGGCCGAGCGCTATGCGCCCAATCATGCCGACGTGCTGGCCGACTATGCCGACACGCTGGCCCATAATTCCGACTTCGAGGCGGCCCGCTCCAGGATGGAAGCGGCGCTGCTCCTCAATCCCATTCCGCCGGACGAATATTGGTGGACCCTGGGAGGCATTCACTACTTCGAGGGCCAGTGGCAGGACGCCATTTCCGCCCTCCAGCGCATGAAGAACCAGGAGCCGGCGCTGCGGCTCATGGCGGCCGCGGCCGCCATGGCAGAGGACAAGGAACAGGCCCGCCAGTTCCGCATCCGAGCTCTCCAGATTCAGCCGGATTTTTCAATTGTCGACTGGGTGCGGCGCATGCCGATGCGGAACCCGGCCGACGTCGATCTCTACATTGAAGGCCTGCGCAGGGCAGGCTTCAAGTAAGAGGGCAAAAGGAGGCCAAAACTATGCGTTACGTAATCATCGGACAGAAAGATTCCACCGATCTGCTCGTGGTGGATACTCAGACGATGACCGTGTCCTCGGTCGATGCGAACTCCACGGAGCTCAAGACCGACGCGTTGCGTGCTGAAGGCTCTCTCAAGGGTGTGGATTTCGCTGTTGCGGCGGACACGCGTGATGTTGCGTCCGGGCGTTGGTTCTACGCCTGATCCAGAATTTCACCTGCAATCTCCGCGTCGGCCGAAAGGCCGGCGCACCCGTACTCGGATCGAGCGAGGGCTCCTTCCGAGACGGTGGCTCACATGCGTCCGTTCATGGCCGAATTCGGCATCACCCGGCTGGCTCGCCAGACCGGACTGGATACGATCGGCATCCCGTGCTGGGCAGCCGTAAGGCCCAATTCGCGCACCCTCGCCGTCAACATGGGCAAGGGCGCCGATGACGACGCCGCCATGGCCTCGGCCATCATGGAGGCCACCGAATATGCCATCGCCGAGCGCCCCGACGTTCCGCTGATCCGCGCCACAGCCGCCGAACTGCGCGCGGCCGGCGACACTCTCTTCGACATTGCTCCCTGGCTGCCGAAAGCCGCGCCGCTGCCGGACGATCTGCCGCTGGACTGGATCGCCGGCACGCAGCTCTTTTCCGGCGCGCCGCTCTATGCCCCACGCGACGCTCTGGCCATCGGCGGCGCCGAAACGCTCAGCGACATCAGCCAGTCCACCAACGGCCTCGCCTCGGGCAACACGCTCGAGGAAGCCACCTTCCACGCGCTTTGCGAACTGGTCGAGCGCGACGCCACGACGCTGTGGATTTTCAAGTCCGACGCCGCCGCGGCGGCCACCGAGATCGATCACAGATCGTTCGCCGATCCGGTGATCGACGGCCTCGTCGCGCAGGTAGAGGCGGCGGGCCTGCGGGTGACTCTCTTCGACCAGACCACCAATGTCGGCCTGCCGGTGATCTTCGCGCTGCTCGCTCCGCGCGACCAACCGGCCACCCGCTATTTCGATCTCGCCGCCGGCTGCGGCTGCCATCCGATCGCCTCTCGCGCCGCCATCCGCGCCATCACCGAAGCGGCCCAGACCCGCATCTCCAACATTGCCGGCGGCCGCGACGATTTCGATCCCGCCGAGTACCACCAGCGGCTGTCGGCGTCGCTGCAATCGCTGGCGAAGCTACGCGCCGAAGCGCCCGCTCCGCCACCACCCGGCCTGCCGATGGGCACCAGCCTCCCGGCACTGTTCGAGCATGCCCGCGCGCAACTGGTCGGCGCCGGCATCACCAGCATCGCCGCCTTCCCGCTCGGTGGAGCAAGGGCCGGCATCGCCGTGGCGAGATTGCTCGCGCACGGCCTCGAAGATCGTTCGACCAACCGGCACTGGCGCCCCGGCCCGCGCGCCACGGGAGCCATGATCGGAATATGGTGAAAGTCCTCTTTGCCGGCCCCAGCCTTGCTGGCGCCAGACCACAGCTCGGCGACATCGACCTGCGTCCGCCCGCCGCCCATGGCGACCTCACCCGCGCCGTACTCGAAGGCGCCACCGCCATCGGCCTCGTCGACGGCCTGTTCGAGGCAGTAGCCGCCGTTTGGCACAAGGAAATCCTCTTTGCCCTCAGCCGCGGCGTCCGCGTCCTCGGCGCCGCCTCGATGGGCGCCCTCCGCGCCGCCGAATGCGCCGCGCTCGGCATGGAGGCAGTGGGGCCGATCGCGCAGAGCTATCTCGATGGGAGCCGCGACGACGATGCCGATGTGGGCCTCGTGCACGCCCCCGCCGAGTTCGGCTATATGCCGCTGACCGAGCCGATGGTGGACGTCGAGGCGACGCTGGCCCGGCTCCTGGCGCTCGGGCTCGTCACCCCGGACGAACAACGCCGCATCCTCGCTTACGCCCGCTCGATCTTCTTTGCCGACCGCACCGTGGACCTCATCGTGCCGCCCTCGCTCGGGGCTCGCCGCGACGGCATCCTCGCGGCCTACGACACCTATCGCGTGGCGCAGAAACAGGCCGACGCACTGGCCCTGATCGAGCGACTCCGCGAGCTCCCCGACCAGCGCGATTTCCGCCCCGATTTCGAGCTCGCCGAGAGCCCGATGTGGCGTCGCCGGCTGGAGATCCTGACCGCCGAAGTTCGCGTCACGGCGGCATAACGAGACCTGTGTTTAGTAAACACTCCGAAGCTGGAGGAAAAGGCAGGCTGCCGCGCGATGGACCTCGTCGAGCGGCGCTATCGGGATCGCGAACACATCGAGCGGTAATTTCGGGGCCGCTCCGTGGGGCGTGAGCTTAGGGCCCGATTTCGGAAAACGGCGGCTGGTGCCTAGTCTTCGCAGCACCGGCCGCCCTCATCCCCAGCCTGTGGATAACTGGGCATTTTATGTGCCGCGCAGGCGCCGCCAGCACGCGAAAATCGCGCATTCGCCCCGCAACGGAGACGAATCTCGTCAGAGATTCGCTCCCGTGGCCGAGAAAGCGAGCGACTCAGGCGTTCGCCCACTCGCCCTTGCGCATCACCGGCACCTTGCTGCCGTCCGGCTTGATGCCGTCGATGTCGATCTTGTCCGAGCCGATCATCCAGTCGATGTGGATCAGGCTCTTGTTGCCGCCCTGCGCATGGATCTGCTCGGGCGTCAGTTTCTTGCCGTCGATGAAGCAGTCGGCATAGCACTGGCCCAGCGCGATGTGGCAGGCGGCGTTTTCGTCGAACAGCGTGTTGTAGAACAGGATGCCCGACTGGCTGATCGGCGATGAATGCGGCACCAGCGCCACCTCGCCGAGCCGGCGGCCGCCCTCGTCGGTGTCCATGACCTTGTTGAGCACGTCCTCGCCCTTGCTGGCCTTGGCCTCGACGATCTTGCCGCCCTCGAACTTCACCCGGATACCGTCGATCAGCGTGCCGTTGTGGCTCAGCGGCTTGGTGCTCGACACATAGCCTTCGACGCGCAGTGCGTGCGGCGTGGTGAATACTTCCTCGGTCGGGATATTGGGGTTGCAGGTGACGCCGTTCTTGGCCTGGCTGGCGCCGCCTTTCCACTGGTGCCCGTCAGCCAGCCCGATCGTCACGTCGGTGCCGGGGCCGGTATAGGCCAGCGAGGCGAAGCGCTGCTCGTTGAGCCAGCTCCAGCGGCGCTTGAGTTCGGCATTGTGCGCCTTCCAGGCGCTGATCGGGTCGGCCTGGTCGACGCGGCTCGCCGCAAAGATCGCATTGGCCAGCTTTTCGATCGCCACGTCTTCCTCGTCGTCCGGGAACACCTGTCGGGCCCAGGCCGGGCTCGGATAGGCGACGATGTTCCAGTTGATGTCGAAACCGGTGATCTTTTCGAGCGCCGGCTTGTAGGCCATCGAGTTGGCGCGGTTGGCGCGGGCCACCTTGTTGGGGTCCTGCCCGGCCAGCATCATCGGGTTGTCGCCCGCAATGGCGAGGCGCGCCGCGTTGTTGTCGAAGGCCCGGGCCATGCCCTCGTAGAGCCAGCCGGCTGCGCGGTCGAAGCTCGCGTCATTGGCGTTGCGGTAGCGGGCGAGGGTGACGGCCTCGTCCGAAATGATCGGCATCACCACGCCGGCGCCGGCCTTGTAGGCATGCTCGGCGATCTTGCGGATGAGGGGCAGGGCGGTCGATGGCCCGGTCAGCACCAGGTCCTGCCCTCCCTGCAATTGCAGGCCCACCCGGATCGCGGCCTCCGCGAGCTTGTCGAGTTTTGCGGCATCGATCGGCGATTTGGTCATCTCGGGCAGCCTTTTTGGTTTGGTTGCCCCATACCTAGCTGTGGCACGCCGCTTCCACAACCACAGCCGTCATCCCGGCGCAGGCCGGGACCCAGTACTCACCGGCTGTGGTGAGTACCGTGATCGGGCCGAACGGCTGGCATTTACTGGGCCCCGGCCTTCGCCGGGGTGACGATCGAGGTGGAGGCGCGGTAAGCGCGAGAACCGCAGCACTGGGCACGCCCTCGTGGTTCGACAAGCTCACCATGAGGGCTACCGAGATGCCGCTGAGGACCTCATGGTGAGCCTGTCGAACCACGAGGTCCGTGCATCACCAAGGCGAACCCCCCTCAAGTCTCCGCGATCGGGCTCGCCTTGCCGGGATCGCGGGGCGGCATGCGGTTGAAGGCGTCGAGGGCGGCGATCTTGTAGGCCTCGGCCAGCGTCGGATAGTTGAAGGCGTTCTCGACGAAATAGTCGACGGTACCTTTGAGGTTGAGCACCGCCTGGCCGATATGGACCAGTTCCGTGGCGCCCTCGCCGATGATGTGGGCGCCGAGCAGGCGCCGGGTCTTCAGCGAGAAGATGAGCTTCATCATCCCGCCCTGCAGGCCCATGATGTGCCCGCGCGAGGTTTCGCGGAAGCGCGCGATGCCGCATTCATACGGGATGTTCTTGTCCTTGACCTCCTGCTCGGTCATGCCGACCGTCGAGATCTCGGGAACCGAGTAGATGCCGTACGGAAAATATTCCGGCGCCGTCGGCACCGGCGCACCGAAGGCGTGGCAGGCAGCGATGCGGCCCTGTTCCATGGCCACCGAAGCGAGCGACGGGAAGCCGATCACGTCGCCGGCGGCGTAGATATTGGCCACGTTGGTCTGGAAGGTCTTGGGCTCGACCTTGAGCCGCCCGCGATCGTCCGCCTCGATGCCGCAGTTTTCGAGCCCGAGGCCCGCGGTGGCGCCGACGCGGCCGGCCGCATAGAGCAGCATCTCGGTGCGGATCTTGCGTCCGTCGCTAAGCGTCGAAACGGTCCAGCCGGCGCTGTCGAGTTCCACCGCGTCGACTTTCACGCCGAGCCGCAGCTGCATGCCGCGCTTGCGCAGTTCATGCACGAATTCTTCGATGATCTCGCGGTCGATGAATTCGAGGAACTGCTCGCGTGGCTCGACCAGCGTCACCGGCACGTCCATGGCCGAAAAGATCGTCGCATATTCGAGGCCGATCACGCCCGCGCCCACCACCGTGAGGCTCTTGGGCACGCGCGGATCGCTGGCGACATTGTCGCTGTCGAAGACGCTCGTCTCGTTGAACGGGATATGTTTGGGCCGATAGGGCGCCGTGCCCACGGCGATCACCGCGAAATCGGTCTCGAACAGATGTTCGCTCTCGTCGCCGTTCTTGACCGAAATGGTGGTCGGATTGATGAAGCTCGCCTTGCCGGCCACGGTGCGCACGCCGTTGCGGGCGAACTGGTGTTCGAGCACATCGATTTCGTGATCCAGCGTCATCCGCAGGCGGGCGCCGAGATCCTTGCCCTCGATGTCTTTCTTGACCCGATAGGCGAGGCCGTAAAAGCCGCGCTCGCGCCAGCCCGAGAGATTGAGCACGGTTTCGCGCAGGGTCTTGGATGGAATGGTGCCGGTATGCACCGAGACGCCGCCGACGCGCAGCCGGTTTTCCACCACCAGCACGGACTTGCCGAGCTTGGCGGCCTGGATGGCGGCGCGCCGTCCGGCCGGGCCGGAACCGATGACGATGAGGTCGAATTTTTCCATGGCTAGGCAGATCCCCGCACAGCTCGACTGTGGCACGGCTTGCTTAACAATCGCATGTCGATTTCACGCATGGGAGGGATGCGGGGTGCGATGGGAGGAGCGATCGCACCCCGCCAACCATGCGGGGAGGCATGGTCCCCCTCTCCGTATGGGCGGAGAGGGGTAGGAGGAGTCGGTGGAAAGGGAGGAAACCCCGACCCCTCAATAGGTTTCTGGAACGTAGAGCTCCTGCGGCACTGGATGCCGGACATAGTCGGCATGGCGCACGCGCGGCGGCAGCACCACGTCTTCATGTGGCACGTCTTCGTACGGCACCTGGGTGAGCAGATGCGCGATGCAGTTGAGACGCGCCCGCTTCTTGTCGACGGCCTCGACCACCCACCACGGCGTTTCCGCCGTATGGGTGCGGTTGAGCATCTCTTCCTTGGCCTTGGTGTACTCTTCCCAGTGCACGCGGCTCTGGAGATCCATGGGCGACAGCTTCCACTGCTTGAGCGGATCGTGGATGCGCATCTTGAAGCGGAATTCCTGCTCCTCGTCGGTGATCGAGAACCAGTATTTGACGAGGATGATGCCGGAGCGGACCAGCATGCGCTCGAACTCGGGAACCGAGCGGAAGAACTCCTCGAGCTCCTCGTCCGTGCAGAAGCCCATCACCCGTTCGACGCCAGCGCGGTTGTACCAGGAGCGGTCGAACAGCACGATCTCGCCGGCCGTCGGCAGCTGGCTGACATAGCGCTGGAAATACCACTGGCCGCGTTCGCGCTCGCCCGGCGCGGGCAGGGCGACAGTGCGGCAGACGCGCGGATTGAGACGCTGCGTGATGCGCTTGATGGCGCCGCCCTTGCCGGCCGAGTCGCGCCCTTCGAAAAGCACCACGACCTTGAGCTTCTTGTGCGCCACCCAGTCCTGCAGCTTCACCAGTTCGTGCTGCAGCCGGAACAGCTCGCGGAAATAGACCTTGCGGTCGATCGAGTCGCCGCCGCCTTCGCCCATGCCGTCGGCGACCATCTCGTCGAGACGATCGTCCTCCATCTGCATTTCCAGCTCTTCGTCGAAATCGTCGGCGATCGCCTGCTTGATCCGGTCCAGCTCGTCCATTTTCGCCCCCATGTGCGTCGCGCGGGAAGTGAGGGTCATGATGTGACAGGCGTGTGACGATGGCGATGCGTGTATGTGACAGCGATCGTCCCGACGACGGGGGAGCTATTCCGCCGCCAGCTTCTCCGGCACCTCGCCACGCATTGCGCGCTCTTCCTCCACTCGGTCCGCCAGATAGCCGCCGATCAGCCTGAGGAAGTAGTAGCCGAAGCGCGGGTTCTGGAAGTAGAGTTGGCGCAGGTCCGAATAGGTGACGAGGCCGGCAACGCCGTCCTCGACGCAGACCAGCGTCAGCGTGCGCCGGTTGTCATGGGTGACGAAGCCGACTTCGCCGACGAGCCCGCCGGCGACATATTCCTTGCCGGTCTCGGGCAGCAGGTAGCGACCGCCCTCGATCAGCAGCATGTAGTCGGCCTTGTCGCCGCGGTTGAAAATCACCTCGCCGGCCTTGTGCCGCCGCCGGCTGGAGAATGGATGCAGCCACTCGACGAGATACTCGCCGTCCGGCGTGTCACGGATCTGCCGCATCAGCCTCAGGATCTGGTAAAGCCGGAAGCCGTTGAGCGGCAGCACGATCAGCGAGGTCAGCAGCATCGGCCACACGCCCATCGCCAGCGCATAGGCGATGGAAAAGAACGAGGTGGCGATGCTGACCAGCCGCAGTGGCACGATGGTCTTCATCGCATAGGTGGCCACCGTCAATACGGTGCTGCCATAGCCGATCAGCTCGATCCAGCTCAGATCCAGTCCCAGAACCAACTGCCGCACTCCCGGTCGCGCGGCAGGCTACGGCATCGGCCGGATCTCTCTTTCATCGATATGGATGATCCGCCGAAATTCTCCGTGCCGGATGACGGGCTCGCTCACTGCCCCTTCGGCAGCAGCTTGAAATCGGGCAGGTCTCGCAGGCCCAGTTCCGGGCCGGCCGGCGAATAGACCACGAAGAGCTGCATCGGGCCCTTTCCGGTGTTGAGCGTCGAGTGGAAGCGGTCGCGAGGCACGAACACCGTGCAGCCCGGGCCGACCTTCTGCGTCACCGGCACGCCTTCGGGCGTTTCCACCATCTGCTCGCCTTCGCCCGAGATCACGAAGATGATTTCCTCGCAGCCCGGATGATTATGGCGGCTGTGACCCTGTCCGCTCGGCAGGTCAACGACGCCGCCGGAAAAACTCTCCGCGCCGTTGACCTCCGGGCCGACGGTCAGCGCCAGCTTGCCCCAGTCGAACCCGAACCGCTGCACGTCCTTGGGATAGACAAAATTGTTCTCGGCCATTTTTTCCTCCAGCCAGTAGGCAGTAGCGAGTAGGCAGTAGGGCGGCCGTTACTATTGGCTATTGCCTACTGCCTAACTCCTCATTTCAGCTTCAACCCCTTGAACCCTTCGACCTGGCCCTTGATGGCCACCTCTACCGGCAGGCGCTCCATCGAGCTGGCGCCGTAGAAGCCGTGCACGCCGTGGCAATTGTCGAGAATGTAGCGGGCGTCGTCGGGCATGGCGATCGGGCCGCCATGGCAGATCACCAGCACATCGTCGCGCATCTTGCGGGCGGCCGCCGCGATGGCGTCGATCTCGGCGACGCAGTCGTCCATCGACTTCGCCGAGGTCGCCCCGATGGCGCCGCCGGTGGTCACGCCCATATGCGCCACGATGATATCGGCGCCGGCCTTGGTCATCGCCGTGGCTTCGTCCGGGTTGAACACATAGGGCGTGGTGAGCAGGTCGATGGCGTGGGCCTGGGCGATCATGTCGACCTCGAGCCCGTAGCCCATGCCGGTTTCCTCGAACGACACCCGCATGGTGCCGTCGAAGAGCCCGATGGTGGGGAAGTTCTGCACGCCCGAAAAGCCCATGGCTTTGAGTTCGGCGAGAAACTGCGGCATCAGGATGAACGGATCGGTGCCGTTGACGCCGGCCAGCACCGGCGTCTTCTTGACCACCGGCAGCACTTCGACCGCCATTTCCTTGACGATCTCGTTGGCATTGCCATAGGCGAGCAGGCCCGCCGACGAGCCGCGCCCGGCCATGCGATAGCGTCCCGAATTGTAGATGACGATCAGGTCGATGCCGCCGGCTTCTTCCGATTTGGCGGACAGCCCCGTGCCGGCGCCACCGCCGACGATGGGCCGTTTCTCGGCCACCATCTGGCGGAACTTTCTCATGATGTCGGCGCGCGGGATCGATGCCATGGCAGGGCCCTTTGTCAGTTGGCGATGTCGGTGAAGGCGGCGACGGCAGCCGCCGCGAAAGCGGGATCGTTGATATGCAGCGGCAGCCGCTCGATGCGGCGGTTGCGGGCCGGGCGGATGGTGCGCACCACCGCGTCGAACAATGCGGCGTCGGCTTCAGGGTCCCAGAAGGCGCCGCCCTCGATATCGAGCGCCGAGACGCCCTTCTCGGGGATCAGCAGTGTGATCGGTCCCTCGCAGAGATCGAGCTTGCCGCCGATCCACTCGCCGATGGCGCGGCACTCGTCCGGCGTCGTCCGCATCAGCGTCACATTGGCATTGTGGTGGTAGAAAGTTCGGTCCTTGAACCGCTCCGGCACCATGTCGGGCGCCCAGAAATTGACCATGTCGCAGGCGCCGAGCGAGCCGACCCACGGCACTCTGGTCCTGGCGATGCAATCGAACCGATCCGGTCCGGCGGCCAGCACGCCGCCGACCAGCAGGTCGCAGACTTCCGTGGTGGTGATGTCGAGCACGCCGGTGATGAGCCCTGAATCGACCAGTCGTTCCATCGACCGCCCGCCGGTGCCGGTGGCATGGAACACCAGCGGCTCGTAGCGGCCTTCGAGCGCCGCGACCATCGCCGTCACCGCCGGCGTCGTCACCCCGAACATGGTGAGGCCCACGGCCCGCTTGCCGCCTTCGATCTGCGGCGGGCTGGCGCTCATGGCGACGATCGCCTGCGCGGCGTTGGAGAAGATCACCCGGCTGATGCGGTTGAGCCCGGCCATGTCGGTGATCGACGGCATCATGATGATGTCCGAGACGCCCACATACGGCGCCACATCGCCCGAGGCCAGCGTCGAGATCATGATCTTGGGCAGCCCGATCGGCAGCCTGCGCATGCCGGCCGCCACGATCGACGTGCCGCCGCCACCACCGATGCCGATCATCCCGGCAATGTCGGTGCGCGTGGCTACGAACGCCTCGAACGCCGACATCATCCCCGCCACCGCCGGCCCGCGTTCGGTGAGCTGCAGGATGCCGGGTTCGCCATGCGCCGCCACCGCATCGGCCGGCACATCCACCGGCACGGTCGGCGTCTTGATGCCCACATCGATGAGCACCGGCGCGGCGCCGAGCGCGCGGATCAATCCGCAGAGATGCGCAAGCTCCTCGCCTTTCGTGTCGGCGGTGCCGACCACGTAAATGCGCTTCATCGAGATGTGTCCCCTCGGCCCTCGCGGGCTTCCCTCGCTTCCATCATAGGCAGAGCCCCGCGAGCATTGCAAAGCATTTTGAGATGTGCGTATCATTTCGGCATGGGGGTATCATTTCAAGAGTCCGATCCAGTTTCCGAGCCGGAGCGCGGTCCGCGCGCCCGGACCCGAAAACTCATGCTCGAGACCGCCGTCGCCCTGATGCAGGCCGGCCATACCCCATCGGTGAGCGACGTCGCGGAAGCCGCGGAAGTCTCCCGCGCTACCGCCTACCGCTACTTTCCGAGCCAGGCCGCTCTGGTCCATGCCGTGGTCGATGCCGGCCTCGGTCCGATCCTCGAATGGACGTCGGAGTCCGAGGATGCCGAAGAGCGCGTCCGCGATCTCCTCGCCCTCTCGATGCCGCGCATCGCCGAGTTCGAGGCGACGTTCCGCGCCGCGCTGAAACTCTCGCTCGAACAGTGGGCCCGCCGCCGCGCCGGCACGCTCGGCGACGAGCCGCCCTTTGCCCGCGGCCATCGCGTCGCGGTGCTGCAGGCGGCGATCGCGCCGCTCAAGGCGACGCTCGGCGAGAAGAAGTTCCTGCGACTGGCCCAGGCCCTGTCGCTGTCCTACGGCCTCGAGACCCTGCTGGTGCTGCAGGACATGTGGGGCCTCGATTTCGACGAGGCGCAGGAGGTGGCGCAATGGACCGCAAGCGCTTTGGTCCGCGCCGCCCTCGAAGACCCTTCACCAATGAAAAAGCCCGGCCCGAAACAAGGGAAACGAGGAAAATCGCATCAATAATGCTAGCATGTTAGCTTGACTACGACGTAGGAACTGTTGAAATCTGTATTGCGTCAGGGGTGAGAGGAGACTTCTGGCGGGGAGGGGAAACGGAGACGCACCTGAGGAACGTGCGTCACCGGCAAGGTCGCTAGGGTTGGAGGACCCTGCGGCTGCATCGTTGCAATTCCACTTTCCGTTACTTTTACCCTTCTGCATTCGGCAGGCGTGCGGCGCGCGAGTCACCGTCGCGCACGCGCCAAGCCGGGGCCCCATGGAGGTGGGGCGGCCGGGCCTTCGGGGCCGGCCACGTGACTAAATAGTCGCGCTACAGGGAGGACCATAATGCGCAACCTGACCAAGGGCATGCTGGCCGGTATCGGCCTGATGCTTGCGTCGAGCACGTCCGTGCTCGCGCAGGAACTGACCATTTTCTGGGCCGAGTGGGACCCGGCGAATTACCTGCAGGAACTCGTCAACGAGTACGAAGCCGAGACCGGCGTGAAGGTCACCGTGGAAACCACCCCCTGGGGCGATTTCCAGACCAAGGCCTTCACCGAGTTCAACGCCCAGGGCTCGGCCTATGACCTGATCGTCGGCGACAGCCAGTGGCTGGGCGCCGCGTCGGAAGCCGGCCACTATGTCGACCTGACCGATTTCGTGAAGAACAACGGCGTTCTCGAAAAGATGGCTCCGGCCACCGTCAAGTTCTACTCGGAATACCCCGGCAACTCGGGCAAGTACTGGTCGATCCCGGCCGAAGGCGACGCTGTCGGCTGGTCCTATCGCAAGGACTGGTTCGAAGATCCCAAGGAAATGGAAGCCTTCAAGGCCAAGTACGGCTACGACCTTGCCGTGCCCACCACCTGGGCCCAGCTCATGGACATTGCCGAGTTCTTCCACCGTCCGGACCAGAACCGCTACGGCGTGGCGATCTACACCGACAACTCCTACGACGCCATGGCCATGGGCTTCGAGAACGCTCTGTTCTCCTATGGCGGTGAGCTCGGCAACATGGAGACCTACCAGGTCGAGGGCATCATCAACTCGCCCAAGGCCGTAGCCGCTCTCGACGCCTACAAGAAGCTCTACAGCTTCACCCCTCCGGGCTGGGCCAAGACCTTCTTCGTCGAAAACAACCAGGCCATCACCGAAAATCTCGCGGCGATGTCCATGAACTACTTCGCCTTCTTCCCGGCGCTGATCAACGAAGCCTCGAACCCGAACGCCGCCAACACCGGCTTCTTCGCCAACCCGGCTGGTCCGGATGGCGATCAGTTCGCCGCTCTGGGCGGTCAGGGCATCTCGGTCGTCTCCTATTCGCAGAATAAGGACGAGGCGATGAAGTTCCTCGAATGGTTCATCAAGGACGAGACCCAGAAGCGCTGGGCCGA
>VFQQ010002581.1_pt1 | contig 19827 bp, 20 predicted proteins | sample 3512341 | NCBI WGS metagenome assembly VFQQ01 (sample SAMN10412373, study PRJNA504923) | tailings metagenome | isolation source: Relicate 2 Philex TSF1 revegetated site | place: Philippines: Tuba, Benguet | collected 2017-08-29 | reverse complement strand
TGGGGCGGCGAGGAACGGAAGGTTCGTGGCCCGCGCGTGTACTCACGCGCTTCGTCATCTGACTCACGGCGTCTGTCCGAACGCAGCGACGAAGGAGCGGAGTGAGTTACGCCGTGGGGCCACGGACCTGAGTACCGCAGCGGAGTCGGAGCGAAGCGGAGACCGCCACAGCTAAGCGCCGACCCGAGCCGCCCGCCCAAGCCTTTGCCGCGCCAAAGCCGGAGCGCGTCAACCTTCCGCGACTTGATGCGCCGCCAGCAACTCCAGCGCCCGCACCAGCCCCGAGTGATCCATCTCCCCCATCCCGTTCGCCGCACAAGCCTGCATCAGCTGCAGCGCATTCGCCGTCCCCGGCAACGCCACACCCAGCGCCCGCGCACCCTGCAGCGCCAGGTTCAGATCCTTCTGGTGCAGCTTGATGCGGAACCCTGGGTTGAAGGTGCGCTTGATCATGCGTTCCCCATGCACTTCCAGGATGCGCGAAGCCGCGAAGCCACCCATCAGCGCCTGCCGCACCTTGGCCGGGTCCGCGCCGGCCTTGCTGGCAAACACCAGCGCCTCGCCCACCGCCGCGATGTTCAGCGCCACGATGATCTGGTTGGCCACCTTGGTGGTCTGCCCGTCGCCGTTGTCGCCCACGTGAGTGATGTTCTTGCCCATCAGCTGGAACAGCGGCAGCACGCGCGCAAAACCCGCCTCGCTGCCGCCCACCATGATGGTGAGCGAGGCCGCCTTGGCGCCCACCTCGCCGCCGCTGACGGGCGCGTCAAGGTACTCGCAGCCCAGCGCGTTGATGCGCGCCGCGAAGTCCTTGGTGGCGATGGGCGAGATGCTGCTCATGTCCACCACGGCCTTGCCGGCTGAAAGGCCCGCGGCCACGCCGTTCTCGCCGAAGAGCACCGCTTCCACGTCGGGCGTATCGGGCACCATGAGGAACACGATGTCGGCCTGCCGCGCCACGTCGGCCGCCGTCTTGCACGCCACCGCGCCCGCTTCCACCAGCGCCGCCGGCACCTTGCTACGCGTGCTCACGAAGAGCTCGTGCCCGCCGGCGCGCAGGTGGCCCGCCATCGGCGCGCCCATGATGCCCAGACCGATGAATCCCAGTTTCATGTGCAGTACCTCGTGTCGTCTCAGGGGGTGGCGCGCAGCGCGCGCCGGGCGGTCTCCAGCCAGCCGAGGCCGGATTCTGTGGTGCCGGCCGGGATGTATTCGCAGCCGATGTGGCCGCGGTAGCCGATGCGGTCCAGATGCTGGAACAGGAAGGGGTAGTTGATCTCGCCGGTGCCGGGTTCGTGGCGGCCCGGGTTGTCGGCGATCTGGATGTGGCCGATGCGGGCGAGGTGCTTTTCCATCGTCGCTGCCAGCTCGCCCTCGTAGCGCTGCGCGTGGTAGATGTCGTACTGCACGAAGGCGTTGTCGGCGCCAACTTCATCCAGCACCGAGATCGCCAGCGCCGTGCGGTTGAGCCAGAAGCCGGGCACGTCGAAGTTGTTGATCGGCTCGATCAGCAGCCTGAGCCCCGCCTTCTTGAGCTCGGCCGCCGCAAAGCGCACGTTGCCCACGAAGGTGGCGCGTGTCTCGGCATCGCTCACACCCGCGCCGGGTTTGCCCGCCAGGCAGTTGAGCTGCGGCACACCCAGCGTGGTGGCGTAGTCGATGGCCTTGGCCACGCCAGCGCGGAACTCGGTCTGGCGCGCCGGGTTGCAGGCGATGCCGCGGTCACCCGCGGCCCAGTCGCCGCCGGGGATGTTGTGCAGCACCATCTGCAGCCGGTTGGCGACCAGCCGGTCGCGGATCACGGCGGCCGGCGCTTCGTAGGGAAACTGCACCTCGACGCTGTGGAAGCCGGCGCGTGCGGCGCGCTCGAAGCGGTCGAGGAAGGGCGCGTCGGCAAACAGCAGCGAAAGGTTGGCGGCAAAACGGGGCATGGCCTTGTCTCCGGAAGGGTGCTGGATCATGGGCCAGCAAAACGCCAGCCCGAGTGGGGGCTTGTCTGGGGGACTGCGGGCTGCGCAAAGACAATCCCGGCCCTATGGAATTGCTCTCAAGCCCCGAAGCCTGGATCGCGTTTGCGACGCTCACCGCACTGGAACTGGTGCTGGGCATCGACAACATCATCTTCATCTCGATCCTGGTGGACAAGCTGCCCAAGGAACGGCGCGAGTTCGCGCGCAAGCTGGGCCTGTTCATGGCCATGTTCATGCGCATCGGCCTGCTGCTGGTGCTGGCCTGGATCGTGGGGCTGGTGGCGCCGCTCTTCACGGTGCTGGGCCAGGAGATCTCCGGGCGTGACCTCATCCTCATCCTGGGTGGCCTGTTCCTGATCTGGAAGAGCACGACCGAGATCCACCACTCCATCGAAGGTGGCGAGGAAGAGTCGGCCGGCAAGAAGGCCGTCAAGGCCACCTTCGCGGCGGTGATCTTCCAGATCATGCTGGTGGACCTGGTGTTCTCGCTCGACTCCATCATCACCGCCGTGGGCATGGTGGACGACGTGCGCATCATGATCGCGGCGGTCATCGGTTCGGTGGCGCTGATGATGGTGTTCGCGGGGCCGATCGGGCGCTTCGTGAGCGACCACCCCACCATCAAGATGCTGGCGCTGTCGTTCCTCGTGGTGGTGGGTGTCGTGCTGGTGGCAGAAGGCTTCGACAACCATGTGCCCAAGGGTTATGTCTACTTCGGCATGGCCTTCTCGCTGGTGGTGGAGATGCTCAACATCCGCATGCGCAAGAAGTCGGCCAAGCCGGTGCAGCTCCACCCCGCCCACATCCCTGGCGACGACTAGAGCTCACTCCAGCAGCCCCGCCATCTCCAGGCCCTGGCGGCCTTCGGGGTGGCGGCAGTCGATGGCCTCGAACTCGTTGATGGCGTCGATCTCGGCGCCCATCGCGATGTTGGTGACCTTCTCCAGGATCACCTCCACCACCACCGGCACGCGGTGCTCACGCGCCAGCGCCTGGGCTTCGGTGATGGCACCGCGGATCTTCTCGGGGTCGGTCACGCGCAGCGCCTTGCAGCCGAGGCCGCGCACCACCGCCTGGTGGTCGACGCCGTAGCTCTTGAGGCCCTCGTCGGCCACGTTCTGGTTCTCGAACGCGAGCTGCACGCAGAAGTCCATGTCGAAGCCGCGCTGGCTCTGCCGGATGAGCCCGAGGTAGCTGTTGTTCACCAGCACCTGCACGTAGGGCAGGCGGAACTGCGCACCGACCGCGAGTTCCTCGATGAGGAACTGGAAGTCGTAGTCGCCCGACAGGCCCACCACGGTGCGCGTGGGGTCGGCGGCCACGACACCCAGCGCGGCCGGGATCGTCCAGCCCAGCGGCCCGGCCTGGCCGCAGTTGATCCACTGCCGCGGGCCGTGGACGTTCAGGAACTGCGCGCCGGCGATCTGGCTCAGGCCGATCGTCGTCACGTACACGGTGTCGCGCGGCAGCACCGCGTTCATCTCCTCGTACACCCGCATCGGCTTGATCGGTGTTTCGGTGTAGTGGCTCTTGCGGTGCATCAGCTTCTTGCGCTCGGCGCAGCGGGCGGCCCAGCCGGAGAAGTCCTTCAAGCTGCCCGAAGCCTTGCGCTCACGCGCCACCTGCACGAAGAGTTCCAGCGCCGCCTTCGCATCGCTGACGATGCCGTAGTCGGGCATGAACACACGCCCGATCTGCGTCGGCTCGATGTCCACGTGCACGAAGCGGCGGCCCTTGCAGTAGACCTCGGTGCTGCCGGTGTGCCGGTTGGCCCAGCGGTTGCCGATGCCGAGCACGAAGTCGCTGGCCAGCACCGTGGCGTTGCCGTAGCGGTGGCTGGTCTGCAGACCGCACATGCCGGCCATCAGCGGGTGGTCGTCGGGGATCGTGCCCCAGCCCATCAGCGTGGGAATCACGGGCACCCCGGTGAGCTCGGCGAACTCCACCAACAGGGCGCTCGCGTCGGCGTTGATGATGCCGCCGCCGGCCACGATCAGCGGCTTCTCAGAACTCATCAGCATGTCCAGCGCCTTCTCCGCCTGCTTGCGCGTGGCCGCGGGCCTGTACACGGGCAAGGGCTCGTAGGTGTCGATGTCGAACTCGATCTCGGCCATCTGCACGTCGAAGGGCAGGTCGATGAGCACCGGCCCCGGCCGGCCGCTGCGCATGAGGTGGAAGGCCTGCTGGAAGGCACGCGGCACCTGCGCCGGCTCGCGCACGGTCACGGCCCACTTCGTCACCGGCTTGGCGATGCTTTCGATGTCCACCGCCTGGAAGTCTTCCTTGTGCAGCCGCGCGCGCGGTGCCTGGCCGGTGATGCACAGGATGGGGATCGAGTCGGCCTGCGCCGAATACAGGCCCGTGATCATGTCGGTGCCCGCCGGCCCGCTGGTGCCGATGCACACACCGATGTTGCCGGCCCGTGCGCGGGTGTAGCCCTCGGCCATGTGGCTTGCCGCCTCCACGTGCCGCGCCAGGATGTGCGCGATGCTCTGCCGCTCGCGCAGCGCCGCGTAGAACGGGTTGATCGCCGCGCCCGGCACGCCGAAGGCCTGCGCCACGCCTTCCTTCTCCAGCACCAGCACCGCGGCCATCGCGGCCTTCATCTTCGCCATCGCCATGCTCCTTGGTTTCGACTGCTGCGCATCGTCGCGGGGCGCGGCGTGCGGCAGAAGAGCAGGGCGGGGATAGCTGCTATTCCGCAGCGGAATGACGGGCCAGCAGGAAGCGGCGCACGCGTTCGTCGGCAGTGAGGCCCGCAGCCCGCTGCAGTGCGGCCTGCGCGTCCTGCCCGGCCAGCGCCTGCAGGTGGGCCAGCGCCACCCAGTAGGGCTGGTGTTCGCGCACACGCGCGGGTTCCAGCGCAGCCAGCGCGCGCAGGCCGGCCTGCGCGTCACCCGCCTCGGCCAGCGCCACCGCATGCGCCACACGCGCGCCGAGGCCGCCGCCGTGGTGCTGCAGCAGCGCCTCGTACAGCGTGGCGATGCCGGCCCAGGGCGTGCTGCCGCTGCGGCGGCGCTGCGCGTGGGCCGACTGGATGGCGGCTTCGAGCTGCAGCGGCCCGGGGCTGCGCTGGCCCGCGGCCTGCCACAGCAGCGCCTCGGCTTCATCGATGAGCCGGTGCTGCCAGCGTGTGGTGTCCTGCCGCTGCAGCGGCACGAAGGCGCCGCCCGCATCGAAACGCGCTTCGCGCCGCGCCTCCACGAACAGCAGCAGCGCCAGCAGGCCGAGGGCTTCGGCGGCGGCCGGCGTGCCTTGGGCGGCTGCGGCCACCAGCCGTGCCAGGAACAGCGCCTCGTCGCACAGGCCACCCTCGGCTTCGGGCGCCACGGCGGCGGGGTCGCTGCCGATCGTGTAGGCGCCGTAGATCGCCTCCAGCACCGCGGGCAGGCGCGCCGGCAGCTCGCGCGCCTCGGCGGTGTCCAGGCGCAGCCCGGCATCGCGGATGCGCGCCTTGGCCCGCACCAGGCGCTGTGCCATCGTGGCCGGTGGCACCAGCCACGCACGTGCGATGGCCTGGGCCTGCAGGCCCAGCACCACCTGCAGCATCAGCGGCGCGTGCAGCGCGGCTTCGATGCCCGGGTGTGCGCAGGCGCACAGCAGCTCCAGGCGGCGGTCGGGCAAGGTGGGTGCTGGCGCGGCCTCGTGCTCGGCCTCGAACAGCGCCAGCACCTCGGGCGAGTGGGCCAGGCGTCGGCGGCGCTCGGCCTGCAGCAGCTCGCGCCGCGCGGTGCTCAGCAGCCAGGCGTCAGGGCGGCTGGGCACCCCTTCGCGTGGCCAATGCTCCAGCGCGGCCAGCAGCGCGCTGGCCATGGCGTCTTCGGCGGCCTCGATGTCGCGCCACTGCCAGGCCAGCCAGGCCACCAGCCGGCCGTAGGACTCGCGCGCCGCACGTTCGGCCTCGGCCCAGCCGGCGGGGTGGCCCATGCGCCGCGCCGGCTCAGGCCACCGGCATGTCGGGCGGTGGCGGCAGCACCGGCCGCACCTCGGTACCGCCGGCGCTGCTGTTGGGGGCACGCGCGGCCCACTCCAGCGCCGCTTCGAGCGTGGGCACCTCGATGACAAAGTAGCCGCCCAGGTGCTCGCGGGTGTCGGCGAAGGGGCCGTCCTGCACCTGGCGCTGGCCGCCCGCCACGCGCACGGTGGTGGCGGTGCGCGGCGGCTGCAGGCCGTGGCCGCCGCGCACCAGGCCCGAGGCCGCCAGCGCGCCGATGTAGGCCTGCCAGGCGCCCCAGTAGGCGGGGGCCTGCGCGGGGTCGTCACGGCGCGCGACCTCGGCCTCGTTTTCGTAGAAGAGCAGCATGCATTCCATGGTGGGGGTCCTTCCAGGTTGAAACGATTGTGTTGCCGGCACGATCACCGTGCCATGCCGGGGACGCTGGCCAGCGCGCGCACTTCCACGCGCCCGCCCTGCAGCGCCGCGCCGCCGCGCAGCACGCCGGCTGCCGCCAGTTCGCGGCCGAAACGCTCGCAGGCGGCCCCGTGGGCCTGGCCCGCGGGGCCGGTGTCGGTGCGGCGGGCCAGTTCGGCCTCGGGTTCGATCAGCAGCAGCTGGTACTCGGCGGCCAAGGCCGGGCCGGTGAGGGCGGCGGCCAGCAGGGCGAGCGTGGGGAGGAGCTTCTTGCGCATGGGTTTTCCCGGTGGGCGGGGCGGTGGACATCACCACCCTCGCCTTGCAGATGCGCCGCGCGGGCGCCGATCGACAGCCCGGCGAAGAAGAAGTCGGCGCGGCCACAATCCCGGCCATGGACACCGTGGCCGGCATCCGGCTCTTCATCCGCGTCGTCGAGACCGGCAGCTTCAGCAAGGCCAGCGCGGGCCTGGGGCTGACCCAACCCACCGCCACCAAACATGTGGCGGCGCTGGAGAAGCGCCTGGGCGCGCGGCTGCTCCACCGCAGCACCCGCGGCGTGACGCCCACCGAGCTGGGCGCGGCCTACTACGACAAGTGCAAGGGCATCCTGCGCGAGCTCGACGACGCCGACAACCTGGCCACGCTGATGCAGGCGCGCCTGGGCGGCAGCCTGCGCATCAGCACCAGCGTGGCCTTCGGCCGGCGCGTGCTGACGCCCCTGGTGCTGGCCTTCATGCGCCAGCACCCGCAGCTGCAGGTGGAGCTGAGCTTCGAGGACCGCTACGTGAACCTGGTGGAGCAGGGCATCGACGTGGCCCTGCGCATGGGGCGCCTGGCCGATTCGCAGCTTGGTGCGCGGTACCTGGGCACCAACCCCTGGGTGCTGGTGGCAGCGCCGGCCTACCTGGCCGAACACGGCAAGCCACGCAAGCCGGCCGAGCTGGCCCGGCACGCGGCGCTGATCTACAGCACAGTGCAGGGTGACGAGCGCTGGCACTTCAGCCAGTACGGCGGAAGCGACGGCCACACCGACAGCGTGGCCGTGAAGGGCCCGCTGCGCAGCAACAACCTCAGCGCGCTGCTCTCGGCCGCGCGCGGCGGCCTGGGCGTGGCGGTGCTGCCCTGGTACGTGGCGCAGGAATCGGTGAAGGCGGGCGCGCTGGTGCCGCTGCTGGAGCGCTGGGCGCTGCCGGTGCAGGAGATCCACGCCGTGTTCCCGAGCCCGAAGCTGGTGCCGGCGAAAGTGAAGAGCCTGTGCGATTTCCTGGCGCCGCGTTTCGAGGCCGAACGCTGGTGGGCCGCATGAGCGGGAGCGCACCCGATGCCGCGCGCGCGGCTTTCGTCGGCGCGTTGCTCGAGGGCGGCTGGCAACGCCTGGTGCTGGCACGGCCCGTGGCGCGTGACGAGAAGGCCACGCGCGTGACGGTGCGGCCCATCGTGCTGAAGGGCGCGCCGGCCTGGAGTTTCGTCAGCCACGAGGCCACGCGCGACCTCACGCACAACCTGCCGCCGGCCGAGGCGCTGGCGCAGGTCGAAGCCTGGCTCGGCCTGCGCTACCGCAACGCCCATCTGCACACAGCGGCCGAGGAGCTGCAGCTGGTGCTCGGCAAACGCGGCACCGGGCACCTGAGCCGGCATGCCGTGGCGCCGGCGTCACCCGATGTGCAACCCGCCACGCACGACCGCGCCAAGCAGCGCTGGGTGGCGCAGGAGCGCCCCTGGCTCACGGCACTGGGCGTGACCACGCCGCAGCACCAGGTGGTGCCGGCGATGGCGCGCAAGTGGAAGCAGATCAACCGCTTCGTCGAGATCGTGGCCGGTGCCATCGAACGTGCGCCCACACTGGCCGCCAAACCGGCGCTGCGCGTGGTGGACTTCGGCGCCGGCAAGGCTTACCTCACCTTCGCCGTGCACGACTGGCTCACCACCGTGAAGCAGCGGCAGGCCGAGGTCACCGGCGTGGAACTGCGCCCCGATCTCGTCGAGCAGGGCAACCGCATCGCGCACGATCTTCAGCTGCAAGGCATGCAGCTCGCCCAGGGTGACGTGCGCCACTGGGCGCCGGGTTCGATGGACGTGATGATCGCGCTGCACGCCTGCGACACCGCCACCGACCACGCCATCCATCTCGGCCTGCAGGCGGGCGCTTCGGTCATCGTCTGCAGCCCCTGCTGTCACAAGCAGCTGCGCCCGCAGCTCTTGAGCCCACACCCGCTGCGCAGCGTGTTCCAGCACGGCATCCACGCCGAGCAGCAGGCCGAGATGCTCACCGACAGCCTGCGCGCGCTGCTGCTGCAGGCCGCGGGCTACGACACGCAGGTGTTCGAGTTCGTCTCGCTCGAGCACACGGCCAAGAACAAGATGATCCTGGCCGTGAAGCGCGAGCGGCCGCTGGCCGAATCCGCCCGGCAGGCGCTGCTGGCCCAGGTGGCCGAGCTCAAGGGCTTCTTCGGCGTGCGCGAGCAGCAGCTGGAAACGCTGCTGTCCGGCGCCGCCCCGGCGCAAGCCGCCGGCTGACACCATCCCCCCGCGTGGGGACGCCGCGCCGCGGCGAAACGCCAGCGAACGCCATGAAACGGCTGGGAAACGCGCCCCGGGGACAGTGGGCCCACACGCCGCACAGCCGGCGCTACCACCGCCCAGGAGCCGACCATGTCCCACCGCACGATCAGCGCACTTGCGCTTGCCACCACGCTCACCGGGCTGGCCATGCCCAGCCTCTCGCAGGTGCTGGGCGACCTGCCGCCGCGCCTGACGCCGCCCTACACCGTGGTGCGCACGCTGGCGGAGCCGCTGCAGACCCAGCCGGGCATGCCCGGCAGCGACCTCAACCTCTCCGGCACCGTGGCCTACACGAGGCTCAGCGCCGGCGACATGCGCGCCGAAGGCCACTACAGCCAGGGCACCAGCGACTTCGGGTTCAGCTTCTGGTCGGGCCGGGTGATCAACCCGGGCTGCCCGGGCATGTCCAGCGTCACGCTCAGCTACACGAGGGCTGGCCGCATGAGCAGCATGGGCACCTACGCCGCCACGGCCTACCTGGCCCGCAGCGCCACCAACAGCGTGTACAGCCTGGGCATGGTGCTGGCGGCCGACACCGTGGCCACGGTGCTGTGCCCCGCGCTCGGCGGCAGCGACGCCCACAGCGAGGCCACGGCGATCAACGCCTACCAGCGCGTGGTGGGCACCAGCCGCCAGGGCAGCACCATCATCGCCACGCGCTGGCAGCTGTACGGCTGGGGCGGCAGCACCCAGGGCACGCCCGTCGACCTGTCGGCCGTGTCCGCCTCGACGGCCGCCGGCGCATTCCCCGTGGGCATCAACAAATACGGCACCATCGTCGGCCGCGGCATACCGCGCCTGCCGTCCAACGTGCAGGGCGTGTGGATGAAGGCCGAAGGCCAACCCGCGGTGGAACTGTTCAGCCCGAACAGCCTGCGGCCCACCGCCACGGCGATCAACGACAAGGGCGTGGTCGTCGGCACCGAGGGCACGCGGGCCTGGGTCTTCCAGCCCGGCGTTCCGGCCGGGCTGAGCCAGCTGCCCACGGCCGCGGGTGCGCTGGTGACACAAGCCCTGGGCATCAACAACAACGACACCATCGTCGGCCAGTCCGACGGCAGGCCCTGCTACTGGAAGGCCGTGGCCTGCGCCACGCAGCCGGGCCGCACCTGCTGGGACGGGCCGCGGATGATCACGTCGCTGACGCTGCCGGGCCACACGCTCGTGCAGGCCGTGGCCATCAGCGACACCGACAGCAGCAACCCGCGCGAGCACCTGCTGGTCGAAGGCAGGACCAACGGCGTGAACGCGGCCTGGGTGCTGCGCAAGAACTTCGATTGACGGTGCTGCATCCAGGCCGGCGCCGGCTGCGTAGCAGCCGGCATGAAACCGCTGCCCTCCAGCCTGGCGCTGTGCCTGGCCCTGCTCCTGCACAGCCCGGCGTCGGCCGGCAGCGTGCAACTCACCGTCATCGACAAGGACGGCAAGCCCGCGCCCGACGTGGTGGTGCTGATCGAACCCGCCCGCCGCGGCGCCGTGCAGCCGGCGCCCGAGCCGGTGCAGGTGGTGCAGGAAGACCTGCGCTTCGTGCCCTTCCTCACCGTGCTGCCGGCCGGCAGCACGGTGCGCTTCGTCAACCGCGACGACTACGACCACCACGTGCGCTCCACGCCCAGCGGGCCCCTGAGCGCCATTGCGCCGGTGTCCAGCTTCGAGCTGCGCCAGGGCCCGGCCGGCGCGCGCCGCAACGCCAGCTCGGCGCCCACCACGGCCGAGGTGAAGCTGGTGGTGCCCGGGCCCATCGGCATCGGCTGCCACCTGCACGGCTCCATGCGCGGCCAGCTCTTCGTGGCCGACACGCCCTGGTTCGGCAAGACCGACACGCAGGGTCGCGTCACGATCGACGGCGTGCCGCCGGGTGACGCCGCGCTGCGCCTGTGGCACAGCGACCAGCTCACCGAGCAACCCGCGCTGAAGCTGATGGTGCCGGTGGAAACGCTGCGCCTGGGCGCCACGCTGAACTTCACGCCGGCGCGGCGTCGGCGCTGATCAGGGGCAGCGGCCCGCGCGGCCACGCACGAAACGCTGCCCCGCAAACGGCAAGCCCGGCGCGGCCGTGCGCTGCAGCGTGAGGGATTCGCCGGCCAGCGTGATTTCGGTGGCGATGCTGCCGGCGGGCCCCGCCGCCGTGAGCCGATCCACCCCCACGCGCCCGTCGAGCACCCAGGCCGGCCCGGGCGCCGTGCGCGCCTGCAGCGTGGCCGAGAAGCGGTCCAGCCGCTGCGTGATCTCCAGCGTGGCCCCCGCCGGGCCGCACCACAGGCCGCCCACACGCGCCGGCACCCGCCACAGGTGCAGCGTGCTCTTCTTCTCTCGGCCGATGGGCTTGTCGGGCGCGTCGAGCGTGATGCTCTTCTCCGGCGCCCAGTCGCCCATGTCCCAGTCATGGCTGACGATGCGCGTGCCCGGCGGCAGGGCCAGGAGGCGCGGGCGCAGCTGCAGGTTGACCTCCGGAAGCAGGTACATCGTGATCACGCCATGGCCGGCGAGGTCGGTGAGGAAGAGGTCCTGCTCGCGGAACTCGGTTCGATCGGCCACGCCCGCCTTCCTGGCGTTCTCGCGGCTCTGCTTGACGAGATCGGGCACGATCTCCACGCCCAGGCCACGCGCGCCGAAACGCTTGGCGGCGGTGATGACGATGCGGCCATCACCCGAGCCGAGGTCGAGCACGCGGTCCGACGCCGTCACGCCGGCGAGCTCCAGCATCGCGAGCGTGACGTTGTCGGGCGTGGTGATGAAGGGCACCTCGTCCTGGGCCGTTGCCCAGGACGACACCAGCACCAGCGCGGCGGCCAGCAGCCGGCGCATCAGGCGGTGGGAAGGACGTGGTCCTTGAACTGCTCGCGCAGCTTGTTCTTCTGCATCTTGCCGGTGGCGCCCAGCGGGATCGCGTCGACGAACACCACGTCGTCGGGCATCCACCACTTGGCGATCTTGCCTTCGTAGAAGGCCAGCAGCTGTTCCTTCGTGACCTCGGCGCCGGGCTTCTTCATCACCACCAGCAGCGGGCGTTCGTCCCACTTGGGGTGTTTGGCCGCGATGCAGGCGGCCATCGCCACCGCGGGGTGGGCCATGGCGATGTTCTCGAGGTCGATGGAGCCGATCCACTCGCCGCCGCTCTTGATGACGTCCTTGCTGCGGTCGGTGATGACCATGTAGCCGGCCCGCGTGATCTTGGCCACGTCGCCGGTGGGGAACCAGCCGCGGCCGTCCTTGTCCTTGACCAGCGGGTTGCCGCCTTCGCCCTTGAAGTAGTTCTGGATGATCCAGGGCCCGCGCACCAGCAGGTCGCCGCTGGCCTCGCCGTCCCAGGGCAGCTCTTCGCCTTCGGGGCTGACGATCTTCATGTCCACGCCGTACACCGCGCGGCCCTGCGTGCTCATCACCGCCAGCTGCTGCTCGGGTGTCTGATCCACGTGCTCGGCCTTGAAGTGCGCGGCGGTGCCGATGGGGCTCATCTCGGTCATGCCCCAGGCGTGGATCACGCGCACGTTGTAGGTGTCGCGGAACTTGGCAATCATCGCCGGCGGGCAGGCCGAGCCGCCGATGGCGCTCTTGCGCATGGTGCTGAACTTGAGGTTGTTGGCCTCCACATGCGCCAGCAGCCCCTGCCACACGGTGGGCACGCCGGCGCTGATGGTCACGCCTTCGCCCTCGAAGAGTTCATAGAGGCTCTTGCCGTCGAGCGCGGCGCCGGGCAGCACGAGCTTGCAGCCCGTCATCGGCGCCAGGTAGACGATGCCCCAGCTGTTGACGTGGAACATCGGCACCACCGGCAGGATGGTGTCGGCGGCGCTCACGCCCAGCGTGTCGGGCAGCGCGGCGCACATGGTGTGCAGCACCGTGCTGCGGTGGCTGTAGAGCGCACCCTTGGGGTTGCCCGTGGTGCCGCTGGTGTAGCAGAGGCTGCTGGCGGTGTTCTCGTCGAACTCGGGCCAGACGTAGCGGTCGTCCTGAGCGGCCAGCAGGTCTTCGTAGCAGAGCAGGTTGGGGATCTTCCCGTCGGTGGGCATGTGCGCGCGGTCGCTCATCAGCACCCAGTGTTTGACGGTCTTCGTGCGCCCGGCCACGGCCTGCACCAGCGGCAGGAAGGTGAGGTCGAACATCAGCACCTGGTCTTCGGCGTGGTCGGCGATGTAGACCACCTGATCGGGGTGCAGGCGCGGGTTCAGCGTGTGCAGCACGGCGCCGCTGCCGCTGACGGCGTAGTAGGCCTCCATGTGGCGGTAGCCGTTCCAGGCCAGCGTGGCCACGCGGTCGCCATGTTTCACGCCGAGTGCGGCCAGTGCCTTGGCGAGCTTGCGGGCACGGCTGGCCAGTTCCTTGTACGTGGTGCGGTGGATGTCGCCTTCCACGCGCCGCGAGACCACTTCCTGTTCGCCGTGGTGCCGCTCCGCGTGCACCAGCAGCGAGGAAATCAACAGCGGCATCTGCATCATCTGGCCGAGCATGGTCTTGTCTCCTGGGAGGGTGATAGGGGCTTTACGGCATTCTGATGCAGCCGGATGCCGCACCGTTCCCGGGGGAACGATCAGGCGCCGCTCAGGGGCCCGTCAGCTGCCGCGCCTGGGCGCGGTGTTCGGCCACGAGCCGCGGCAGCTCGATCGGCAGCAACTCGCCGCCGCGCACCAGCACACGGCCTTGGACCACCGTGGTGTGTACACGCGGCACCTGGCAGAACAGCAGCGCGGCCACCGGGTCGGCCTCGGCACCGGCGAGGCCGGCCTCGCTGAGCTTCACGCTCGTGAAGTCGCAGGCCATGCCGGCGCTCAGCGCGCCGATGTCGTCGCGGCCGAGCACATGTGCCCCGCCCAGCGTGGCGATCTCCAGCATCTCGCGCGCGCTCATGGCCGTGGCGCCAAAGGCCACGCGTTGCAGCAGCAGGGCCAGGCGCGCTTCGGCCAGCAGGTGGCCGCTGTCGTTGCTGGCCGAACCGTCCACCGCCAGCGACACCGGCACGCCGGCGTCGCGCACCGTGCGGATCGGCGCCGCGCCCGAGCCCAGACGCATGTTGGAGCCGGGGCAGTGGGCGATGCCGGTGCCGGTGGCGGCGAAGCGTGCAATGCCATCGGCGTCGAGCTTCACGCAGTGCGCGTGCCACACGTCGGGGCCGAGCCAGCCCAGGTCTTCGGCGTACTGCGCGGGGGTGCAGTTGAACTTCTCGCGCGTGTAGGCGATGTCGTTGTCGTTTTCCGCCAGGTGCGTGTGCAGGTGGACCTGGTGCTCCCGCGCCAGCCGCGCCGCGTCGCGCATCAGGCCCGTGCTGACGCTGAACGGCGAGCAGGGCGCGACGACGATGCGCTGCATCGCGTAGCGCGCCGGATCGTGGAAACCTTCGATCAGGCGCTGCGTGTCGGCCAGGATCGCGGGCTCGGCCTCCACCACGCTGTCGGGTGGCAGCCCGCCCTGGCTGGCGCCCACGCTCATCGCGCCACGTGCGGCGTGGAAGCGCATGCCGATCGTGCGTGCGGCCTCGATGGTGTCGTCGAGCCGGCAGGCGCCGGGGAAGATGTAGAGGTGGTCGCTGGTGGTTGTGCAACCGGAGAGCAGCAGCTCGGCCATGCCCAGTTGCGTGCTGGTGTGCAGCATCTCCGGCGTGAGCCGCGCCCAGATCGGGTACAGCGTGCCCAGCCAGCCGAAGAGCTCGCTGTCCTGCGCACCGGGCACCGCGCGGGTGAGCGTCTGGTACAGGTGGTGGTGGGTGTTGACGAGGCCGGGGATCACGACCTGGTCGGTAGCGTCGATGATCTCGTCAGCGGTGCTGGGCAGAGCCGCGGTGGAGCCCACCTGCTCGATCACGCCGTCGCGCGCGAACAGGGCACCGTCGGCGATCTCGCGCCGGGCGCCATCCATCGTCACCAGCACACGCGCGTGCCGGACGAGCAGGGTGCTCATGGTTTGGCGGGTGGCGCTGAAGTCTTGTCAGACCACAGCTGGCCGGCGGTGGCCCAATCGTGGCGCTCGACATCGCGGAAGATGATGTCCACCGCCTCGGGCGAGCCGCCGAGTGTCTTCACGGTGGCTTCGGTCAGCGCGGCGGCGAGCGCGCGTTTCTGCTCGACGGTGCGGCCGGCGAAGAGTTCGACGTGGATCGTGGGCATGGGCTGGGTCTCCTGGAGCACTTGCCGGCGATGTTCGCATGGTCAGGCACGCGCCTTGCACAATGCGCCGCCATGCCGTACCGCCCCCATGACCCCTTCGACATCGGCGCGCTGGCGCGGGATCTCGGGGGCATCGAGCTCAGCAGCGACGCGGCCGAGCTCGAGCGGGCCGGCAGCGACTACCACTGGTACAGCCCGGTGCTCGCGGAAAGCCTGCGCGGCCGCAGGCCGCAGCTGGTGGCACGTCCGCGCAGCAAGGCCGAGGTCCTGCGCGTCGCGTCGGCCTGCGCGAAGCACCGCGTGCCGATCACCGTGCGCGGCGGCGGCACCGGCAACTACGGGCAGTGCGTGCCGCTGTTCGGCGGGCTTGTCCTGGACATCACTGCATTGAACGCCGTGCTCCAGCTGCAACCCGGTTGGGCGCGCGTGCAGGCCGGGCTGCTGCTGGCCGAGCTGAACCGCGCCGCCGCCACCACCGGCCAGCAGCTGCGCATGTGGCCCAGCACCGAGCGCATCGCCACCGTGGGCGGCTTCATCGCCGGCGGCCACAGCGGCATCGGCTCGGCGCGCCACGGCATCCTGGCCGACCCCGGCAACGTGCGGCGGCTGCTGGTGTGCACGCTGGAAGAAGCGCCGCGCCTGATCGAGCTGGAAGGCGCGGACATCCAGAAGGTGCACCACGCCTACGGCAGCAACGGCATCGTGCTCGAAGTGGAGATCGCGCTCACCGATCGCGTCGAGTGGCAGCACGCCATCGTGCTGTTCCCCCACTACGACGACGTGCTGCGCTTCGGCCTGGCGGTGCAGGCCGCGCAGGAGCGCGGCGAGGTCGTTGCCTTCCAGCTCAGCGCCGTGGAACGCCGCATCACGCCCTACTACGAAGGCCTGCGCCACCGGCTGGAGGATGCCGACGCGATGTTCGCGCAGGTCTCGCCGGCCACCGTGGCCGCGTTCCGCGCGCTGGCTGAACGGATGGGCGGCCGCATCGCCGTCATCGGCAGCGAGGCCGAGCTGCTGGCGCAGGGCCTGCCCTCGGCCACCGAATGTGCCTACAACCACACCACGCTGGAGGCGCTGAAGACCGACCGCGGCGTCACCTACCTGCAGGTGGCCTACCCGGGGCCGCTGGATGCGGCGCTGGTGGCGCGGCAGATGGCGGCCTTCGGCGACGAGGTGTTCTTCCACCACGAGTTCAGCCGCGCCGGCGGCCAGGCCGTGGCCTTTGCACTGCCGCTGGTGCAGTACTTCGACGCCGAACAACTGGCCGAGCTGAAGCGCCGTTTCGAGGCCGACGGCTGCACGATCTTCGACCCGCACACCTGGGTGCTGGAAGACGGCGGCATGAAGCAGGTGGACGAGGCGCAGCTCGCCTTCAAGCAGCTGGCCGATCCGCTGGGCCTGATGAACCCCGGCAAGGTGCGCGCCTGGGACGAGCGTGTCCTCGGCATCCCGGGGGGGCAGTTGTGAGGCTGCTGCTCGTCTACTGCCACCCTGATCCCGAGAGTTTCGGCTCCGCCATCCGCCATGCCGCGCTGGAGGCACTGCGCAGCGCCGGCCACGAGCTGCGCGAGATCGATCTCTACGCCGAGGGTTTCAACCCGGTGCTGAGCCTGGCCGAACGCCGCAGCTACCTCACCGACACGGCGCAGAACATCGCTGGCGTGGCCCAGCACGTGGAGGCGCTGCGCTGGGCCGAAGGCTGGGTGGTGGTCTATCCCACCTGGTACTACGGCATGCCGGCCATGCTGAAGGGCTGGCTCGACCGCGTCTGGCTGCCCGGCGTCACCTTCGAGATCGCCACCGCGAAGGAGCGCACCATCACCGGCAAGCTGAAGCACATCCGCCGCTTCGTCGGCATCACCACCTCGGGTTCGCCCTGGTGGTGGCTGAAGTGGATCGGCGACCCCGGCCGCAGCATCTTCATGAAGGGCTTCAAGCCGCTGTACGCCCGCGGTTGCCGCATGCGCTGGCTGCAGCTGTACAACATGAACCACGTCACCGCCGCCGACCGCGAGGCTTTCCTCGCGAAGGTGCGGCGTGAGCTGGCCGCACTCTGAGGAACCCGACATGACCGCCGCACCAGCGCCTGCCCAACCCTTGGCGAGATACGCCGCCTGGCGCCGCGCCGGCGACTTCGTGTTCCTCTCCGGCGTGATTGCGGTCGACCCGGCGAAGAAGCTCATCGTGCGCGGCTTCGACGACATCCCGCCCGAAGCGCAGCAGCTGCTCGGCCGCACGGGCGAGTTCAGCACCGACATCAAGGAAGGCCCGATCCTGGCGCAGAGCTGGTTCGTGCTGAACAGCATCAAGGCCGTCATTGAGTCGGCCGGCGGCCAGATGGCCGACGTGTTCAAGCTCGTCCAGTACTTCAAGAACCTCGACCACTTCCCGCACTACAGCCGCGTGCGCAAGCTCTTCTTCACCGGGGAGCCGCCGGTCTCCACCGTGGTGGAGGTGAGCGCGATGATGCCCACCGCCGACGTCCTGCTCGAGGTGGAAGCCACGGCCTGGCTGCCGCTCAAGAACACCTGAGAGACACACCATGCTGCACGGCTACTGCCCCCCCTCGCGTTACCTGCCCTACCTCACCTGGCAGCAGATCGCGCAGCTGCCCGACAAGGCCAACATCCCCATCGTGCTGCCCGCCGGCAGCACCGAGCAGCACGGGCCGCACCTGTGCTGCGCGGTGGACACGATCATCGCCGCCGGTGTCATCGGCCACGCGCTGGCGCGGCTGCCGAAGGAAGTGCCGGCTTACGCGCTGGCGCCCATCCACTACGGCAAGAGCGACGAGCACCTGCACTTCCCGGGCACGGTCACGCTGGACGGGACCACGCTGCTGGAGACCATCACGCAGATCGGCGAATCGGTCTACCGCATGGGCTTTCGCAAGCTGCTCATCGTCAACGGCCATGGTGGCCAGCCGCAGGTGATGGAGATGGCCGCGCGCGAGCTGCGCCTGCGGCATGGCGACTACGTGGTGCTGCCGCATTTCACCTGGCGCGTGCCGCACGTGGCGGGCAAGTTCATGACCGAGAAGGAGCGGCGCCTGAGCATGCACGCCGGCCACGCCGAGACCGCGATCCTGATGGCGCTGGCGCCCGAAACGGTGCACATGCAGCATGCCGTGGCCGCCTACCCGCCGGAATTCCCCAGCAAGGTGCTGAGCGCCGACGGCCGCCCGGCCTGCGCCTGGACCGCGCGTGACTTCGGCGATTCAGGTGTCATCGGCGACCCTTTCCCTGCCACCCCCGAGCAGGGCCAGGAGATCCTGGACAGCCTGGCCGCCAGCTGGGCTCAGGGCATCACCGACTTGCACCGGATGCACTGGGTCGAGCGTAATGAGCGTTCCTGGGGCAAGGTGCACCAGGAAGGTGACATCCAGGGCGTCTGAGCGTGGCACAACGCTTGCACCCGAGGCCGCACACGATCACGTTGCCAGAAGGAGTACCCCGCATGAACCAGCCGACCCGCCTGACCCTGGCGTTGAGCCTCGTGGCTTGTGCCTTCGCCGCGCAGGCCCAGGAAAAGTTCACCTACACCACCAACTGGTACGCGCAGGCCGAACACGGCGGCTTCTACCAGGCGCTGGCCACGGGCCTGTACAAGAAGGAGGGCCTGGACGTCACGATCAAGATGGGCGGGCCGCAGGTCAACATCATGCAGCTCATGGCCGCCGGCCAGACCGACTGCGTGATGGGCTACGACGTGCAGACCTTCAAGAGCTGGGAGCAGGGCATCAACGCCGTGACGGTGGCCGCGGCCTTCCAGAAGGACCCGCAGGTGCTGATCGGCCACCCCGGCGTGGTCAACAAGATGGAAGACCTGAAGGGCAAGACCATCCTCATCAGCAGCGCCGCCAACACCACCTACTGGCCCTGGCTGATGAGCACCTACAAGCTCGAGGCCAGCCAGGCGCGGCCCTACACCTTCAACATCCAGCCTTTCATCGCCGACAAGAACGTGGTGCAGCAGGGCTACCTCAGCAGCGAGCCCTACGCGATCGAAAAGGAAGCCAAGTTCAAGCCCAACGTCTTCCTGCTCTCCGACCACGGCTGGCCCCCGTACTCCACCACCATCGTGTGCCTGGAGAAGACGGTGAAGGAAAAGCCCAAGGCCGTGGCTGCCTTCGTGAAGGCGAGCATGGAAGGCTGGAAGAGCTACCTGAAGGGCGATCCGAAGCCGGCGAACGACCTCATCAAGAAGGACAACCCGAACATGACCGACGACAAGATCGCCGTCGGCATCAAGCTGCTCAACGAGACCGGCATGGTCTTCGGCGGCGACGCCGCCAAGATGGGCGTGGGCGTGATCACCGATGACCGCATGAAGAAGACCTTCGACATGATGGTGGCCATGAAGCTCGTCGACGCGACCAAGGTCGACGTGAAGAAGACCTACACGACGGAGTTCGTGAAGAACCTGAAGGTCATGCCCTGACGCTGAAGCTGGAGCGAGGGCGGTGGCGGTCCCGCTGATCGATCTGGCGGGCTCGGCGCCCGCCGTGCTGGCGCGGCGCATCGACGAGCTGCTGCGCGGCGACGGCTTCTTCGGCGTCGTCGGGCACGGTGTGCCGGCCGGCGTGGTGGCCGCGGCCTTCGACGCCGGGCACCGCTTCTTCGCGCTGGACGACAGCGACAAGAAGCGCTGGCACATTGACGGCTGGCCGCTGAAGCGCGGCTTCGACCCCATCGGCTGGCAGTCGCTGGACCCCGGCAACCCACCCGACGTGAAGGAGAGCTTCTACCTGGGCGTGGAAACGATCGGGCCGAACCAGTGGCCTGACGAAGCGCTGTTGCCGGGCTTCCGCGCTGCGATGGAAACCTACTCCGCCGCCTGC
>VFQQ010002580.1_pt1 | contig 19830 bp, 25 predicted proteins | sample 3512341 | NCBI WGS metagenome assembly VFQQ01 (sample SAMN10412373, study PRJNA504923) | tailings metagenome | isolation source: Relicate 2 Philex TSF1 revegetated site | place: Philippines: Tuba, Benguet | collected 2017-08-29 | reverse complement strand
TAATGCAAAACAGATGTTTAATCTCGCAGCAGATAGAAGATTTTGAAACCAGACGAAGTGCCTTTTTAAGCAACCTATGGCATGATGTTACGCTGTTTGATATGATTGGGAATAGAGGCGGTGCGGTAAGTGGTAATTATAGTACCCCGGCACCTGTTCCGATTAGTTATGTATGGGTAAATGATTACTCTGTTGACGACGAACAAACATTTACTATAACAGCTAAAAAGCTCTTTTATACAGATTATTTTAAAGGTGCTGCCCTAAATAGTTTTTTAAATAATGATTTTACGCCTTATTATCAAGTGGCCCAAGGTGGTGGGGGTACAGAACCGCCCCTGTTTAAATATGCTGGAGACCAATCAAAATATCCAGGAGCAATCGTTGTAGAAACTTCGCTTATGTCAGGGGGAGCAGTTACCTTACCTCCTTTTGTGTTTACTGCACCGGGAAGAGGAAAAAACCAAGATTTAATGAGACACGAACATGGTCACATTCTCCAATATGTTGGGCTAAGTGTTCTTTCGGGGAGTCCTGTTACAGGTTATGGCCTTTACTTACTGGGTATAGGAGTGCCAAGCATTTTTAGTGCGGACAAAGCTAATAATGATCCTAATCATTTCCATCAGGGAACATATACAGAAAAATCAGCAAATCAATTAGAGTATTGGTTCCATGGAATGCCTGCTAATTGGAATCACACTCGATATCCTGTTTATTGGAAATAAAACAAAGTAGTTATGAAAATAAAAACATATTTTTTATTAAGTTCATTAATTCTGCTTATAGTTGGATGTGACTATTATGATGATCGTTTAATCATAAACAATAAAACTGCTACCAATATTTATGTTGCTTTTTCAAAGGACACTGTCATAAATATAGGTGAGAATAATACTTTTATGATACCAGACTATTTTGTAAAAGCATTTACTAAGAAAAATATTGTTGAGCCTGGGAGTAAAAAAGCATGGGAATTTTTTGCAGAAAAAAGTTTAAATAAACAATTACATATTTTTATTTTAACAGAGGACACATTGAAAAAATATGATGCAAGTACAATTATTAAAAAGAGAAAGTATGAAAGAAGAATTGATGTTGGGGTAAAAGAATTGGAAGCTAAAAAGTGGGAGGTTTTATATGAGTAGTAGCTCAAAGTGGTGGGGGGTATGATGTTGACAAGGCAGTGAACTGGCTAAATAATAATGCTCACGAATCTTGGAAGGATGCAAAAGGAGAATGTGCTAAATATGTTAGACAAGCCCTTGAAGCAGGGGGATTAAATACTACTGGACGCCCTGTACCAGCGTGGCAATATTCTACATTTTTGCCAAAACTCGGTTTTGCTCCTGTAAATACTACTCATTATATGAAAGGTGATATAGCTGTAATGAAAGGATACCCAGGTGCTACAGCTGACCCAAAGACAGGTATCCCTTATGGTCATATTCAAATGTTTAATGGTACTCAATGGATTTCTGATTTTAAACAGGAAAGACCTTTTTGGCCATCGGGAAAATATGAACGTTATCAGCCTTCTTTTGAAATTTTCCGTTGGGGCACTTATCCATAAAATAATAAAAAATTATAGAATATGAAAATTTTAAAAATTCTCGCATTAAGTTCCATGATATTCATAGGTAATGGATGCAATGCTCAAACAGGTGAAGACGATAGGGTAATATCAATGTTAAAGGAATTTTATATTGCCCACAGTAATATATGGTCAATTCATCCATCTCAGATTTCACCTAATGATTTTGATAAAAAATTAGATTCATTAGCAGAAAAATATTGCACTCCACAACTAAGAAAAGAAGCAAAGAAATATCTTGAAGATGGACACGATTTATTGACTGACGACTTGGGTATGTCAAAAGAATCGCTTAATTCTTTGTCAGTTGTAAAGGACGCAAAAGAAAACACTTATGTTGTTTCATATACTGTAGATTCATATCCTGTAGCTCCCGAAAAACCCGTCAAGAAACAGGTTGTTTTGCACGTAACTGTAGTAAAGGAAGGAGAAAATTACAAGATAGCTTCAGTAAATTGATAAATGCAATAAAAAACGAAGAAGCCCGGCAAGTCCGGGCTTTTGTTATTTATAAGCTTGTTTAGCTTTAGCATCTCTAAGAAAAGCATCGAGCATTTTATGCACGCAGGATTTACACCTAATATTAGTTTTGGTATTGCTCCCACCTTAATAAACAATACTAACGCTACTATTTGGATTAAACCGGAAAATAACAGTTTGTCCCCGATGTCACTTGCTCCAGGACAAAGTACTACAATGAGAGTTGATGGAGTTACACATCCTTCGTATCCTGGTCAAGTTTTTAAAGTTCGTACAGGATTTGATACTGCCTTTGGAATTGAAGCAAATCGAAATGGTGTGATCGTAGGTGCAAACAGTGCTTTGTGGCCTCTTCCAGCAGAGTTAAATTATTTGTTAGGTGGTGGTTGGCTAACTGCCCCACCTGATGCTTGCTGGAACGACATTTTTAATAAAGCTGGATATAAAAAACCTTAAGTAAGCACTCTATGAAATACATTAAAATACTACATACAGCTTTAGGAATTATCCCATTTGCTTGGCTATGTTCGCTTTTACTAATACTATTTATTGGTGTTTTTCATTTTGGGTATATTCCTAAATACGGAAACCCTATAGACCCATACGCGTTAGGATTAGATTGGATTTATAGTTTTGAGGTATGGTTAGGATTATTTGGTCTAATATCCTTCTTTTTATGGCCTTTACTGACAGTTGTTTTATACATATTTTATAGAAATAAAATTGTAATGAATAAATTATCCATTATTCTTTTCATTATTGGAATAGCTGGATTTTTTATTTTTAGATATGGCTTTTCAGAAACCTTTTTATGGGTTGTAGATTAATAAAACAAAGCCCGCAAAAGCGGGCTTTGTATTATTACCTATTGGAATAATCTTTAGGATTTTTATAAGCATGAATAATTGTAACTATGATAATTTGCTTATATGTATCATCCATAATGTAATGAATGTGATACGGAAATTGCCTTAGTAAAAGCGTTCTTACTTCTTTGTATTTTACCTGAAAGCCGAGCGGAGTACGGGTAATATAGGCTTTAGCTTAGCGGATTCGAAACAAAAACTGTTTAGCAAGTTTGGGGTTAATGTTTTTGTAATAGTCTGTAGCATTAATAATATCATCCTTTACCTCAAGTCTGTTTACAAAAGAATAGCTCATAGACTTTTTTCAATATCATCAATAGTTTTATCAAAGTCGGTTACATCCGCAGGATTTCTATAGTAGTCGCTTAAACGATTATCTATAATTTGTTTTTGCCATTGGGCAAGCTCCGTTGGCGATTCTACCTCTTCTTTTAACAACTCGGCATACTTACTTTTTAATGTTTGCCAATCTTCGATAGGAATAAATACGCCTGTAGTGTTACCTTTGTTATCATGAATAAATTGTAGTGTCATTGTTTAATTTATTTTTGGTTAGTATTTTATTTTCGGTTGTTCCATTTGTTGCGGCTTTGCATTACATAATTTTTAAAATCATTAGTAAATTCGCTTGGTAATTTAGCAACATATCTTTCAGAAAGCTTTCGATATAACTCAATACTCTTTTTATAATTGTAATAATATTTAATTCTTCTTGAAAATTGTATGCCTTGTTATTATGTACGAGAACTGCTTCCATTTTGTAATTACTCAAATATTGCTTGTATTTTATTTTTAAAAAGAACAATATCTAACAAAGCAAAATCGCAACTTTTTTCACTTTTGATATATTTTTCAATTCCTTGCAATTGCCTTACTGATTTTTTACCAAATTTGCTGTTAGTACCTTTACCTGCGAGGCAATCTAAAGAAACCTCAAAGGATTCCGCTATTTTTTTAGTCGCTTCGATAGACGGCACAGCTACACCACGTTTATGATTACCGATCATCTTACGCGAAGCACCACTTTTGGTGGCTAATTCTGTTTGCGACCAGCCTTTTTCTTTGCGGAGTGTTACTATTATATTATCTGATTCCACTGCTTTAATTGCTTACTTTGTACGCTTTAATCAATTGGAATTACAAAGTTACGAAATAAACCTATAAAAAAAGAGAATTTAATAATAAACCGGGTTTCTTATTGTAATCATTATCTTTCCTTTAGAAACCTTTCATTTGGAATATTATCTTAAAACAAGTAAGTTGGCACAACTTAATCACCCGTTAACGTACATCCTGCAAGCCAGATTTCCAATTTTAGGGCAAAAGGTAATTTATGTTCATTTATTTGCTTAAGTATGTAAATGCCTTCTATAACATCTACACTTTAATTTCTACATTAACCGGCCGTATTTTTAATTGTAAAAGGGCTTTTCTTTTAACCGCTAAGAACGCAAAGAAGGCGCGAAGCGCGCGAAGAATTTGTTATCGTAAAATACAGTATGAACACTACGTGTGTTATGCTTTTTATTTTATAATCACAACTAAATGTGTAATTTTGAATATTTTAATTATTTAAATAATCAATAAAATCCGCAGTTTTTGTTGTATCAAAAATACTTGCCACAGCATTAGCTAGTATATAACAATCTAATGAGTCTTCAACACTATCGCAATCCATAACTTTGTACAATGGAAATAAGGAATTTGGATTAAGATTTGGATAATGATTAAAAACAGATAGATTTGTGTCTTTGATTATATAGCTATTATAGGTAACATTTCTTACAACATGACTTGTAAAAAAATTTGAATCGACTCCAGAAGTGCTTGATAAAACACAAACTTTTAACAAATTATTTCGCAATAATTGTACATTTCCATAACCCAAATTGGCATTTATAGTATCAAAGTTATTTTGCCCATAAACATTTATTGTTTTAACATGAATTATTATTAATAAAAATAAAATATTTTTCATATATTATTTCGTAAATTCTATAACAAAAACACTATTCGGAAAAATTTCCATACCATTGGCTGCGCAAACAGTTGAATTTACATTACGAAAATCGAAGTTAAAAGTTATATTTATTGTATCGTTATAGTTTAATTTATAATTGTTATATTGCATTGCAATAAATAATGAATCATGTGGTGTTGACATTATTGAGCTGTCGTTAAAAAATATTCGGCTTGGTGAATAATTTGCTGTAATCGCATCAAAGCCTTTAATCATTTTAATATGTAAGTTGCATCCAGCCATATTAAATCCTTTAATTATACCTGTTCCATAATAAGTTGGGTAATTACTGGCTGATTCGTTTGTGTTTTTTTTACAGCTATTTAAGATAAATAAAAACAGAAAAGGAATTAAAGTCACCTTCATAATATTGCTATTTTTGCTCTAAACTACTAAGTCTATCTTTCAGTCTTTCGATTTCTTTACTTTGAAGTTTTATTGATTCTGTTAATAACGGAATTAAACCAAGATAATTTATAAAATATTGCCCAGATTTTGGATCTTGTCTTACCAAATATGGAAAATGTTCTAATAGTTCCTGTGCTTTAAAACCAATTTGATTAAGGCTTGAGTGCAGAGGAGGAATTGAATCTGTTATAGATGTATCTTTAAATATCCTTTTCAAATCATAATCATACTTGTATGTTTTTAGATTTTTCAAATTTTTATAGGTTGAATCTATTTCAGAACTTGTAAAGTTAATTTTGCATATTGAGTTGCTGGTAAGCAAGTAATATTTACACCCCCATTTAAATATAATGCTTCATCATTAGTACCTAGAAAAGAACTTGACCATATGGGCCCAATATGCACTTTATTTAGTGGGTATACTTTTACTTGAGTAAATCCATAATAATTTATAAGTAAAAAATAAGATAACAAATAAATAGATTTTTTCATTTTGCTTAACATTAAGTTTCAACATAGTTATGTTGAGTTTTAAAAATTAATTATTTTTATTTTTGATTCAAAAAATTTGAGAACCCATTACTAATTCTTAAATCATAAATAAACATAAGAATATTTTTACGAAAAATCTTCCTGGCTTGTCCGCCATAATTTTTAAAATTATATAATAACTTGTAATACAGTGTATTATATTTTATTTAGTGCTACATTTGTTGCACTAAGTTCTTCAATATGCTAAAGTATAAAAGTGTCTAAACAAGTTCTGGAAAGATTGCCGTTCAAGTTTATTACCTGAATAATCGAAAGCGAGTTATTGTAAAACATTTGGTTTCGGCATAATCGTAATTTTTCAACCTTCTACCTCTCTACTCATCTAATCATCTACTTCTACCCTCAAAAACTTCAAACTTCTAATAAAAATTCTACTCATCTACTTTCTCTACTCGGCTACAAAAAACATTAAGCTGAAAAACACTAAACCCTAAATAAAACAGATGTTTCTATGGTGCTGTCGTTTATGGTTGTGGCTTGGCATTGCGCAACAGGTGTTAATTGCATGTAGGCAATAAATTCATCTAAGTTGGTAAAGTATTCGGTACCATATTTTTGTGTGCCTTTATAAAACACTTGGTTTACCAATAAATATTTACCTTGGCAATGTGTTTTTAAATGCGCAATAATTTGTTTAAGCTCGGGTAAAATATACCAAACGATTTCGGCAAATAGAATGCAATCGTATTGGGTATATTTTTTAAAGTCGTTGCCAATTTCTGCTACTTCAAAATCCAGATGCGGAAAAAGCGTTTTGGCTTTTTCAATAGCTACCGGAGAAATATCTAAACTTTTTGGAACTATTGCGGTATCTTTATTAATCCAATCGGCATAATACCCCAAGCCACAACCCCACTCTACAACCGATGTTATGCCAAAATGTTTAAGGTGATAAATGCCTGCCATACGAGCATATTTATTCGGCTGGTTTTTTTGCATCCATGGGTCGTCGAATTCGCGGTACATTTCATCGAATTTGCCTATAAATTGGCCATCTTTAATTACATAGTCATGGTAAGATTTCATATTTAAATGATAAAAGTTAGTTTGCAATAATAAGATAAATTACATAGGGCTTGCTGATTAACGCTCAAATTATTAATATTAAGGCATTTAACTACTAAAAAAGATATTTTTTCTGCAAGTGCTAAAAACAATTCTTATGGGCTTAAGCTATTTTTGCTTTGCACACGTTTTAGTTTTCGCTAATTCAGCGCTACATCATCTTCTTCGTCAAAGCCTGGACGGCTGCACTATAGTACTATCCGCCAGACTTTTCCTCGAATCTAATGCAGATCTGAATTTAACAGCAAGCCCCACACACAGGTGTTGCGGTTAAAAAAAAATGCATGATGTACCGGCATGAAGTGACATTTTTAAACTATGTTAACGGTATTTTAAATACACATAATATGCATGGGCAGCGGCTATTTGTAATCCTTTAACACCATCTAAAAATCCTAGTTTTATAAAATACTCGCTAATAAACCTTGCAGCCGGACTAAATACCAATTTTACCCAACGGGTTTTTGCATGTTTTTGCTTGTATTGCGCAGCATATTTTTGCATTTTCTGCACATAAGCATTAAAGTTAGTAGTGGTATAATGTTTTAATCTATTTTGCAATTTAACGGTAGTAATATTATTCGGTATTTGTAAGGTTTCGTGAACCAACTGTTGCTCGTTCCATGTTATATGTTTTTTATTAAACAAACGCACTTGCCAATCTGGATTCCATGCCCCAAAACGAATGGCCTTATTAGCAAAAAAATTAAGACGGTTTACAGCATAACAACAGTTATCATTAAGGTGCATTAAGCAATCTCTTACTTCTTGGGCTAACTCAGGGGTAATAATTTCATCGGCATCAAGCCAAAAAATCCAGTGGTTTACTGCATAAGAATTACCAATATTTTTGTTAGCGCTATAACCCATCCAAGGATGCATTACAATGCGTGCGCCGGCATTTTGGGCAATTTGTGCAGTTGGGTCGTTTACATTATTGCTTGTAACCACAACTACATCATTGGTTATTTGCAGGGCAGCAACTACACATTCGTTAATGGTAGCGCGGGCGTTTGCAGCAATAATAACAACCGAGCAATCGGCCATGTTAAACTACAGGTTTAAATTGTTCAAAAGCCTGAAGGCAATTGTTGCAATAATGCAAACTACGACAAAGCGTTGGTCCGAATGGCGATTTTAAATCTACATTTTTACTGCCACAAAACGGACAAGTTACGTTTTCTAATAAGTCTTGGGTAATTTGCCCACTATGTTTTGGAGGCGGAGCCAAGCCATGCTTTTTTAAATGCTGTAAACCACGCTCTGTTATTAAATTACTATTCCAAGGTTTGTTAAAAGTAGTTACCACTTTTACCGACTTAAATCCAATTTCCAATAGTTTATCGTGCACCATTTGCTCCATGGTTTTTATAGCAGGGCAACCACTAAAAGTGGGTGTCATTTCTACAAAAGCCTCTGTGCCGCTTGTATTGGTTTTAACAGCGGTAATTATGCCCATATCAACCATGCTTATGGTTGGTATTTCGGGGTCCATTACTTCTTGCAGAGCATCCCAAATTTGTTGTTCAGATATTGTTGTTGGTTCAGCCATAATTATACAAACATTAATACGCCATTTGGGTTTTTTAGTCCCATTTTTTTCTAAAATCGCCACGCGAAAAAAACTTTTCTATAAGGCAATACAAAAGTATAAAAAAATACCTGCTGCCCATTTCTCTAATTTTTAGTTTGCTAACACCATGTTTGCGGTTGGTCCAGCTGTTGGGTAAAACAGTATAGGTATAACCACGTATAATAGCTTTTAAAGGCAACTCTACAGTAAGGTTAAAATGTGGCGATAAAAAGGGTTTAATACCATCTATGGTTTGGCGTTTGTAAAGTTTAAATGCATTTGTAACATCGTTGTATTTTATGCCAAACAACAAGCGCACTATATTATTAAACAGTCTGTTTAGGTACAATTTATGTGGCGGATAGTCGTACACTTTGCCACCTTTACTCCAACGCGTGCCAAAAACACAATCGTAACCTCCTGTTAACATGGCATTATAAAACGCAACCAAATCAGATGGGGCATCGCTTAAGTCGGCCATCACAATGGCAACACAATCGCCATTGTAGTGTTCAAGGCCTTTGCGAACGGCATAACCAAAACCATTCGGACCATTATTGGTAATTACATCAAGGGTTGGAATATGCTGTTGTAAACGGGTTAACACTTCTAACGTATTGTCTTTGCTATTATCGTTTACTACCAATATTTGGTGGTTGCTTATTTGCGCCTGTGTTAATGTATTATAAATAGCTTCAAGCGTTTCGGTTATCGATTCTGCTTCGTTGTATGCCGGTATTACTACAGATAGTTTCAATTGGAATTATTTTGGGCGTGCAAGTTACAGTTTAAAATTTATTGGTTCAACCAAATACCATCGGGTGTTACATTAATGTGCATGTTATGGTTTAGTAACAATGGCATATTTTGCGGTAAATGTCCGCTGGGAACATTAAATAAAACAGGATAATTATAATCTTGTACAATTTGGCTAATTATTTCTTGCGCCGAGAAGCCAAACGGAATGGCATTATCGCGCATATCCGAAAAACTACCAATTAGCAATGCTTTAAGATTAGCCAGCTTTCCGGCACGCTTTAAAGCCATCATCATACGGTCTATGTGGTACAGGTATTCGTCTAAATCTTCTAAAAACAAAATACAATCGGTTGTATCAATATCGCTGTTTGAACCAAGTAAGGAGTACAACACCGATAGGTTTCCGCCGGTTAATATGCCGCTAACCGATTTTACATTTAAATTTTCGGCTATATTGGGTATAAAAATGCTGTTTTTACCCGTAAAAAGCACCTGTTTTAATGCATCTATTGATGGTTGGTGAATTAAATGTGGCTGCATGTTAATGGGCATGGGCGCATGCAAAGTAGCCCACTGTTTACCATTAAAAATCTGGCTATGCAGTACGGTAATATCGCTAAAACCCACTATAAATTTTGGGTTTTGGTTTAATGCATTCAAATCAATCCAATCTATTATTCTAACCGTACCATATCCACCTCGCGCACAAAAAATTGCTTTTATGTTTTTATCGGCCAATAATGCATTTAAGTTATGTGCACGCAATTGGTCTTGGCCCGCAAATTGATGATACGTTGCAAATAAATCGGGGGCAGTAACCACATGCAATCCCCACGACTTTAAAATAGCAATGGCAGGTTGCATTTCTGCTTCAGAAACTTTGCGCGCAGTTGCCGTTATGGCTACTGTATCGCCGGAATGTAGTATTGGTGGAAGCATAAAAAAGCCGTTTAACCGTATGGTTAAACGGCATATTGTATTTTATTGTTTTACAAACTTACCGTTTACAACTGCATTTCCGGCTTGTATGCTATACAAATAATAGCCATTTGCCAAATCATGTGCAGCATAGTTAATTTTATTTTCGCCACCTAAAATTTGTACATCTTGTTGACTAATAATTTTACCCAACATATCGGTTACAATTAATTTTCCGGTTGTATTTGCAGTTGCGTTAAACAAAATTTCCATGTTTTGACTAACCGGGTTAGGGAAAACAACAGCTTTTTCTAAAAGCAACTCATCGTTAATGCTGGTATTTACCAAACTTATATTTAAGGTTTTTGTTTCGCCGCGACAGCCATTTGCGCCGGTTTCGAAAACAGAAATATTTGCCAAACTGCCGCTGCCAAACCTAACGGTTATGGCATTGCTGCCCTGGCCAAATAAAATGCCTGCACCCGATGTGCTCCATTGTATGGTTGAGTTGGCATCGCCACGCACAATGTTATAATCCTGATCTGTATTTCTAACAGCCCACGCCTGACCACTTATATTGCTTGTTGCAGGTTTTGGCAATAAATTAATAACCAACGAATCTGCAAAACTGTAGCATCCTTTTTCGCCAACACGCAATCCAAAAGTACCGGCTTGGCCGCTTACCAATTGTGTGTTTACCTGACTGTCTAACACATTGTTGTTTAACAACCATTGGTTATTGCTTTGCGCCGATGATGTAAGGGTAAAAGTAGTTCCGTCGCAAAAGCTGTTTCCGGTAATAGATTTGGTAATGCTTGGTTTTGCAGGCGTTATAGAAGCCGTAACAAAAACAATATCGCTTTGCGTAAAACAACCGGCCTGATTGGTTTCTCTAACAAAATATTTTCCTTCTTGCTTTACATTCCAGCTATTTGCCGTTATAGTGTTTTGAACCATGCTATCTCTAAACCAAACAAAAGTAGTTGCATTTGTGCTAAGCGTAACACTATCGCCATCGCAAAGGTTTATGCCTTTATCTGCTGTTAATGTTGGTTTTACCGGAGCAGCTAAAACCGTTATATAATCGGTTCTTGTAATGCTATCGGTACCAGAAGTGTTGGCAACCTTAAGTTGTATGCTGTATGTGCCCGGAGCAGCATACTGCACAATTGGGTTTCTATCGGTAGATGCAGAAATATTTGCACCGGTAAACATCCATTCCCAAGAAGTTGCATTATTGCGCGACGAATCTAAAAGCAATACAGGTTCGTTTTGACACACATTGCGTTTAAGCGAATAAAAATTTGCAACAGGCGCTAATGTGCTACCCGTAATATTTATATTGTCAATAAACATATTGTTTCCAAGGTTGCTGCGTTGTTCAAACCTAATACGCACACTATGGTTACCCACCCAAGGTGTAAGGTTAAGCGTAAAGCATTGGGCGCCTGTACCACCGCCACACCACTGTGCAGCGCCGGTTGGCACAAATGAGTTTGCCAAACGGTAGGTTGTATCGGGCGCTGTGGCCAATTCGCCGTTTCCATTTTCGCGCCAGCCATTAATTCTTATCCAAGAGGTACCGCAGTTTGTAGAAATATAAACCACAAGCGAGTCAGACGATGTGGTTTCGCGGGTGTATGCATGCTGAAAAGTTAACTGTGCATTTTGATAACCACGCAAATCAATAGGCGGAGAAACAATTCTGTCAAATCTGCCACTTACACTTGCGCCATCAAAATTATTAATACCCATTGCCAGGTTGCCTGGTGTTGTGCCACCAATAGGCCAAATTCTAAAGGTACTGTCGTTATTTGGATTTTCTATGGTCCACAAACTTCTTGTGGTGCTATTGTTTTCGAAAGTTTCTAAAAACGGTAATTGTAAACCACCAACGGTTATATAATCACGCACATAAACCGAGTCGAAACCACTTGCATTGCTAATACGCAAAGCAACCGGATAAACACCCGGAACGGGGTATGTAATACTAGGATTAGCAAGTGTAGAAGTTGGGGTATTTGAACCCGGGAAGTACCACATTCTGGTTGTAGCACCGGCAGATTGATCGTTAAAAACAACTGCACGATTGGCACAAACCACACGTGTGGCAGTTGAAAAACTTACAGAAGGTTTTGGAGTAATACCGGAAACAATTAGCGAAAAAATTTGGTTTGCACTTTGCGCCAAATTTCCTTTATGGGTAATGGTAATTTGGTAGTTTCCTGCAACAGGTGCAGCAATAAAAACTTGTTCAACATTATCTGTATTGTTATCGCCGGTAGTGGCAACAGCGCTAGGAATAGCAGGGTTTAAAATAAAAGGTTCAAAAACTTGGTTATCGCTAACACGTCTAATTCTAATATCAAGGTCGTTAACCAACATTTTATTGGTTGGGTCTAGTGCAGGCGCAACAGGCGAACCGGCACGGTCGGTCCAGCAAATGGTAGCACGTAAAGGCTGTGTACCATCTGTAAATAAGTTGTAGGTATATGTAGCGCGGTTTGCCAAAGGCGTTTCAATAATTGCGCTCCGCAAACTATCTTTAATGGTATTAACCGCTTTAAGTGTATTCATTAAACCCCATCCAAAAGTATAATCGGGGCCGGCGTTACCGGCCTCATCTGCAGTATGAATAATTAATCCTTTAAGTGTACTGGCACGCATAAAATTACCTTTTAAACTTTGGTAATATTGTTGAACCAACATTGCCGAACCGCTGGCATTAGGTGTTGCCATAGAAGTTCCACTCATGGTAGTATAATTGGTATTACCGGCAGAACTTGCAGAAGCAATATTTACGCCTGCTGCAACAATATCGGGTTTAATTCTGCCATCGTCGGTTGGGCCCCAACCGCTAAAGCTACTCATTACAACATCTTGCACACGTGTCCAACCGGTAGAAATGCTATTTACAGCACCTACGGTCATCACATTTTTAGCATTCGACGGACCACCAATAATACAATCGTAAGGGCCAACCAAACTAGGCGGGTTTGAAGAGTTACCTGCAACCCATTGTCCACTAGAATTTCTAACCTGAAAACTTGATGGTATAGAACCGGGTTCGCCACGGTCGTTTCCGGCAGCAACAAAAGGTAAATAATTAGGATAAGTTACCAATTGGGCATCCCAACTGGCAGAGTTTTGGTCGTAAAAACCATATTTATAATCTTCTTTATCGCTAATGCTAACATCGCCATACCACTGCCAAACACTTCCATTGTTGTACCAACCGCAAATTTGGCCGTAACTATGGTTACTTACAAGCATACCGGCTTGGGCAGCGGTTACCATTTCGCTTAAATCGCTGTTCCAATCGTAGCATTTAATAGGCGCTTGGTAGCTACCACCTCTGTAATTTGCACTACCAACACCACCGGCAGCCATTGTACCGGCAACGTGTGTGGCATGGTCGCTTAAGCTGGTTGCGCCATCGGTTTGCACAGCACGCCCTTGAAACTCTTGGTGCGAAACACGCGTTGCACCACCGTCCCATACGCCTAACCTGTTAGTCATACCGCTACCGGTTAAACTGTAACCACCACTACCACCGGGCCAAACCCTATCCGTGCTTAAAGTACGTGCGGCATTAATATTGTTAAGTGTTTGGTAATATAAAGGTTGTCCGGTTTCGGTTAAACCAACCAACTCAATAATTTTACCATTGGCTTGTTCTTGCCTAATAGGTAAACCCAATGCCTTAGCTTTTTCTACAGCCAATTCTTTTTGTTTTAGCTGAGCCAACTCAATTTGTTGCGCTGTTGTTAAAGGCAAATTGGCTTGCTGCGCAACGGTTGCGTTTAAGCCAAAAGCCAATAATACAGCTGATAATATGTATTTATTTTTCATTGTTAATTTGTAATTCGTTAGAGTGTGGCAATGCACCGGTAATTTGTGCATGCACCTGTATGCATTTGTTTTTGCTGTATAACTTGCCTTTAAAATTAAAAACCAATTCTGCTTTTGGGTTGCAGGTTATGGTTAACTTGTTTTTATTTTTGTTTTGTGTGGTGTATGTAGTGCCATTGTTTTCATTAATTAAAATGGCTTTATATTGGTTTGATCCCACATTTGCATTGCAACTAACCAATTTTGCAGGTATTTCTGCCAATTGAAACATTACACCATTACATACAATTACTGATGCATTTATATTTCCGTTTAGGGCTTGCAAGGTAGGTTCAGGCAAAATAGTATTGCATTTTAGTTTGCTAACCTTAACAAACGATGTTTGCGCCCAAGTGCCAGACGTAAACAATAATAACAGACTTATACTTAAAACCAACCGTATCAATTGGCCAAAAATAGTTAAATTTATATTAATTTACAAAGACATAAAGGTTTACAAAAAACGAAGGCAATTTTATTGTAACAATCAGACAACCAAATACATTTAACAATTTCGGCAAATTTGGTAAAATTGCTTATGTTTGCGCACCTAATAACACAAAACGCATGAGTAAAATAGTTGAATTACTTGGCGACAAAGCCGAGTCGCTGTTAAATCACACCTGTAAAACCATTAGCAAAGACCAATTGCATTTGCCCGGTTCGGATTTTGTTGACCGCATTTTTGCACCTAGTAACCGTAATCCACAGGTATTAAGAAGCATACAAGCTCTATACAATACCGGACGATTAGCCGGAACCGGTTATTTGTCTATTTTACCGGTAGACCAAGGTATTGAACACAGTGCAGGTGCTAGTTTTGCACCAAACCCAGCCTATTTCGACCCGGAAAATATTATTAAATTAGCCATAGAAGGTGGCTGTAATGCCGTTGCTTCTACTTATGGCGTATTGGCTTCATGTGCCCGTAAATATGCGCATAAAATTCCTTTTGTTGTAAAAATTAACCACAACGAATTTTTAAGCTACCCTAATAAATTCGACCAAATTATGTTTGGCAGCGTAGAAGAAGCCTGGAATATGGGCGCAGTTGCTGTTGGTGCAACCATTTATTTTGGTTCAGACGAAAGTTCAAGACAAATTCAAGAAGTAGCTGCTGCTTTCGAACGTGCACACGAATTAGGTATGGCTACCATTTTATGGTGCTATACCCGTAATAACGCATTTAAAAAAGATGGCGTAGATTATCATACTGCTGCCGATTTAACCGGACAAGCAAACCACTTAGGTGTAACCATTCAAGCAGATATTATTAAGCAAAAATTGCCTAATACCAATGGTGGTTATACGGCTTTAAACTTTGGTAAAACACATGATAAAGTTTACACAGAATTAAGCAGCAATAACCCTATTGATTTGGCGCGTTACCAAGTAGCAAACTGCTACATGGGCAGACAAGGTTTAATTAACAGCGGTGGCGAAAGCAAAGGCGCCAGCGATATGGCCGAAGCTGTTTATACGGCAGTTGTAAATAAACGTGCAGGTGGACAAGGTTTAATTTCGGGTAGAAAAGCATTCCAAAAACCTGTTAAAGATGGCGTTGCATTGTTAAATGCAATTCAGGATGTTTATTTAGACAATAGCATTACCATAGCGTAATTTCTATTTAAAATTTTTAACCAATGCCCTGAAGTTTTTAAAAAATTTCAGGGCATTATAAATTTAAAGAAGCATGAGCAGCACCAGTTGGTACAAAAGGGTAAAAGAAGGTATTACCACTTTAACTTCAGAAAAAAAATCGTTACCCGATGGCTTATGGCATAAATGCCCCAGGTGTAAAACCACTTTGTTAATGACCGACCATGAGAAGAATTTCTTCGTGTGCGAGGGCTGCAACTACCACGATAAAATTGGTTCGGTTCAGTACTTTTCGATTTTATTTGGTAACAACTACACCGAGTTGTTTGCCAATATTAAACCTACCGACCCGCTAAAATTTAAAGACACCAAAGAGTACGCAAAAAGACTTACCGAAACGCAAAATAAAAGTGGCATGACAGATGCCATGCGCGTTGCAGTAGGAAACCTAAATGAAACCCAAAAATTAGTGGTAGCATGCATGGATTTTGGCTTTATTGGCGGCAGCATGGGTAGCGTGGTTGGCGAAAAAATTGCACGTGCCATAGATTATAGCAACCAACACCGCATTCCATTAATGATAATTTCTAAAAGTGGCGGTGCACGTATGATGGAAGCTGCTTTCTCTTTAATGCAAATGGCAAAAACTTCGGCTAAACTAGCCTTATTGGGGCAAGCCGGAATTCCGTATATTAGTTTGTTAACCGACCCAACAACAGGTGGTGTAACTGCCAGTTTTGCCATGCTGGGCGATGTAAATATTGCCGAACCCGAAGCCCTTATTGGTTTTGCCGGGCCACGTGTTATCCGCGAAACCATTGGTAAAGATTTACCTAAAGGCTTTCAAAGCAGCGAATTTTTATTAGAACATGGCTTTGTTGATTATATCGTAAACCGCAAAGACCTGCGCAATAATTTAATTAAACTCTTAGGCCTTATGATGCCTGCCAAGGTTAGTTAGATTTTATTGCTGCATATGTTAATCAAGCATTTGTTAGAATTTGATAAAATAACAAATCGTCAAATCTTGATTTGACGGGCTTTAAATGGTTAAAACTCATTTTCTAGCTTTTCTTATAGCTCAACTTTTTCTTTGCGTTGAAGGAAGTGTTGGTAAACAATGCTGTAAAAATAAACGCCGGGCAATTCGTTAAACGATTTTTTGGGTTGCCTGCCTCGTTTTTTGTACCATTTACCAAACTTAAAAAAGAAATCGGCATGGGCACGATGAACCGCCCAACTGTGTTGCGGCATGCCATTTATTAAAAAGAAAATAGAACTAAGCAGGTCTAAAAAACTTCTTACAGGTATTAACCACCATAATGTGCTTAATGGCAAATTCTTTAACAACATTACCAGGTTGTTTTTAAAATTTAAATAGGTTTTTTGCGGACTAGCCTTTTGTAGTGTACTACCCCCCAAATGGTAAACATGCGATTGATTTACGGCAAGTACTTTATAATTTAATAAATGCAAACGCCAACATAAATCTATTTCTTCCATATGGGCAAAAAAGTCGGTATCTAAACCTCCGGCTTCAAAAAAAGCTTGTCGCTTTATAAACAAACAAGCACCGCTTGCCCAAAAACATTCGTATTGTTGGTTGTATTGCCCTTGGTCTGTTTCTAATACTTCAAAAAGTCTGCCACGACAAAAAGCATAACCCAAATAATCCATATAGCCACCGGCTGCACCTGCATATTCAAATTTATTGCGGTTATGGTATTGCAACAATTTGGGTTGCGCGGCTGCGGCGTTAGGTGTACTTTCCAGTGCATCAATAATGGGTTCAATCCAATCGGGTGTAACTTCTACATCGTTGTTAAGCAAAACAAAATAATCGGCTTTAACCTGAGCCAAAGCCAAGTTATAACCACCGGCGTAGCCATAATTTTGGTTCAAACAAATAATAGATACTTGCGGGTAATGTTGTTTAAGCCAAGCAACCGAATCGTCGGTTGAGGCATTATCTGCCACTACCACCTCCAGGTTGCCATAAGTAGAGGCCATAATACTTGGCAAAAATTGTTCAAGCAAATGGCGGTTATTCCAATGTATTATTACAACTGCAACTTTAGGCAGTGCCATTGGCTGTTGTTTTTAAGGTAAATGGAGCAAAAATAAAATGCGCACCGGCAACAGTTACCAGCAGCACACACATAAACTTATCGGCGCTTTTAAAATTGGTTTTAAACTCTTCTATGCGTTCGTTTAGCACCAGTTTTTTTTCAATAAGTTCTTCTAACGTGGTAGCATTAATGTTAAAATCGCGGGCATAATCGTCTTTAAGCAAAATAGGTTCGCCTAATTTTACTTCGTGTTGGTGGGCAACAAAAACCGGGTATTTTGTAAAGCCCTCTTTTATCATGTCTTTGCTAACCTCTTTTATCATGCCACTGTAAAAGGCAAGATCTTGGTGTAATACATCGAGTAATTTTTTAAATACTTCCTGATTTTCCATGTTACAATAATTCTAACAATGCAATATTTTCTACGTGGTGTGTATGCGGAAACATATCCACTGGTTGTACGGCAGTAACTTTATATTTTTGCGTAAGCAATGCAATATCTCTGGCTTGTGTAGCGGGGTTGCAGCTTACATAAACAATGCGTGCTGGTTCAACCAAAAGTATTTGTTCAATTACGTTTTGGTGCATACCGGCACGAGGTGGGTCGGTAATTAACACATCTGGTTTGCCATTTGCAGCAATAAATTCGGGTGTTAGCACATCTTTTAAATCGCCTGCATAAAAAGCGGTATTGGTAATTTGGTTTATACGTGCATTTTCTTTGGCATCTTCAATGGCTTGCGCAATGTACTCTACCCCTACTACTTTTTTAGCTTGTTTGGCTACAAATAAAGCAATGCTACCAACACCGGTGTACAAATCGTAAACGGTTTGATGGGGCTGTATGCCGGCCATTTCTCGGGTTACGGAATATAATTTTAGCGTTTGGTTTATATTGGTTTGAAAAAACGACGTTGGACCAATTTTAAACTGCAACTCTTCTAGTGTTTGAATTAAAAAAGGCTGGCCGTAATAGGTAAAAACGGGTAAGTCGGAAATGGTATCGTTAACCTTTGTATTAATAACATACATAAGCGATACAATTTGCGGAAACGCATCTTTTACGGCATCTAACAATGGATTTATTTTTTCGGGAATATTTTCGGCGAAAGAAATAATAAGCATCCATTGGTTTTGGGAGTTATTGCGAAGAATAATGTTTCGCATTAAACCGGTATGTTGGTTTAAGTGGTAAAAGCTGTAATTGTTTTTAAGGCAATACGCTTTAATAAAATTTCTGATTTGGTTGTGCAAATCGTCCATTAAATAGCAAGCTTGCACATCAAAAACTTTATCAAATTTTTGGGGCACATGGTAGCCTAAAGCAGCGTGTTCGAGTTCGTTCAGCTGCTCTTTTTCGTTTATACTGGTAAGCCATTTGCGAGCGGTAAAATTAAACTCTAGTTTATTGCGGTAATATTGGGTTTGGTCTGCACCTGCTATTGGCAATAACTTTGGATAATTAAACTTACCAATACGTTCGAAGGCATCTTGTACTTGTTGTTGTTTGTAAGCAAGCTGCGCGCTATAATCCATTTGTTGCCATTTGCAACCACCGCATAATCCAAAATGGGTGCAAAAGGTACTAATGCGTTTTTCTGATGGCTTAAGCAGCTCTGTAATTTGGGCAAATTCAACACCCTTTTTTTTGCTATACACACGCGCATTAACCACATCTCCGGGCACGGCATAATCTACAAAAACAACTTTACCATTAACACGTGCCACACATTTGCCTTCGCTACTGGCATTTTCAATAAGCAGGTTTTCGTAAATTTTGGGCGGCTTTTGCGTTCGCATATTACTTATTTGCCTTTAAAAGGAATTTCTTTGGCATCGCCCCAAAGACCTTCAATATCGTAAAAATCGCGTTTTTCTTCTAAAAACACGTGCGCTACCACATCGATATAGTCAACCAAAACCCAATGAAGGTTTTGAAAGCCTTCGCGGTGCCAAGGTGTTTGGCCGGTGTTTTTCTTAACTTCGTCTTCTAAACTTCCGGCAATGGCTTCTACTTGTTTGTCGTTACTGGCGTG
>VFQQ010002579.1_pt1 | contig 19844 bp, 39 predicted proteins | sample 3512341 | NCBI WGS metagenome assembly VFQQ01 (sample SAMN10412373, study PRJNA504923) | tailings metagenome | isolation source: Relicate 2 Philex TSF1 revegetated site | place: Philippines: Tuba, Benguet | collected 2017-08-29 | reverse complement strand
GCCTAGTGGATCTAGTGGTACAGGGGGCAGGGGACGCTGGGTGGCACAGCACGCTCTGTGGTCGCCCAGCGCCCTGCCTGGAGAGGCGAGTGAGTGCAAGGCCAAGGGGGCAGCCAAGCGTGCGGCTGGCATGGCGGCCAGCTGCGGGCGGGGTATTGAGTTTCCCAAGGCCCGATCAAAGCCGTGGCTCTGTGGCAAGCGCAAGGCAGCTGTGCGCTGCTCAGAAGATGCCAGCACGGATCATGAGAGTGCCAGCCGCCGCCACGGCAGCGGACAGCGCAGCGGCCGCCGCCTGCTGGCTCTCCACCGCACGCACGCCCTCCTTGCAGACGCCCTCCAGCAGCTGTAGCAATGGGGTAGGGTCAGGGATGATGGAGGGTCGGCTTGGGGCAGGGTGAGGCAGGACGGGGTGAGGCAAGCTGGGCACGCACAATGGGTGCACCCATTTGCTGCAATTCATCGCATGACCTTTGCACCCATCATCAAACCAAAGGCAGCTCACCGACTGCGTGACGCCGTTGGCAGGGATGCCGGCGCGCTGCATGTCGCGAGCCAGGGCCATGGCCCGCTCATACTGCTGCGCGCGATCGCAGGCGGCAATCAGCGCGTTGAAGACCTGCAGGGGAGGCGGGCGGGGCGGGTGATGAGGTGAGGGTAGGCGCAACAGGCAGCCAGGGTGGTTGACGCCTAGCAGCTGTGCTGGACAGCTGCACTTGAATATCGGCACCAGCCAAGCGCACCGCTGCCCAGCATAACAACAATGCACGCTGCCACAGGCACATGGGTCCTAACGAAGATGCTCACGTGCACGGTGGGCACCACACCGGCGGCGCGCATGCGCTCGCGCACACGCAGAGCGGCGGCCCAGTCGCCCTTGAAGGAGTGCGCGGCGATGAGGCCGCAGTAGGCATAGTCACGAGGGGCGAAGCCTGCGGGTGGGCAGCGCGGGAGGCGGGCAGGCAGGGCAGAAGGGGATGAGCCTGATGTGCAACACGGGGCACGCCCTCGGCTGGCTCCAAAGGCGCCCCATGCGCACGTGACAACTAGGCAGGCCACAGCTGCCAGCGCTGAGCGGCAGGCCATGGCCAAAGAGTGCCCCCGTGCAAGGTGGTGCAGCTCACCAGCGGCACGCATGCGGTCAAAGGCGGCCTCTGCCTTGTCGGCCAGCCCGCTCATGCCATAGGCGGCAATCAGCGTCTCGTACGACACCTGCAGGGGAGGCATGTGGGGAAGCAGGGTGGCAGAGAGTGAGGACACAAGTGCGAGCGCAATTGCGAGGCCGCTGGGCCAGCTCAGAGCTGAGTTGCACAGAAGCACCGGGCAGCACCCGCCACCTCTGGCGCCTAAACAACAGCTTCTCGGCGGCCTCATCGACCCCAAGCATCTCTAAGCAGCAAAAGACATTTAACCTAAGTATTGCACCAGCACTCACCGCGTCGGGTGCGGGCATCTCTGCAAAGAGCGCCTCTGCCTCCTCCGGCCGCATCGCCTTGCCCAGCGCCGACATGGCGGTGTTGAACATGATGGTGTTAGGGGCGATGCCTGCAAGGGGGCAGGGCAGGGGGGCAGCGCAGGAGGTAAGACCAGTGGGTAGCTCACTCCCTGAAGAGAGCTCTGCTGGGTGCACGTCCCATACGATACCCGCCAGCTCTGGATGCATGCAAGCAGCCCACTCCGCTTCCCCTGCCGCTCTCGTCCACTCACCCAGGGTGCGAGCGCGGTCCAGCACCGCCACCGCCTCCTGCCACTTGCCCGCCCGCTCATAAGCCAGCATGAGGGCCCCGCAGACCACCTCGTTGACAGGGCCGCGCCCCTTGGGCAGCGGGCGCAGCTTGGTCAGCCCCGCAGCGGGCACCGCGTTGCCCGCCACAGCGGCGGCCGGCAGCGGCGGCGCCGCCGGCGCGCCCTGGACGTCATCCAGGTGGAACGACAGGCCGCGCACTGCGGCGTTGTCGTTGGTCCACGCCGCAGCGGGCTGGCCCGAGGCAGCTGCCGCCGCGGCCGCAGCCTGCTGGTGCTGCGGCCCAAAGGCGGACGCAAACGCCGCATCAGTCACAGAGCTGGGAGAGCTCGCCTCTGCTGGCTGCACAAAGCTGCCGCCGGCCGGCTTGGCGGCCGCTGCGCCTGAAAAGTAGCTGAAGAAGGGCGCAGCTGCTGAGTCAGCAGAGGATGTGGAGGCCGGGCTGCCTACCTCCACACTCATGCTGCTGCGAGGGGTGGCCAGCACTTGCTCTGCCGCGCGCGCCGCCACCAGCCCCAAGCCATCGCTGTCCTCCTCTGCTGCCGCCGCCGCTGCCGCCGCCAGCTGCTGCTGCTGCTGGTGCGCGGCCGCCATGGCTGCCACCGCTGCCGCTGCCGCCGCAATGGCCTCTGGGTTGGATCCAACCGCATCGGAGGCTGCGGCTGTGCCGGTGGGCAGCTGCTTGTTCATGCCCGGAAAGGCCGACACAGCCGGCCCCTGCGCCGGCGCCGCGGCCGCCGCCTGCAGCCACTGCGTGGCCGCCAGCAGGGCGGCGCTCTCCGGCCCGGACGCCCCAGCAGCTGCGCCGTCCATGGCCGCTGCCAGCTGGCGACGAGAGGCCGCCACATCAGCGGCCGCCGCCTCCTTGGCCATCATCTCCAGCTGCTCAGCCTCGAGCTCCCGGAAGAAGCGCTCCGCCAGCTGCCACTTGCCCTGCTCGCCCATCGTCTTCAGCAGGGCTGTAATGGACAGGTGGTGGGGCACAGGGGGAGAGGCATGGTGAGGGGCAGCAGACTGCGGTGCGAAGCGAGTGCATGGCAGCCTGAAGAGCACAGCAGAGCAGGCATGTGCAGGCCAGCTGCAGCCTTCACACTCCCACTGCCGTGCTCAAGCGCGGCAGCCGAGCGCACCAGAGTAGGTGTATGCGTTGGGCTCAAGGCCACCGCCAAACGAGTGGCGGCGCATGCGGCGCACCACATCCAGGGCACGGTCCCACTGCTTGGCGTTGCCCAGGGCTGCGGCACAGGATTCGACAAGGGATGGGGTTAAGGGCGGGCAGGCTGGTTGCAGCTGTCGTTCGAGGCAGGGGGGCCGCGTTGCAGGAGACGCACGCTTGCAACATACCAAACGCCTCACGGCCACATGCAAGGAGCAGGCTCGCTGTGCCCACGCTGCCCACGCTGCCCGCCCCACCCACCTGTGATGAGCGCGGTGTAGGTGCGCACGTTGGGCTTGATGTCGGAGCGCATCATCCACTCAACCACCTTCTCAGCCCGCTCCCACTGGCCGTCCGTGCCCAGGGCTGCAGGAGAGGAGCAGTACGGGTTGGCAGCTGGTGAGGGCCAGGCTCGCGACGATACAGCCACGAGGTGGGGCATGGGTGCACGGCTGTGGACCGCCCAAAACCGGCTGGAGCAGCCACCGCCACCAAGCAAACCAGCCTGCAGGTGCCGGACCACCATACAGTTACAACTACTGAACCTCCAGTCAGCTCAAAGCAGCGCAAAGCAGGTCAGAGCAGCCCCCTCACCGGTGATGAGCGCGGTGCAGGACACCACGTCGGGGCACACCCCCCAGGCCAGCATCTCGTCGAACAGCGCCACCGCCTTCTGCCACTGCCCGCCCGCGGCGCAGGCGGAGATGACGGCGGCGTACGCATGGCCTGCGGGCAGAGGCAGGGGGAGGGTTGAGAGGCACATATGTAGTGGTAAGCACGGAGCAAACGAGCTCAGCTGGGGCACAACCGGCGTGCCAAGCAGGCTTCAGGCGACCTCCAAACCGGCCCTGCTTGCAGCAACAGCGCTGCCCTCCGCCCCTGGCCAGCCCATGAGTGTGCACAGAAGTTTCAAACACAGGAGTGTCAGCACGCACCCGTGGGCTTGCACCCCGCCTTCTGCATGTCCTCCCAAATGGACAGCGCCGCCTCCCAGCGGCCGCCCTCGCTGGCGGCGCGCATCGCCGCGGTGTAGGCGTGCACGGAGGGCGCCATGCGGCTGTCGCGTGGCGCATCCCGCATCTGGGGAGCAGCAGATGAGGAGGGCAAGGAGTGAGGCGCTGAGAATGCATGCACCTGTGCAGCCCAACCAGGCTCTGCGTCGAATCGCTCACTTGCTCTGTGGTCAAGACGCTTGCAAGCATGTGCCGCCGATGCACCCAGTAACATCCCGCCTTGCGGTTCAACAAGCCCAGCCCACACCTCGAGGCAGCTGCACCAGGCACCAGCCACACCAGCACACAGCGCGAGCGGCGCGCACCTGTGCGTACGCCTGCAGCGCGCGGTCGGTGTCGCCCTTGCGCCCGCACACCTCAATCAGGGTGGTGCACAGGCGGCAGTCCACCTCGCACTTGGCGGCCAGCACATCGTCCCAGACCTGGGCAGAAAGGGGGGAACAGCAGCAGCAAGGGGTTCATGCTGCGCTCAAACGTGGCGTTTCAAGCTGGGCGGTCGCTGTCGTGCCGACAACACGCAGCAGGACGTGCAACGCTGGCGGTGTCCGGCTGCAACCTCCAAGGCCAATAGAACGCCATAACTCATGACAAACCACTCCAGCTGTGCCCCGGCTACCTGCAGCGCGCGGTCCATCAGCGAGCCCGTGAGCGCCGCCCGCATGGCCGCCGTGAAGGTGAACACCGTGGGGGTCAGCCCCGCGCCGCCCTCCGACGGCGGGGCCTGCGGGGGTTGGGGAGCCGCAAGCAAGCACACTCTGGTAAGACGCTCGCACTTGGTGCATACTGCAAGCTCAGCGCAGGGAGCAGCGGCGGCGGGAGAGCAAACCATGTGAACGTGAACGCTCTCCCCCGTATTTCCCTGCCTTCCGGTGCCGCAACTCACCCGCATCCAGTCGTAAATGGCGAGCGCTGTGGCCGCCTGGCCGTGCTGCGAGCACACGCGGATGAGCGTGGTGCACAGGCGGTCGTCGGGGCGGTAGCCAATCTGCAGTTCCAGGCGAAGGGAAGAAGAAGCGTGTTCGAGGGCGCAGCAGGAAGGCTGGCAAGCGCAGAGCAAGCAGCCAGCTGGCCTCAGCAAACATGCCGCTATCTGCAGCACCACAGCTTGCAGCGAGGCGCGACATGCTGCTGTGTACTGAATGCATGCGTGGTGCATTACGCGCCTGCAGCAGCCACTCGTGCAGCTGCAGCGCGCGGCGCCAGGTCGCCTTGTTGCGCCCCAGCGCCGCCACGAGCTTGTCCAGCTCGCGGTTGTCGCTCTCTGCAGTTTTGAATGCAGCAGAATAAGGTAAGCAGTGAGCCACGGCAGCAGGCGGCAGGCCACATTTCCTCCCTGCCGGCCCAGCAGCCAACCGACACATTAGTCCGCTGCGCTCACCGCGCAGGTGCACCACGCCCGGCGGCGGCAGGTCCACTGCAGCCGCGGGGTCCAGCAGGCGGTACAGCACCTCGGGGAGGGAGCCGCTGGCGCCTTCGGGGAAAGCGGGGAGCACCTGCGAGCAGGCGGCAGGCGGCACGCGAGGCGGCGCGTGGGTGGCGGCGGCAGGCGGCGGCGAAAAGTGGGGGCAGCCCGGGCGGGCATCGGACCGTTGCTACGGCACCACAAAGAGATGCTACAATGCAAAACCCATCGAGCGAGCCGCCAGGCGGTGGGGGAGCTGGGGCAAGGTGCCGGGCCCACGAAGGGCGCGCCGCCCACCACATCCCCGCCTCGCAAACCGGCCATCTGCACTGCCAGGACCAGCTACTGGCGCGGGAGGGGCGCACGTGCTCCCCCGAGCGCCGCCCCAGGGCGCCACCGCCCACACCCACGCCTCGCACCTGCAGGTCGCAGGCGGCCTGCCGCCGCGCCGCCACTCCAGGGGCAGCATCGAGTGTGACGGACTGGGCCTGGACGGCCGTCAGGCGCGCGAGGTCGGCGCTTCGGCGGCCGGGGAAGCTCGCTGCTTGGCCGCGAGCCGCGCTGGTGGCAAGAAGACCCTTCTGGCTGAGGAAGCTGCCCTTGGCGGCCGCCGGCTCCGCCGGGGAGAACGGGAACTTGGCACTTCCGAGCGTGCCCAACATATTTGCGCGCTTTCAGCCCACCAGTGCCAGGCAAAAACCCAGCATGGGGCGCCAGAAGGGCGCAAGCAAGGCGGGAATATGGCGGCGGCGGCTGGGCGGCTGGGGCAATGCTCCGACGCAGCGCCACGCGCGCGCACGACGTGGGGCGACATGCGGCTGCCGTGCCTCTTCTACTCATGGCCTGCCCCTCGAAACGTACCCTGCCAGTGTGCAGCACATGCATATGCGACAATTGTAACGTTGCTTGAAAGAAATCCGTAGTGGCTGCCGCCTGGGCCGGGCGCCCAGCCCGCCCCTCGCCGCCAACCGAACCCTTCCACCAGATTCCGGGGCGCCACTGCTTCTCACGCACGCCGGATGTCTCCGAAGTGCAGGCAGCGTATTGAACATACAGTGCAACATTTCAGTGACATATGGGGACGAGAAACCATCAATAAACTGTCCAGGTAGAGCCTCAACAGCACTATCGCCACCCTCCGGATGGTGGCGGCGGCGGCTGCGTCCGATACATCGGCTGCTGCTGCTGCTGTGGCTGCTGCGGCGTCTGACCCGCCCACCTCTGCTGCGGCGGTGGCCCCGGCTGCTGCCATCCCTGCTGCTGCTGCATGGGCGGCTGCTGCTGCTGCGGCTGCATGGGCTGCTGCTGCTGCATCATCGCTGGCGGCGCCGCGGCCGGCTGCAGGTTGGCCTGCTGCAGCTGCTGCAGCCGCGCCATGTCTGGGATCCAAAAGGCCAGGGCGCTGCAAGCAGATGCCCAGAGCATTTTGCGCGGCGAGAACTGCGGCAGGATGGGACAGCCAGGCACAAGGTGAGGGCGAGCAAGGCACTGGGGGAGGTCACGGACCCTAGCCTGCAACCGCCATGGAATCACAGCCAGCCTGTGGTAGAGCAAGCAGCAGCTTCGCCGTAGCCGGGCGCAGCAGCTGGGCATGACATCCTGGCAGATGGGGCGCTGCCAAACATGTGGCGTGAGCCACACCTTCAGGCACGTTGGCACGCCAGCATGGTCGTTCCAGCGTGCAACCTCCTTGCCGTCCTGCAGGCAATCCAGCGCATCCAGAGAGGCATGCTTTCACACAGAATCACCGATGGGATGTTGAGCCAAACAGCGTCTGTGACCACTTGCAACACACCCAGTGTGCCTGGCTGCGCTGCAATCATAACGTCATCGTCACAGCAGCCTGTCGCAAGCGGCAGGCGTCCAGCGCCCGGGTGCGCACCTGCACGCGCCACGCTCGGATGGATCGGTCCGGGTTGCCGCTCAGCACGTACTGGCCATCGGGTGTGAGGCACGCCTCTAGCGCCTGCCCGCCCTCGCCCACCCCCGGGTTGACAATCTGTGAAGCGGGTGAGGAAGAAACAGGGGGCAGGGGAGTCAGCGGGGCAGGGAGGCGGGTGGCCACAGCTCCCGGCACGCACGAGGGCTGCCCAGCGGCATGCACTTGCTGCCCAGCAGGCACACACTTCACGCTGACAAGCCCCTTGCCCTCAGCACAACCTCCACCAACGCATCCCGTCGGCAGTGGCCTGTGCGTGACTCTCGTCTCTGCCCACCTTTTGCTTCACGGTGCCCTCGAAGCTATCCAGCAGGTAGATGCGCCCCTCCGCCACCGCCAGCAGCAGCTGGCCGTCCAGAGAGAACTTGAGGTAGGCAAACAGCGCCCCCGTGTCAATCTCGTCGCGCACCTGTAATGGAGTGGCGGTCAGGGCAGAGGCGGGAAATGGTGAGGTGGTTGGTGGAGCAGAGGCAGGCGTGCCTGCCAAGCTTGCGTGCACTCTTGCTGGCCAACACCACCACACCACCACAGCCACACAGGCTAGCAAGGGCGGGCACCGCCAAAGCAAATGCATGACCCTGAAGGGAGCTCAAGCATGAGCATGGTATGCGCACGAACAGATCCCAGGCGCCCACCGGGAAAGATGTGAAGGGGCCTGCCGCCCAGTTGCGCGCATCATACAGCTTGACCACGCCGCGCTCAGCGCCCACAGCAAACACCAGGCCCTGGGGGGAAGGGGAGGGAGGGGCGATGCGGATTGGTTGAATGCCTGTTGTTGCGAGCAGTGGATGGCCCATGGCAGGGCAGCAAAGGGAGCGAAGGCTGGTGCCCCGAAACACGCAGGCGTAGCCAGCTAGGGCAACGCATCACCCCATCGGCGGCATGCCTCGCACACCTGCTCATCGAATGCGGTGGTGGGGAGGCCGGGGGCCTGCAGCAGCGCCTGGCAGCCGTTGGCACGCAGGTCCCAGAGCCGCACCTGGGGGGGCAGGAGGAATGGGTGGACGTTGGTTGTTGTGGGCAATAGCAAGGGCATGGAGCAGCCGCAGCCTACATAGCCTCACGAGCAGCCGCTGCCCACCTGCTTGTCCTCTGCCGCTGACAGGAACACGTCCGATGTCGGCGACATGGACAGCAGCCTGAAACAGAGCTGACCAGCAGCAACCGCTTCCCACCTGCTTGTCCTCTGCAGCCGACAGGAAGACGTCGGACTTGGGGGACATGGACAGCGTGGTCACGCGCCCCGTGTGGCCGCGGAAGTAGCGCACAAAGCGGTTGGCATGCAGGTCGTGGTAGCGTAGTGCATAGTCTGCACCCTGCAAAGGGCACACGTGGGCATGCAGTGTGGCTGCGGTGTGAAAACGCGAGGGACGCGGCAGCTGAAAACCTTGGTCACCGCGCTGCATCCAGTGCTCAATGTAGCTCTGCTTCTCCCAGCCAACTAGCTCTGCTGGTGGGCATGGCCCCACCTTGTTGGAGGAGGCGATGACGGACATGGGGTCGTGGGTGAAGGAGATGTTGGCGCACCCGTACTTCTTGGACAGCAGCATGCTGCAATGCAATGATTGGCAGGAAGCGGCAGCGTGTTGGCATCCATGCGCCAGAGCAGCCAGACGTGCCCAGCAGTGCACCACCAGCAGCGCAGACCGCTGCTAACGACAAGCCCATCTACTGCCGCCATTATTGCGCCCATTGAACGGGCGCCAGGACAGCACATGTCTGCCTCCTCTGCCCCCAATCCAGCCACCCATCATGCCATCAACACAATCAAACCCACCGGTCCTCCAGCCCCGTCTGCGTGTTGTAAAGGCGGATGGAGTCGTCATCCGAGGCGCTGACCAGCAGGTCGGAGGTCCGGTGGAAGGAGATGGAGTTGATGCGCGCTGTGGGGTCCTCGCCCTGCAGCAGAGACGGGTCTTGGTGATGAGTGGGGCGCAGAACTCGGCCAGAGCAAGGCGGCGGCGGCGGCACGTGGCGGCAGCGGCGGCAGGGACGCCGCGGGCCCCGCCCAGTGCCCGGGCGGTAGCTTGAAATCAGCACGGTCGGCCTCACAGTCGCATGCTGGCCGAGGGGAGGCCGAACGCCCGCTCTGCCCGCCGCTCGGCAGCGGGAATTTCTGCTCAGCGCCCAGGCGCGCCTCACCTGGTGCTTGAACACCCTGCCGCATTTGAAGCTCAACAGTACGTTTTGATCCAGCTTCATTCTGCCTGTGTGCGCGACCCTCGCGCGCCGGCCTGCCCGTGTGCGCCTCCTCAGGCGGCGGAGAGCAGAGAGATCGACAGATCGGAACGTCCTGTGAAGATGACAACGAGCACGGGCGAACAATGACCATCTTGGCTCCTGCCGTCGCCGCTGCTGCCGCCGCCGCCGCGTGCCGTCGCCCCATGCATTGCAGCCTGCTTCTGAGGCTCTGTTGCGCAACTTCATTACTAGCACGATGCAGTGACAGCCGACAGCATGCAGAAAAAGTGAAGGCTCGCACAAAAGAAGCTGGTCATGGCACACATAGTGCCCCGATGGCCGCTGCGACGGCGGCGGGCGAGCCCCGCTCAAGCTTGGGCTGCTTTCAACGGCGGCTGTATGTGCTGCTCAAATTGCTATGCCGCTCGCCACCCTGTGTTACCAAGCCTCATATCTCGGTGATGTTGCGCCCGAAGAGCTTGGTGCGCAACCAGTCGCTTTGAACCATCCATCTGTTGCGAGCCGACACCTGGGAGGGTGGCGAACATGGCAGGACGCAGAAGGCTGGTGTTGTGTGAATGTTTTACAACCAAGCATTGTCGGCACACAGCTGCTGCTACCCGGCACACTGAATGGCTATGACTCCTGCCCATACCTTAAACCCATCCCCAAGCTGCCCGCCACACCGGCCCGGCCAATGGACCCCACCTGCCGCCAGGTCTCGAATCCGCGCCAGCTGAGCCCCACCAGCCAGCCTTTGAGCGTTCGGAAGGGCCAGGTGGTGGGCAGGTCCAGAATTGCCTGGTCCACACCCACTGCAGTGGTGACGATCGTTGGTTGCAGCCGCGGTTTAGTGGTGAGTTAGAGCAAGAGCAGTGTGGGAATTGGAGATCAGTAGGATGAAGCGCCAGGCACGCCTGCTGCGGAGGAGGGCGTCAACACACGCTGCACGCATGCAGCCACGGCCATGCAAGCACGCCCCGCGCACCGTATGCAAAGGTTCCCAGGTGGCGGTACCTGCCGAGGGGAGGCAGCACAGGGAAGCGCACATGTTTATGCAGAGAGCGGCAAGTGCCGCACATGGCGTGAGGCAGTGCGGCGCATTCGCATTACAGCTCACCACCCGCTCCTCTGCAATCTGAATTCTGCGCCAAACCGTACGTTTCAACTCACTTGAACGGACCCAGTCCATCCGGCAGCGGCACCCACACCCCCGTGTCAATCTGCTTGTCGCTGTTGGGGCGAATGGCGTCTGCCGCCGGCATGGCGCCGGGCAGGGGCGCAATGCTGTGGCTGGAAAACAGCTTGGCGAGGAACTTGCCCTCCTGGGCCGCCACCTGCAGCACACGAGGCAGGGAGAGAACCAGTATGTGCATGAACGTTACAATGCCCAGCACAGTGCATGGCCTCTCACGGCACATCAGCACAAAAGCATGCTGCTGTGCACAGCGGCTGATGCCATTTGCGCTGCTTCCCGCTGCCCCCAGCCTCCCACCTGGGCGGTAGGCGGCAGCGCCCGCATCAGTGTGTCCATGTCACCCAGCAGCTCCTGCTTGGATGATACAAACAAGCAGTTGCAATCAGGCAGCGCTGGAAGCTTGATGTGGCTGGCTGAGGGACAGGCGGCAGCAATGACATGTGCCATGCTGCAGCTCATCCCAGCCGCTGCACATGGTCAACAGGGCCGAATCCTGCTGCCCGGGGCAGTGCATCAGCATCAGTGACACCGGCTCGCCTGAAACTCGGGGTAGGTCAGCCCCCGCTGCAGCCGCTCAATGTGCCTGCACGGGCACGGCATGGATGTGACATGTAAACCCAACACGCAACTTCCTGCCTGCCACGTCATTTGTATCCTGTGCCCAGTGCCCACTCGCCCACATGCATCCGCACCAAAAAATACCCATTTCATCCTGCCTCACTTGCTGTAACGGTCGGGCTTGCTGGAGGCGCCCCACACGCCCCGCGCCGCCCGCTCCAGCACTCCCTCCTCCAGCATGGCGGCCTGGGAAATGGGGCAGAGGGCTGGGGTTTTGCAAGCCAGGGCAGTGTGATGGGAGGCTGGACGTTGATGATGCCCACCCGGCAAGTGCGTGCTGCGCCTGCACACTTGTGCCGGCTCGCCAAGGCCTCTACTCCCTGCTGCAGGTTGCGGCATGCCTCTGCATTGCAGCGGAGCAGCGGGATGCAGCCAGCCCAACTCACCAGCTCAGCCATCTGAGGGTACTGGCGCTTGACCTGCAGCGGAGGGATTCTATTCAGTGCTCAGCAGCAGGTTCTTGGGTGGACTGTCGACAGGCGCAGGCGCATGCGCATGCATGCATTCATATGACCTTTGCTGAACCTTGCCCGCCACACTCTGCAATGCCACGCCTCTCTGCGCTGCCGTCTGTCCATGCGCTCTCTGCTTGGCAAGGCCCCCGCCCTGCCCACCTTTTTGAGCATGAGGCAGACCTCGTCCCGCGACAGACGCCGGTCATTGTCGGTATCGGCCGCAACAAACAGGGCCTCCGCATCAGCCAGTGCACGCTCCTTTGAGGAACAAGGCAGAAATAAGGGTGGGTGGGTCACAGCCGGTGTGCAATTGGCGCCTCCGCGTCAGCAAGCGCACGCTCCTGATTGGACAAATGAGGGGAGAGAGACTTAGATTCCATTATGTGGCTAACAATAACACGGCAGGTGGACATGTGTAAAGAGTGTGTGGCAGGACACTGCCATGCTCAGTACTGCGGCTCCCAGCTCTGCCTCTCTCGCTCACCTGGTGAGTCACCGCAGCGTCACCAAGCGCAAAGACAGTGCCTGCAACGACGTGATAGCACGGCACTCAGAAGGCAACCAGTTGCACGCAACCTGTTGCAAGCACCCGGGCATATAGATTCTTCCGTCCCTCGTAGGTTACCACCTTCAATCCAAAATCACCTGCGGTGCCCTTGACGCGCAGCCAGGGGTCCACCACCAGCCCCGTGCGGCTGTTCTGCACCTCGATCAGCTGCTTCTGCAGCTGCTCCTTCAGGCCCCGCACCTGCCGGCAAGCAATGGGATGCATCGGTGGAGAGGCACAGGCACATGTACGTGCACAGGTAGTGCAAGGTGCGCAGACACAAACGAGTGGGATGCCGCATGCGCCTGGCTTGTCAAGTGCCCATGCCCCACCTTGCCACCCCGGAAGCCCACCAGCGGGTGCATGGCAATGCCCGTGGCCCACACACACGTGCCAAAGGGCAGCACGCTCTCCGCCTCCTCGCCGCTGCGCTTCACAGTCAGGGCGCCGGGCCCCACGCGCTTCACCCTGCAGATGGCAAGGGTTGGGGAGAGGATGGGGGGTGTGCAGGAGTACAGGAATGTGCGCCGCACGATGCACACGTTGTCATGACGCTTCAGGCCTTCCTAGGTCGAAAGAGTGGTGTTGTGCCAATAGGTGAAGGCGGCACTCGGCGATGTAGCACACACCCAAACCAGCTCATCAGCACTCACATGGTGCCCAGCTGCACCTTGATGCCCTCGCGCCGGAAGTGGCGGGTGGTGTACTCAGACAGCTGGCTGCCAAGCAAGGAAGGGGGCAGGGGTGCGCAGCTGACTCGGGCTGGGCGACCAGCTGTGCGCGCGAGGGCCAAATGCACTGGGGACCAGCGGCAGACACGCCAGCAGAGACGTGCCTGGGTTGGCAGCTATCCCACACGCCATGCTGTGCTGTGCTGTGCCATGCCATGCCATGCCATGTCCTGCTGTGTTACGCTGTGCTGTGTTACGCTGTGCTGCGCTGTGCCACCTCGCTCACCGCTGGAAGGCGCCCAGCAGGTGGTCCATGGTGTCCACAATTGTGATGCTCACCTCGCCCTGCGGAATAGCCAACACATCGATCAGCACTTGGTTTTCAAGAAACAGGTGCAAAGCCACAATCGTGATGCTCACCTCGCCCTGCCCCGTTGTTTAGAGGGCACCCAGCCATAGAGCGGGTGCAAGCTTCAGCCACCAGCATTGTCCGCAGTCCGGAGCCCTGCTCAACCAAGCCAAAGCAGCCGCCCCACCCTCCAAGCATGCCAGCGCCGCTGAGCCCACCCACCCGCAGCTGCGGCTGCAGGCGGGCAATGTCCTCTTTCACCAGGTCGTGCAGCTCTGCCGCCAGCTCAACGCCCGTGGGGCCGCCGCCCACCTGTGCAGTGGAAGGGCAGGCAGGTGAGAAAGGGCTGGCTGATGTTTGGGGCACGACCCGTCTCTGCTGCAAAAGGCGGTAGGTGCGGCGCATTTGACATGCAGCCCTTTGCTGCACCCACAGAAACAGCTGCCTTGTGTAAGCCAGCAACCGGCAATTCATCAGCAGCAGGGGTGCGCACCACAACAAAGTTGAGGTGTCGGCGCCGCTCGTCGGGCGTGAGGTGGGGCAGGCCCGCGTGCTCAACCACTTTGCTGCGGGAGGGTGCAGAAGGCAAGGAGGTAATTACTTCCTTACACGCGGCAGTAACGCGCGCAAGGGCTCCACCACCTTGCTGCAGGGCACAGCAGGGAACATGGGAGCGCAGTAGCACGCAGCTGCTGATGTTGCATGCGCATGCCGCTCCAATGGTGGCGATGCGATGCTATCACCTGTTGGCATAGCGGGCGAGGCAGGCACGGCACGCTCCTCTAGCAGGACAGCTCGCGGCCGCACCTGATGCGTGTGCGCAGGGCATGTGCATCCTCCACGCTTTTCAGGAAGTAGCAGCCGTTGCCGGGGTCCACGCCCTGGATGCCAAACGTGTTGTTCACCGAGCCCACCTGGGGAGGGCGGCAGGGAGGATGGGGTGCAGGCTTACAGTGGGCAGTAACCAGATGGACAAGTGTGGGGCGTCAAGCCGAGCGCTGCAGCTCCGGATGCATAATTCGCTCCACACCCGCCACTCTGCAACCCTACCCATCAGATGGACCTGATGCTCCTCAAAGCAGGTGGCTCACCCCCAGGATCAGCACGTCATATGGCAGGCTGAAGGCGCCGCGAAGGCCGCACTGGGGCTTGCCCAGCCCGCCGCACGTGCCCGCCTCCTTCTCTTCGACCTTGCACACCTGGGGGGGGGGGGGGGGGTAAAGCAGAGCATTGCCGTGGCGTGTCATGAAAGGACAATGCAATTGCAAGTGACGGCTGCCACAAGCGGGCACACAGGCAGAGGAGCAACTGCCGCGCCAGGCGGGCTGCACTGGCAGGTGGGCGGAAGAGGCCAAGCACTGGACTGACCTGGTTTTGGCTTCGTGATGGCGATTACAAACGCAACGAGCATGTGCAAGTAGCATGCACCACAACCAGATGCATGCACCGAACACGCACAACAACAGCATGCCTGGCACTTGTCCACCACGCACTCCAGCTGCCGCCGCTGCGGGTCGATGCCCACGCACTCGGCCTGGAAGTAGCGGCCCTGCTAGAATGGATGGTGAGTTGCAGGCAGGTTTTGGCAACATGCAGACGTGTGGGCGGGGGGACTGCAGCAAGAGAACTCACTCCGCAATGGCAGACGGCAATGCCGGCTGTCCCAAGGCGTCCACTCGGCCCCAGCATGCCCAGCCCTCCACTACCCACCTGGCCCCGCTGCAGCAGGTTGCGAACTGGTTCCATGATGGAGTGCTCCTGCAGGCCACGTAGGTGATCACGAGTCAAGTTTAACCCGCCAGTGCCGTAGAGGCAGTAACATGATAGACTGCGTGCCTTCCTCTCAAGTCCCTGCCACCCACCTGCACGCTGCCTGCCGCGGCGCTGGGCAGCAACGGAGTGTACAAGAAGAAGGAGCGTGGGCTGACCACCGTCAGCTCATACCGGCCATCGGCTGCAGTGCATGGGGCAGTCAGGCGTGGTTTCTGCTGAAGTCAGTGAGGAATTGTCATGCGGGCTGGCCGGTAGGCCGAGCAGGCACGGATCATTCAGAAATTGGACGGCTCAAGCAGACTTCAGCAGGCAATCTGCACCCTCATGCCAGCTTCACACCGCGCAGTAATTGCTCTGCACCCATCACTCACGTCCGTAGCTTGCAGGGTCCAGCTGCTTGAGGAAGCTGATGGCTCCCCAGCCCGTGCCGAGCACCACAATCCGTGTCTTTCGCTGCTGCCCGCTGCTGGCATCTCCAGTGCTGCCCGCGCCTGGCCCCGCCTCACACTCTGCTGGCCCGCGGCTGCCGCCGCTGCTGTACAGCTGGGCAGCTCCTGCTGCTCCCAATCCCAAGCCAGCAGCCATGCCCGCCCAGCGGAACTTGGCACCCAACCAGCCAGGGCCGGCACCCCGACCTGCCGCTGCACTGAAGGCGGCACCGCGGGCGGCGGTGGCGCTGGTGGGCAGCGCCACCGCTTCTGCGCAGGCGGATGCTGTCCCAGGGCTCTTGACTGCGGCTGGAAGGCGAGGCAGGCGGGGCAGCGCCCTGCAGGCAGCACGCATGGCGCCCGACGGGTGTAGGAAGAGGCCTAGCCGTCCAACGGACCTCTTGAGTCTGCCACCTACCCCAGCAAGCCGTGATCTGAGCTGATGGGGCGCTGCCAAGGCATGATGGCTGGGTGCGGCGGCGGCACCCCATGCAGGCATGCCGCGTCTCGTCTAGGCTCCAAGGGCAACCCTTGATGACTTTCTATAAGTATTTACATGTTAGCATGCCTCATGGCTCACAGTGCTGGGAGAGAGTAATCAAAGGGTAGGCTTTATTTGATGTGGGATGCGGCGCAGCACATTTTCAAGCACGCCGCAAGTGTACAAGGGCCTGCTCGCTCCTCATGCCTTGGCATGGCAGTCAGGGTGGGCGGTTTCGAGCAGGCTAACGTTTGTGGAACAGCAGCGAGAGGTCAATCACCATTGAACGCTCGAGCAACTAACGCCCATCGCGATGTCACTGAAGACAAGCTGCGCCGTGTCGCCCTTGCCCGCGCCAAACGCCACGTGCAGCTGCAGGAAAGGGGGAGGGGCAAGGGGCATAAGATGAAGCAAAATCAGGCATGCACGGCGGGCTATGTTCCAGCTGCTGCTCCGTTGCGCATGCATGCATCACAAATCGGCGTTCCAACTTGCCACTGAGGACATCTTTCCAATTGGACTGCCCACCCACCCACCCATCCATCATTCACCCACTCCTGCATCCATCCACCCTTTGTTACCCACCCAAACCACCCACCGGGATGAGGTGCTCCTCTCGCGGGTGTGCATACGTGCCCTCGGGCGCCTGCCGCCACGCCACCAGCTTCGCCACCCGCTCCTCGTACGTGAGGCTCGGGTCGGTGGTCACATATTGCAGCCACTCGTCGAAGCGCCGGCTCTTCTCCTGCGCCTGCCGGCCCACAGGGCTGATGGGGCCGCCGTTGCCCATGGCCGCAAACAGACCCTGCAGAGCAGGAAGAGGAGCAAGGGGGCAGAAAGGTGTGTTTGGGGGAGGGGCTGAGGGCTGCAAAGCTGCAGAGGTTGGACAAATTGCAGTTCAAAACCAAGCCTGCCCACTGGTCCTGGTAGGTACCACAAGGACCCACCCACCCACGTACCTGCATGTTGTGGAAGCTGCACGGCAGGGGCGCGGGCAGACAGGGAAGGGAGGGGATGAGTCAGAGAACCAGCATGGGTGGGAACAGTGGCTGAGGTTCAACAGCACCTCCCTGACTGAGCACAGCGGCCATGCAGAACCGGCAGCACCAGCCAGCAAGCCACCGCCAATCGCCATGCGGATATGGAAGTCTGTCCCCGCCCCCTTACCTGCTGCCACTGCCGATGATGGCCACGCCTTCGTCCCGCAGCGGCGCCAGCGCCTCACCCATGCGGATGTGCAGCTGCAAGATGGTGAGGCTCATGAGAAGTTGTGAATACGCAAGTGGGCACGCGACGGGCGCAGCTGCGATGCTGACTGAACAATAAGCAGCAGCGGCGGCAGCGCACCTGCGGGTCGAGCGAGGCTGCCAGGGACAGCTGCACCACTGGGATGGTGGCTTCAGGGTACATGAGCATGAGGGGGATGAAGGTGCCTGCGGCGGGGCGCGGGCAACGGAGGGAGGAAACGGTGGGCAGGCTGGGCTGAATTGCAAGGTTGGGAAGCAGGGTGGTGAAAACAAGCAGTGCCACTCGATAGCAGGCGCAGATGCGATTGCACCATTTAGAGCAGGGCGTGCATGCAATCCTGAGCTGGTCGCTGTCTTGCAGCTGGAGGGAGGAGCAGCGCACCGTGATCAAAGCCGCGCTTGGCGTCCTTGCGGCACTCCATCCCCGCTGCCTTGAGCAGGCCGGCCACCTTGTCTGCTAGCTCGGGGCTGCCGGGGGCGGGGTATTTGAGCTTGTAGCTCTCGGGAGGGAAGCCTGGAGGGAGGGGAAACGTGGACATGATACGAGAGGTCAGGGCAGGCGGGTGCCATTCGCACCACTGCTCGGCGGACCTGCAGCACGCGACCGCTTGCTACGGCACGTTGCAGCTGCGATGCAACAACAAGCTGTGATGCAGCAGCCGCAGCTCGGCGCACCGTAGTAATCGTAGATGAGCTCGGGGTTGGGCCCAGAGGTGACTGTGGGAACCGCCTCCTGTGCAACAAGGATGAGCAGATTTAGGCGGGGAGGATGATGCTATCATGAATTGGCAACTAGCAACAGCTGGTGGGGTGGCGGGCATGGCAGCGGCGGCAGCATGGCAGCGGCAGCAGCAGTGCAGCGGCAGAAGCCACGGCTGCCCTTCCAGCAAATCAACAACACATGCCGCCCAAGCCCCGCTCACCTCCCAGTGGCCGGAGATGACCAGGATTTGCTTGGGCTTGGCGGCCAGCTGCTGGGGCCAGCGCTTGAGGAACGCAGTCAGCTTCTCGTGGCCCGGCCCGCCAATCACCGGGAAGGGGCCGCCTGCAGGGCAGCAGCGAGAGCGGCAGCCTGTGTTGAAGCGCGAGACGTGCAGCAAGTAATGCAATGGCGCGAGGCAAGCAAGCTTCTGGAGCCTTGGCTGGGGTGGCGGCGGCAGGCGGCGGCAGCGGCAGGAACGGAAAGGACCGGGAGGGCCGAGTAGACTTGCAAGATCATTCAAGCACCCGCCTGGCAACCACCTGCTGCGGCGGCAGGCTCTCCTGGGGCGCGCCGCAGCCCCCGGCAACCCTTGCCCGCCGACTCGCTGGAGTGGCAGCAAACCCGTGCTCACCGCCATGGGTGATGTAGACTGAGGGGGCGCGAACGGCGGCCGCCATAGAGCTGCTGGTCTCGCTGCTGGACGGAGCGTCTGGGGTCTGGCGCAGGTGCAAGGCAAGCAGGACTGCGGCTGCAGCTGCTACACCGGCGAGGATAGATCTGGGAGACATTCGGTGGCGAATAAGCGGCTAAATAGGGCCTGCCAGCTGTCCAGGAGGGCAGGGGTCAGCTCGCCACCGCCGTGATGAGCGCGGGATGATGTCAAATGAATGGGGATTGATCTGCGGGCACACCTGCACCCACATTGGTGATCCTGCCCCACCTTGCAAACCTGCACTCACGTTTACAGCATTGCAAGCTAACAAAATGTACAGAACGACATGAGGGGGCGGGTGAGCGGTGGGCGGGCATGCACAGAGCGCAAGCACGGACGTTTTTGCTAGCTTGGTTGAAAGGCGGAGTGGCCAATGCTAGCGGGAAGCGTCCTAGCTGTACAAAAGTGCAGGCGCTACAGCAGACAAACAGTCACAAGCTATGCAAACAATGCAGGGGTTTATTTCAGTGCGTCCTGCGTGATGTGTGTGGGCGATGTGGGCGGCGGCCGATGTGGGCCGTGGCAGCGGGCTCCGCGTGGCCCTCGCACCATTTGTGTTGGGCGTCATTCGTAACTGGCGAGCAGGGAGAGGGTCCCCAGCGCTCACATGGCGTGCTGCAAGCTGTCAGCAGGGATGGTGAGGCCCTCGCGGTGCTCCGGCCTGTGGGGCGGGGGAGCAGTTGACCAGCCACATCAGCGGCATGCACGGCTCGGCAGGGCTCAGTGCAGTGCGCTTGCAAACAAGTGGCTTGCACCCGTCCGAGATGCAAGGAGCAGTGGCGCCGTCAGCAGCCCAGGCTTCTGACTCGGTCACCGAATGGGCAGAACTTTCGGTAGCTCCCTTGCCGCGCAGGTTCTTTGCAAGCGACAAGTGTACCTCCTACGCAACTGCACGTGGCAATAGCAATGCCAGCAGCGAGCAGATACCCAGAACCCAAAGGCTTCTCACTTGCGGTGCAGGTCCGGGATCTCGGGCAGGTTGTTCATGCTGCGCATGCGCCGCCGCTCCCGTATCCGCTCCTCAACCAGCGGCCTGCGGGGATGAGGCAGGCGAAAAAGTTCCAGTCCAGAAGGTCGCATAATGTAGTCCTGGGAAGACCAACTAATGGAGCACTGCTCGCCTTGCAAGCTGCTGAACGGCTGAACGGCAACCCACCTGAAGTGGCGGATGAGGCCCTGCACGGGCCAGGCCGCGGCGTCGCCCAGCGCGCAGATCGTGTGCCCCTCAAT
>VFQQ010002578.1_pt1 | contig 19846 bp, 31 predicted proteins | sample 3512341 | NCBI WGS metagenome assembly VFQQ01 (sample SAMN10412373, study PRJNA504923) | tailings metagenome | isolation source: Relicate 2 Philex TSF1 revegetated site | place: Philippines: Tuba, Benguet | collected 2017-08-29 | reverse complement strand
TACACGTTGCGGCCCCACAGCACCGCCGACACGATGGACGCAAAGTTGTTGTCGAGGAGCACGATGTCGGCTGCTTCCTTTGCCGTGTCGGTGCCTGCTTGGGAGTTGGGGATGGGAAGCGAGTTGGGGATGGGAAAACATTGGATGGACGCAAAGTTGTTGTGCAGCAGCACAATGTCGGCCGCCTCCTTCGCCGTGTCCGTGCCTGCTGTTTAGAGAGAAGGGGAAGGGCAGAAAACTGGAGCTGGACACAGGTTGCTGTCCGGCGGCACAGTATCTGCTAATCCCTCTTTGTGGCGTCGCTGCCTGCCTGCCAATAATGGCGGGTTGACGGCATAGGGGCAGAGCTTCACTGCCAGCAGTCACCCTTTACAGCAAATGCTCACCGACGTTCATGGCGAAGCCCACGTTGGGGGCAACTGTCCCAACACTGAACACCTTACGCAAAGCGCTGCTGTGGACTGCTGGTGTCGTTCCATGCAGTGATCACTACGCAAAAATGCTCACCAACATTCATGGCGAAGCCCACGTTCGCAGCGCGCAGTGCGGGCGCGTCGTTGGTGCCATCACCCGTCACCGCCACCACGTCGTTGGTCAGGCTGCGCACGCCTGTAGTTTCAGTGGAGCGGGCAAGCCGGCCAGCTTTGTAGCAGATGTGTTATTGGTGCTGTCCCCCATCACCGCCACCACGTCTTAGTGAGGCTGCGCACGCCTGCACATGGTTGGCAACAAATCAGGCACCGGTGAATTGAAGCAAACAACACACAACTGCCAGCAGCTTTTAAGTGAGGCTGCGCACGCCTGCACAGTTAAGAGGGCAGCAGCCAAGCGTGGATGGAGCTGTGGAGCATTGCACGACCAAATGCAGCTGAAGACTGCTGCCAAGTTGCCGGCACGCCTGCTGTGGTTGCAACCTGTGCAGAAGACCGCGCAGGGGTGCACTGAACCGCACAGCACCTGCCGCATGTCCTTTGATCACGGAAGTGCCGTGTGGTGGGATCCGTTATCGCAGCAGCTCTGAGTGTGAAACCAAAGCTACTGACCGGCGGCGCCCATTCTCGCCTGCCGCTCGCCGCCCCCGGTTAGCAGCCGCCCGCGGCCCCGTGCCCTCTGCCACCCACCCACCACCATGCCGCTCATCCTGACCCAAAGCTCACCCGTCACAATTGTGTACTTGTCAGCAGGCGTGCAGCGCGCCAGCACGCGCAGGCGGGGCCACAGCCGCAGGAACTCGGCTGCAGGGGCAGGGGTGAAATACGCAGCTGTTTCAGCAGCACGCATTGGAGGAGCAGGCAGGACAGCAGACGCAGAAGACAGGCTGCAAAGGAAATGTGCGAGGCAGCGTCCAATTTGTGGTAAAGGGATGCGTTAGAAAGAAAGCAGTCAGGTGAGTGCAACCCAGAGCAGGTGGGGGTGCAGCCTGAAAGTTTCCAAAATGTCAGCTGCAAAATCGCAGAGGGATGGGCTTCAGTGTTTGGCGGTAGGCAGTGGCAAACAAGGGCAGGCTGGCCCAGCTCGGCAGAAGGGTGATGTTGTCAAAGGCTGAGGCCTGTGAGTCGCGCCTGAAAGCAGGCCAACGCAGGCCTCAACCTTTGCCCACATCAACCTTCTGCTGAGCGAGGCCAGCAGGGCCCTTGTTTCAACCTGCCTGTTTGCTCTGGGGACTCGGGAACAAAAGTGCAAGCCAAACTTGCACGCATGACACGTTCCCTCTCGAAAGCCTTACCAGAGTTGATGCTGCCGTCTTCATTCAGCACGCGCTGCCTAAATTCTGCGCCCTCCATCACCACTCCCTCAGGCAGGCCACAGTGGCCCTCAGGGCCGTGCTCGTGGTCGACCGTTTTGGAGTGCTGCGGTTTGAAATGGTGGCAGGGCCGTAAATCAGTGGTGGAGCAGATGCAGTGGGAGATGAGTAGTGGCGGCAGTGACTCTTGCGCCCGTGCTGTGGTGGACAATGTTGGACCGTTTTGGAATGCTGCGGTGCAAGGATTGCAGGTGGCAGCTGCCATTGATGGAAGCATGCAGCCGCGGGGGCAGTGGATGCTGACCCAGCAGAACTGCAGCCCCACCTCCCTCCCATGCTTAGGGCAGGTGCAATGCCCTTCGCAAAAGGAGCACATCAATGCAAGCATGCCAGCCAGAACAAGGAACAACTCGAAATACTCACCGAGTCCACGCTGTGCACGCTAGCCAGAAGCGAAGCACTGCTTACTGCAAGCACAGACCAACCATGGTATGCCAGAGCCCTGCTGAGCCGCTCACCGAGTCCACGCTGTGCACGCTGGACAGCAGCGAGGCGCCGCTGCTGCGCACAACGATGCTGCTGCCGGAAGCAGTTGGGTCGCGGAACCAGCCGCCCGCCCCTTTGGCCGTGGCCTCCGTGGCGGCGCTGCAGAGCAAAGGAGGGGTAGCAAGGGAGGGTGCAGAGTGGGGTGGGGTGCAATCAAGATGGCAGGTGGGGGTGAAACGAAGATGGCAGATGTGGCAGTTGTGGTCGTTATGTAGCAGCTAGATGCACCATTGTATGTGGGCCTGCATGCAGGGTCATGTGCAGCGCATGATGCAATGCGGCATGGTGCATGTGAGGGGCATGGGCGGGCGGTCCGCTGTGTGCAAGGTGCAGGTTTGAGTGGGCAGTGGAGAGTGGGCCTGGTAAGTATACGGTTTGTTTGGGGTAAGCATGGTTTGAGTGGGCGACCCTGGCCTTCCCGTGCGCCTCTCACTCTTCCTCTGCAAAAGTGGCCTGCATCCTGTGCAGCAGCGGCAGACGCTCTTCAGGCAGGCACACACCCGCCACGCAGCGCCTGCATCAAGTTTAACCAAGCGAGATTAGCCACACGCAGCGCCTGCATCAAGTTTAACCAAGCGAGATTAGCCACACACAGCGCCTGCAGTAATGTAGGTAAAGCTCGCCAGCCGTTGCTTGGTCGTGCCGCTCCAACTATGCAACTCTGAGGCAAACGATGCACCGCCCTGCCTCCTCCTTTTCAGCAAAGCCACTCGCGCCGGCGCAACTGGGCCAATGCCACAGCCGCGCCCCCCGCACGGAAATGCAACACCCGAATGCAGCACCATAATGCAACAGCGCCCACCAGCGTTCGCAGCCACTCCTCCTTGCTGGTCTCTGCGGTGGCACAATGCCGCACCCGCACAGCCCACACCAAATGCAACGCCAGAATGCAACGGCACCCACCAGTGCGTGCGCAACCATTCATCCATGCTGGTCCCCGCAGGTGGCAGAATGCCACACTCCTGGGCGATGGCGGTGGCTGTGCCGATGTTGTCGCCTGCATTAGACGAAGGAATAGAGGGTGTGTCAAGAGGAACGATGCCGCCTAGCCACTCTGCCATGGTTGACCGAATGCAACAACCCGCAAACATAGCACCCATCAACCACAGCACAGAAATGCCCACCTGTCAGCATCTTGACGGTGATGCCTGAGGCCTGGCACTGCAGGATAGCAGCGGGCACCTCGGGCCGCAGCGGGTCCTGAATGCCCACCACGGCCAGCTGCATAATCAAAACGACAGCAGATGGTTGGATTATTGCGAGTAGATTGAGTAGGTTGTTATCAATAGAGGCACCACCTGGCGTGCCATTCTTGCATGTGACCGCTATCGGGCGCTCAAAAATGGGCAGTAGGCTAGACTAGCGCAGGTGGGTGCTGGGCTGTCGGGCAGAGTAATCTCGAACCCACCAGCGTCAGGTTGGACTCCAGGTTATCAGCCAGCGGCAGGCCGTCGTCCCACGCTGCATCCGACTCGTCCGAACTGCGCAGCAAGCACAGCAGGCATGTGAACACAGCTCAAGTGCTCGCTCAAGCTGCGTCAAACTTGTGCGAACTGCACAGCGGACGCAGCAGTTGTCGAGGGGCTGCTGCTGTCGTGCCAGCCGCGCAATTTAGCATCAATGTAGCTCAGCTCACCTGCTCAGCACCGCGTTCAAGCTGGCAGGATCCCAGCGCCAGCCGCCCTCTTCAGATATCGTGCCGGTGGGCGCGCTGGGGGCGCTGCGCATGCTGCTCCTGCTGCCCTCCTCGCTGCCGCTGCTGCTCCTGCGACGGTTGAGGGGGCGGGGCGGGCAGGCACATGACCGCTTGATCATGGTGCAGTGACCTGGGGCTTGACTGCAGCGCAGCGCATCTCAGCAAAGCAGCAAAAATGCATCAGTATCGCACCTGTCAGAGACGCTCCCTGTCAGGCGGTCGCAAGGCTGCAACCCTAATGTCAGCTTGCAACCTTTGGCATAGCAGCAAGCACCCAACTGTTACCAAAGCGTACCTGTCGTCCGAGTCGCTGCCTGTCAGCCGACCGCGAAGCTGCAGCTCTCAACCCTATAGCAAGTTCACAAAAGTGTCACAGCAGCAAACACAACAAGCTGAAACACACCTGTCATCCGAGTCGCTGCCTGTCAGCCGACCGCCCATTGTCTGCCAGGCGGCCTCAGCTGGCACGGGGGCGGGAGGTCCAACCGTCTCTGCTGGGACGGTGATGTCCCGGTAGGCCAGCGCCAGCACCCTGCAAAGGGAGGAGATGTGAGGAAGTGCTTCCAGTGAGTCCAGCCTGCTTCACTATAATTTGTCTGCACTGTGGCCCCATAACCAGGTGATGTCCCGATAGGCCAGCGCCAGAACTCTGCAGAGAGAAGGCAGGGACAGTAGTGAGTAGCTGTGCAAGTACAGGGGCTGATCAAGGGGCTGTGACGTCGCGGTACGCCAGCGCCAGCACTCTGCCAGAGAGAAAGAGAGGTGGGGAGGGTGCTAGCGGTGGGGAGGGTGCGGGCGTCTTTTGCAGGCGCCCCCCTTCATCGCCAAACATATACGGTGCAAATACCAGCCACCCAAACTGTTGCACTCACCGCTGCCCGCCCTGCCCAAACTCGCGAACCAGCGCCGCTTTGTCGTCCTCGGTGAGCCGCCGCCGGCAGCCGTCGGGGCCCAGCACGTAGGTGCAGCGCTCAAGCACGATCTCTGGGGCGCCCTGAGATCACGAGAGGGAGAGTGTGACAGCACTTTCGGAGGTAAAGGCAGCCCAGCACATAGTGCAGCGGTCCAGCACAGAGTGCAAGGGCGCCATGTATGAACAAATGTAAAGCACAGAAACAGAGTATTTGGAGAGTGCAGGGAGTGCTGCAGACGGCAAGCAGCGTTCGGCGGCTGTGTCACGAGCAGCAAACTAAAACGCAGCGCAGCTCTTGCCTTTGTGTAGATGCGGCACAGGCGCGCCGCCAAGCCGGTGCTGCGAGTAGACGCGGGCAGCAGCAGAGGCGCGTCAGTGCGACACAGCCACACACGCTGTCCCAACCGATACACTAGCTGCACACACAGCACACAGCAGCGCGGTGCCGGCAGTGCTGCTCCCTGGCTTGGCGGCATCGCTGTCGCTGTTACCCCCGCGTGTCATACAGAATGCATGCCTGCAAGGGGAGAGACTCTCGCAACATCAAAGCATCATGACCCATCCCGAGACACATTTTCAGCAAGCAGCTCCGCTCACTCGTCCGTTTGGCCGGGCGGAATCGCCGCTGTGGTCATGCGCTTGCGTTCGCTGCTGAAAGCCACCTGTGACAGCATGGCAGAGGAGCGCATCAACTCGTTTATCAAACCTGGCGCGGTTGCAAATGCGAGGCGAGACCAGGAAGTGGCCACACGCGCACGCCAGCAGGCCTGGCATGCCCCTAAACCTGCCTGCACCGCCAACCACAGATCAACAGCGCTGCAGTAGGCACACGCGCACCTGCGCCAGCTGGCGCTGCTGGCGGCGCAGCTTGCGCGGGCTGGCTCCCAGCAGCCTGGCAAGCTCCAGAAGAGCGATTTCGGTGCGGTTGCCGATGCGCCGCTCCTGGCCTGCAGGATGAGAAATGGCAGGGAACCCAATGCAGCAAGTCAATCACACTGGGGGCAAAACCAGCAGCACAATGTCAGTTTGGGCATCGCAGCGTCAGAGGTGAACGCCAACCATTGCAAGGCAAACATGCACCCCAAACCACTAAGGGCAAACAGTTCACTGGCTCTCACCGTCCTTGTCTGTGTAGATGTTGGCGGTGGAGTTGAGCGAAATCGACTCAAGCAGGAGCTCCACGATGTCTGCTGGGGCCTGCGCAAGCCAGACATAAACGTAGGACAATGTCAGGCCAATGGTGCAGCAAGCAGTTTAGCCAAATATCCACTCAGGCAGCCAGCTGCACAATGTCTGCCGGGCTCAGGCGGTCCAAATGCACCCCAACCGGGCTCTCAGCAGCCAACAGCCAGCAGAGTGCAGTCCAGGCAGACCCTTATTCCTAAGCAACTGCCGCCCCACACCCCACCTGGCTGCCCGCAGTGATGCTCTCCAGGATGCTTGCCCGGCTGCCCGCCCCAACTGCATCCATGCTGGCACTGCCGCAAATCGAGCTGATCGTGCCCTGGCTCGTCACCACCTGCAGCAGCGGTGGAAGGTCGGTACCGCCGCCGCTGCTGCCGCCACCGCTGCCGCCCTTGCCGCTGGCTGCTTTGCCACCTGCCGCCCTGCCGCCTGCCGCCTTGCTCCCTGCTCCCTTGCCGCTGCCGCCGGAGCCTGAGCCTGCCGCTGCACCAGCTTTGGCCGCCCTCTCCCAGGGCCGCTGGGCACCGCTGGCAGCCGCCTGCTGGCTCTTGCGAGTGTAGGGCTTGAGGTCTGGCAGCAGGTGGCCGGCGAGCCACAGCTTGGAGACGACCATGTTGTTCTGGGTGAGTGTGCCTGCAAATGAAGAGAGGCACAACCAGCCGGGATTGAACGCTGGTAGCGCGCTAACCGATGGGCCCCATCCGCCCTGCAGCAGTCCTGGCAACTCCAGCCCCGTGGCGGCTGTACAAATACAGATGCAAGCGCATTGCCAGCCGCCAAACCCACCAGTCTTGTCGCTGCACACCACGGTGGCTGTGCCCATCGTCTCGGCCGCGCTCAGGTGGCGCACCTGGTGATCAGGCAAATAAAGAAAAGAAAATTGGCGTTTAGGGGCAGCCTCCCATGGGAAATGAGGCGCATGTCAAAGACTAGAGCTGCTGCAGACGTGCGGAGCTGGCCCACATGCAATTCACAGAGGCAGCAGCCACAGAACCTCACCAAGTTGTGATCTGCCAGCATCCGGCGCACGCTAAAGGCCAGGGCCAGAGTGACTGCAAGCGGCAGGCCCTCGGGCACCGCCACCACCTGCAGATCAGTGATGATAACGAATGATGTTGGGGATTGGACCGAGGAATGGGGCACCGCAACCACCTGAAAACAATCAAACACCAGGACGTACAACTGCACGGCATAGGCACCGCGGGGCAGGGGTATGGAGGACTGGCCAAGCGAAACATGGAAGCCGGCAAACTTGCACTCTTGAGCAAAATCTAGTCAAGAGCCAACGCCTCAAGGCCAACAGTCCGGCAGCAGCACGCCCTTCCAGCCTAGTCGAGAAAACAGCTTATCGGGCAAGCACTTACCAGGATGGTGACCCCAGCGATGGAGAATCGCAGGTAGCAGTTCGAAGCAGAGCATCGCCTCTCAAAGCAAAAGCAGCCAATCATTACAGCTCTAGCCAAGCCCTTTCCGGCAAGCTCACCAGGATGGTGACTCCGGTGATGAAGAAGCGGAGGTAGTCCTGCAGGAAGGCCCAGTCCCAGGCCGCCTGCTCGATGACAAATGTCTCGAAGCTGTGGGCAGGAGGAGCAGAAAACTAAATAACTAAATAAATGCGGCATGCGCACCGATGCAGTGCCCCCCCCCCCCCCCCCCACCCCCCCCCCCCCCCCCCACCCCCCCACACACCCGACACACATCCCGGTCTGCACCCATGCAGGCCTGCCATGCGCAGCATTCCGCCCACAACTGCTGCACACCTGAAGCGGGCGGTCATGGCCAGGGTGGCCAGCACTGCAGCTCCCAGCCCAAACTGGCCGATGGAGGTTGCATACCTGCGCAGTCAGAATGAAAGGAAAACACGGCATTCAGCGACAGCGATCAGCGCTGCCACTAGAAGCATCCACAAACTTGCCAATGGAGGTTGCATACCTGCGAAGCAGGGGGAGGGCTAGGTGCAAGGCGTCAAAAAACGTGCAGGGTGTGTGGTGATTCCGCAAACACAGCCATCAACAACGCGAGGCAGCAAACTGCAACCAGCTCACTCCGCCAGCTTCTGCTGCAGCAGCGTCTCCTCCTGCAGCCAGATGGAGCTGTGCTACCCCCCCCAAAACAAAATGTCAAGTACACAAACCCAGGCTCACTCCGCCAGCTTCTGCTGCAGCAGCGTCTCCTCCCGAAGGCCGTCTCCAGCCGCCGTGGCCATGCCAGCTGCCGCCGCCGCTGCGCCGGTGGTCTTGCCATCAGCCACCATTTCGGCGATGCGGCCCGACTGCAAGGAGGCACACGGCGGGAGGCGATTGTTGACTTTCACAATTCTGGTGGTGCAGGCAGCGGGCATGTTGCAAGGGCAAGCTGAGCGACCTAGCCATGTGGAAACATGCCCACAATGGACAGACCATACCCATGCTTATCCAACTACTGCCCGAGTGTATCATTTACCTGCGAGCTGGGGCCGACGGCTGTGACCAGCATGCGGCTAAAGCCGCGACACACACACTGGCGCAAGCATCCCTTCAATGCTAAATAACCAGCTTTTCCCCATCACCTGCGAGTTGGGTCCGACGGCCGTGACCAGCATGCGGCCGAAGCCACTGAGCACCTTGCTGCCTCCCAGCAGCGTGGGTCGGGTGTGGGGGTCCTTGGAGACATCATCCGACTCTCCAGTGAGGTGGGACTCATCGACCCTGTGTGTACCAAATAAAGGGACACCAGCTGGGCCTGTGAGATCCATCAAATGCCCAGATTGAACTCTGCAGCGTCGCACCGAACGCGATTCTCGCTTGTCGGGCACGCAGTCAGCAAAGTGAGGCCTGCCGCTTCAACCCTGGGCGCCACCCCAAACTTGAAACAATCCCCAAGGCACGACGCCCAACATGCTTGCTCACTTGACGTCGCAGCCCGCCACCAGCAGGCCATCGGTGCACAGAATGTCTCCGGTCTCGACCAGCAGCAGATCGCCCACTAGCACGTCGCGAACGGGCAGCTCCACCTCTCTGCCGTTGCGGATGGCCCGAACCTGGAGGCAGGGGTGGAAAACAGGTTGCTTTGATGAGCAGAAGCAGCAACGAGTCGCCCACTAGCACGTCGCGGACGGGCAGCTCCACCTCCCTGCCGTTGCGGATGGCGCCAATGCGAATGGCAGACCTCACTTTTTCAATTCAAGTTCAGCTAAGCCGCATTGTATTCACCTGGACGTCCGAGGACACAGCCTGCAGCATGCGGAACTGCCGCTCCTTCTGGTAGTTGTTCACCGCAGTCACCAGCACCACCACGCACACTGCAGCAGGGCCAATGAAATCACTTGATCTTAGTAAGCTTGTCGTCTGCTAGCTGTTCTCGCCCGCCTTGCGGTTCACCAGAAGTTCCAGCCAGCCCCCAGCAAGACACACGTGCACGGTGCAACTACCTAACTGCCCACCTGCTGCAAGGATGGAGGCCCCCTCGATCCAGGAGCTCTCGCCGCCCGCCTTGCGGTTGACCAGCAGCTCCAGCCCCAGGCTGAGGCAGCCGGCGCCCAGCAGCACCAGGATCGTGAAATCCTGCAATGAAGTGAGGTGATTGGTTGATGTGACACTTAGTTTGTGGCGCACAGGCTGAGGCAGCCGGCGCCCAGCAGCACCAGGATGGTGACGTCCTGCAACGAAGTGAGGTGATTGACTTGACAGGCGTCAGTTAGTTTGTCAAACTTCTGGAAGGGGGGAAGGCAGCCAGCGCCCAGCAGCACCAGGATCGTGAAATCCTGCAGTGCATTGCACGGAACAAGACTGCGATGCCCGGCAACAGGAACCAGCTGCAGGCACATGACTGGCTGCCTGCTGCCTTCTGGCAGGCGCCAAAAAATGCCAGGCTGCAGCAGACATGTTGCCCTGATGCAATCTCGCAAGCAGCACCTGGAAGCCTTCCAAAACAACTCCTGGCCGCAACATGAGAGCGCCAGTTAGCTAAACTAGCAGCTCCTCACCTTGAGCGCTTCAACCACCAGCTGCAGGAAAGTGACCTCCTTTGGTGGGCGGGTGGTGTTGGTGCCGTAGCGCGCCGCTCGAGCCGCCAGCCGCTCCTGTGGCAAAAATGACAAGCATGGTGGGAAGCACACGCACTGTGTCAGCGGCAGGAAGGAAGGCAGGGTGGTGTTGGCGCCGTAGCGCGTTGCCCGAGCCGCCAGCCGCTCCTGTGTTTGTGTAGATGTAAGGGCAGTGCGCGTGCCGTGTCAGCAGTAGAAACCACAGAGAGGCACCAATGGGTGTGCTGAAACGGCAGCAGCAGACAGGCAGGCAAGCGGGCTATGCAGAACCATGCGGGGTGCCTGCCGATAAAGGGGCATTACTGCTGTGAGTGTTTGCCACTTGTGCAGCAATGTTCCAGCGGCTGAGACCGTCGCCAGACAGCCATCTCAACCCAGCAGGTGCAGCAGCAGCATTGCAAGCGGCATGCAAGGGCGATCGGGCAACCGGCATTCAGCCGTGCAGCAGCGCAAGGCGGCAGAATGTAGCAGGAGAACGTGTGAAGGCCTGGTCTTTGCACAGCCCACTTTGCAGGTTAGTTCACAAAGGATGAACACAAGCAGGTTGATGGGAACAGTGTAAGACGCACCTGATCCTCGCACAGCCCATCCTGCAGATCTGTGCCCAGGCAGGTCACCAGCTCCGCCGCGCTGCCCACCACTCCACACGCATATGCGTCCTCCACATGCAGCTCGGTCAAAGCCTGCAGCTGCTTCAGCGTCAGCGGGTGAGGCTGCGGTACGCCGCCGCTGCCGCCGCCGTCATAGTCATCCCCTGGAGGCGGCTCCCCCCGCTGCTGCGACTGCTCAGCACCCGGCTGCCGCCCCTGCTGCGGGCCGCTGCCGAGCGCCGGCTGCTGCTGCTGCTGCTCCTGCTGCTGGGCGGCGGCGGTGGGAGGTCCCGGCGGCGCACCGCGTCCGCTGCCGTTGGGGCTGCTGGACGCCGCCAGCTGCTGCTGGCTGCCCTCCCCCAAGCCGCCGCGCTGCAGCTCTAGCTGGTCCTCATCTATGCTGCCTCTGCTGGACGTCATGCGAGCTGCGCAGGGCAGCTGCAGCGAGCACCGCCGCCGCCGCCCGGGCGCGGCGCCGCCCACAGGCGCCTGCCTGGCTAGCCGGCGTACCGGTGCGGCCGGCAGCGGCGCTGCTCCTGAATGTGAGGCGCCATGCCGCTGGTAGGGCGCCAGCAAGGGGCTGGCAGCCCTAAGCCCTGCCGAGCACCTCAGCATCGCGCCGAGGGCGCCGGGCGCCGCTTCGACAGCGATAGCAGCACGCTGCACTGCGATCCGACGGGTTGCAGGACGCGGTGATGCGCCGGCAGGGGGTCCTCAAGTGGAGCTCCGAAAGCTGCCAGGACGGCGCAGAGTTGGCTGTGCAATCGAGTAGTATTGCGCGTGCAAGGCGTGAGATGGAGCGCAAGGTCGCGCGCAGCTGGGTTCTGCCCGCCTGGAGCCCCGCCGTGGGCGATCTGCCGCGCCGGCGGGAGCCGGCGGCCTGGGATATCTCTGCCAAGCCTCTGCACTCCACTCAGCTGATTACAGTGAAATTTAGCACAGTGTGACGTCAAGTGTGCAGGCCCTGGTCATCATCCAGCGCATACCGCCAGCCCATGCACCGCCCCAGGGTGCCGTCCGTGCCGGGCGGGAATCTGCCGCTTGCTTTCCAAATCAATTGGGCTCGATGCAATTCCTCACAGCGGCTTCTTGCCGGGGACGCCGGGCTTGCGGGGGTACTGTGCAGGTGTGGGCCGCGCCTTCAGCACCAGCACAGCCGTGCGCCGGCCTTCGGGGCTCTCTGCACCATTTGAACGGCGGGGCGGGAGGGCAGCAGGTGGAAACGAGCAGTACAGCGGCGCGGCGACCGGCGCAACGAATGCAAGCTGTAGCTGATCCATGGGAAGTGCAGGTGCACATGCATGAGCCTGAAGGCCATGAAATGACCAGCATGCATGCCAGGCCCACTACAGGACTGCTGGCCGTCTCGCGTTGTGTCGTCGAGGCGGCAGCAGGCATGCAGTCCCGCCGCCCAGCAGCTGTCGAAGCCGGCAACGCTCAACACTCGCCATACAATCCCACACCCGCATCGCATGGCGCACACAGCCACACAAGCAAACGCACAGCTGCACCCAGCCAAACAGACCAAAACATACTCGAACATCGTGAGCCTTGCACCACCCACCCGAATCCACCTCCTCGATGCCCAGAAGCTTGCCGCCCAGCTTGCCGATTGCTGCTCCCGCCTGGTCCGCTTCCTCTTGAGGTGCCGCGCCCTTGGCCGCCACCCAATGCCCGCCCGGCCGCACCAGCGGCAGGCACAGCTCTGCCAGCACCCGAAGCTCGGCCACGGCACGAGCGATGGCGACGTCGTATGCCTGGCGCAGCGCCGGCGCCTGGCCTGCAAATGGAGTGTTGGATGTTGGATTGGTTTGACCGTGGGCGAGAGGTGGGATGAGGGCGCGCTTGAAGGGAGAGTGTCTGCGATTGCGTCGAGCAGGCAGGCGCCTGCATGGACAGCATGCCGGGGCATGCACAGTGCAGCCGAAATTTCGACAGCCAGCCAGGAAAAAGCCGTGGCGTTGGCGTGGCAGCGGCAGCTGTGTGGTCCAGCATCGGCGCTCATAGTAGGCAGTAGCGGTGTGGTGAGGCTGCAAATCCGCGCTGTCCAACCCCACACTCGCCTGCCTCCTCCGCGCGCGCCCAGTGCACCCGCACATTGCTCAGCCCCGCCGCCTTGATTGCCGCTTCGTTGAACTTGCAGCGCTTCTGCAGAGGGCAAAGGAGGGGCAGTTGGGTTGTGATGCAGTACAGTGTACAGGGGCAGAAGGCAGGCCAAACAATGCCAAGCTTCGCACCTACAATGCAGCAGGCTCGCCGGGGCACAGTCATTAAGCGACAGCACCCAACCAGGCCATTTGTGCAAAGCGGGCAGCGGCCAAAGGGAGCGCACTCAAGTCGATCTGAAACCAGTCACTTCGTCTGCACCCTTGCCTGCAGAGAGTCAAGCAGCGTGACCTCCCACTCTGGCCGAGCAATGGCCAGAATGATTCCAGGCAGGCCCGCGCCTGACCCCACATCGATGAGCAGTGGAGATGCTGCTGCGCTGGAAATGCCATCATGCGCATCTGCTGCTGCTGCTGCTGGGGCTTGGGAGGCAGCCCCTGCCTGCTGCCGGGGGCTGCTGCCGCGCTCCCAATCCGACTCTGATGGCTCTCGCCGCTGCTGCTGCTGCTGTTTGGCTGCCGCCTGCTGCCGCCGCGCCGCCGCCGCCTCACGCTGCTGCCCCAGGCAGCTGTCCAGGGCCGGCAGGAGGGCCAGGCTGTCATTCACATGGCGCTCATAAGCCTCAGCACGGTCCCTCACAGCTGCGGCAGGTAGCAGGCGGCACAGGCCAGGGTAGCTGTCAGCCAGGTGCTGCATAGCACGGCCACAGCAGCAGCAGCGGTGGCAGCAAGCAACCGTGGCCGGCTGGCTGCTAAGCACTTCACTGAGGCAGCTGTCAGCGAGCAGCAGCGCACTCAGCAAAGCGCTGTCCGCAGGCTGAGGCCGCCTGCTACGTGCAGCAAAGTAGCTTGTTGCTGGCAGCAAGCAGTGCCTTCCGATGGCCACGCACTTCCAAGGCCAGAGCACCCAACCCAACAGCCCCTCACCTGTCAGGTTCATGCGGGTGTTCCAATCCAACAGGATGTCCAAGTAAGCATCCACCTGAGCCTGCTGCTCCGCACTCAGCGTCTCATACTTGGGTGCAGGCGGTGAGGCTGCGCCGGGAGCGGCTGCGGCAGGCACGGCCGACACGACGCCGGCCGGCTGTGGCGGCGGCGGGGAGGCGGCGGCCGCCGCCGCCAGCGGGCGGCAGGGCGGCCGGGTGGCTGCAGGCCTGCGGACCGCGGCACCAAACTCCCGCAGGCTCACAAAAGGCCGGAGGCAGGCCGCCCGGCACAGCGCCATTTCTGTGGGTGCGCACTACTGCCGTTTTCGAGACGAAGCGGCCACAGATCAGCCAAGAAACTGGCACTGTGTGGTTCAGAAAGGCAGTGCCATGCATGCAGCCCTGGAGGGAGTGGCGCCGCCACTGCGCCTCGCCGTTCCACTGATGCACAGCAGGGGAGCCGGCCGACCTCTGGCAGGAGGCAGCAAAGCTTCGCTTACAGTCGCTTCGTGACTCAAAACATTGCACGCCCACTGTGCAAGTAGTCTGTACAAGTAAACAAAACAATTCATGTTCACGCATTGGGCACTTCCGCCACCGACGCTTCCCCTGCTGCCCCTGCTGCCCGCTCCGCCTGCAGGCGGCGGCACTCAGCCTTGTGCGCCCACCAGTGCACACGGCTGCAAGCCTCGCTGCAGTAGCGCACTGTGACGCATCCGCCGCAGCGCTTGAGGCCGCGCGTGGCGCCACAACCGGGGGCGGCGCACATGCGGGCGGGTGCTGCTGCAAGCTGCGTAGTGGGACTGGGAGCCTCACCCTGGGTTGTGGCTGCACTATCTCGGGGGCTGGCTGAAGGCGGGCTGCCACCGCTGGCCTGGCGTTCAGAGGCCATGGCAGCGGCGTAATCGACGTGCTGCATTGTCATGACAGCCGCCTCACGTAACTTCTCATCGCCTCTGCCCGCTGCCATCTGTGCAGGCGCGTCCTGGACGCCCCTCGCCTACTGGATGGCTGCTGCAGCTGCCTCCGGCTGCATCCGACACAGGTTGCACACAGTGACGGCTGCCCACTGCTGCGCCGGGTGGCCGGGCATCTGCAGCAGCTGCGCCAGCAACTGCAAGGCCCCCGCCGCCAAAATGTCGGCGCTGTTGGCTGCATGGTTCCATGCTGAGGTGCTCAGCACCCCCGCTGCCTGCTGCTGGACTTCCTGGTTGAGGCTGTGCAGCAAGCCAACTACAGCAGGGGCAGCTTGTGCCTCCGCAAATGCTGCTGTGGCCGCTGTGCAGTCCCTAAGCGCAACGCGCAGCGCGTCTGCAGCTGCACGCAGCACATCGGTGCTGCTATGGCTGAGCAGGCTGGCGAGGGAGCGCACACTGCCGGCCGCAACCACTGCTGCCTTGCACTCTGCGCTGTGCCCTGCCAGCCAGCCCAGTGCTGCGGCGGAGTACACGAGCGCTCGTGCCTCAGCCTCACCCGCTGCGCCTGCTGTGCTGCGCCGCTCAATCAGAGCCAGCAGCACACGCACGCCATTATGCTCAATGATGCCCCATGCAAGCTGCTCCACCTTCTGTTGTGCAATGGCCAACAGAGCCCCGACTGCAACCACGTCTGTCTGCGAGAAAAGCTGCCCCCGCCTGGCTAGCAACAGCTGCACCACCGGCGGGATGGCGCCGCCAGCTGCAACCGCTGCCCCGCCATCATCTGCCGCTAGGTGCCAGAGCGCCGCCACAGCCAAATACGCCACTGGTGCATTGCTGCTGTCGAGACTGCGCTGCAGCATGCTGGCGAGGACGGGCACCGCCCCTGCCTCCACAAATACGGCCAGCGTTGGGGCCTCGCTGGGCAGAGTCAGCCCATGCAGTGCTTGAGCTGCAGCCTCCTGCACCGCGCCGCCGCTGCTCAGGCCGCCCGGCTGCACAATGGCTGCCACACCGCTGGCGACAATTGCCTGCTGCCTGGCCGCAGGGCCGGTGATGGCTAGACCAGCAAGGCTGCGCAGTGCCTGCATCTGCTTGAGCCTGCTGCTGCTCCGCAGCTGCCGCACCCGGGCGGGTATGTCGCTGATCGATGCATGCGACATCGGCTTGTGGGAATTTGGTCACACGTGCCTGCAGCATGGAGCTACCCAGCGGGTGTGAGCAGCAGACCGCGGGAGGAAGGCTAGAAGAGGGCTGAAGCGCGCCCCCCTGGGCCGACTGTTAGAACAACTTGGTGGCGGTTGACGACCGCGGCGGCGGCGGCGGCAAAGCGCTGCTGATCATGATCGTGTTCGCTCCGCGATCTCGAGCATCTACACACAACCCGAGGCCCCATCTCTCCGACCAACACCTGGGCCCCTCCTCCGAGCGCCACGGGTCGTAGTTGGGTGGGCGGGAACTTTCGTTGGACGCCGCGCAGCAAGCCAACGCTGAAACCTGACGCACCAGAACAAACGAGGCGTCGGCCGCAGGTCAGCAACGAACTAGGGCCACGGCCAGCAGGCCGCTAGATCCGGCCGAATTCGGCGGCGCCAGCACAGCGTGGCTACGCAAGTGCTTCACCATCTGTCTCGCGCGTTGCTGTTGGTTGCATGTAGCAGCACCTGCATTCAACACACCAGCTGTTCGAGTTCGTCGCAGCGCTGCCTTCTGCTGGTTCCCCACTGCTAGGCGCCCGTGCATGAAGTGTGGCACCCCTTTGTGCTCTTTCGATGTCGGCAGCGGTGCCGCGGTTCGGCAGTGTTCCATTTGTGGCGGCCTGAAGAGCAACGTGGTATGTGCTTGAAGGTGCCGTCCCATGCAACGCAGTCTTATGCAATGGTGCCATCAGCAACGGGCTCAAAACTGATGCCGCACCCACCCGCCGCCAGCGGTGATGGCGGCGCTGCAAGGCGGCACAGCGCGGCAGACCTCACATTCCGCATAAACCAGGTGCATTGCCAATCTTCTCACAGCTGCGGTCGCATATCGGGCTGCATCATAGGAGGCGAAGGGCAACAGAGCGCCCGCCATGTCGTGGACCTCGCCCAACAGTGAGCCGGGAGGGTTGAGAGGCTGCCGCATGCAATCTGTGTTGTGTTTTGAATTTCGATTTTAGCCCGTAGTCGCCTGCCGTCCTCTCCCGTCGGCTGACGGAATGGGCTCGTGAGCGCCCACGCTCGCCCCATGCTGCAGGCGGCTCAGATGCAGACCCGGAGCAGCCAACATCACATTCCAGCGATCCGCGAGATGGCGTGCACTGGTCGAGGGCCGCCGCCGCCGCTGCCGCCGCTGGTGAGCGACGGCACGGCAGCAGCAGCAGCAGCCCACCAAGCAGTAGCAGCGACAGCGGCACTAGCAGCAGCGAGACAGAGTCAAGTAGTAGCAGTGAGGAGGCTCACAGCAGTGAGCCAAAGGAAGGCATCGGCGGCGGCAGTGACAGTCGGCTAGTGCTCTCAGGAGCGGCAGCAGAGGAGGATGGAGGGCCTGCATGGGAGGCTGGTGGCAGTGAAGGCAGCGATGGCAGCCAGGTGAGCAGCTGGGGAGTGGCCGTACCGCTCATGCATGCCTGGGACGCTGGGCGCGACCAATTCGACCTGCCGTCGCCTTGCATGCACGGGTGCATGGCCTGCAAGTCATCTGCAGTTGCAGATGCACGCCGTGCCGCCCATGCCGCGCCAGCTCAACTTCCTGCCTGGCCGCTCGTGCAGGACGAATTTGAAGTCGACATTGGTGAACTGGGCAGCATGCTGCAGCGGGGGGATGGCGAGGAAAGCGGCAGCGGCGGCCTGCCACCTGGCATGCTTGAGCGGCTGCGCTTGATGCTGGCCATGCAGAGCGCCGGCCCGCCCCGCCCGCCAGTGCAGCGCCCCCCGCTGCTGCCCAGCTTTGACTCGCAGGGCGTGGCAGAGCTGATCCGCTCGGGTGAATGATCCTGGCAGCTGTAGGGGTATCTGCCCGGCACCAGCGCGATTTGTGCGAATGCTGTGCAGTTTGCGGTAGCTGTGCGGTGGCATGCTTCGCAACGCTGCTGCCTCGCCCGGCCAACAGCCAGCCTTGCAAGTGCATGTGCTTACTTGTGGGCCACGCTAGTAACCAGCCGCGCTCTGATTGGCGTGCAGGCCGGGCGCGGCGCATCATTTGCATGTGCGGCGCTGGCATCTCCGTATCAGCAGGTGCACACTCAATGCTGTCCTTTTCGCCACTTCTGCTGGCTCATTGAGTGTTTCGCTCCCTCGCTGCAGAGCTGCCTGCTGCAGTGCGGCCACCTTGGGTGACCTGCTTGGCAGCATGTTGAGCCCCGGTCCTCGAATCATGCACCTCATGTTGTGCCAAAGGCCTGACCTTTTTGATCTCAACTTGTTGGCCTGAACTTTTTTGTGCGCCTCCTCCAGGCATCCCTGACTTTCGGTCGCCCGGCACTGGGCTGTACCACCGGCTAGAGCACTACGGTCTGCCGCACCCAGAGGCAAGCAGCGGTGGAAGCAGCGGTGGAAGCAGCGGTGGAAGCAGCGGCGGAAGCAGAGGTTGAAGCAGCTGCTGCCCTGCATCTGCCAGCTGAAGTCGCTGTTGGTTATTGGTGCAGCTGCGTTTTGCTGCTGCGATCACTTGTGCCGACCAAAGTGCCACTGCGTACCCTCTGAACACAGGCTGTGTTTGAGCTGGAATACTTCAAGTCCAACCCGCGGCCCTTCTTCCTGCTGGCCAAGGTGGGCCAGAACAGCCTTGGTGGGAAGCCTCGGTGGGGTGGCAGATTCCAGCCTTGGGTTTGTCAAGAAAGCCACATTGCTGGGAGGCCTGCTGAAGCTGCTGTGCTGAAGTGCTGTTCAGGCCCTGTGCAGCCGTCTGTGTATGTACGCGCGTGCGCATGTACATTTGGCGGTTGTCCACAACGCCGTGCGTTTCACTCCGGCCACTCGAGCAACATAGGAGCTATTGCTGGGCGTGTCGCGCCCCAATTCCGCATGCTGTTTCACATGCATGTGGGCGTGCCCGCATTTTGTCTGACCTGCTCTGCTTGCCATGCTGCTACGCCACAGGAGCTGTTTCCGGGCGTCTGGCGCCCCACCCCCGCCCACTTTTTCATGCGCCTGCTGCGGGACAAGGGCCTGCTGCTGCGCTGCTACACGCAGGCAAGATGCGTTGTTAGAGGTCGCTTCAGCTTGAGTGTCGCACCTGTTGTCCTGCTGCGGGACAAGGGCCTGCTGCTGTGCTGCTATACACGGGCGAGCTTGTTCCACAGGTTTGCATTGCCACTCTACTGGTCTGCTGCGCATCAACCCACTGGGTGCAGCTGTGCTGACTTTTCAGTCAGCGTGTTGTACTGCCGTTGAGGTGCCTGCAGAACATTGATTCGTTGGAGCACCAGGCAGGCCTGCCGCGCTCCGCGGTCGTAGCAGCCCACGGCAACTTTGACAGCGCGCACTGCATCCGCTGCGGGCGGCGGCACAGCGTGGAGCATGTGCGGCGGGCAGTGTTTGCAGGCGACGGCCACCCCTGCTTCTGCAGGCGCAAGGTAAGCTACAGTGCGCTTTTGTTGGTGCAGTTAACTTAGGCGTGCGCCACTGCTGTGGGGGAGGGGGGCCTGATGCTGGAAAGTAAGACAGTTTTTGGGGCAGCTGGTTATGCCGGTCCATGCATTCAGCTGGGCGTGTTCCTGTTGATGAAACAATTGGCCTAACTCCCTGATGCAGCGCTGTGGGGGACTGGTGAAGCCTGACATAGGTGATTGGGGACTGGCCACACAGCTTGCACATGTTTGCTGTGGAAGCAGGCCACTACTTTACAGCCCCAGCCTGCAGACCTGTCCCACAGATGCTGCTTGCGTGTGGACAAAGCCACATATGCGGCCAGGCCTTGCGGCACGGATGTACGTGCAGCCCGCTGCAGCCTGGAAACTTAACACCTTGGATTCCCTCTCACTGCTGCAGTGTTCTTTGGGGAGTCCCTGCCGCGCCGCTTTTTTGAGTCCGTGCCCCAAGACTTCCCTCAGGTGGATGCCTGCCACTGGATGCTCAGTTGCTGCATGTTGCAGGCAATACTAAGGCTGGCCGCCGCTGTGGCATGGGCAGCTGGGCAGAACCGCCAGCGATCCTGGAAGGGACAGCTGCGATCCGGCTGGGCTTGGCGGTCACTTCCAGAGAAACCAGTATGCTGATAT
>VFQQ010002577.1_pt1 | contig 19852 bp, 30 predicted proteins | sample 3512341 | NCBI WGS metagenome assembly VFQQ01 (sample SAMN10412373, study PRJNA504923) | tailings metagenome | isolation source: Relicate 2 Philex TSF1 revegetated site | place: Philippines: Tuba, Benguet | collected 2017-08-29 | reverse complement strand
CCTGCCCCTCCCCTCCCCTCCTCCCCCTTCAGACCTGGCCTACAAGGCGGGCTACGACAACTTCCACCCCGTCAAGGCCAAGACCACGTTTGCCAGCGCCATCCAGATCGGAGACCCCGTGTCCATCGACCGCGCGGTGCTGGCGCTGCGGGAAACCGACGGTGCGTGTCGTGTGGGTTGTGTGCGCGTGCTTTTCTGTGCGTGTGCCCAGGTGGCATGGCTGCGCGATGGGGCTTGGGCGTCTGCTTATACGCGCCCTGCAAAGCCTCAGGCCGGTCACATGGTCAACTCCCCGTCAACTCTCATCCACACCCTCCCCTCCACTCTGCAGGCATTGTGGAGGAGGCGAGCGAGGAGGAGCTGATGGACGCGGCCGCCCGTGCCGACCTCACCGGCATGTTCAACTGCCCGCACACCGGCGTGGCGCTCAGCGCGCTGATCAAGCTGCGGGAGCGCGGCGTGATCGCGCCCAGCGACCGCACCGTGGTCGTGTCGACCGGTGAGTTGATCGTGCAATGTAGGCGCGGCCGGGCAGCTTGAGGGGTGAACAGCGTTATTGCCCCTGGGTGGTGTCCATGGGCGAGCGGCAGAGTGGCAGGGCTGGCAGTGCATGGGGTGCAACGGTGTTGTAGTGGTGGTGCCACTGGTGGGCCGGCCTTTACGAGGAAATGCGGATTACTGTGGTCCGCTGGTTTGCAGCTGCACAACCTCGTGCTTTCGTGCTATTGCTGCTGGCTCACTCCTGCCTCCTCCCTCTCCCCCCAACACCCGCCCTTCCCGCAGCGCACGGCCTCAAGTTTGCGCAGTCCAAGGTGGCGTACCACAGCAAGGAGATTGAGGGCGTGGCGGGGCGCTACGCCAACCCGCCCGTGGCGGTCAAGGAGTCGGTGGGCCAGGTCATGGACGCCATCCGCGCCAAGTTCCCCTCCGTCTAAGCAAGCCTGACAGCTGGCGGCCTGCGTGGCCTGCATGCGGCTGGTGGGCGGGCTGGCTGCGGGCTGCCCTGGTGGCTGCCCAGCAGCCGCCTGCCCAAGCGCGGCATGGCGGCGGCGTGCTGCCGTGCCGAATGCGGCCGCGTAGGCCGGCGGGCATCGCAGGCCCCCAACCCTTTGATTCCTTACTGTCGTATGCTGGACCCGTCCCTGTGTGTGTGTTCCCCGTGCTGTGCCATTCCTTCCCTCTTCCCCGCTCCCTTCTGCTCCCCTCTGTCTCGCACTCCTCTCCCGCTGCTTGGCTGCGGCCCTCTCTACAGGCAGGCCGCCAATACCCTATCTCGACACGGTAACAATTCGCTCAACCTCCGCAAGCAAATGGTATAAGCAACAGCCAGCCGGTCCAGTGCCATGCGTACAAACACATCACAGCAAGTCCCTGAATGCAGCAGATCAGTGTTGGAGGCTCCAGCCATGCTGCGTGCGACGAGGCGGTGGCGGCAGCGCCGCTGGCGGGCCAATTGGCCGGGAAGGCGTCGCTTGCAGCCATCGCAACACATTCTTCGACCGATCGTGATGTCGTGCCGCGCAGCAGCCAGCGGCGTCTGCCGCGCAGCGGCGCGCCCGCAACAGCGGAGGGCGCCAGCGGCGCGCAGCGCGGCCGTGGCGCCTCCCAGGCGACGAGTGAGCATCTGGGATTGCAGATTGAGCTGCTCCCCCGCCGCTGCCCATTCACAGCAGGCTCACTGTGGCCGACCTCCCCGCAGGCCCTCGCCGTGCGGTGCTCGGCAGCCGCCAGCAGCGACACCCTGCCGCAGAGCCTGCAGACGCTGGTCACGGCCTTCCAGGCGGTGCCAGACCCCATGGCGGTGCGCCGCCGCCGCTGCCGCCGCCGCCACCTTGCTGCTGATCGCTCCGCATCGCAGCTGGTCGCCTTGCTGGCTGCACTTCAAACTGCATTACAGCCAGCGGCAACAGATCCCCAAGGAGCGTACTCTCCGTTGCCGCTGTGCCATGCCTGTCCCTCTGCACCCCATCTTTTCTGCCGCAGCGCTACAAGCAGCTGCTGTTTTACGCCAGCAAGCTGGAGCCGTTCCCTGTGGAGCAGCACACAGAGGAGAACAAGGTCAAGGGCTGCGTGTCGCAGGTGCGGTTTCGGGCGGGTGGGTTGCCTTCTGTCCTCTGCAGTCAGGGCATTTTGTTCTCAGCAGCTGACTCAGCGGTGCCCAAGCCTTGGTCCTGTGAACTCAGCCTGGGTGCCGCACCTGCCTGCCTGACCTTGCCCGCAGGTGTGGGTGCTGGCCGACCACCGCGACGGCAAGTTGTACTGGAAGGCCGACTCGGACTCGCAGCTGACCAAGGTGCGGAGCCAGGCCTGCAGGCACAGCGCAGCTGGGCAGGCTGGCGCAGCGTATTGCTGCTTTCTCGTGTCGCCACCATGCCCCTAACACTTGTAGAAGCTCCGTCAGCGGTGGTTGCACTTTGCCTAGTTCTTGCGTGCCAATTACCTCCTGTTGTCTCATTCACAATTGCTTGCCACCTGTGCTTTGCTGCTGCAGGGCCTGGCGGCGCTGCTGGTGCAGGGGCTGAGCGGGTGCACTGCCGAGGAGATCATGCGGGTGCGGAAGGGACGGAGGCTTGGCTGCTGCAGCGCTCATGCCAGCATATGGCCACAGGGAGCACTGCGTGATGGCTGTACCACTCTATAGAGTAAACACGCCAGCAACAGGTGCTCGTAAGCCCCACCTTTCTGTCTCACCCTACCTGCCCGCCCTCTGCCCCTCCCCTCCCCCAGGTGCCCCCTGACTTCATCGCCATGCTGGGCCTGCAGCAGGCGCTGACGCCCTCCCGCAACAACGGCTTCCTCAACATGTTCAAGCTCATGCAGGCGAGGGGGCTGAGATGACGCCCTGCAGCTGGGTTGGCGTTGTGTGCCATGCAGCGCTACCTTTCAGTTGCCTGTGCTTGCCTTTCGGTGTCCTGCACTGATGCGGACCTCATGACTCTTCCTCTGAACCCCCCCTGGCTCTCAACCGCAGAAGAAGGCGCTGGACATTTACATGCAGCAGGCAGTGGGCAGCGACGACGAAACGCCCACCTCCTCCGCCTCTTCCGCCGCTGCTGCCGCCGCGGCTGATGCAGCAGACGGCGCGGCCGACGCAGACGGCAGCGGCAGCGAGGGTGACGGCAGCGGCGGCGCCGGCAACACGCCGGTGGCGGACAGCATTCGGCGCAAGCTGCGGGAGGAGCTGCAGCCGCTGCGGCTGGATGTGGTGGACAACAGCCACCAGCACGCGGGGCATGCGGGTGCGCCTTGTTGTGCCGAGGTTGGGGCTGGCGCATGGCTTTGGCGGGATAGTTAAGCAGTCGTGCAGCCGCTGGAATGCAACCAGCCTTGCATGCTGTCCCTCTTTGAATGCCATTCTCTACGTGTCCCAGCGGTGCTCATCTTAGACCCTCTGCCACCTCCTGCGCAGGCTACCGCGGCAGCGCGGGGTACAGCGGCGAGACCCACTTCAACGTGGAGGTGGTCAGCTCGCGGTTTGAGGGGCTGACCAGCATCAAGCGGCACCGCCTGGTCTACCAGATCCTCGAGGCGGAGATGCGCAGGTGAGGGGGGGAGGGGGGTGGGTGGCTTGGCTCGCCTTGGTGCGCTGTGCGTGCCTTGCGTAGATGGTTACGATCAGGAAGTTGCAGGGGCTGGTGGTTGGTCAACTGCTTGCAGGGGAGGGTGCTGGCCGAACACGAGTGGTCTGTTGCCGACCTCGCTGCAGCTTCTGACTCATCGCTGCCATGCGTGCTCTGCCCTCCCTGCAGCCCGGTGCATGCGCTGTCGCTCATCACCAAGACGCCCGCTGAGGCCGGCATGGCTTGAGAAGTGGAGTTGTGTGCCAGTTGAGCTTGCTTGGGGCAGCAGGATGCAGCGCCTCGGCTGGCGGCGAAAAGTTGCATCGCCTGCCTGCTGCCCGGTCTTGTTGTATGCGTCTGCTTAGCTGCATTCGGCTCGGACTCGGTCTTTCATTATCACTTTGATGACACAGGTTTGATGTAAGAAAAAGTGCAACAGGCGAGGCCAGGGGGGCAAGCTAGCCTGGCTCGCGCTTTTTGCGGCAGCCGCTGCGGGCGCTGCGCGCACTAGGGCTCCCATGTGCGGCAGCCGCCCCGGCGCTGTCCTCAGTTGGCCTAATTTGCGCTCTGGAGTGGTTTGCAGCGGCGATCGCTCTTCTACAAGGTGTGAGCGAGGGGCGTACGTTCCCGCTTTGCGAACAGCACCACGAAAGCTTTACTTTCTGCCTGAAGGCTTGCGGGGTGCTGCAACCTGCTGGGAAGGCTTGCGCGCCCCACAAGTCACTTTGCACAGGTGGAAAGTGCCCTGTTCGCGCGCTGCTGGGCCAATTGGGCCGATCAGGCGCTCCCGACATGCGTTTGCAGGCCGCGCCGCAGCTTTGCTCGACCAGCAAGAGGCACAAGCCGCTTGTGGCCCTACGCCGCCGCCGCCGCCACCGCTCGGGCCACCCTGGCCCCACATTTCTCCTGTGTTTTTTCATCCCGCTGCAGGCTTCCCTGCTCTGCACCCTGCCATGACACGAGCCACCCACCCCGCCGTGCTGGCGCTGGCGCTCGTGCTTGCCGCCGCCTCACCGCTGGCGTGCCGCGGCGCCGCCGCTGCCGCCAACCAGAGCGTGACGGCGGTCGGCCCCGCCGTGCTGACCAACTGCTTCAGCAATGCGGAGCTGTTTGGCTTTGAGACGAGCTTTGCGGCGGAAATTACCAACGGCCTGAACTACACACAGATGGGCAGCTTCCCCACGCAGGTGGGCAGGGCATGCATGGAGGAACGGCCCCAAGGGGCCACAACCCTGGGCATCCCTGCCGGCATGCCCTCCCCTCGCTCAACCTCTGCCCTCCCAGCCTGCAACTTCCGCAACCGCAATCACACCCTCGTACAACTACCACCCCTGTCCAGAACTACACGGAGGACGACTTTTTGGCGGTGCCCGCAGAGGAGACCAAGCCCTGGCTGTCCAAGACGGGCGCCACTGTGTACAAGGTGCGGCGGCAGCAGTGCCAGGCACCGCCCTGGCAGGGTTGTGGAACAGGACTGGCCGAGGCGTAAACAAAGGCAGGCAGAGTGCGCCGCCGGCGCTACAGGCGCCAGCGCTACAGGCGCTACCTTGGAACGGGGCCTGATTCTGATCTGAGCGGTTCATCTGCTTCCAAAGCCCAAGGCCCCTGCCCTGCCCACCCACCCCGCCCAGATCCCCGCCTTTGCCGGCAAGTGCTGGAACACCAGCGTGCCGTACTACAGCTGGAGCGAGTGCGACGGGGCGGCCTCCCCTGGGGCCTGCATCATCTCCGACTGGCAGCTGGTGAGCTGGCGGCTGTCCTCCCCTGCCGCTTGTGCTGAGACGCGCTGGAGGCTGGAATGCGGGTGCACTGTGGCTGGCCGTAGCAGCGGGATCAGCAGTGCGCTTGATAACCTGTCCCAGCTCAGCATCCATCAGTTGCTGCCTGCTGTCCCCTAAGCCACATCACAGCATGCCTTGCATTGCCCACCCTCCACTCAAACTTAAGGCAAATGCGAGTTGGATGGTCATCGGCCAGCTCCTGTGCACCGGGGGCTACCCCTCCCCCCTGCCCGAGGGAGGCGACACCACACCGCCCCCCGGCAACATCACACTGGTGCTGACCAACCAGTGCAGCCAGGTACGGTTGGGGGCAGTCGCCTCAAAGCGTGGGGTTTCAGCCGTCATGCGGCTGCCTGCAGCACCCTGCTGCTGATGAGAGGAGCGCCAGCGGAGTGGTTGGCGATGTGGCCTGTGGGCCCGCTCTGGCTGGCCTGCACGGCACCACATGGACTGGTGTGTCAAAGCCTCCCTGCCTCCCTGCCTCCCTGCCTCCCCTCCCGTCCCACCCCATGCAGTACACCTACAAGCCAGACGCCTCCAAGCCCGGCTCCGACTCCTACTACGTGCTGACCGACGAGTGGGGCACCCGCTATGCCCAGCAGGGCGTGGAGAACGGCCTGCCCCAGGGTGCGTGCTGCACTCATGCGATGCATGCTGGGCATGCTAGGCATGCTGGGCGGCCGGGCGGGCATGCGCTGGCCTGCACCATCCTTTGCTGCACAACAGCCTGCAGCATGTGTCAACGTTCCGCGTGTATGCTCTTTCCTGCCCATCAGGCGAGGAGGCATGGGCGGAGTTCATGGCCGGAGTGCAGCTGCCCCCTGGTGAGGCCCACTGCTGCCTTGGGTCTAAGCTTGCTGGCGGCGGCGCTAACGCTTTGCCCCTGCCGTGAGCTGATGTCGTGTTTGTGCCCATGCAAGCAGGCTGGAAGCTGGAGCGTGTGCCGCTGACCGAGGAGGAGATTCACATGGTGTATCTGGTGCGCCATTGGGCAAGGTCGGCAGGGGACCTCGTGCCCACCAGCAAGGCTAGAGTGGCCCCAAAAAGCTCAGCCAGGAATGACTGGGGACGATCCCTCTGTTGCAGCAGAGCTGCTGCGCCATGCGATGCCAACGGCTCTTTCACGCCCTTTGCTGCCCGCAGGTGGGTGATGCCTGCCTGCTGGCGATTGTGATCGACAACTTGGGCAACCGTTACCATCAGGTGAGACAGAGATATGCGGATGCAGATGGCCGTCACGGCTTTGCCAGCACCCGTAGTGCATCAGTGGCCCTCAAGCTGCTTGGTGCGCATCAACTGATGGCTTGCCAAGGTCTGCTGAGGGACATTCCCAGATAGTTAAGCAGGAGCGCCAAAATTCGTGCTGGCCCCTGCCCCTATTTGCACACAGCTCACCTACGACGTGCCCTTCACCGAGGGCCTGCTGGGCAGCATGGAGTGCCCCGCCACCGGCGCCGTGCCCAGCAACGTGCTGGACAAGCTGCTGGCGGCGCCCCGCGCTGCCGCTTGAGTCTGGCGAATCGGGCTGGCGGCGGCGCTGCGCTGCGGTGCTGAACAGGCAACTGGGCTTGCTCTCATGCAACAGACCTTGGACAACAACGTGACCTAACCAAACGATGACAACTCCATACACTGGCCATCTCTGGACCTGAAAGTTTTGACCATATGCTGCTGTCGCTCTCGTTGTTTGACACAACCCGCACATGCTTTCAACATCCTTCCTCCCTTGGGCCAGACTCTTGACTTTGTTGCTGTACTGTTATCATTATACCGTGCCTCGTCTTGGGTCAATTGCAGAAAACTTGCTAGCTGGGCGTCCGACGGTCAATCCACTCGGGCAGTTGATTCTCATTAATGAAACACAGTGAGGATGGAAGAACGATGAATACAAGTGAACAATGCTGAGCAATTTGGGATTCAGGCTTGCACATACCATCTCATGGCTCGCCGGCTACTCAGTGCTTGGAGGAGAGGCGTGCGGCATGCCGCCTGTTGACCTTTCGAATTCATTAGTTGCCAGGCTGGCGCCATAGCGCAGCATATTGGCCAGGGCGGCGTCAGCAAGCTCTGAATACCCGCCAGGGCCGGGGGCGTACGAAAGCTTGTGCCGCTCACGATCCAGCGCTGCCTGCCGCCGCTCCACGTCTGCACGTGGTAATGCACTGCGAGGGCGGGCAGCCACAAGACGCGTGGAAAAATGTCATCGGCGTGAGCACCAGGCAGCAGCAGCAGCTGCGCAAAGGCACGGCAAGCTTTGGCAGCGGCATCGGCCACAGGCCTGCCATGCTGTGTGCCCCCTCACCGCAAGTATTCGCATGCCGCCTTCAAGCTGGGCAGGTTGACCGTCACGCCCGCCACGTCTGCAGTTTGCTGCCCGGTCAGCAGGAAATAGTCGATTTGAGCCTGCGACTGCAGGCCGCCCGCTGTTTCGTTGGCCGCAAGCCAGGGGGCATCCGAGGTAATGTTGATGTAGACGCCCAGGCTGGCCCAGTCCACATCATGTGGCAGCGGCATTGTGTGCCAGGGCGGGCCAATGAACTGCATGAATTGCAGGAAGTGAGCAGGTGCTGCCGCACTGAAGGTTCCAATGATCGGGAGAAATCAGGTCAAGGTTGACTGCACAGGAGACCAGGCCTGCGGAAAGCAGGTGTGGTGCAAGACAAGCAGCCGGGCTTACCACTGGGATGCAGCCGGCCAGCACAACCTCCGACAGCCGGAGTGAGCTGGCGGTATCCCTGCAGCCACATGGATCCAAGGCGCTGCTCAGCTAGTTGCAATCTGAAGTAGCACTCGGGATGTGCCAGGCAGTCCTGCCATGCAACTGCTGTGCAGCGCAGTCGTGCCATCGCACCCTGGGATGAGCGGGCAGAAGAGGCCTGACCGCAAGCTCTGCGCCACCTCAGCATGCGACTGCCCACCCGCACAGCCGCCGCAGGTGCAGGCGAGCTGCATGCAAAAGGGCGGGAGGCACTTTTTGAGCGCAGCAAGAATGCTTGCGCAGTAGCATTCACACGTCGCCTGATGAGAAGAGCATGCACGATACAGGCCAAAGCTCCTCTCACCTGCACATCTGGCGCAGCTCCCCCAAGCTGAGCTACTATCTCCTCCCGCAGCCGGGTGCCTGGTGTCCTCCGCTCCGGCGGTCGAGCGCAGCCGCCTGCAGAAAGCAGGTGCAACAGAGCATGCTCGCAGCGCTGTGCGTCAGCAAGCGAGCCATGAGCCCAACCATGCCCAACCGAGCAGCACTGGCTGGGCAGCCGCCAGCTGGGAGGCGGGCAAGCAGCCAGAGCGCTAGCGCGGCTGGGCCCCACAGGGCACACACACCAGCAGCGGGCGCACCTCGCATGTACATGAAGATTGGTCGTTGCGACCCCAGGACTGGCTGGGACAAGTCCATGTCAGCCACTGCGCGTGCAGCGGACAGATGGGGCCAGCGGAAGAGATGCAACTGTCGACGAAGCAGACACATTATGAGAGCCCAAGCTGTACAGCGCTCAAACACCTTGCAGAGGCAACCCATGCTGCGGGCAAGGCAACAGCCCTCCAGCTGGCAGCCCAGCGCCCTGCCTGCAACATAGGGCAGCAGCTCCATGCCACCTCGAGCCGCTGGGCTGAGCCGCTGTGGACACAGCTCTCCCACTTCAGCCAGCATGTGATAAGCGTGCCGCAGCCCCAGGCCAGCACACAGCTGCGGCAAGGAAGCGGATGGAGCCAGGTTCTGAATGCTGTCCGCTTTGCATGCTACCTGCAGACCTGTGCAGTTGTGTTCTGCCACACGCTTGCAAACCGCAACCTTTACTCGCCTGCTTCACCCATGCTCCCCAGACCAGCACAGGGTGCGTCAGCGCCACAGCAAAGTCGCGCCCGCCCCGTCTCTGCACCGTGAAACAGTCAGTCGGTAAGCAGTCAGCGTCGGATCGCACAGCATCGGCATGTATCCCCCTGCACAGCAGCTGGCATGCAGAGGCATGCAGCCCTGCTCAAGACAGGAGCTGCGGCATCACCTTGAAGCGTGGCAAGGTCCGCAGGTGATCCAGCAGCCGGTGAATATGAGAGTGCGCTGCTGCTGCTGCAGGTGGCTGCCCGTAGTCAAAGGCGCTCATGTACGCCATGTCATAGCAGTGCCTGCATGGACAGTTCAAGAGGCAGAGTGGGCCGGAATCTCTGCACCCCTTGCCACATCAGCGCACCTCGACGCCCAACGATGCGCACATGTCCAGCCAGACCATGCAGGCCTCGTCCAAGTTGGTTGCCAGCAGGCCGCTGGCGTTGCGCAGGGCCTGCGTCAGCCACCACGCCGCCGCGTGCTGGAAGGCGTAGTGTGGAGTCTCGTTCATGGCAGTCACGCCCCGGCCCGGCAGGCCGTGCGGCCAGACCTGCAGGCATCGGGAGGCGGGAGAGGCAACTTTAGCGAGTGCAGCATGCTGCCTGTCCCTTGCAAACACGTCCAAGTCGGTGCTGGCACACACCTCAGGGTCGCTGATGTTGCATTGTGGAACGCCTGCGGCTGGCGCCAGCTCTTCCGAAGCATCTAGTATGTATACCAGGCACGAGCGGTTGTGTGCCCACGGCTCCAGGCGGGAGCCCACACCGCCCAGCCTGCTGCTAGCTGCCGCATGCACTAGCCTGCTGCTCAGCAGCTGGGGCTGGCCCTGCGGCGCCAGCGCTCGTGCCGCAATCCACCACAGCACCAGCGCCACACCGGCGGAGAGCAGGGCGAACCCGACAGTCCTGCCGCCGCCGCCGCCGCCGCCGCCGCCGGCGGTGCGGCGGAGCACCTCCATCCGCTTTGGGCTGCTGCTCAGCTGGGCTGCGGCTTGCTACCGCTTTGCCAGCTCTGCTCCTTGCTCCTGGGCGCGCGCGCGGCCATCCAAACTCGGGCTCACGGTACCGCCAAGATCACGTGCTCACGCCCGCGCTCATGTAGTGCCACCTTTCGGCGCGGCAGGTCGATGGAGACGAATTGCGGCACCAGCTCCAAAGACAGGGCTCATCTCCCGCTGGCAGCATCTCAGCCCCCTGCTTAAGGCCCCTTTGGCGCCTCCTGCGCTGAACGGTGATTATTGCAGCCAATCGGCGCGATCATGCCCAACGCAACTTCAAGCAGTAAGCCTTCATGCGCCGCCGCCGCCGCCGCCGCCGCCGCCGCCGCCGCCGCCGCTGCAGCAGCAGTGATGAAAGACGCGTGCTAACTGACGCATGCTGGATGGTTCGCTGTTCTGTATATTGGCGTCTTGATTGGTTGAGTAAACGAAAAATGCAATTCCGCCTAGCGGGCGGGAGCAGTGCGCATTGGGCTGCCGCCCCAACCAAACTTCCATCGTCAACCCGCTTGGAGCGGCAAAATGCTAGCGCATGTGCTCTTCCCTTCCTCTTCAAACTTCACATATTGTTGCTACTCACGCAGCTACGACTCTAAAGCAAGCAGACAGCCGGAGCAAGCGGTCAGCATGGGGGCAGGCAGGGGGCACGTTACGGCATTCCGCCACCTTGCTCGACATTCAGCTGCCTTGTGTGCAGCGGCCCTGCTAGTCTTCTTGCTTGTTGCCGGCCTGCAGTACGCACATGGGCATGGCAGATTCGGGTGTGAGACGGGCAAGCACCTGCCGGGCGGCGCAGCACCCCTGGCGGGAGGTGTGCGCCTGGTCGCTGGGCCGGTCCAACCAACCGCTCGGGGCCGCACGCTGGTGATCTACGTCTATGGCCCGACCGACCCCGATTACGAGGAAAATTTCCGCTTTTTCCTCAGAGAAGCTGTCAGAGTGAGCAATCTGTGTGCAGGTTCGGCTGGTGCGGTGCGCAAGTTAGTTCAGGCGTGGCTGCGCATGGGGGCCCAATGGGTGTCCACTCGGCTTCTGCATGAGCCGCATCGCTCGCCACGATCGGTCGCCTTGCCTCCACTCTCCACTGCTTGCCTGCCCTCCAATGCAGGAGAATGACGGATGCACCTACCTGATCGTGATGCAAGGCGCGGAGCAAGCAGCTCCACGTTTCCTGCCCAAGCTGCCCCCCAACGCACGCTTTGTGCACCACGCAAACGAGTGCTTCGACATTGGCACCGTCGGTTGGGTGCTGAACACCCATCTGTCTGAAGCGCAGCTGCAGCAATACGACTACTTTATCTGGATGAACCCCAGCGTGCGTGGTCCTTTCATGCCCGCCTACCTGCGGGGCAGCATGCACTGGACCGAGCCGCTGCTGTCAAAGCTGCGCGGCGATGTGAAGCTTGTGGGCCCCACCATCAGCTGCGAGCATGCGACCATCGGCCCCGCAGTGAACAAGGCTCACGTGCAGACCTACGTGGTGGCGACAGACAGGGAGGGGATGGCGGTGCTGCGCCGCTCCGGCACTGTGTTCAACTGCTGGGGCAGCCTGGATGAAGTGATTCAGCACAGCGAGGTGGGGACCAGCCAGGTCATTTTTGCGGCCGGCTGGTCCATCGACAGCCTCATGCTGCGCTACCAGGTGAGCGGCGGTGCTGGTGCTGCATGGGCGCTTGCTAGCCCCTGCTGTGCATCATGCTCTGCCGCCACCTCCCTCTTGAGGTGCCCGCAGCGCACCTGGCTTCCGAGCGGTGCCTCCCAACTCCTGCCTGCAGGGTGTGGACTGGCGGGATCCCGTACTGCAGGCCACATGCAACGGCGGCAAGAACCCTGTCTGGGACCGAGGCAACGATGGCTTTGCAGTTGACCCGCTGGAGGCCATGTGGACCAAGGCAAGCACAGCCGCCCAGGAGACCCTCCCCTCTCTGCCGAGCAGAGAGCAGGGCGGAGGGAGAGGGGTGCCACTGATTCTGCTGCACGTGCACAAGCCACGCTTGATAAATGCTGAGCCGTGGCTCCCTGCTGTGTGCTGCCCCACTGCGCCGCAGGTCAAGTCCCCCTTCCGCCAAGCCGGCTGGCCGGCAACGGTGGCCGCCGTCAAGTACTCCGAGTGGGCCCGCCAGTCGGACGCAGTGAAGCGCCGCATTGCAGCGGGACTCCCCCTCAACCACGATCAACTAGCTTCACTTGCCCAACACCCCAGCACCCAGCCAACAGCCTCCTGATGTCAACAAGCGCCGCGCGCTGCATCTAGACTGAGATCTCAAAGAAGGATCGGTCCAACAGCCAGCTGGTGTCTGCTTTTGAGGCACCGCATCTTGAGATTAGTTTCGCAAACCCTGCACTTGTCAAAGTGGAATTGTCACCACATTGCCGCCCACACATGTTACATCAAAGCAGTACATAAATATCATAGCATGCACAGGCAATGGGCCAATGCAGGAAGAGATCTCAGTCAGAGTGCACAAACATCAGGTTTGCCTTGTATATTAAAGCTTTCAGCCGTCAGTGCCAAAACACAGCTTTGCCAAGTGAGTGGCCTCGCGCCAGTCTGGGATCAGCGTTGCATACTCAACAGCGTAGTGGCATGCGCCGGTCGCGAAGCCCTGCATGGAAGGGGATACCAGGTATCGTCTGTTAGTGTGTGCGTGTGTGTGTGTGTGTGCGTGTTTAGAGTCGACGAAGCCTGGGCCCGAGGGCCGTTTGACCTTATGCGACTAAACGTGCGAAAAGGCCAGGTGTTAGTGTGCCAGTCGATCACAGCTCCTGCCAGCTGTTGTGCATGGCCATCTTACCTGGTGGCACAGGTGTGCAAATGGACAGCGCCCACGCAGCCGCCACTCCACATAATGGTTGGGCTTGGGCCCCTGCATTCACAAGGCCAAGCAACAGCGTCGATGTGTCCGCACTTGGGCAGCAGCAAGTGCACGCGGGTGCTCATGGCATCGCCTCAACCCAGTTGCCCAGCTCATGGGCTGCGCGCTCATCACCCACATGGAAGTGTACAATGCGAGCTTGAGGGTTGAATGGGTGGTATGGCTTGGCGTTGAACACCTGTTGCAGGAGACAGGAGCGAAGATGCAGACTCAGCTGGAGCTGCACTGACTTCTACCGCTGGGCCAGAAGTGCCGGCACCACTGGCGCCTGGTGGCCTGGCAGGCGATGCAAGCAGCGCACCTGTGACACTGGCCGGTTGATCAGCTGCTCTGCATAGTATTGGTTGATGGCCCCCTGGTCCAGAGGACCAAAGTCTGCAGTGAGCAGCACGGGAAGAGAGGTGGAATGGCTGCACGCGTTTCGCCTGCAGGTGTTCAGGCCTTAGCTCCAAAGCTTACCTCCGTAATGGTGGCCGTTCCGCTGAGACAGCAGCCAGTTCAGGAAAGCGGGGTAGGAGCGGCGCATGGCTGGCATGTTGAACAGCATCACCCCGGCGTTGAACGGGAAGGCATCCGACCCTTCCCCACTGCGCTTAAGCATGGTTGGGAAGGCATTATTAAGGGGGACGACATGGCATGACAGCAGCACAACAACAGCAGTTGCGCCTGAGGCCTGTGGCTGGGCGCCGCCTCCTCCCCCTCACCTCATGCCCACCGCCTGTGGGAGCGGCGTGCCCCAGTCAACCAGCTGGATGCGCTGCCGGAAGTACACATCACAGTCTGCAGTGGTTGGGAAGCAAGGGTCAGCGGCACGCTGGGTGCAGCAGCGGCAACGATCTCAGCTCTCGGTCGATGGCAGCAAGCGGCCTCCCGGCGCACAGCAGCGAGGGCAGCCCTGCCCATGCACAGCGGCAGGGTCGGTTTGCAGCCGCCCGTGCACAGCAGGCCAATCCATGCACAGCGGCTGCGGCTGGCCCTACCCGTGAAAAGCACAAACTCGTACTGCACCAGCTGCGGCAGCACGGGTATGTCGATGCGCTGAAACGTGCCGACAACTTGGCCTGGCGAGCTGTACAAATGGCTGAAGCGCTGCGGTGGGGAAGAGCGGAGAAGCGAAGCGTATCCAGGCATGCATGCGCCGCCTGTTTATACGGCTGGCGCATGCATTTGCACAGCTGGTGTCACAACTGCCATGCAAGGAAAGGCACAGGCTGGCTCGCCTGGTTGACGTCTTTGTTGCGGGCCGCTTCTGTGGCCACGGCGTCCCGCCAAGCTGGCTCGTGCTGCAGGCACAGCACACCTGGTTAGTGGGCACATTGCACTGCTGGCGAGCAGGGCTGCATGGGTGCTGCGGCTCACGAGTTGCCGTTGTTGCCATGCAATTGGTTCACGTCATCTGCTCATCTTGCCCAGGACTCATGCCTCGCACCTCGATGATGGTCACGTTCTGGGCCCTCAGCCACTGGTAGGCAGGCGCCAGCTTGCTGCCGCTGTACAGGCAGTAGGGCAGCATCCGGCCGATGTGGATGGCGGAGGTCACCGCGGCCATGACCTGTGCTGGGCAAGCGAGCTCACTGAGAGCTCACTGAGAGCTCACTGAGAGCTCACTGAGAGCTCACTGAGAGCTCACTGAGAGCTCACTGAGAGCTCACTGAGAGCTCACTGAGAGCTCACTTCAGGCATAAGCCCAGCACGTCGAGCGTCACACGCTGCTGCAACTGCTTGCTTCCGACAACACAGCCACGGATCAGCAATGCACGGACAGTCTCACCATAAAGTCGTACTCTGTGCCCGCCGACCAGTCGTTGTAGGTGAACACCCAGGGCATGCTGCAGGGGCATATGAACAGCATCCGTCGCTTGGCCACAGCAACCAGTTTGGCGCTGCCTAGATACAGCACCAGCACCAGCACCAGCTGAGCATGCACTGCACTCACCGGTACAGGTGCAGGGAGCGCTCCAGCGGGATGTTGCCCCCACTGCAGGCCGGGAGGAGCGAACCAGCAGTTGCATGGTGAAGTCACCAAAGCCACAGCTTCAACGCAGCATCAGACCAACCTCAGCAGCCCAGCAACCCGGGCATGCCTGTATGTATGGGCACATATGTATGCCTGAACCAGGCTGCACATCAAGCCTCACTTGTAATAAGCGGCGAAGCGCCCCGAATGCCGCCGCTCCAGGATGAGCATGGCCGAGAAGGAAGACACTGAGTTGCCGATGAACTGCCGGGCGCGCAGTGCAAGGTGGTAGTCCACCTGGATGGCAGGCAGCAGGCGGGAGAGGGGGATGTGGGTGGGACAGCTTAGGCACGGCGAGCAGCCACACATAGCAGGCATGGTGCTTGCCCACAATGGCTTGCAACTATCACACGCCTCACCAGGGCAGACAGTTCGCGTGGCAGGGCGGGAGGCGCCTCGCCCTGCCCAAACAGCTCGTCCCGCCGAACAGCAGTGTAGCTGCAGGCAAGGCAGGATAGAGAAGCACAGCCAGTTGCAGCAACAGTGCAGACAACAGCTGTTGGAGGAGCTACTCTGGAAAACACATGCAACACTGCGGCACCATCTATTGCTGACCCGTTGGCATCCAGGCTGTCCAGTGCCTGCTCCATCAGGCTGCCAGCGGCATTAGGCCAGTGTGTGAGGACCAGTAGCGGAACCTGTGGGGACACACGGCTGGTGGTGCAGCTGAGAATTCCAAGGAGCAGGGCCAACAGCTGCTTGAGCTGCATATAGCAAGCGACTGGCGTTGGCGATGGCTTGTGGTAACCTCACCTTTGGGTCAAGCCCATGCAGGGCCAGGGAGTCGCCCACAATCGAGGTGTTGTTCATACAGTTGTCACGAGCAATGCCTGCAATTGGTGAGGGACTGAAGGCGAGCACGTCGACGACCGCACAGCTGCCCAGCACACCAGCGGCAGCAAGTACAGTCTACTGACCATCCTGAATGCTCTCCCAGCGGGCGCAGTGCTGCCTCCAATCCTCCTCTACTCGTAGGTGCAGCACATTGAAAGCCTGGGACGGACTCAGGCGCTGCAGGGCAGTCTCCGCTCTGCGGCGAGGGGAGAGAGACAAGCCATTTCCGGAGTGAGCACCACAGGCATGCCAAAGCAGGGATGCGGGTGTTCCGGCAGTGCACGTGCGCCTCGAGTCCATGCAGATTGCAATGCACACCAACCTGTCCAGAATGTCTTGAAGCGGGCGAGCAGGCTGCAGTGCCTGTAGAGCAGCGAACACCAGGGCTTCGTTGCGGGCCATCAGCTGCGCCTCCACTCGTAGTGCGGGGCAATCCAACCTGCGGTGCATGCAGACACAGACGGGCTTTCGCACCGGAATGGAGGCACGGGCAGGGCATGCGACAGCAAGCTCTGATCAGCCAGCATGGCAGCCAGCAGCTGCTGCATTCATGCCTGAGGTGCTTCTGGGAGTTGAGGTTCGACACGGCTCGAATCGAATCCATGGACAAGCCCTCCAGGCTGACATGAATGGTGCTCTCAAGGGGAGGGACTGCTGTGGTGACCTGCACACCCAGCTGCTTCAGCCCGGCTGTAAATGCCTGCTGGTCGAAGACATCCCTGCGCAAGGGGCGAAGCTTCACACTCCCGCTTGCTTGCAAGGCATTCACTTACTGCCTATTGCGAGGCAGCTGGGCGCCACGCAGGGTGAGTTCATCAAAGCAAACAGCTGGGCAGCTGTATTCAGCTCCCCTCACCAGAAGTCGGCATGCTGTGCCCCAGTGTCCTCAGTCACGGCTGCGTCGCTGTGCTGCGTGCCGTCAAGCAGCAGGCGCGGCAGCACCAGCGTGCGGTTCAGCTCAGCGGCCAGCACCACGCCTGGTGAGGAAGGCGGGCAGGCACCCCTCCCATAGGTTAGGTCTGCCGCCCCTCCTTGCTGCTGCAAAACGACTGCGTCGCTGCAGGCGGGCGGGCAGGCAGGCATGCTCACCGCTCAGGATTGCGATACGCTGGTTGGCAAAGCCGTTGCACACCAAGAGCGAGAGCATGGACTCGTGGCCTGCTGGTAATGCGCTGCCTGCAGGTTGCTGGCCAGCCAGCGCCGGTAGGTCGAGCACGGCCTCAGACTTGTGAACACTGCGAGGCAGTCCTGCCGTGGCAGTGATACTGCTGTGGCTGCCGGGGTTCTGAGAAAGGCGCCAAGCAGCCGTCCACACCAGCACGACAGCACAGCCAGCGAGGAGGTTGCAAAGCCGCCTCTGTGCGGCGACCGCCGCCGCCTGCCGCCTCGCCTTGTCCGCACTTTCCCAGCCCTGCAGGCCTCAGCACACAGTACGTGGTAAGTAGGAAGGCGGGCAGGCACCAGGGGCGAGAGGCAGCTTTGGAGCACGAACGCAGGCACGCGCGCGCGCACAAACGCACCATTTTGCTCTTGTGATGCCGCCATCTAATTCTTCAAGGGCTGGCACTGCCTGCCAAGCGCCTGCTCGGGCACCATCCATGCCCCTCTGGGCCCGGCCGTTGGAGCGGCCTCGTGGCAGCCTCAGTGCACTGGCAGAATGCAGCTGCTCCCTGTGTCAAGTGGCTGCCCTTGGCTTGTCGGCACTAAGTTCTCCTCTGGAGAAGGCTCGTCTTTAGCATTGCTCGGCCCTCACGCGTCAGAAGCGCGCTTCGTGAGCTTGCTTGAGCGCGTTGCCAACTTGCTTGCGCAGTGAGCGCACAAAGCAGGAAGTGGCAAGGAGCGCGCGCAGGCAGGAGCAGCAGCCTGCAAATGAAGGCCGCCGCCGGCGGCGCCAGCGGCAGGAGAGCGCAAGTCGCTCTCTTTGGTGCCCTCGCCGTTGTTGTCAGCTGCAGCTTAGTTGGCATTCTGGCTACCCACATCAATCTGCACTCTCAGCAAGAGTGCTCTGGTGCGCAGCACCAGCAGCCGGCTGAGCAGCCCGTGTGGGAGGTGGGCCCCAGGCTGGCGCCATGGGTGCACAACCGCTCCTGCCTTGTCTACGTTTTGGATGTTTCAAAGGAGCTGGCAGCGCATGCTGAAGTAGCGCACTGCAACATCGATGACCCAAAAGTGAGGCCGTTGTACTCAGGGGTAAACACGCTGGCTGCTGATTGCCCTGCACCGCCAGAAGCTTGCCCCTGGCACTCTGCTTGCCACCCGGCTGCCTCCCCGCCTACTTTTCTTTGCCTGCAGGTCTGGCCGCACGGCCTGCCAGGCCGCGGAGTGCAGGCCATGGACGTGACCCCACACCACAGCTTCCAGCATGCAGGCCCTTGGTGGCTGACGCAGGCGCTGCTCAACACCAGCAGGCTGCTGACGCCCAACCTTGGCGACGCCTGCATGGTTTGGGTGGACATGTGCGTCGGCTGGGTCTGCCTTCACGTGTGTGTGTGCTGTGCCCCCTCTGTAGTGTGCGGCTGCTGCAGCAAGGGCTCTAGGGCTATCCAGCTATCATGCAGGCATTGCTACAACATGGCGTATCTGAGCGCCGTTGACTATGGGCAGCCAGGGGAGGCCGACCTTGCCCAGCTCCGAATCAACCGACTGCTGGACTATCTGGTGGCTGCGCCCCGCTTTCAGGCATGTTGCGCTGGCACAGTTTGAGGGTGGCCCAGCAGCCTGGCAGCTGGGATATCATGTTCTCGAGGTTCCACTCAATTGCTGCCCTGGTGGCCCATGCTGCGCTGCAGCGTCGTGGCGGGCGTGACTTTGCTGTGGCGCTCACACACCCTGCACTGTTTGGCAACCCCTGGGGCAAGCAGGTGGGCAAAATAGGGCAGCGTGTCCCAGCTTTGGCTGCTGCATGACAGCGGCGGACTGTCATGCTGTTCGATGCAATGTGACTCCCTCCCCTGCCCTCCCTCCCACCTGCCCCCCAGTTCTGTTCTGACACCGGCCTGCTGCACGCATACCACATGCTGCCTGAGGTCGGCGCATACTGCGGGCAGCGCCGCAGCGGCGAGGTTCAGGGCGGTGTGGAGCTGCTTCCCTACGCTGCAGGCAAGCACTGCTGGGGCACAGTTGCTGTTGCAGGCATGCAGATGCAGGTTCAGTGCAGGCAGGCGGGGGAATGCCATGCCCATGGCCGCTGCCTTCTCTCTGGCCCCCGCACTGCGCTCAGCCGCATGTCTCCCTGTTTCTTCTGGTGCAGTCGCCAATGTTGACCTGTCTGCCCCAGTGCTGGGTTCACACCGCCCCATCTTCATGTACATGCGGGGTGCGCTGCTGCGAAGCAAAGGCCGCATCTGCTCGGCTGGGACATGTGGGGCTGCGTTGCCCAGCACCCTGCTTGCGTTTTGTGCCCTCCAAGCAGGCAACCAGCACATGCCTGCCATTGCAGCAAATACAACCAATCGTCTGCCTCCAATGCAGCTGCCTGCCCGGAGCGAGCCACTGGCAATGGTGTTGTGGGCAAGCGGCTGCGCAAGGAAATCGTCTCGCAGTTCGGTGGCATTGCTGCAGATGTGCAGGTAGGCTCGACCAGCCTGGGCGCTGCACGGTACAGATCCGGTGGCGCACTCCATATAGCTTTGCTGGAGCATGCTGAGGTTGCATTGCGATACAGCCGTGCAAGGCAACCGCCTAACCAAGCCCACCTGACTGGTCCGCCTGCTGCTGTCTGCTTCCTGCGGCATGCAGGTTGCTTGTTCCTGTTCAGGTTGCCCCGGAAGCGAACCCCATGCGGAGGTGCAGAGGCGCTTGCGGCAAACACTTTTCTGTCCAATGGCCCCCGGGTGGGTTAGCAAGGCTGGCTGCATTGCTACAGCGGCTTGCCAAGTACTGGCTGGCTGCATGGACCTTACTGGCCCCGTTCGGTTATATGCAGGGACACTGCCAGCAGTGCGCGGCTCGGCGAAACCAT
>VFQQ010002576.1_pt1 | contig 19858 bp, 15 predicted proteins | sample 3512341 | NCBI WGS metagenome assembly VFQQ01 (sample SAMN10412373, study PRJNA504923) | tailings metagenome | isolation source: Relicate 2 Philex TSF1 revegetated site | place: Philippines: Tuba, Benguet | collected 2017-08-29 | reverse complement strand
GGCGCGATGTTTACGTCGAATGTATTCGTGCGGCGCAGAATCTGACCCAAATATTCTCTCTAGGCACTACAGAGATTTTAGACGGGTACATTCGGAGTCTAGGACTTCGGACGCCGGTATTTGCCAGTCGACCGATTCTAACGCTGTCGAGCGCGCGAACTTCCACGCAGATCGGGCATTGGAAAACTCCCGTGCATCAGGACTGGCGCAGCATACAAGGCAGTTTAAATAGCGTCGTCGTTTGGATTTCAATTGATGATGTGCCCGAGAAACGGGGGCGTATTGAAGTATTGCCGCGATCTCATCTGGGTGGATTGCGCGATGCTGTCCCCGACGATTGGTATATGCGGATCGAGAATCAAGACCTCGACTCTCAAGCGTTTATCCCTATCGCGACATCCGCGGGTGACGCGTTGATCTTTTCGATGTTTCTTGTTCATCGGTCTGGCGAAAATTTGGAAGATGAACACCGATGCGCGCTGCAATACCGCTTCAATGATGCTTCGGACCCAACTTGGATCTCGCGGGGTTACCCGACGGCGTATATTTCCGATCGACCTGATACTCGACTCATAACCCCGGACTTTCCAACGCGTCACCAACTGGCAGCGATCTTTCGGCGCAGTTGACGCCCGTGTCGCGTTTTTTATCCAACACAATCGGCTTCTTCGGCGGTATGGCGAACAACATGTACGTGTTCGCAAAAGCGCTGTCGAAGATCGACGAAAAAGTCGGCTTCATTCGTGATCGCGCAGATCGATTCGCCTTCAGCCAACCGCTCTGGGAAGACATTACGGCGACATTGACGTACGGCGAAGTGCCAGAATCGTCTCAATGGACCGTCGCGGATTGGTCGAAGTTCGAACGAGAACGCGACTGGCAAAGGCCATCATGGCTTTACGATCCATCCGAGGCGCCGCACAGTCTGTTCCATTTGCCGCGATCCGGTTGGCGTAGCCGATTCAAATCGTTTATTGGCAGCGAGTATGCGGGGCGTGTGCTCGATGCGATGGCGGATTGTCAAAGACTGGTCGTCTGCGGAATTGAAGGCGAGATCCTGGCGAGCGCTTCGGGGCGCGATTTCGTAATCGTTCCGCATGGCGGCGATATCCGAATCGCCGCCGGGCTTGCGAAGTACGGCCGTGACGGCGGCTGGATCGACGCGCTATTCGGGTCGACGGCCGAGGCCCTTCTGCGCGAATCCTATCGTCAAGCGAAATCCGTCGTAACGCATGGCCCGCTTCGAATCGGCGGCCCGCTCGACGCCGATCAGCGAAGCTTCGCCGACATCATGCCGAAAACGAAGTTCCGGCGATTGGGCCTTCCCGTCTTCGCACGGCCTCGAAAATCAAAATCCGAGCGTCGTGCATTGTTTGCGGAAATCGCCTTGCAGCTTGGCCTCGAAATACCGGAGACCGAGTGCCTGATATTCGTTCCGTCGCGTGTCGATTATTTCTGGAAAGGCCAAGATCGACTTATTCCGGCGTTGCTGCGACTCGCGTCATCAACGGATGTCCATGTCATTTTCTCGGGTTGGGGTAAGGACTTCGCGGATCTGCGCCAACGTGCCGATAAATTGTCGACGACGTTCCTGCCGTTCGCCCTCAGCAAGCAATGGCTCTACAAATTTTTCGAAGCGGCCGATCTGGTGATCGATCAGTTCGTCCTCGGCCATTACGGCACGGCAGCGCAGGAAGCTATGGCGTGCGGCGCCCCGGTGATGATGTGGATCGACGAGTTCGAGTATCGCCAGACTGGGCACGCGCCGCCGCCAGTTATCAATGCGCGGAGCTCCGAAGATATCGAACGCGCATTTGCCGGTATCGTGGCGGGCTCAACCGATATCGAAGCGATCGGGCGCGCGGGCCAAGATTGGATCTTGCGCCAACATGCTCCGGAAATTGTTAAGAGAGATCTCGATCGAATTTTTAGCGATTAAGACGGTTTCGAAATTCGAGAAGAAACGTCAATCGCTCCCTTAACGCGGGCGTCACCAGTACCAATATCCGAGCGGACGAAAATCGTAGATTTCGCCTGCTCGAATTCGGCGGTCATGCCAAAAGACGAGAATCGAAGGAACCCAACGTAATGCTGTATGTCCTTCATACTGGATCGGAAAACGAAGCGCTCCGCGAGCTTTCCGGCCGCGTCGATGCCCGCCTCATCGCGCTCGGTGCAGATGTAACCGATCTTCCTGCGGCTTTGACCAAGGTCGAAGACTGCGACAGCTCGGACACGGTTCTCTTTATGCGATATCCCGTCGAATCGAAGGCCGATATCGATACGGTTGCCGCGTTTTGCGACTGGGTCGGCGCGAATCCCGGCAACTGGTACTATGCGCCGCGGCCAAACGAATATCTTCCGGTCGATCGCTGCGCGCTCGTCGCCGTACGAGGCGCGAATCTGGTGAAATCGCGTAGGCGACCCGCGGCGATCATGCGCTCGCTATATGCGCGTATTCCCGATCGCGCGAAGCCTGTCGTGCGCCGCTTCGCGCGGCCATTCGCGATCTGGAGCTTGAACTTTTTCGCCGCCTCGGCGCAAACGCAGATCCTCGAGCCGCAGAATCCCGAGCCTCAGCCGGAAGCGTCGTCGCCCGAACCTAAAATGCAAGTTCCGAGCGAATTGCAGCAATTGGGGTTCGGCTTCGAAGCCTGGAAAGCGCCGGATACGATGCTTCGACGCGACCTTATCGACCGATCGCGCCACTTCTTTCCGCATCCGCGCGGCATTCACGTTATCGTGCTGAACAAATGCAATTTGAAATGCGTTATGTGCCCCTACCATTCGCCGGTCTACAAGCCGACTCACAAAAACGACTATTTCGATAGTTATCGCGCGATGTCGGCGGAAGTCTTCTCGAAGATCGCCGACTATGCGGGCAAAAACCAGATCGGGTTGCAGTTCGGCCAGATCGAAGAGCCGCTGATGCACAAAGGCTTCGTCGGATTCCTGCGCGAAGCGCGCGACAAAGGTGTCCCGCATATTCACATTACGACGAACGGCATCTTGCTGACGCGGGAGAATGCCGACGCACTCGTCGAAAGCGGTCTGACATCCCTCATGGTCAGCATCGATGCCGCCAATCCCGAGACCTATCGGGAAATCCGCGGCGGCGAGCTGTCGGAAGTCGAAGATAACTTGCGATACTTCATTTCCAAGGCGAAGCCGAAAGGCATCAAAACCTGGGTATCCTTTATCCTTCAGCCGCAGGCCGATGGCGAGCGCGACGCCTTTCTGGCGAAATGGCGCGATCTGCAGGTCGATAACATCACGTTTTATGGCCTCAGCGATCACGATCACGAAACCGGCGAGCTCATCGACTTCAAGCACATGTACAAACGCGAGACGGAGCGATATCCATGCGCCTCGCCTTGGACGCAGTCCGTCGTCTTTCCGAACGGAGAAGTATCCCTTTGCTGCCGGACAATGGGCCTGGTTGGATGGAGCGGCGTCGTTGATGTCGGCACGCTCGCCACGTCGCCCGACTTCGAAACCGTGTGGGATGGCCCGCAATATCGAACGGTCCGGGCGGAACTCCTCGCCAATGAATTCGAAAAATACAAAATCTGCGAAAATTGTTCGATTTGGTCGGCTTCCACATCCTTGACGGAAAGCCATAATGACTACACGCGCCAATACAACGAAACGATGGAGACGTTCAGCTTCCGCTGATTTCGACAATGTCGCGAACGGTAGAAATGGCGCATAGCAAGTCGGCGATCGTCGTGGATCGGCTGACGAAGACATACCCGGCGACACGCGGCGCCTATGCTCCGATCTTCTTCGGGTGCCAACCCCGCAGCAGTGTCCGTGATATCCAAGCGCTACGCGACGTCTCTTTTTCCATCGAGCGGGGGGAGATCGTCGGACTTGTGGGACGAAACGGTGCGGGAAAAAGTACATTGCTGCGGATACTGGCGGGGCTTACGCAACCGACGTCCGGAAGTTTTCAACGGGCGGGGACGGTCGCCACGCTTATGGACATCAACGCCGGCTTCACGTCGTTCCGATCCGGACGTTGGAATATCTATCAACGTCTCGATTTGCTCAGTATCCCCCGCGCCGCACGTGGATCATTGGTCGATTGGATCATCGAATTCAGCGAACTCGAAGATGTGATTGATCGGGTTATCGGTACCTATTCGACCGGAATGCGCATGCGGCTCGGCTTCGCGATCGCAACGGCGGTCAAGCCGGATATCCTTTTGATCGACGAAGCGCTCGCCGTCGGCGATGAGTTCTTCGCTGCCAAATCCTTCCGGCGCATAGAAGTTCTCGCGCGGGAAGGATGCACATGCGTCATCGTCTCGCACGATTGGACAAAAATCTTCCGCCTCAGCACGCGACTGATCTGGATCGACTCGGGCCGGATCCGGGCCGAAGGGACGCCGAGCGAGCTGCTTTATCCTTATTTGGCGTCATTGAACGCGTTCGAATTGACGCATCGTGCGACTATCGAACAAGCCGATATCGTTGCCGATGATATGCGGGTTTGTTCGACAATCGCTTCGGGCGACCCGATGACGTTGGATATCCATTATCGAACGGCAGGCAATCTCAAAGCATTCGCCGTCATTCTGGGTGTGACGGATGCCAAGACGGGCGAAAGCGTGCTCTCGGCTTGGAGCCTGGACGACGGATTCGTCGTCCAAACCGATGGCCAAGACATAGGCCGTTTTCGCGTTCGATACGATCGCCTTCCGCTATATCCCGGCGTGTACGATGCGTCGGTGATGTTGGTTGATCCATCCCAAGGCCCGTTCCCCACCGAATATCTCGATATTTGGGGACCTTTGAACGCCACGAACTGCCGTTTTGAAGTTTTGGGCGACCACGATGAATCAACGGCGCGACCCTTAATATCATTGCGGCATAACTGGAAATGCTGACGTCGATATCCGGAAACGACGTGGCGGCCATTTACCTTGACGGTATCCAAAAATCCTATCCGCAGGACCTTACGATCCGCGCGGTTCTCGCCTTCGCATGGAGCGGTGCATCGCGCAAACAGGTATTGCACGATGTCTCTTTGTCGATCCCGCCGGGCGAGGTCGTCGGCGTGATAGGTCCCAACGGCGCGGGTAAGAGCACATTGCTCAAGATCATCGCCGGTCATGTCGCGCCCTCGGGGGGAAAGCTCGTAACGCGCGGGCGAATTCTGTCGATCCTCGAAATCGCAACCGGATTGCAGGTCGATCGGACCGGTCGCGAAAACATCGGGTTGCTCGGTCCGTTATACGGCATGTCGGACGAGGCGATCGCGACACGCATGGAAGAGATTATAGCGTTCTCCGAACTCGGGAAATTCATCGATTATCCGGTGCGCGCTTACTCCGCCGGCATGCGAGCGCGGCTCGCCTTTAGTCTGATAACGAGTGCCGATTGCGACATCTTGCTGATCGACGAGGCACTTTCGGTCGGCGATGCGGGCTTCGCACGCCGCTGTCGCCAGCGAATGCGACAACTCTGCGAGAATGGACAGACCGTTCTGATCGTCTCGCACAGTACAATCGCCATTCAGGAACTTTGCGACCGTGTCGTGTGGCTCGACGAAGGCAGAATCGTCGCCATCGGGACCCCACGAGATATCGTGGAGCGTTATCGGCTCGACATACTCGGGAAGGCGGAGCGCGACGTCCGGCGGCGCTATGCGCGCAGTCATCGGGCGGAGTCTTCGCGCGATTTTGGAATCGCGACGCTCGAAATCACGTCGGGTCGAGGCGCGGCGCCGATCCTTGCCCCCGACGCTCCATTCGCGATCGAGGCGGTGATTCGTTCAGATCGGCCGTTGGAGGACGCATATGTGACGCTCTCATTCGTCCGCGTCGATGGGGTGCTCATCGCAAAATGCAGATCGCCGAACATCGACTTGCCGCGAGGCGATCATCCGATTCGAACGGATTTCGAGCCAGTGCGGCTGGGTCGATTCGCCTACGAATGCCAGCTCAAGCTACACGATCGCGACGGGACTGAACTCGCCGACAGAACGATTGTGTTCGTCGCCGAGGATTCCCATCACACCTACAACTCGACGTACTACCAGCCGGTCGAATGGGCGGCCGGCGGCGTGCGACGCGACCACGATCGCGCAGGCTCGAATCTATGAAATATTGGATCTCGCTTCTTCGTTACCAAGTGCGCGCGGACCTGCAGAATCTCTATGTCGGATCGTTGCTCGGCGGTTATTGGTCGATCATCAATCCGCTTCTTCAGGTCGGCATCTATGTCTTTCTGTTCGGCTTCGTATTGCGGATGCAGCTCGGTGGAACGAGTTCGCCGTTTGAGTACAGTCTGTTTTGTCTCGCCGGTCTTGGCGCATGGATTTCGTTCCAGGCCGCACTGACCGGATGCGCGTTGAGCGTGGCGCGCAACGCGGCGATCGTTAAGAACGTCTCTTTCCCGGTCGTGTTGTTTCCAATTTCCAGCGTGGTCTGTTCGTTCGTCACGTTGGGCGTCACCTACGCGGCTCTACTCATTCTCCTGGCCTTGATCGGGCACAGTCCGGGATGGAGTATCGCCGCGCTGCCGTTCGTTATCTTGGCGCACTCATTTCTGGCGCTCGGAATCGGGTTGATCCTCGCCGTTGTCGGCGCATTCGTCCGCGATATCGCTCAGGTATTGCCGATGATTCTGCAAATCTGGATGCTGGCGACGCCCGTCGTTTACGAAGTTTCGGACATGCCAGCGGGATTGCAGTTTCTCGCGGTCTGGAATCCGCTTTATTTCGTCATCGATGGGTATCGGCGAATCCTCTATTACGGAATCGAACCGCAGTGGATCGGAGTCGGCGGGGTCGCCTTGGCGGGCGGTCTTCTAACCGTTCTCGGTTTGAAGTTGATGATGCGCACCCGCGGCTATTTCGAGGCCGTCGTCTAAATGGTCGGCAGCGTAGTTTCCCGTCTGACTAAAGCGCTGTTTGGCGCCAATCCGGCGCCTCTCGATTTTCCGCCGCCCTATACGGGCATGATCGCTATCAATAGTGACGTCGAACTCACCAGCTGGTCCGCGCAGTTGAACCTTCTGGCGAGCTTCGCCGAGCGCGACTTGGAAGCGAGTTTCAGCTACTGGTGTTTTGGCGACGAGCGTATGACCTGGCGCTTGTTCGACGAAGATGGAACGCCAGCCGCCTTGGCCGACCAAGCCCTGGAGCTTATTCGCGCCGGCTGTATTGACACGCTTCACAGCTTCGGCGGAATCACAGATGGACGAGGCGTTCGTTTCGATCGGGCCTCGATATTGCGGGCTTTGGATTGGCTAGCGGCGCGCGATGTGCGTACGCGCGTGTACACCAATCACGGCACGCGCATGGATACGCAGAACGTCGGCGGAGATTGGGCGGATTACCAGCGCGGCGACGTGCCGGGCGATCCTGTCTATCACCTCGATCGTACTTCTCAATTCGGTTGCCGCTTCTTTTGGACGGATATCGACTACGACAACCAAAACGCCTTTTTCACAGCGTCGTCTTCCGCCGAGAACCGATTACTGATTCCGCAGATCGGGCGGGACGGTACGCCGATTCTGAGATTTCGACGTTATCGGGGCGCCTTCGAACGGGCGCCCTATGCCGGGAATATCGCCGAACAGCTTCGGCGCGTGCTTTCGCAGCGCTGCAAAGGTTACGCCGTTGTCTATCAGCATCTTGGCGTCCAGCGGTTGCCGGATGGCACGCCGATACGAAACGAACGGCCGTATTTTGATGCCGAGGGGTTCGACGCGCTAAATACATTGTCGCGGCACGACAAAGACGGGACGTTAATCGTCACGTCGACCGAAAGATTGCTAATGCACGCGCTTTTGATGACGGCACGACCGTGGCGGATTTCCAAAAAAAATGGAAACTACATCGTCGAGTTCGAGCGCGAGATCCGGCATGAAGGCGTCAATATCGCTTTGACGCAGTTTGATCTTTGCGGATGGTCGATACCGCTCGTGGATGGAATGCAGGCGATCGCCGATTTCGGTGGCCGGCAATGGCGTTTGGCGGAATGGGTCGCCGATGGGCGCCGATATGCGGGTATTCCTTGGGAGCGGCGCGTACAGCCATTCTCGGCAACCGAGCTGCGTAAACTTGCGGTGACGTCGTTTGGCGACCATTAACAAAAGCAAGTGCGGGATGCAGCGATATGCCTGATCCTATGGCGCGTCGAGCGGCACCCACCGGTGATTTGGAACGAGCGGCGATCATCGATCGTATTGGTCGCGCGCTTGCGGACGATCCCGCGTATTCCGATGCGGTGCGCGAATTCGCCCGCACGGAGTTCGGGCGTGGCCATCATTTTCACGTCCAATCGATTCGGCGATTGGCGCTTAACGGCAAGAAAGCGCTCGACGCTGGTTGCGGCGTCGGCAATTGGGCATTGGCACTGGCCGAATTCCACGACGAAGTAACGGCACTCGAATATTCCAAGGATAGGCTTAAGTTCACCGCCGATCTCGCCGCGCACGTTCGCGTGCCGCTACGATTTGTCCGCGGTACGATCGAGAGCCTGCCCTTTCCCGATGCGACGTTCGACACGGTCTTCTGCAATGGCGTCGTATTTCTGACCGATTTCAGGAAGGCGCTTCCCGAGTTGATAAGGGTTCTTGCACCCGGCGGAAAATTATACGTCACCGGTGACGATAGTGCCTGGTGGGAATATCTGATCGACGTCAGAGGCGCGAGCGCATCGGGTCCGATCGAAATTGCGGTGAACGCATTCTGCAATCAGATCGCCGACCTTATCGAACTGCTTCCGAAGGCGCGACAAGACCAAGGAGTGTCGCGCGCGATTGCCGCCGCAGGCGCCTTGCGATGGTTGCTCCGTAGATACTCGGGAGGGACCCGGAATTATTCGAATTGGCTATCGCGGCTGCGTTCGGCCGCTCGGATCGCTTGGCGGAGCATTCCGACAATTCGACGCTGCGCTCCGGGCCGAAATGGCGGCGAATGGTGGTCTTCCGATGAGATCAACCGGCATCGCATCCGGGCGCTCATCAACGCATGCGCGCGCGTGGCGCAATTTGGCAACCGTCAGCAAATACGGAACCTCGAATCTCTCATGTTGGCGATGCTCGCGGAACGTGGTCCGGACTTTGGCCGCAGTGGCGCCGTCTGCATAGAGCCGAATGAGCAAGTCGGAATTCTTAAATCGGCCGGTCTGCATATCGTCGGGCACGGCCCCGAAGGATCATTGCAAATCGATCCGCACGTCGTCATGCCGCCGAGCATCCACCCAACGTCTTGGGGCGTGTATGAGATCGTCGCGAGACGCCCATCGGATATCGAGCTAAATCTTAGCACGAAATGGTTTAGAGAAAACGGTCGCCGCGCGGCACTACGGTTTGAGGGCGAGACCCTGCCGTTCGGATCCGCCAATCGAATCGATCGAGCCATCGATTTCGGGGCGCAGCTTCACGCCTACTGGCGCGAAGCTGCCGAGCTTTATGATCGGAACGACGTGCTCGCGCAGCTGACCCGACACGCCACGGAGTCGGCCCGTACGCCGGACGAGTTTGTAAGCGAACTCGTTTCTTTCGTTCAAGATGCGCTCTTTCACCATCCTTTGATCCAATTTCCGGTCGGAAAAGACTGCGATCGCCGGGATGCTCTGGCGATCCTGCTTTCCGGTATCGGCCGTTGTGGTCATGCGGCGGCCGTTGTGGCGGCAATGGCTCGATCCGCCGGGTACGAAGCCCGGACAACTCAGCTACATAAGCATATTTGCGCGGAGATTAGGGTCGACGATCGCTGGTTAGTGGCCGATACCGATGCTTATAAGGGTGGTCTGCACCCGCGAAATGCATCGGGCGAATGGCCGACCCTGTCAGAGCTGCGAGACAATCCACATTTGCTCGACGCGATTCCAGCGATCGGTTTGCAGCTGCCGCCGAATGGGCCTTGGGCGCGCGGCATCGGTGATTGCGAAGTCCTCGGCTATACAGACGCGGCCTATCCTTGGCAGCGCCAACCCATGTCATTCCTTTATTTCGGCGGCGACGAATGGTATCCCCCCCCGCCGCCGGCGATTGAGATCGCGTCGATCAACGGCGAGACCTGCCTTGTTCGCGCGCCGCAGATCCATTCGGATGTCACCCATATCCGCCTTGTCGTGTCTGGACGATCCCGTGGATGGAAATACGGCGATATTCCGGCGAACACATTCGCTCAAGGGCATGCGGAAGCCTGCGACGTCTGGCAAGGGTCGGCGGCCGCGCTTCGCGAAGGTATCGAATTGACCCTCCGACCCGGCGAAAACTTCCTGAATGTTTTCGCAATGAACGATAGAATGGCAGCCGACCGACGGTTCTTCGTTTGGCCGGGAGACGAGACTTGTTTGAAAATTTGAGATCGAACGCCAATTGTTCGGTCGACACCAGACACATCCCTAGGTATTATCGTGACTGAACAAAATCGGCCTCAGCGAATGCCGCTCACCGCTCCGTTTTTCGATCGTGCGGAAGTCGAAGCGATCGAGCGGGTCCTTGCGTCCGGATGGGTCACGCAAGGACCGGCGACCAAGAATTTAGAGACGGAGCATGCCCGGCGCCATGGCACGAAGTTCGCGCTCGCGACGACATCGTGCACTGCGGCGCTTCATTTGGCGACGATGGCTCTGGGATTGGGTGAAGGCGACGAGGTGATTGTGCCGGCATTCACCTGGGTCACATCGGCCCATTGCGCGGAATATGTCGGCGCAAAGGCGGTCTTCGCCGACGTGAATCCGGCAACGTTCAATGTCACGCCGGAATCGGTTCGGAAGGCGATCACCTCCCGGACCCGCGCGATCGTCGCTGTTCACCTATTCGGCCTAGCGGCGCCAATGGACGAGCTTTGCTCTATAGCAAAAGCGCACGGTTTGAAGATAATCGAGGACGCGGCCTGCGCGATCGGCACCACCTATAGAAATCGGTCCGTCGGCGCAATTGGAGATATCGGGTGTTTCTCGTTTCACCCGCGAAAAGTGATTACAACCGGTGAAGGCGGGATGGTAACGACCGACGATGCCGTTCTGGCGGATAAGGTGGCCGCCCTTCGCAATCACGGGCATACCGGCTTTCCCGCATCGGACCCGCAGGGGCGACTGCCCCAAACCATGGGTACCTACGATATTCTCGGCTACAATCTTCGGCTTTCCGACATTCTGGCGGCCGTCGGCGTTAGCCAATATGCAAAGCTCGACGGTTTACTTGCCGAACGCAGATCTATCGCCAAACGATACATCGAATTGCTGCAGGAAGTTCCTGAAGTGATTTCTCCAGTCGACGATTCCGGCGGCGGACACACATATCAATCATTCGTGATTCGTGTCTCGACCGGTGGCCGTCTGCGGCGCGACGCCGTCATGGAGGGACTCGCGAGAAAGGGCGTCTCGACGCGCCCTGGGACGCATGCGGTTCATAGATTGGCCTATTACGCATCGAAATATGGGATCGCCGCCGACGCTTATCCGAATGCGGTTCTTTGCGAGGACACGTCCATCACCCTTCCGATATTTCCGGGCATGACTGTGATGGATCAGAATCATGTCGTTGCGGCATTGAAGAGTGAACTGAAGGCCATTTGAACGGTTTCGACGAAGTTCGCCACTTTCCGAAATCGAAGGAAAATTGAGACATGCGTATCTTGGTGACGGGCGCGAGCGGATTTCTCGGCAAGTATCTCGTTCGGATGCTTGCGAAGAGTCACGAAATCATTGCGACTTCGCCGCGGCCCGTGCCCAGCGAAATCTCGGACATACGACATATTCCGATCGATTTTTCCGCGGCTTGGAATCGCGAAGCTCTTCCGGCCAAGGTCGATTGTATCATCCACTTGGCGCAATCGCCGCACTATCGGGACTTTCCGGCGGCGGCGCGGCATATCGCGGCGACGAATTTGACGTCGACCGCGGAACTTTTGGCATATGCGCATGACGTAGGCGCACAGCATTTCGTTCTCGCGAGCACCGGCGGCGTCTACCCGATGCCGACGACCGCGATGGACGAAAAGCAGCCGATTCATCCGCGTGGTTATTATGCTGTCACGAAATACGCATCTGAATTACTTGCCGGCGAATATGCCGCATGGCTGAAAATCTGCGTCTTGAGATGTTTTTTTCTTTACGGCCCCAGCCAGCAACCGGATCGCCTCGTTCCGTCCTTGTTTGCAAAAGTCGCCTCGGGTGAGGAAATCCTCCTCGACGGCCATCAAGATGGCATGATTTTCACGCCGACTTATATCGAAGACACGGCTGCCGCGTTCGAGCGCAGCATCAACGATCAATGGAGCGGCACCTTCAATCTTGCTGCACCGACAATCGTCGATTTGCGCTCCTTCGCGACGATGATCGGCGAACGTTTGTCCCGAACCCCCAAATTCTTGATCCGCCCGGAGAAGCCCCGAATCATTTATCAACCGAATCTCACGGCGCTCGGACAGAAGCTCAATCTTTCGATGTTTCGTTCTCCTGCCGACGGGTTGGACGCGATGGTCGAACGCGGCGACAGCCGGAATTTCCGGTCAACAGAGATTTAGGGCCGATGAAAAATCGCGAGACATTCGGTTGGTATCTGCGTAACCAGTTTAAGCTATTTTTGGCAGACCTCGTCTCGTCCCCATTCGTCGTGATCTTGGCGATCGCGGCTCGATATTTTTCTAGGGACGACAAGATCGATTTCGGCCTCGGTCCGACGCCGATTATAAATTTGGTGAATCATAAGAAGGCCCTCGTACGGGCGGGATTTCGCGCGGAAACTTTCGTCGATACCGTCTGGCATCAGACCACGGCGTTCGACTTGCGTTTCGATCTTCTGCATCCGAACTGGCTGTCGAGACGTTTCGCGGCGCATTACGTGTTTGCGCGCATGATCTTTCGCTACAAAGCCGTGTACGTTTATTTCTCCGGCGGCGCTTTCCGCAATCAAACGTTTCTACGCCTATTGGAGCCGGCGCTGTTGCGTCTCGCGGGCGTAAAAACGGTCGTGCTTGCGTTCGGTGCAGATGTGCAGGAACTGACGCGTACGCCCAATTTTCATCTCGTAAATGGAATGGCGCGGGATTATCCGACGCATCGGTTTATACAAGGTAAGATACGTCGAAGTATTTGGGCGTGGACATCCATGGCCGACTACATCGTCGGCGGCTGCGACTGGGTCGATTATCTTTATTATTGGGATCGCCTTTGCGTATCGCATTTTGCGATCGATACCCAGGAATGGCCGCCGGCAACGCAGGACGCGCCGAAATTGGACGATTTGGTCGTTCTCCACGCGCCGAATCATCGCGCCATCAAGGGAACGGCGGCGATCATCGCCGCGGTCGACGCGCTGCGGTCCGAAGGATGTAAAATTCGCTTGCGGCTACTCGAGGGCGTACCGAACACCGAGATAAAACAAGCGATACGCGAATGCGATCTCGTCGTCGATCAACTCGTGATCGGATGGTATGCGATGTTCTCGATCGAAGCGATGGCTTCGGGTAAACCCACGATATGCTTCTTACGGCCCGATCTTCTGGCGTTCTATCGAGGCGAAGGTTTGATCGACGTCGTCGATCCGCCGTTAATCCAATCGAGTTTACTCGACATTAAAGAGACGCTTCGTCGCTGCTCGGAGGATCGGGCGGCGCTCCGCGATATCGGCCGTCGAGGCCCGGCTTACGTCGAACGCCACCATTCGATCGATGCGATCGGCGCGCTATTTAAAGAGATCAACGACGCGATTGGGATCGCGCCGAGTGACGGATCTTTGATGCGATGAAAGCGCCATCCGAGATGTCGGCCGACGGGATCGATGAGGCGCTCATTCCGCCGGATCTGCTCGAATGGCTGCGGCAGTTTCAACGCGCGAAGCGCCGCCCGTTGCGTGTCCTACATCTCGGAAACATCGCCAATAACGCTTATTTGAACGCGAAGATCTTGAGGCGGGCGGGCATCGACGCCGATGTCGCGAGCCCTGATTACTATCACATCATGGGTTCGCCCGAATGGGAGGAGCTCTCCAAGATCGGCGACTACGGCGACCCTTTCACCCCCGATTGGTGGCGTGCAGGTGCGGGAAACTTTCGCCGTCCGGAATGGTTCGTCCAGGGAAGCCGCGACCTTTGCTGGCGCTATCTTGCGGCACGCGCGGAGGCGAAGCCTATCAAAACTTGGCTGTTCGGCCAGAAATTAATTTTCGAGAGGTGGCGGTTATATCGCCGCCATCCGGCAGCGACGTTCGTTCGGTGGATTTGGGCGTTGCGGGGGCGGATCTCCGCAATCCGAAGAAGCCGTCCCGTTCGGGCCGGGGTTGCGCTCGTACGCTTGCTGCTGACGCGGAAAAAACCGCCGGCGGAATCGACGGCGGCGACGGTTCAGGATTACGCGAAATATGGATTGCAGCAGGAAGATTTCGAGCAGCGGATACAGTTCGTCAAATCCGACACTTGGCGAACGTTGGACCGATACTACGATGTCGTTCAAGGCTATGCGCTGGAGGGCGTATATCCCTTGTTAAGCGAAACGAAGCCATATGCGGCCTATGAACACGGCACGATCAGGGATATCCCGTTCGGGCAGGATTCACCTAGCCGCATTTGCCGCGCCGCGTTTCAAGGCGCGGCGGCGATGTTCATCACGAATTCCGACTGCATCCCTGCGGCTGATCGCCTTGGTATTCCTACGTCGAAACGATATCCGGTACCGCACGGGTTCGATTCCCGAAAGATGGCTCGCTTCCTGCGTGAATGGCGTCCCCGGGTATTGGTCAAACGTGATCCGCCGGTATTTTTTGCGCCCGCGCGCCAACATTGGAAGGAAGGATACGCGACTTGGCGCAAGGGAAATGATTTAATCGTTAAGTCGGCGGCGGCGCTTAAGCAGCGGAATATGAAATTCAAAATCGTATTTGTAGAATGGGGCAAGGAAGTCGCCCTCACAAAGGATTTGATAAAAGAATTGGGCGTCGAATCGCATATCGACTGGATTCAGCCTCTGCAGAAACCCGAGCTTTGGAAAGCATATTTGGCTTCGGCGGCGGTCATCGATCAGTTCGTCATGCCCGCGATAGGATCCGTAACGTTCGAAGCTATGGCGCTTGAGAGACCCGTTATCACCGCCATCGATGCGCCGGCCCTTACTGAGTTCTTCGGTGCTGTGCCGCCGCTGTTGAATGCCGGCGACCAGGAAGCATTGCAGGACGCCATGCTCCTGGTTATCGATGACGAGCGTCGGGCCGAGCACATCGGCGTGCAATCGGGCGAGTGGATCAAAAGGCATCATTCGTCGGAAACGATTCTAACGCGCCATCTGAGCGCGTATCGCGCCATTCTTGGACCCCTAGAACCATGAAAAAATTCAGCTATAAATACTATGCCCATATTTTGGAGCGCTGCCGCGCGGAGGGTTATCGCGTTTCGTCGTTCACCGATTTCGACCCATCGTCTCCGAAGACGGTCATTTTGCGGCACGATGTCGATTACACCCTCGATGGCGTCGCGGCACTCGCCGAGATGGAGAGTGCCGCCGGCGTGACGGCGAGTTACTTGTTCCGAGTTCACGCGCACGAATACAATCTTTTCGCGCCGACGACTTTCGTCTTGGTGCGCAAGCTGAAAGCGCTCGGCCATGAAATCGGCCTGCATTTCGAAGCTGGCAGCATCGGCCGCGCGCTGGACATGCCGGCTGCGGAGCTTTTGGTTCGCGAGAAGCGGACAATCGAAACGATTCTGGGTCAAGAAATATTGACGGCATCGGAGCATCGCGACTTTAGTCACGTCGTGCACGACACGCCGGCGCTGGACCAATCGCTCGATATCTACGCATTTGGATTCAAATTCTATGCGATGGATCCGCGATACTCGAAAGACATGAAGTATCTTTCCGATTCAAATGCGAATTGGCGCGAGGGCGATTTGTTGGACCACCTCGGGAAATTCAATCGCTATCAAATCTTGATTCATCCCGATTGGTGGTTTGAATCCGACCTGCTGCTGAAAGGCAAGTACGCGCACGGAAACGGAAACGGCGGCTGATTTTCCGTCTCGATTTCGATCCGCGCTGTAGGAGATGACCCTATGATCGCGACGGCCAATCAAATTCTGTTTGTTACCTGTTGCGAGAACGGATTTTACTGTCTGCGCTGGCTTCATGCGCGCGGATTGCCGATCTCCGCCGTCGTGACGATTCCACCCAACCTCGCCGAGAAGCACGCGATCGCGGGTTATGTCGATATTCGCGGGTGGTGCGCATCGAACGGCATTCGTACGATCGTTCTGGAGACATATGATGTGCGATCCGATGATCTGAGGGGGGTCGACGCCGATCTCATCGTTGTCAACGGCTGGAATCGATTGTTGAAGTCCGACGTCCTGGCGCTGCCCCGTTTGGGTGCCATCGGCCTTCACGCCGGGCATCCGCCGATCGGTCAGGGTCGCGCACCGCTCGTTTGGAACATCCTTTACGGGCATCCGGACATCGAGGTGTATGCATTCGGCTTAACCGACGCCGCCGACGATGGTCCCATAATGGACCTTCGTACCGTCGAAATTACGAAGTTCGACGACGCGCGAACGCTCTATGAGAAGGTCATGTGGACTGGAGCCGCCGTCATCGAATCCGCGATCGCGAAGCGGTTCGCGGGGGGTGCGGGCATTCCGCAGAACAACGCCGAGGCTAAGCCATATGCCAAACGGACTCCGGCCGATGGCGCGCTCGACTTTTCGCTGCCCGTCGAATCGATCTACGACTTCGTTCGTGCGCAGACCGACCCCTATCCCGGCGCTTACACGTATTTGAACGGGATTAAATGGCGGATCGATCGGGCGATTCCCTTCGATCGTTTTGCTTTCCGCGACGTGGCCAGATTGCCTGGCTTTGTCGTGGAAGTGCTGCCATCCGGCCCTGTCGTAATGACCGGCACGTCCGCGCTCTGGATCACGCAAGCGCAGATCGGCGGGCGTCGCTTCACACACGGGATGTGGCACGATGCGCCGGTCGCAATCGGCGGAAGATTCGCTTCCTATGCCGAGGCGAAGAAGATCGGATGAACGGTGGATCGATCTTTCACCTGTTGTCACCGCCCCCAACTCGATATAATTAAATCGTTATGATTTTGCGGCGCCGAACGTTGCTCGCTGTTTTCTCGGTCACGCCGCTGCTCGCGGCATGCGGTTTTGAGCCGCTACATGCGCAGCGCGGCGCCGTCGCGGCCCTGCCGCCGATCCGCATCGATCCGATTCCCGATCGTGCGGGGCAGATTTTGCGCAACTATTTGCTCGATCGCATGGCGCCGCGCGGTGAAGCCGGCGCGCAAGCTTATACGCTGTCGATCCGGCTGTTCGAGCCGCGTCAGGTTCTGGCGTTGCGACGCGACGACGTTATCAGTCGCATGGGCTATAGCGCGGTCGCGTCCTACGAATTGATCGATGCGGCCGGTAAACGCGTGGTCGCTGGCAGTTCGAACTATTCGACTGATTACGAAATCACGAATTCGGAATTCGCGACATTGGCAGCGCAACAAAACGCGCGTGAGCGCGTGCTTGAACTCGTCGCCGACGACATCCGCAACCAAATCGCCATCGAACTGCGCGCCACAGTACCTGCGCGCCGCTAGTCACGGTGATCAGAGCCCGCGCAGCGCGAGCTCGCCCAGATTGCGGAACCCGAAGCGGAACAGGATCGCCGTATCGGGCGGAATTTCGGCGCGGCCGATATTCCGGCGCTGCAGATCCACCCCCCACAAGAAGCAATCGTCGTCGTAGACCAGCGTGACGCCTGCCAGAAGGACGCCGTCGTCCTGGCCGAGCGACTGGACCATGCGGCCGGTTATGCGCCACATCTCGTTGAAGCGCGCCGTCAACGAATGCGAAAGCTGGTTGATGGATGTCAGCGCCGTTGGCTGGATCGAGCGATCGACGCGCGTATGCGCCATGCCGTATTGCAGCGCCTGCGGTCCCAGCGACAGGCTGCTGATCGAACGCAGCAATTCGCGGTTCCGGTTGTCAATCTGAAAGCGATACGCGGCGCTGACCCATTCGTGTGGCGCTACGCTGACGCGGCCGACGAAATCGGAAAACCGCGTATCGGCGCCCGAGCCCTTCTGGAGGGCCGCTTCGTCGTTCATCCGGTATTGCTGGCCGAGGAACACGCCGAAGCGCTGGCGCGTGCGATTCGACCATTCGGTGTTGACGCCCATCACCAAGCGTTGCCCCGATTCCAGGCGGTCATAACCTGAAAAGCGATTCAATCGAAACAGGCTGGTATCGTCGAAAGTCAGGCCGCGGCTGTCTTCGTTGGGCAGATCGCGCTGGCTGCCGGCATTGGGGGCCACGTAAAGCGCCGAGATCGGCTCGACGATCATGTTCGCGTTCTCGAACCGCCGGATCAATGGCAACCGCCACGACAACGCCAATTGCGGCACCGCGCGCGCGGCGAAACCCGTCTCGCTGGGCTGGAACGCGTCGCGCGAGCCATAGGCCGCGTTCGACGAATGGAAGACGTCGGTCTGCACATTGGCGGCGAGCGTATAGATCTCGCCCGTTCGCGTCGTATAGGGCAGGGCCCAGCCGCCCAGCATCGTGCCGCGCTGGGCGCGCACATCGTCGTCGCGATAGATCGATGCGGCCGAGGCGTCGAACGTGTAGCGCCCGCCCATCGTGCCCGGCTCGCCGTACCAGCTATAGCGCATTTGCGGCAGCACGACCGGCGTACGGCCGGGATCGTCCTCGGGTCGTAAGCCTTGGAAGGAAAAGGCATCGACGACTGCGTAGCCGCGATCGCGAAACCCTTCGACATAGGCGCGGCTCGTCAGCGCGTCCTGTTCGACGAAACGGAAACGCTGCCTTATGCGATAGCGTTCGATATAGGTCTTGTCCGATGCGCGCGCGAGATCGAAGCCGGTGCGCCAATTGTCGTCGAGATCGACTTTGCTTTGCGCGCGAATATGGCCGCGCCAATCGGGAAAGCCTTCGCCCTCGCGCTTCGTGCGCAGGAACGACCCGTCCATACTGAACTCGCCGTTGCGCATCCGCTCGCGATATTCGGCGGCCATCAGCGGATTGTCGTTCGAGATGAACACCGGTGTGACGGTCAAATCGGCCGACGGGCCCAGTGTCCAATAATAGGGTGTGGCCAGCATCGAGCCGTTGCGCGACGACGTCGCGACGTCCGGCGGCAGGAAGCCCGATTTGCGCTTCTCGGTGCCGTCGGGATGCGAAAGATAGGGCGTGTAGAACACCGGCACGCCGGCGATTTCCATCCACGCGTCGTCGTAGACGATTTCCTTCTGCTCGGCATCGTGGGTGATGCGGCTCGCGCGCAGCTGCCAGATCGGCGCGCGCGTCGGGTCCTTCTCGCAAGGCTCGCACGGGCTGTAGGTGGCACGGCGCATCACGGTGCGCGAACCGTCGGAACGGCGCGCGGTCACGGCGGCGAAGCGGCTTTGATCGGCCAGCATCGTGCGGATATTGCGCATCACGCCGTCGCGAAGATCGCTCGTCAGCTCCACATACTCGGCGAAGGCGACTTCGCCCGACGCTTCGACGACCGAAACATTGCCCGATGCGGTGACGACGCCCGTGCGCCGGTTATAGGTCAGCGTGTCGGCGCGCAGGATGCGGCCGCCATGCGCGATCTCGACATTGCCCGACGCGGTGACGACGCCAAGCTCCTCGTCCGACGTCATTTCGTCGGAGGTCAGCAGCACCGGCAAATTGTCGGAAGCCGCCCGGCCTTGTGCGGCGGCGGAGTCAGGCATCCCGGCCCACAGCCCGAAGGCCAGGGCGAGAACGGTCAACGAGGGGGCCGCAAGACGACGCATAAGGGGCAAATCGACAGTCGTTACAAGGCGCTAACGGAACTTGGGTCGTCCGAAGGCGGCGGATTATAGCCATCGCCCCCGCCGCTGACATGCGATA